>JAESFS010000066.1_pt1 | contig 96049 bp, 90 predicted proteins | sample 9269441 | NCBI WGS metagenome assembly JAESFS01 (sample SAMN14502548, study PRJNA617105) | algae metagenome | isolation source: Scytolyngbya sp. HA4215-MV1 and co-occurring heterotrophs from sample from... | place: USA: Laie Falls, Oahu, Hawaii | collected 2010-08-22
CGCTCGGTCACCAATTTCACCGCCTCAAGCTTGAACTCCCGGCTGAACACTCGTCGCTGCATGGAAACCTCCGATAGGGTTGGAAAACCTTATCTCGGTGTCCACCAAACCGGCAGCAGGCCAATTTCCTATCTTGGAGCCCCACACGCCCTGGCAGGCGGAGTGGGGTTTTTATTTGGGAGAGGGGGGTGCAGCTCAGGCGGCGGCGGTGTCTGCACGGCGGCTATCGAGCCACTGCCGCACGGTGCTGGTGGGCCACGCTACAGAGTGTGGGCCGATGCGAACGGGTTGGGGGAAGTGTCCCGCCTTCACCCAACGCCAAAGTGTTGCTGGCGCGACGCCGATGACGCGCAGCACTGCCGGCTGGCGTAGCATGGGGTCCATCTGAGGAAGGGCGAGGGTTACCGTTGCCGCGATGGCGGGCGCTGGTTCTAGCGAAGCAAAGTGCTGCATGGGTTCTTTCCGATAGCGCCCGGGATGGGCTGCAATCGGGTTCTACTCACTCCCGATCAGGAAGAACCGCGCTACTTACGGCGGCGGTTTCTGGCAGAAAACCGCCATTTCACGCTACCCGCGGATGCCGGGCACGAGCTCCACACGGGGGTCGTCGTCGCGTCTCCGGTCCCCCAACCATGCGGCCAGTTCGTCCAGGGTTGGCGCGTGCTTCAACTGCGCGGCGAAGGCCGACGTGGAAGGCTTGACGCTCTTGCGCGCCCGCCTAACGAGGCCGCGGCACGCCGCAGTCGCTTGCCTGCCGAATACCTCATCAAACGATGCCAGTGCCAGCCCCAACCGCAGGGCCTCCTGTTGAGCAGTCTTCCACACCGCGCGTAGCCAAGCCTGACTACCGCCGCCCCTGCCCCCAGCAGGGGCCACCAGCCAATCCGCGGCCAGTTCCAACATGGCGACGCGCCACCGCACAACGTCTTCTCGCCTTCCTACTTCCCCTAGGTCCGCCCGCTGGCGGTAGTAGGTGCGATGGACCCTCGCGGCGGTGGTGGTGCCGAGAGGCACCTTCGTCTGTTGGTTGCGCGGCACCTTCGCCGCAGCCACCTGTGCCAGGATTGCGTCACGTGTCGGGGGCGACGCCTGCATCTGCCCCGGCCGACCGTAAGTTCGCGGCACCGCCTTCATTTCCTCCCATGCAGCACGTTGGATGCTGATAGAATCAACCTTCAGCCCATCCACTAGTGCTGGCCATTGGGCCACGGCCCGGCGGCCGATGCGGGCCTTCATCCGGTCAACGGTGTCGGCCAGGATCGCCGCGACTGCCCAGCGAGGAGAGTGCCCACCTCGGATGCGAACCTTCCAGCGTTTATCATCGCAGTCGTACGTGCCGGGCGGGGCCGCTGCACAGGCAGGATCGCGGAGAGAGAACGACACCGCCAGCATGACGGGCGCCAGCGCCGCAATGTCCTGAGCGGGGGACAAACGCTTCACGCCGCCCCACGCACCGCAGTCGCCAGTGGCACCACCACCCCCGCGCGCCCAGTGCAGAAATCCCCCCATGCCGCCATCATCGGGCGGCGGGCTTCCAACAAGTCATCCCGTGCATATGCGGCGCGGACTGCGTTCTGGTCCGTGTGGGCAAGGGCCAGTTCGGAGAGATGATCGGGCCAGCCCGATGCCAGGGACCAATTCTTGAACGACGCGCGGAACCCATGCGGCACCACCGGCTCGCCGTCGTGGTCAACCCACCGGGGAGGTTCCGCGCCGGGCTTGGGCTTCGCCACCCCGTTCAACCGCCGCACCACCTGCAACAGAGTCATGTCAGACGGCACAGTGTTCCGCGTGCTTGAGAACACCAGGGCGGTAGCATCGGGCAGGCTGCCAGTGCCGCGTACCCGGCGCAGCAGGTCCAGCGCGGGTTCCGAGAGGGGCACCGCGTGCCGCTGATTAGCCTTCATCCTGCTGGCGGGGATGGTCCATATCGCGGCCTCTAGATCGAACTCGCTCCACCGCGCGGCCCGCACTTCTCCCGACCGGCTGGCGCACAAGATAGCCAGATGCAGCATATCGGCGCCCTGACCTCGCGCGGCGCCGAGCGCGGTCAGGAATGCTGGCACTTGCTGCCAGGGCAGCGCGGGCTGGTGGCGCACCTTTCGCACCTGGGCGCGGGCAGGTAGCAGGTTGGCCAGCGCACCTTTCCACCGGAAAGGGTTGGCAGCGCCAGAGTGGCCGCGGGCAATGGCGGCATCCACCACGGCTTCGCAGCGCTGGCGCAGCCGTTGCGCCGTCTCAGGAACAGTGTGCCAGATGGGTTGCAGCACGGCCAAGGCATCGGTTGCCGTCAGACTGGCCACGTCCCGCGCGCCGATCACAGGCCACGCATAATGCCGCAAGGTGGCGGTCCACTGTGCCCGGTGCTTGTCGTTTTTCCATGTCCGTTCCCGCCCAGCGATGTAGCTCTCAGCCATCGCCTGGAACGTGCGGCTTGCGTCAGCCTTGGCGGCATCCGTTGCATCGGCCAGGGCCTTCGCCTCAGCCTCCCGCGCCTGACGCGCGGCTTTGCGCGTTCCGGTGACCGCCAAGCCACTTGCCGCGCGGGCGCGGAATTCCCCGGCCAGCCGCCGGGCATCGGCAAGCGGGACGTGCTGCACGCTGCCCAGCCCACGGTCGCGCGGTTTGTCGCCGGGCTGCCTGACGCGCACCAGCCACGATTTCGTGCCGCTGGCGCTGATTTGCAGGAATAGCCCCGGCGCGGCTGCATCGGGGAACTTCACTGGCCGCCCCTCCCCGTTGGGGTGCTTGGCGTTAGCCACGCCGACTGCCGTCAGGACCCGGACACGAGTGCTGCGCGGTGCGGCTGGCGCCGCTGTGTCCGTCGCTATCTCTCCTGTCGAACTCAGGATGCCCGCTGCTGCTCGCTTACCCATCGTCGTCTACCCATCGCGCTACCCACCACGGATTCTGCGCTTGGGTGAGATGAGATGCAACGAAAAGAGACGCGCCAGCCTAAAAAAATAACAGAAACAACGCTCTCACAGAATGACATTTAGGAAGGCGAGGGATTTCAGATGGGTAGATGGGGATATTGGCGGAGAGGGTGGGATTCGAACCCACGGTACCCTTGCGAGTACTTCGGTTTTCGAGACCGACGCGATCGACCACTCCGCCACCTCTCCGGTCGCGCGATGCTTTAGCCAAGCTCGCACCGCGACGCAATCCGTGCATCAGGCGCGCCGGCGCCACCACACCCGCGCCACCGGCCAGACGAAGGCCAGCACGAACAGCAACAGGAACACCTTGCTGAACGGATCGATCCAGGTCTCCACCACGCCGAACCGGTCCTCCAGCCAATAGCCCAGCACGGCCAGACCGCCGACCCATATCGTGCTGCCCAGCGTCGTCAGCCCATAAAATACAAGCCGCGGCATTTCGATCAGGCCGGCGGGAATCGAGATCACCGTGCGGATGCCGGGCATCATGCGGCCCAGGAACACCGCCCAGGGGCCGTGCCGGCGCAGCGCCGCCTGCGCCTTGTCCAGATCCTCGTCGGTGATGCCGAGCCAGCCGCCGAAACGCGCGCACAACCGCTTGGTGCGCGCCACGCCAAAGGCGCGCGCCAGCTCGAACCACACCACATTGCCGGCCAAAGTGCCGGCCACCCCCGCCACCACCACGCCCAGCAGCGACATCTGCCCCCGCGCCGCGGCGAACCCGGCCAGCGGCATGATCAGTTCCGAAGGGATGGGCGGAAAAAGATTTTCCGCCAGCATCAGCAGGAACACCCCGGCATAGCCGGCCGAAGCCACCATGCCTGTCACCCAATCCATCATGGCACGCTCCTGTACAGCAGCAGCGTGATCGGCCGCCCGCGGGAATAATTATAGCCCGGCACCGTCGCCAGCTCCTGCACCCGCAGGCCCAGCCGCGCCACTTCAGCCTGGAATGCGGCCTCCTGCCGGTTGCCCACCGCCACCACGCGGCCGGGGGCATCGGCCAGGAACTGCGCCGCCGCTGGGCCGCTGGGCAGCAGCTGCAGCGCACCGCCGATGGCGAAGAGAGCGGAAGGCTCTGCATGGCCGGCCATGCCGAATTGCGAGGGCGGCAGCCCAGGCGCCACCCGCGCCAGCGCTGCCTGCAGCCTTGGCGCGATCCACATCGGCTCCATCCGCGGCAACAGCCCGCCCAGGACCACGGCGTAGATTGGCACCACCAGCACCACGCCCAGCGCGGCGCCGCGGGCCCATAACCCGCGCGACGCCGCGCTCAGCACCGCCCAGACCAGGAGCAGCGCCAGCGGCATCACCATCCAGCCCGCCCAGGGGATCCATCCGGCCAGGACCTGCGGCGCCACCAGCGCCACCACCCCCATTCCAGCCGCCACCGACACCAGGCCGAAGCGCATGGCCCAGACCAGCCAGCGCGGCGGCTGCCATCGCAGCGGGTCCAGCGCCCAGACCGCGATCAGCAGCATCAGCGCCGGGTACACCACCAGCGTGTAATGCGGCAGCTTGGTCTGCACCGCCTCGAAGACGAGCCAGGTCGGCACCAGCCATGCCAGCAGGAAGCGCGTGGCGGGCAGGCTGCGCTGGCCCCAGGCCTGGCGCAGCGCAGGCCACACCATCCAGGCCGAGGGAAAGGCCGCGATGAAAAACACGATCACATAAAAGCCGGGCGGGCCCCAATGCTTTTCCTCGCCGCTTCCCAGCTTGGCAATCATGTCATCGCCCAGCGCCTGGGCGAAGAAGCGGCCTTCTGTGGCGATGCCGATGGCCACCATCCAGGGCGCCGCCATCGCCAGCATGAGCGGCACGCCCCAATGCGCCCGCAGCGGCCGCAACCAGGGCGCGCCTCTGTCCATGACCGCCAGCGTAATGCCGGTCAGCAGCGGCACCATCGGCCCCACCGGTCCCTTCAGCAGCACCGAGATGCCCATGATCACCCAAAAACCCACCGCCTGCCGGGCGGTGAAGGCGCCGGGCCGCAGATAGGCCATGCCGAAGAGGCCCATGGCCGCCGCCACGGTCGCCAGCAGCGCCGCGTCGGTCTTGGCGATATGGGTCTCCACCACCAGCACCATGCAGGCCGCCAGCATGGCCGCCCCCAGCAGCGCCGCGCGGCGCCCCACCAGCGCGCGCCCGAACTGGAAGGTGGCCAGCACCCCCAGGATCGCCCCCAGCATGGACGGCACGCGATAGGCCCAAATCTCGCTGCGGGCCGGAATGCCCACCGCCTCCAGCCCATGCACCACGGCGACCTGCGCCCAGTGGATGCCGACCGGCTTCTTGTTCCGCTCCTCGGCGCCGACGCGGATGTTCACATAGTCGCCGCTCTCCACCATCTGGCGGCTGGCCTGGGCGAAGCGGGCCTCGTCGCGGTCCAGCGCCGGCACGGTGAAGAAGCCGGGCAGATAGAGGCACAGGCAAAGCAACACGAGCGCCAGGTTTGGGCGGCTGGTGACCAGGGCCTCGGCGCGGGCGATGGCGGTATCGGGCATGGGCGGCGTGGTAGCGGGGTTTGCGCCGGGCGGGAAGCGAAGCGCTAAGCCGAATGCGCCACGCCCAGCCGCGCGGCGATGCCGGCCAGCTGCCGGTCGCGCGTCCAAAGCCTGGCGCCATGGCTCAGCCGCGCCGCCGCCAGCAGATGCGCATCGATATAGCCGATGCCGCTGCCCGCCAGGCCATGCGCTGCGATGAGTGCCAGCACCTCGGCCTCGGTCGCCACCACCGCCTGCGGCATGTCCCGCAGCGCGGAGAGGATAAAGTCGCGCGCCCGTAAATTCCCCAGCGCCAATTCACCGATCACGAAGGGATGCGCCAGCACCGCCCCCGCCTCCAACAGCACCGTCAGCGCCGGCTCGCCCGCCCGCAGATGGTCGATCCAGATCGCGGTATCGACGAGGATCACCGGCGGGGCGGGGCTACCAGCTCGGGCTCCGTGCCGCCGAGGCGGGCCAGGCGCCGCGCCGCCTCACGCTCGATCAACGCCTTCAGCGCCTCCCGCACCAGGGCGGTCTTTTCGGTCAACCCCGTGAAGTCCTGGGCCTTCAGCAATAATTCGTCGTCGAGGGCCATGGTTGTGCGCATGGATGGCTCCTGTGTTGAGGCACTGATCTAGCATCGAATGATGTATATTTCCAGCATTGGTTTGCCTCATCCGGGAAAGCCGCCATACAGCCCCATGGCCTCTCCAACCCGCAATGCTGCGCTCGCCCTCCTCACCGCCGTCCTGCAATCCCGCCGCCCGCTGGAGGAGGCGCTGGACGCCCTGCCCGCCGGCACGGCCCCGCGGGACCGCGCCGCCGGCCACCGCATCGCCGCCACCGTGCTGCGCCGCATGGGCAGCCTCGATGCCGCGCTGGAACCCTGGCTGAAGCGCGAACCGCCGCCCGAAATCCGCAACACCCTCCGCATCGGCGCCGCCGAGCTTCTGCTGCTCGGCACGCCGCCGCATGCCGCGGTCAGCGATTGCGTGTCGCTGGTGCCAAGACCCTTCGCCGGCCTGGTCAATGCCGTGCTGCGCCGGGTCTCCGAGGCGGGGATGGCCGCACTCGAGGGGCTGGACGCGCCGCGCCTCGACACGCCGAGCTGGCTCTGGTCCGCCTGGCACGCCACCCATGGGTCCGCCGTGCGCGCCATTGCCGAGGCGCATGGCCAGGAGGCGCCGCTCGACCTCTCGCTGATGCCGGGCGCCACGGTGGAGGGCGCCACCATGCTGCCCCATGGCACCGCCCGCATGCCGGTGGGCACCCGCATCACCGAGATCCCCGGCTTCGCCGAGGGAAAATTCTGGGCGCAGGACGCCGCGGCCGCCCTGCCGGTGCGCCTGCTGGCGCCGCGGAAAGGCGAGCGGGTGCTCGACCTCTGCGCCGCACCGGGCGGCAAGACCGCGCAGCTCGCCGCCGCCGGCGCCCGGGTTGTGGCGGTGGAGCGCGAGAAGAAACGCGCCGAACGCCTGGCCGAGAACCTCACCCGGCTGAACCTGCCGGCCGATATCGTGGTCGCCGATGCCCTGGCCTGGGACCCCGGCACGCAGTTCGACGCCATCCTGCTCGACGCCCCCTGCACCGCCACGGGGACGATCCGGCGGCACCCCGATGTGGTGCATCTGAAGAAGCTGCATGATGTGGAGCGGCAGGTGGAGCAGCAGCGCGCCCTGCTGGCGGCCGCGCGGGGCTGGCTGGCGCCGGGCGGGCGGCTGGTCTTCGCCACCTGCTCGCTGCAGGGCGAGGAGGGCGAGGCGCATTTTTCCGGCGGCCTGGACCCGGTGCGGCCCGACGAGGTGCCGGGGCTGGAAGATGCCATCACCGCCCAGGGCGCGCTGCGCACCCGGCCCGACATGTGGGGCGAATGGGGCGGGATGGATGGGTTTTTCATCGCCAGAATCAGGGCTTAGGCCAAGACTTCGCGAAGAACAGGGTTTGCGGACAAATCCGCCGCCGGCCCGCGTAATGCGCGCAAATTCACGAAAAGGGACAAATTCGCCGCCCGCCGGCGGGGCGGTTTCTGGCTGGCCTGATTCGGTTGTCGAAACAGCGAACGCTGCCGTAACCTAGGATTATTTACTCATAATGTCAAGCGCAGGCCGTCGCGCCACCAGCATCCGATACCTGACCACCCCCTCCGCCAGCAGCGTCTCCAGCATCATACCCCCCAGATCCGCCTCGCTGCGATAGCCCAGCCCCAGCAGCCGTTTCCACCGCGCCTCGCGCGCCCGGGCCGCCATCATCGGCGCCAACGCCGCCGCCGGTCGCGGCACAGTGAGTTCGGTAAAGTCAGCCTCATGCGAAAACTCCAGCCCGGCGGCGGCAAAAGCCCACCGCCAGCCAGCCCGCGTCGGCGCCACCGGGCAGCGCCAGCAGCGCTTGAAAAGCGCCACTCGCTCCGCCTGCTCGGGCGACAACCCCTCCTCGGGCATGTCATCCACCACCATCAGCGCGCCGCCCGGCGCCAGGGCGCGGGCCAAATTCGCCACCGTGGCCATGGGGTCGGGGGAATGGATCAGGCTCTCGATGCCAAAAATCCAGTCGAATTCGCCCTCCAGCGGCGCGTCATAGCTCGCCACCGCCAGCCGCACCTGGCCGGACAGCCCGCGCGCCGCCACCTCCGTCATGCCGCGCCGGACCTGCACCGCGCTCAGCGAAATCCCCAGCCAGTCGCCGCCCAGCCCCGGCGCCATGTCCAGCATCGAGGCGCCATAGCCACAGCCCGCATCCAGCACCCGCGGCGCAGCCGGCAGGGCGAGGCCCTTCAGCATCAACCGATGCAGCACCAGCGGGCTCGACGGCCCGCCATCGGGGTCGCGCAGAGCGCGGTGCACGGGCTGGGCGGCATTGCCGGTCTGCCCGCGCATCACCCGCATCCATTCCAGCCGGTCCAGCCAGCGATAATATTTGGCAACTTCGCGGGCGTGGCTCATGCGCGGCGGAACCTCGCCACCGTCAGCACATCCCGCGCCAGGGCATCCTCCAGCTCGGCCCGCCCCGCGGGGCTACGGACCAGCGCCACCACCGAGGAAAACCAGCTGCCCCCCACCGCCCGCTCGCGGAACAGCGCGGCCAGGGCGGCGGCGGCCGCACCCATCTCGTAGCAGCAGGCGCAGCCGCTGGGATGGGCCAGCAATTCATCGGCGCGGAAGATGGCGCAGAGCGTGGGCGGCCCCACCCCTTCGGGCAGCCGCTCCTCGGCCAGCAGCGCGACGGCCCCCGCCAGCTCTGGCGGCTCCTCCACAATCGTCACGGGAATTCGGGCGTCGATCTTCCAACTCATCCTATAGACATAAGGATATGTTTATGTGATATCCAGCCCATGGATCATCTCCTTGCCCAATTGCGCGCCGCGGCCGAGCCCACAAGGCTGCGGCTTCTGGCGCTCTGCGCCCGCGGCGCGCTGTGCGTGACCGATCTATGCGATGTGCTCGGCCAATCCCAGCCCCGGCTGTCCAGACATTTGAAACTGCTGGTCGAGGCCGGGCTGCTGGAGCGCATTCCGGAGGGCGCCAACGCCTATTTCCAGGTCCCCGCCGGCGCCACGCTGGTGCGGCAACTGCTGGCGCGGCTGCCCGAGGATGAGCCCGAGCTGGCCGGCGACCGCCGCCAGGCCGCCCGCATCGCCGCCGAACGCGCCCGCGCCGCCTCCGAAGCATTCCGCCGCGATGGCGCGGATTGGGACGAGCTGCGCGCGCTCGACCTGCCGGCGCGGGCCATCGAGCGCGCCATCGCCACCATCCTGCCCGCGAATATCGGAAAACTCGTCGATATCGGCACCGGCACCGGCAGCCTGCTGGAATTGCTGGCCGAGCGCACCGAGCACGCGCTTGGTCTCGATGCCAGCCGCGAAATGCTGGCCCTGGCCCGCGCCCGCCTGGCCGAACGCGGCATCGCCGGCCATTGCGCCGTGCGCCAGGCCGACATGTACCGCCTGCCCCTGGCCGATGGCAGCTGGGATGTGGCGACGATGCAGATGGTCCTGCATTATGCCGAGGAGCCCGCCGCCGCCATCGCCGAGGCCGCCCGCGTGCTGCGCGCCGACGGCATGCTGCTGGTGGTGGACCTCGCGCCGCATGCCAGCGCCGAAGTCATGGCCCGCCACGCCCATCGCTGGGCGGGTTTTGAGGATTCGCTCATCGACCAATGGTTTACTGCCGCCGGCTGCACGCTGCGCCAGTCCCAGCAGATCCCCGGCGCCATGGCGGTGCGGCTGTGGATCGCACAGCGCCAGCCCGCCATCGCCCGTACACCCGAACCCGTTCTGGAATTCTGAGCCATGTCCCGTCCGCATCTCCTCGAAGCCCTCGCCAACCAGGTCCTGCTCTGCGACGGCGGCATGGGCAGCCGCGTCCAGGCCGCCAATCTCGATGTCGAGAAGGATTACTGGGACAATGAGAACTGCACCGAGATCCTGAACCTCTCCCGCCCCGACCTCGTGCGCGAGATCCATCGCGGCTATTACGAGGCCGGCGCCGACATGGTGCTGACCAACACCTTCGGTGGCTCGCCCATCACGCTCGGTGAGTTCGACCTGACCTCGAAGACCGATGAGATCAACCGCCGCGCGGTCGAACTGGCGCGCGAGGCGGCGGAGAGCTTTTCCGATGGCCGGCACCGCTATGTCATCGGCGACATCGGCCCGGGCACCAAGCTGCCCAGCCTCGGCCATATCAAATATGACGAGCTGGAAGAGGCGCTGACCCAGCAATGCCGCGGGTTGGTGAACGCCGGCGTGGACGCGATCCTGACCGAGACCAATCAGGACACGCTGTTCATCAAGGCCGCGGTGAATGCCGCGAAGACCGCCATCCGCGAAGCGAAAAGCACCATCCCCATCTTCGTGCAGGTCACCGTCGAGACCACCGGCACCCTGCTGGTCGGCCCGGACATCGCGGCCGCCGCCACGGTGGTGCATGCGCTGGATGTGCCACTGCTCGGCCTGAATTGCGCGACCGGCCCGCAGGAGATGCAGGAGCATGTCCGCTGGCTGAGCCAGAACTGGCCGGGCCTGATCAGCGTGCAGCCCAATGCCGGCCTTCCCGAACTGGTGGATGGCAAGACGCATTATCCCCTCGATGCCGCTGACATGGCGGTGTGGATGGAGCGTTTCGTCACCGAATTCGGCATGAACCTGATCGGCGGCTGCTGCGGCACCGACAACCGGCACATCACGGCGCAGGACGCCATGCTGCGCCGGCTGGGTGGCGCGCGGCACCGGCCGGCGCCGGTCGCACGCAAGCATCACTGGGTGCCCTCCGTGGCCTCGCTCTACGGCGCCGTCAGCCTGCGGCAGGAGAACAGCTACTTCTCGATCGGCGAGCGCTGCAACGCCAATGGCTCCAAGGTCTGGCGCGAGCGGCAGGAGAAGCAGGATTGGGATGGCTGCGTCGCCATCGGCCGCGAACAGGTGGCGGAAGCGTCCAACTCGCTCGACATCTGCACCGCCTTCGTCGGCCGTGACGAGATGTACGAGATGAGCGAGGTGATCACCCGCTTCACCTCCTCCGTGAACGCGCCGCTGGTGATCGACTCCACCGAAACCCCGGTGATCGAGGCCGCGCTGAAACTCCACGGCGGCAAACCCATCATCAACTCGATCAATTTCGAGGAGGGTGAAAAGGCCGCCGAAGACCGCATGATCCTGGCCAAGAAGTTCGGCGCCGCCGTCATCGCGCTGACCATCGACGAGGTCGGCATGGCCAAGACCGCCGAGGACAAGCTGCGCATCGCCCGCCGCCTGGTGGATTTCGCCTGCAACAAGCACGGGTTGCCGCAGAGCGACCTGATGATCGACCCGCTGACCTTCACCATCGCCACCGGCAACGAGGATGACCGCAAGCTCGGCCAATGGACGCTGGAGGGGATCAGGATGATCCGGGACGAGTTCCCGGACATCCAGATCATGCTCGGCCTGTCGAACATCTCCTTCGGTTTGAACGCCGCCGCCCGCCACGTGCTGAACTCGGTCTTCCTCGACCACGCCGTGAAGGCCGGCATGACCGGCGCAATCGTCCATGTGTCGAAGATCAAGCCGCTGCACGCCATCCCGCCCGAGGAAGTGCAGGTCATGGAAGACCTGATCTACGACCGCCGGCGCGAGGGCTACGACCCGCTGCAAAAGCTGCTGGAAATGTTTTCCGGCCGCAAGGCCGCCGACAATGTCGCCAAGGTGAAGGCCGAGACCGTCAATGGTCGCCTTAAGGACCGCATCGTCGATGGCGACCGCAAGGGCCTGACCGAGGAACTCGCCGACAGCCTCGCCGAGGGGAACACGCCGCTCTCCATCATCAATGATGTGCTGCTGGACGGCATGAAGGTGGTGGGCGAGCTGTTCGGCGCCGGCAAGATGCAGCTGCCCTTCGTGCTGCAATCGGCCGAAACCATGAAGGCCGCCGTCGCCTATCTGGAGCCCTTCATGGAGCGGGTTGAGGGCCAGGAAAAGGGCATCATCGTGCTCGGCACGGTGAAGGGCGATGTGCATGACATCGGCAAGAACCTGGTCGACATCATCCTCACCAACAACGGCTACAAGGTGATCAATCTCGGCATCAAGGTGCCGCTGCAGCAGATCGTGGAAGCCGCGAAGGAGCACAAGGCGCATGCCATCGGCATGTCCGGGCTGCTGGTGAAGAGCACCGTGGTGATGCGCGAAAATCTGGAGGAGATGTCCCGCCAGGGCGTCGATATCCCGGTGATGCTGGGCGGCGCCGCGCTGACCCGCAACTATGTCGAGGATGATTGCGTCCAGGCCTATGCCTGCGGCCGCGTCGTCTATGCGCGCGACGCCTTCGACGGCCTGCATCTGATGGACAAGGTGATGGGCAATGACTTCGACGGCTATCTCGGCGCCGTGCAGTCCAAGCGTGTCGGCAAGGCGAAGAACGAGAAGCGCGTGCTCGGCCAGGCCGACCCGCGTGGCTTCGCCCCCGTGGACGTGGCCTATGCCCAGAAGCGCCGCCACCGCGTCGCGGCCGAAAGCACGCCGCCCGTGCCGCCGTTCTGGGGTGCCAAGGTGATGGAGACGGACCCGAAGGCCCTGGTCCCCTTCATCAATGAACGCAGCCTCTACCAGTTCCAATGGGGTTTTCGTAAGGCCGGCCGCAGTCTGGATGACTTCCTGGGCTGGGCGAAGCAGGAGCTGCGCCCCGTGCTCAAGCGCATGCTGACGCTGACGCAGGAGCAGGACATTCTCAAGCCGCAGGCGATCTACGGCTATTGGAAATGCGCCGGGCAGGGCAATGACCTGGTGCTGTTCGAGGAGGATGGCGTCACAGAAATCACCCGCTTCAACATGCCGCGCCAGCCGAAGGAGGATGGCGAGTGCATCGCCGATTTCGTCCGCGACATCGATGACGCGGAGCGCGACGTGATCGGCCTGCAGGTGGTGACCGTGGGCCAGAAGGCGTCCGACGTGGCGCGCGAATGGTTCGAGGAAAACCGCTACCAGGATTACCTCTATCTCCACGGCCTCTCGGTGGAGATGGCCGAGGCGATGGCGGAATACTGCCACAAGCGCATCCGCGCCGAATGGGGTTTCGCCGGCCAGGATGAGCATGACATCGAGAAGATGCTCAGCCAGGGCTATCGCGGTGGCCGCTACTCGTTCGGCTACCCCGCCTGCCCGAAACTGGAAGACCAGGAGCCGCTGCTGCGGTTGCTGAAAGCCGAGCGCATCGGCGTGGAGATCAGCGACGAATGGCAGCTCCACCCCGAGCAATCGACGAGCGCCATCGTGCTGCATCACCCGCGGGCGAAGTATTTTTCGGTGTGAGTTCCCGGGGCGGCCCTCGTGCCGCCCCACCCCTACCAAAACCGTGGCTTGCCAAGCTGCAATTTTCGTTCTTGCATCGCGCCCTCGCCCCCACCCGGGGCAGCAGGGAGAAACCTCAATGTCCATCAGACGTCTTCTGCTAGGCGCGGCCGCGTTGCTGATCGCTGGCCCCGCACTTGCCCAGGCACCCGCGCCAGTTCCGGGCTGGGCCGTCGGCCGGCCCGAGGGCTCGACCCTCGCCCCGCACGCGCCACGCCTGACGGTCACGCCGCTCGACCAGGTGCCGGTCGGCGCGCTGCGCCTGCCCGCCGGCTTCCATGCCGAAGTCTTCGCCCATGGCATGCCCGGCGTGCGCGCCATTGCCGAGGGGCCGAACGGCACGCTCTTCGCTGGCACCCGCGCCATCGGCCGCGTCTATGCCATCACCCGCAATCCGGACGGCACCACGCGCACCCGCATCTTCGCCCAGGGCCTGAGCCAGCCCAGCGGCCTCGTGATGATCGGCAGCAGCCTCTACATCTTCGCCGTCAACCGCGTGCTGCGCTACGACAATGCCGAGGCCAATCTGGACAGCCCGCCCGCCCCGGTGGACCTCACCGCCGCCTACGGCCTGCCCAGCGAGCAGGAGCATGGCGGCAATCACCACTGGAAATTCGTCACGCTCGGCCCGGATGGCCGGATCTATACGAATGTCGGCGCGCCCTGCAATGTCTGCGAATTCGATCGTGACAAGTACGCGCTCCTCGTCTCCTTCCGCCCCGATGGCAGCGACCGCCGGATCGAGGCACGTGGCGTGCGCAACAGCGTGGGCATGGCGCATCACCCGGTGACGCGCGAGCTCTGGGCCTCCAACCACGCCCGTGACTGGATCGGCAATGACAACCCGCAGGATTCGCTGCTGCGCGTTCGTCGCTCTGGCGAGGATTTCGGCTTCCCGATGTGCCTGGGCACCTGGGCCGATCCCGACCACAATCGTGGCCGGGCCTGCAGCGAGTTCTCGCAGCCCGCCGCCCTGCTCGGCCCGCACACCGCGGTTCTGGGCATGCGCTTCTACACCGGCACCATGTTCCCCGAGCAGTATCGCAACCAGATCTTCATCGCCCGCCGTGGTTCCTGGAACCGCGAACGCCTGAGCGGCTATGACGTGGTGGTCGCCCGCCTCGACGCGCAGGGCAATGTGACCGGCGTGGAGGAATTCCTCACCGGCCTGCGTGACGATGCCAACCAGCGCTTCCTCGATCGTCCGGCCGAGGTGCATGTGATGCGCGACGGCTCGCTGCTGGTGTCCGGTGAACAGATGGGTGCGATTTACCGCATCACCTATCGCCGGTGATTTTGGTTCGACTGCTGGCGGCGGCCTTTCTGGCCGCCGCCATCGCCCCGCCCGCGCTCGCACAGGATGCCCGGCGCGGCGCGGAACTCGCCACCCCCTGCCTGCAATGCCACGGCGCCAATGGCCGCAGCCAGATGGAGACCATCCCATCGCTGGCCGGCCAGCCCGCCGATTTCATCACCATCCAGATGATCCTGCTGCGTGAGGGCCTGCGCCAGGCGCCGGCCATGGCCCCCTTCGCGGCCAATCTGCCCGATCGCGACATCGAAGATATCGCCGCCTGGTTCGCCACGCTGCAGCCCGGGCCGCCCGATGACCGCAGGCCGCGCGATCCGGCGCTCATCGCCACTGCCCAGGCGCTGCTCGGCCCGCGCCATTGCGCCACCTGCCATGTCGCCGATTATGGCGGCCGCAACCAGATCCCACGGGTCGCGGCGCAGCGCGAGGAATACCTCGTCCACGCCATGACGCAGTATCGGGATGGCACCCGTGCCGGCCCGGACACGCAAATGAACGGCGCGGTGGTCGGCCTGTCCGATGCCCAGATCGCGGCGCTGGCGCATTACCTCGCGCAGCGGGATTGAGCATGATGCGTTGAGGCGCAATCGCCGAAAACGTTGAACCATCCGCGCGGTAATGGCTGGACCACGCGGCATCAGCGCAGCGTGGTCCAGCCCGTTACCCACCGAGCCGCAGCCCCATCTCCGCCACCGTCGCGATCTCCTCCTGGTTCGCGATCGCGGCGAAATTCGCGTAGCCCTCGCTGTCGAGGTAGCGGACCTGGAAATCGAAGCGTCGGAGCACCGCGAGATGCGCGGGGTCATGCAGCGCGGCCTTGAACGCGTCATGCAGCGCCAGCACGACCGAGGGCTCCATCCCGCGTGGGCCAGCAAAACCATAGGTGCTGTCGCTCGCCACATCCCAGCCAGCCTCGCGCAGCGTCGGCACATCGGGGAAACGCTCGGCCCGCCGCTCGGTATAGACCGCGAGCAGCCGCAGCCGGCCCTCCAGCACCATATCGGCCCAGGCCGCCGTCTCGCAGGAAAACGCAATCTGCCCGCCCATCAGTGCCTGCAGGTTCGGCGCCGCACCGCGGAACGGCACCGCCGTCCACTCCACGCCCGCGATCCGCGCAAGCCTGCGCATGACCACATCCGTCGTGTTCGCGCCCGGCGTGCCATAGAACACCGCGCCGGGATTCTGCCGGGCGTGTTCCACCAACTCGGCCATCGTGCGCCAGGGCGCATCCGCCCGCACCACGACGCCGCCCATATAGCCGACCATGCGGATGATCCAGGTGAAGGAGGCCAGCGGGTCATAGGGCGGCGCCATGCCGGCATTGCGCATCATCGCGGCAAGCCGAAACACGCCGAGCGGCATCTGGCCGATGGTATAGCCATCCGGCCGCGCCTCGCGCGCGAGATGCTGCGCACCCAGCGTGCCCGAGGCGCCGGGCCGGTTCTCCACCACCACGCTCTGGCCGAGGATGCGCGAGGCGACGTCAGAAATCGAACGCACCTGGATGTCGGTGGCGCCCCCCGGCGTCCAGGGCAGCAGCACGCGTATGGAGCGTTCGGGGAAGCGCTGGGCGAAGGCGGGGGCGGCCAGAGGGGCCAAGAAAAGCGCGCGGCGCGCGATGGGCGGCATGGGCATCTCCTTCGCCGGGCGCTGTGTCGCGCCCTGGCCGGCACAGCCTGCGACACGCCGGGGCCTGGGCACAACCGCAATCATCGCCCGTGCCGCGCGCGGGCGGTCTGACACAATCGTCATGCTTGCCGGGTTGAATTGATTCCGCCGACCATGGAGTAACAATGGCGTGTCCACGAATAGCAGGCGGAGATGCCAGGGATGGCTGCAGCGATGAATGACCGGAAGCCGGGCCTCGGCATGGCGGGCATCGCCCTCGCATTGAGCCTCGGCCTGGCCGGTTGCGGCAGCTTCGGCAGCCCGCCGGCGGTGGCCGATACGGCCTGCGGCCTGCGCAACCAGCCCCGCAGCAACGCCCGGCCATTGCCGCCCTCGCAACCCGCCCGCGTCGCGGCGCTCGGCGCGCATGGTTTCTCCCAGCCCGCCCTCATCGCCGCCGACACCATCGGCGCGCTGGAGGCGCTGGAGGCACTGCTGCGTGCCGAAACCCGCCGCGATGGCGCGGTGGACTACCTGCTGGCGCGCCATGCGCTGTCGGACGCCGTGCTGCTCTCCTCGCTCGATGTCCAGGCCATCCTGGCCAATATCGCCTGCGAGGGCGAAAGGGCGGACCAGCTGCAAGTCAATATCGAACGCATCCAGGCCCGGCGCGAGCGCAACCTGTCCTTCGCCGCGGTGGCGCTGGGCGGCATCTCGGCCGCGCTCTCGGGCGGCCTGTCGCTGGGCGGCCTGGGCACCGCGGCCGATATCGCCGGCCTCGTCGGCGGCGTGGCGGAGGCGGGGACCGCGGGCGCGCTGCTCTTCGGCGGCGCCAGCGGCCGGCTGCGGCTGAGCCAGAACCTCTTCCCCGAACTGCTGCGCCAGCCCGAGCATTCCGCGTATTTCCCGCCCCGGGTCTGGCGATACCTCACCCGCCGCCCGGCGCCCGGCGCGCCCAACATCATCGATGAGCTCTTCGCCGACTGGCGCGCCAATGGGCTGCTCGGCACCGGCCCCGATGATCCGGCCACGGCCCTGCTGATGTCCGATGACGGGCTCTATGACGCCGATGATCTCGGCCGGCGCGAGGCGATCTACGACCAGCTCGATGCCCGCGTCGCCCTGATGAACCGTGACCTGCGCGCCCTGCTGGACGAGGTGGTGGCGCGACCCCTGCCGCAATTCGGCACCCTGGGGTCCGCCCGCATGGCCGCACGGTCGGCCCGGTGAAGCCCGAACCCAGGAAGCCCGGCCCCACGAAACCCAGCCCCAGGAAGCCCGGCCCCACGAAGCCCCTGGCCAGCGCCCCGGCTTGTGGCTACATCGCCGCCATGCCCCTGCTCCGCGCCCTCGCCCTCCTCCTGCTCCTTGCGTTGCCGGCCCAGGCCCAGCGCAGCGGGCTTTACGACATCTCCGGCACCAACCCCGATGGCAGCCTCTACACCGGCACACTGATCCTGCAGCAGGTCGGACTGTCCAGCTTCCGGCTGAACTGGACGGTGGGCACCAACACCATCGAGGGTGTCGGCATGGTCAGCGGCCTGATGCTGGCCGTGGTGTTCCAACTCGGCGAACAGACCGGCATGGGCATGTACGAATTGCGGCCGACCGGCGAGCTGGCAGGGACCTGGACCGTGATCGGCAGCCAGGCCACAGGCACGGAAATCGCCCGGCCGCGCTAAAACATGCGGCTCAGTCCGGAGACCCGCCGATGACGCGCCTTCGCACCCTTGTCCTGATCCTCATGATGGCAACGGCGCCGGTGCTGACCCGCGCCGAAGGCACGGCAGCCGAGGCCGCGCCGCCGCCCGCATCCGTCGTGCCCCGCATCGCCGCCAATGCCGCGGTCTATGGCTCGCTCTATGCCGTGGCGCTGACCCTGGTGCAGGCCACCAGCACCGCCATCGTGGCGGTCACGCCACCGGCGGCACTTGGCACGGCGCTGACCTTCGGCATCCCTGCGGTGATGGTGGTGGCGATGGCCAATCTGGTGCCAGTGGTGGTGAACAACGTGCCGCCGGCCGTGCTGGACTGGATGGGGGTGGCGCCCCCTCAGCCGCAGCCGGCACAGCCCTGATCACCGCACCGCCCGTCAGATCGACGCCATGTACCCCACCGGCATGGCCACGGTGTTGTCCACCACGCCCCGCACCCCGGGCACGCCGAGCGCCAGCACATGCATGCCGCGCTTGGTGCCCGGCACCTGGCAGAAGCCCTCGAAACTGACCACGCCGCCCTGCACCGAAACGGTGGAGTAGTAGCCGCTCGACCAGGTTTCCTGCCGCAGCGTCTCCAGCACCGCCTCGCGGATTGCCGTGTCGCCTGCCGGGGGCGTTTCGGCCTCCGGGGCGGTCAGCGCCCGCAGCAGGTCGGCCCGGCTGACCAGCCCGGCCAGCCTGCCTTCCTCGAGCACCAGCACGCGGCGGATGTTCCGCTCCTCCATCAGATGGGCGATCTCGGCGGCGGTTGCGGTGGGCGGCACGCTCACCACCGCCTCGGTCATGATGTCGCGTGCCACGGCGCCATGGGTGCGGGCATAGCGCTCGGCCCGCTCCACCGGGTCGGCGAAGAGGCGGGTCAGCCAGCCGGCGGGCGCATCGGCGAGGCCCGCCAGGCGGCGCACCAGATCGGCCTCGGTGACGACGCCCAGGACATGGCCCTGGCCATCGACCACCGGCACGGCGGAGATCGACCGCTCGGCCAGGATGAGCGCAATCTCGCGCACCGGGGTTTCGGGCAACACGCTGACGACGCCACGCGTCATCAACTGGGCGGCGGTTGGGTTGTTGATGTCCGGCATGGAACCCTCCTTGTAATGCGGCGAGCCTGCGCCCCGGCAAAGGGCAGTGCCTTGATGAACATCAAACTCGCCGACGTTCCGGGGGTTTCCGTCGGGCGGTCGCATGGCTATCTCTGCCGCAACGCCAAATCCGGGAGACGATCCATGTCCATCATCAACCGCCGTGCCATCCTGGCTACCCCCGCCCTGCTGGCTGTGCCCATGGCCATGGCCCAGGCCAACCAGATGGCCATCGCCACCGGCACCACGGGCGGCGTCTATTATCCGCTGGGTGGCGCGCTGGCGAACTACCTCACCCGCGGCATCCCCGGCATGAGCGCCACCGCCGAGGTCACCGCCGGCTCCACCGCCAATTTCCAGCTCCTCGGCGCCAACCGCGCGCAGCTCGTCTTCGGCCAGGTCGATGCGGCGGTCGACAGCGTGCGCGGCGCCGGTCAGTTCCGCGGCCGCGTCGTGCCGACGCGGGCGATTGCCGTGCTCTACACCAACCGCATGCAGGTGGTGACGACGGCGGACCGCAACATCCGCTCCATCCAGGACCTCAAGGGCAAGCGCATCTCCACCGGCGCGCCGCAGAGCGCCACCGAGCTCTTCGCCTCCCGCCTGATCGAGGCCGCGGGCCTCAACCTCGCGACCGATTTCCGCGGCCGCGAGCGGCTGTCACCGGCCGAGAGCACGGCCGCGATCCGCGATGGCAAGATCGACGCCTACTTCTTCGTCTCCGGCGTGCCGACCTCGGCCATCACCGACCTCGCCGCCACCCCCGGCACCACGCTGGTGCTGATCGACCATGACCAATACGCCGAGCGCATCGTGGCCACCCATGGCCCGGTCTATTTCCCGGAGGTCATTCCCGCCGGCACCTATCCCGGCCAGACCGCGCCGAACAAGCAGCTCAGCGTCGCCAATATCCTGGCGATGCGTGAGGACGTCCCCGCCGCCCTGGTCACCCAGGTTCTGACCGTGCTGTGGCAGAACCGCGAGGATTGGGGGCGGGTTCACGCGGAAGCCCGCAATTTCAACCTCGAGGCCCAGAAAACCGCAGCCGCGGGCGTGCCCTGGCACCCCGCCGCGGCGGCCTTCTGGACCCAGGCCGGCGCCCGCCTGGCCTGAGGCGAAACGCCCCGGCATTTTGATCGTTCTGATAACGTAAAAATAACGCAGGCGGACGCATTCTCCGCATCGACCGATACGGCAGGCCCGCAAGGCCCGTCGTGTCGCCTGGGTAGAATGCGTCACGGAACCCGGCCGCCCCTCCATTGCGACAAGGCTGGACTCAGATGCTGCATGCCAATCTGCGCGATAGCGCAAGCTTCCACCCCATCACCGCCGGGGCGATCACGGCCAGGGCGCCGCGCCCGGCTCCGCCGCCGTCACGCCCCTCTGCCCTGATCGGCCTGGCCGACCGCGCCCGCGCCCGCGGGCTGACCGAACTGGCGTCGATGCTCGATCACACGGCGGAATTGCTGGACGAAGCGCCCGCGATCACCGCAGTCACCCGCCAACCCCATGCCGCACTGCACCGCCTGACCTATGTCAGCCGGGCCAAGGGCGACTGGGGCGATGCGGGCATGGGCCACAGCGGCGCCATCCTGCGCGCCGCCCGCGCCCGCAACGCGGCCGAGGGCATCACCGGCGCGCTGGCGCATAGCCATGACTGGTTCGGCCAGGTGCTGGAGGGCCGCATGGCGGATATCGAACGCACCTTCGGCCGCATCGCGCGCGACGGCCGGCACAATACCATCCGCGTCCTGGATCTGGCCGAAATCGACCAGCGCGCCTTCGGATCCTGGGCTATGGCCGAGGCCGGCATGGCGCCCGAGGCGCTGTTGCACCATGCCGCCACGCTGCATGAGCATCTCCATGGCGCCACCAGCACCGCGCTGCGCCAGGCCGCTCGTGATCTCGTTGCCGTGCTGTGCCACCGTGTCGCCGCAGCCTGAAGCCGCGCTGCAGCGCGCGCTGCGGGAAGCCATCGCCGCCGTGCCGGCCCATCGCCACGCCGCCCTGACGGCGGAACTTCGCATATTGCTGGCCAATGAGGCGCGAGGTGGGCTGGGTGCCGGGATTTTGCACCTCATACGGGCGAATCTCACCGCATCCACCATAAGGGAGGGCTGAATCAGGCTGGCCAGCGCGGGCGTTTCCCCGGATACCCGCGCCGTTCGGGACATCTCCATCCGCCGCGGCCCTCGTGGCCCCCGGGGCGGCATGGCACGGTGCTCCTCACCACACCGCCAGGAGCGACTGCCATGAAACCCGCCAACCTCGCCTTCGGTTTTGTCTGCGCCTTTCTGGGCGTGCTGTTCTTTCACCAGGCGGTGATCACCTTCTACCACGGCCTTGGCCTGATCCCGGGCCCCGCGTTCCGGCAGACGCCCATCGCGCCCTGGGGCGTGCCGGCGCTGTGGAATTCCTGCTTCTGGGGCGGGCTTTGGGGTATTCTCTTCGCGGTGCTGGAGCCGAAGCGGCCGGCCGGCCTGCCGCTCTGGCTCTTCGCCATTCTCTATTGCTGCACCCTGCCGCTGATCCTGGGCGCCTGGATCGTGGTTCCGCTGATCAAGGGCCTGCCGCTCTTCGCCAATGGCAACACGAGCGCAATGCTGCGCTCGCTTGGCATTTACGCCGCCTGGGGCTTTGGGCTGGCGCTGTTCTGGCGCGGCTTGCCCGCACTGTTCCGGCGGGGCTGACGCCTCAGTTCAGCGTCAATCGCCGCAACTGCGCCGCCTTGGTCTCCACATCCTCCGCCAGACGGCGGGTGAACGCCGTCCGGTCAAGGTAGAAATTAGCCGGCTGGCTGCCGGTGCGTGCGGCGTTGCGATAGGCCACGGAAGCGGCGGCGGTGGCGCAGGCGGCCTCCAGCGTCGCTATCCGGTCTTCCGGCGTGCCAGCCGGCACGAAAAGCCCGCCGAAGCTCGCCGGCCGCACGTCGAAGCCCTGCTCCACAGCGGTGGCGCTGTCCGGGAAATCCGGGTGCCGCTCGCTGTCGAAGACGGCCAGGATGCGGATATCGTTGCGCCCGGCGGCCGAGCCCAGGACGATGGAGCCGAGATCGATCCGCCCCGTCATCACCTCGGTCATCACCGCCGCATCGGCGCGGAATGGCACATGGGTGAATTCCACCCCCGCCGCCCCGGCCCATTGCTCCATCGCCAGATGCGGGATGGAGGTGACACCCAGCGTGCCATAGGTCAGGCGCCCCGGTTGGGCGCGCGCGGCCGCCTGCAGGTCGCGCAGGGTACGGATCGGGCTGTCCGGCTTCACCACCAGGGCCATGGAATTGTTGAACACCTGGCAAACCGGCCGGAAGCTGTCCACGCGCAGCCCGCTGGTGGCCTGCGTCACCGGCAGCACGGAGGCGACAAGCGCCGGCACGAACAGCACGGTGTAACCATCCGGCGCCGCGCGCGCGACCGAGGCCGAGCCGACCGCCGCCGCCGCCCCCTCGCGATTGATCACCACCACGGATTGGCGGAGCAAGGGTGACATCTCGGCCGCCAGCGCGCGCACCAGCAGGTCAATCGCATTGCCCGGCGGATAGGGCAGCACGAATTGCAGGGTACGGCTCGGAAAAGCCTCTTGCGCCAGGGCAGGCGTGGCGAGGGCGGCGGCGGCCGCGCCGAACAGGCGACGGGTGATCATGATGTTTTCTCCCAAGGATGTTTCGGCCGCGGATCGCTTGCTGCGTCTTGCCCCGCGGCCCATGAAAAAAGGATGACGGCCCTCAGCCAGCCGGCATCAGCTTGGATGGGTCGGAACCGACGCGCCCACCCGCGCCATCAACGGCGGGCGAAAGGGTGAAGTCGTAGCGGATGCCCGGCAGGGCAGGGATGGGGTTGCCCGCCAGCCCCTCGCTCTCGGTGATCACCAGCGAGCCAGAGACGCCGAAGACCGTGTCGCTGTCGATATACGGATCATCGCCGAAATACAGCGCCGTGATCAGCTCCCGATGACCAGGTGCCGTGACCAGGACATGGATATGGGCAGGGCGGCAGCCATGCCGGCTCTGCTGCCGCACCAGGGCGCCCACCGGCCCATCCATCGGGATGGAATAGCCGATCGGCTTCTCAGTGCGGAAATGGAACCGCCCTTCCGCATCCGCGCGCATGCGGCCGCGCATGTCCATCACCTCGGGGTCGTTGGCCTGTAAATCGTATTGCCCATCGGCATCGGTCTGCCAGACATCGATCTCGGCACCGGGGATGCCCTTTCCATCCGGGTCGGTCACCTGGCCGAAGATCACGATTTCCGGGCCCTTGAGCGTGGAGATGATGCTGCCGCCCAGCGGTATTTCCGGCGCATTCTCACGGAAGAAGGGGCCGAGCAGGCTGGTCTCGGTCGCCGCCTCGTCGCGCCCCTTGCTGTCATGCATCACGTTGACGAGGCGGGAGAGGCCGATCACATCCGACAGCAGGATGAATTCCTGGCGGTAGGGCGTGCACATCTGGCCGACGGCGGTGAGGAAGCCGATGCCCTTCAGCCATTCATCGGGCGTCAGGTTCACCTCGCGCGCGAAATCATGCACGTGCCGGACGGCAGCTTCCATGATCTCGCGCAGGCGCGGATCGGGGGTCAGCGCCATCTGCTCGAGCACCGCCTTCGTCGTCGTTTCGATATCCAGATCCTGCACGGTCATCCTCCTTCGGCAGCGGCGCGGCGGCCACTTCGTTCCCTGTTGCGACAGGGTACAAAACCCCGCGCACCACGTCGCCCACAATCTTGCCCAAGCCCGGCCTGGCGGCAATCACCCGCCGCTTGCCCAGCCGCCGCCGCTCGGCCATCGTCCGCCGCAACACCAGGAAAGCGCACCATCATGGCCCAGACCCTTCTGCCCACCACCGTCGTCGGCAGCTACCCGCAGCCGGATTGGCTGGTCGACCGCGCAATTCTCGTCGGCAACAACGTGGTGCCACGGGTACGGCTGAAGGCGATCTGGCGCGTGCCCGAGGATGCGCTGGAGGAGGCGCAGGACGACGCCACCCTGATCGCCATCCGCGACATGGAGCGCGCGGGCATCGACATCATCACCGATGGCGAGATGCGGCGGGAAAGCTATTCCAACCGCTTCGCCCTCGCCCTGGACGGCGTCGATGTGGACAACCCCGCCATCGTCACCGGCCGCGCGGGAAAACCCACGCCGGTGCCGCGCATCACCGGCGCCATCCGCCGCCGCCATGCCGTGGAGGTGCGCGACGTGGAGTTCCTGCGCGCCAACACCGACAAGCAGATAAAAATCACCCTGCCCGGGCCCTTCACCCTGTCGATGCAGGCGCATGACGAGTTCTATGGTGACCCCGAAGCCGTCGCCATGGCCTATGCCGCCGCGGTGGCGGAGGAGGCGCGCGACCTCAAGGCCGCCGGCGCAGATGTCATCCAGTTCGACGAACCCTGGCTGCAGGCGCGGCCCGAGCAGGCGGCGAAATTCGGCGTGAAGGCGCTGAACCGCGCGCTCGAAGGCGTGTCGGGCCCCACGGTCGTGCATCTGTGCTTCGGCTATGCCGCTATGGTGGCCGAAAAACCCTCGGGCTATTCCTTCCTCTCGCAGCTCGCCGACAGCACGGCGCAGCAGATCTCCATCGAGGCGGCGCAGCCCAAGCTCGACCTCGGCATCCTCGCCGACCTGTCGAACAAGACCATCATGCTGGGCGTGCTGGATCTCGGCTCGGCCGAGGTGGAGACGGCCGAGACGGTGGCCGCGCGCATCCGCCACGGGCTGAAGCATGTGCCGGCGGAACGGCTGGTGATCGCGCCGGATTGCGGCATGAAATATCTGCCGCGCGCCCGCGCCTTCGCCAAGCTCTCGGCACTGGCGCAGGGGGCGGCAATGGTGCGGCACGAGCTGGCCGGCGGGTAGGGTTACCGCGCCCGCACCGTCAGCAGCACGGCGAAGCCCAGCCCCATCAGCCCCACCACCACCGCCATCCCCGCCTGCTGGCTGGCGAAGGCGGTGGTGGCCAGGGCCAGCAGCGAGGGGCCGAGAAATCCCGTCACCCGGCCGGACAGGGCGAAGAGGCCGAACCACGCGCCCGCCTCGCCGGGCGGGGCCAGCCGCGCCATCAGGGTGCGGCTGGCCGCCTGGGCCGGGCCAAAGAACAGCCCCAGGCCCGCCCCCAGCACCCAGAACATCGTCTTGCCCTCGACCAACAGCAGCCCCAGCCCGAAGCCGATGATGCAGCCCAGCGCAAGCAGCACGGTGCGGCGTGAGCCCAGCCGGTCCTCCACCATGCCGCCCGCCAGCGCGCCCAGCCCCGCGGTCACGTTGAGCAGGATGCCGAAGAGCAGGATCTCCGAAAAACCCATGCCGAAACGCCCCGCCGCATAGATCGCGCCAAAGGCAAAGAGGGTGTTCAGTCCATCGGTATAAAACAACCGCGCCAGCAGGAAGCGCGCCAGCACCGGCTGCCGCGGCAGCGCGCGCAGCAAGGTGATGATCTCGGCCAGGCCACGGCTGATGGCGAGGCCGATCGGCGGCCGCTCCACCGGGTCCGGCACCGCGATCAGCACCGGCCAGCAAAAGACGAAGATCCAGGCGCCGACCAGCAGGGCGGTGGCGCGGACATGCTCCGCCGCCGCCCGGTCCAGCCCGAACAGCGCGGGGTCGGGCTGCACCAGCAGCACCAGGCAGAGCGCCAGGCACAGCAGCCCGCCGCCATAGCCCATCGCCCAGCCGATGCCCGAGACCCGGCCCATCGCCGCGGGCCGCGCCACCCCCGGCAGCATGGCATTGTAGAACACTGTGCCCAGCTCGAAGCCGACGGAGGCGATGCCCACCAGCAGCAACGCCGTCATCGCATAACCGGGCTCGGGCCGGACGAACCAGATCATCGCCGTCGCCCCTGCGGTGAGCAGGGTGAAGAGCAGCAACATCCCCCGCCGCCGCCCGCCCGCATCCGCCACCGCGCCCAGCACCGGCGAAAGCAGCCCGACGGCAAGCCCCACCAGCGCCTGCATCCAGCCCCACATCGCCTGGCCCTCCACCGGGCTGGGCGCCACGGCGGAGGTGAAATAGGTGGCGATGACGAAGGTGGAGATGACGGTGGGGAATGCAGAATTGGCGAAATCATAGCTCGCCCAGGCCCATTCCTTCCGCGTCATGTTTTTGCCCCCGAACGCCAGGCGCCGGCTTTGCCACGGGGCTGTTGCGCCAGCTTTGCAGTCGCGGAGCCGCCGCCCCTCACGCCAATGCCGCCAACGCCCGCGCCGCCACCGTCACCGCCGCCAGATCCGGCACACCCGCCGCCTCCTCCACCAGCTTGGCCGCGGCCTCGGCGCCAGGCGCCTCCTCGCGCCCGGCCAGCACCGCCGCCGCCAGCCTGCCCTGCACGCCGGCGATATCGGCCAGCAGCGCCGCCCGCGCCCGGTTGCCGAAGCTGCCCGAGACCCGCGCCATATTCGCCGCCCCCCGCAGCGCCGCGAGGTGAAAGCGCTTCGCCACCGCCTCCCAAGCCGCGGCCGCCGCATCCGGCGTCGCACCCGTGTTCAGCGCCAGGCGCAGAATCGCCGGCGCCGCCGCCAATTGCGGCGCGCCCGCCAGCGCATCGGCGCCCATCCGCCCGCCCAGCAGGTCCGGCAGGCCGGGCGAAAGGGCCGCCAGCGTCTGCCCCAGCGGCGCTGTCTCGGCCAGCAGGGATTGCGCGGCACTCTCCTGCAGGGCGCGCAGCGCGGCCAGGGTCGCCAGCCGCTCCGCCGCCGGACGCTCCGCGGCATCGGCCTCAATGGCCGCATCCTCCAGCCCCAGCAGTGCGCCGGCCAGCCACACCGCGCGGGCGGCCGCGGCGGGCGAGGCCTCGGCGGTCAGCCGCCCCAGCCCGGCGCAACCCAGCCGGTTGCCCACCTGGTTGGCCAGTGCCATCGCCACCAGCTCCCGCCGCAGCTTGTGGCCCTCGATGTAGCTTTCGAAATTCTCCCGCAGCGCGGGCGGGAAATAGGCCCGCAGCAGGGGCAGGAAGGCCGGGTCATCGGGCAGGTCGGATTGCCCGATCGCCTCGTTCAGCCAAAGCTTGGCGAAGGGCAGCAGCGAGGCCGCCTCGGGCCGCGTCAGCCCCTTGTTCTCCGCCGCGCGCATGGCGATGGTCGCCTCATCCGGCAGCCCCGCCAGGGCGCGGTCGAGCAGCCCCGCCTCCTCCAGCCGCGCCATCAGCGCCGCCTGGGCCGGCAGCGCCGCCGCACCCCCCGCCACCTCCAGCGACACGGCCAGCGACTGCAGCCCGTTATCCGCCAGCACCAGCGCCGCTACGTCATCGGTCATGGTCTTCAGCAGCGCATCGCGCTGGGTGCGGGTCATACCGCCGCGCGCCTCCACATCGGCCAGCAGGATCTTGATGTTGACCTCATGGTCGGAGGTCGAAACGCCGGCGGAATTGTCCAGCGCGTCGGTGTTGAGCCGCACCCCCTTCAGCGCCGCCTCGATCCGCCCGGCCTGGGTGACGCCCAGATTGGCGCCCTCGCCGATCACCCGCGCGCGGATCTCGGCGCCATTCACCCGGATCGTGTCATTGGCGCGGTCGCCGGCATCGGCCTGGCTCTCGGTGGCGGCTTTGATGTAGGTGCCGATGCCGCCGAAATACAGCAGGTCCGCGTTCATCCGCAGAATGGCCTGCATGATGGCGGCGGGCTCGTGGCGCTCGCCCTTCAGGCCCAGCATGGCCTGCGCCGCCGCGCTCAGCGCGATGGTCTTCGCACTGCGCGGAAACACCCCGCCGCCCTCGGAGATCAGCGTCGCGTCATAATCCGCCCAGGAGGAGCGCGGCAGGGCAAAGAGCCGGGCGCGCTCGCCAAAGGCCGCCTCCGGCGGATTGGGGTCGAGAAAAATATGCCGATGGTCAAACGCCGCCAGCAGCCGCGTCTGCCGGGAGATCAGCAGCCCATTGCCAAAAACATCGCCCGACATGTCGCCCACGCCCACACAGGTGAAGGGCGCCGAAAAAATGTCGAGGCCCACCTCGGAAAAATGCCGCGCGATCATCACCCAGGCGCCGCGCGCGGTGATGCCCATGATCTTGTGGTCGTAACCGGCGCTGCCGCCACTGGCGAAGGCATCGCCCAGCCAGAAGCGGTAATCGGCGGAAATGCCGTTGGCGATGTCGGAAAAAGTGGCGGTGCCCTTGTCGGCCGCGGCGACGATATAGGGGTCGTCGCCATCGCGCCGGATCACCGCGGGCGGCGGCAGCACGGTGGCGCCGTCCAGATTGTCGGTGATGTCCAGCATGCCCTGCACCAGCAGCCGGTAGCAGGCGATGCCCTCGGCCATGAAGGCTTCGCGGTTCGACGAGGGCGGCGGGTTCTTCAGGATGAAGCCGCCCTTCGCGCCGGTCGGCACGATCACCACGTTCTTCAGCCGCTGCGCCTTCATCAGCCCCAGGATCTCGGTCCGGAAATCCTCCCGCCGGTCGGACCAGCGAATGCCGCCACGGGCCACCGCCCCGGCGCGGAGATGGCAGCCCTCCATCCGGGGGGAATGGACGAAAATCTCCCGCCAGGGCCGCGGCTCGGGCATGTCACCGGCGCGGGCACTCTCCAGCTTGAAGGAGAGGTAGCTTTTGCGCTGGTAAAAATTGGTCCGCAGCATCGCGTCCAGCACCACCCGCAGCCGGGTCAGGATGCGATCCTCATCGGGGTTTTCGACACCCTCCAGCAGCGTCTTCCAGGCCGCGTCGATCTTGTGTTCCTGCGCCTCATCGCGCGGCCCCGCAGGGTCGAAGCGGGCATGGAAGAGGTCGACCAGCAGCCGCGCCGCCTGTGGATGGGCGGCCAGCGCCGCCTCGACACTGCCCTGGGAAAACGAAAAACCAACCTGCTTGGTCCAGCGATACATCGCCCGCAGCAGCCAGCATTCTCGCCAGCCCAGCTCGGCGCGCGGGATCAGGCGATTGAAGCCATCCGCATCCGCCTCGCCCGCCAGCAACGCGGCCAGCCCGCCCAGCAATTCGTCAAAGCTGCTCTCCGCCGCGCCGGTGCCGGCCTCCAGCGCGAAGACATGCAGCACGACATGCCGGCCATCGGCCAGCGAGAAATGATGCGGCGTCTCCTCGATGGCGCGCAGATCCAGGCTCTCGAACAGCGGCAGGGTATCGGCGAGCGGGATCGGCCCGCCGGCATTGACCAGGCGCAGCTGCACCATCCGCGCATCACTGCCCGGCGGGCGGGAGAAGGCGACGGCGGGGCGGCCCTGGGCCAGCGCCTCCTCGGCCAAAGCGAGGTCGGCCAGCGCCTCGCTCGCCGTCGTGCGTTCGCGATAGCCGGGCGGGAAGGCCTGGGCCCAGAGCGCCATGGTCGCCGCCGCCGCCGCCTCGCCCCGCGCCTGCACCAGCGCATCGGCCACGCGGTCCTGGAAGCTGCGGGCCATTTCGCAGATCAGGCTTTCCAGCGCGCCGGCATCGATCCGGGCGGGGTGCATGGGGTCGGTGCCGATGATGTAGTGCACCCGGGCCAGCGGCGTGTCGCCGAGCGCGATATAGAAGGCGGACAGCCTTCCGCCATGCGCGCGGGCTAGCACCTCGCCGACCTGGCTGCGCAGCCGCGTGTCGAAATTCTCCCGCGGCAGCCAGACGATGGCCGAGACGAAACGGCCGAAGGGGTCGGGCCGCAGCACCATCGCCGGGCGCGGCATCAGCGCCAGGTCCAGCGCGCGGCGGGCACCCTGCAGGATTTCGGCCTCGCTGGCCTGGAACAGCTCGTCGCGCGGCCAGGTGTCGAGAATATTGCGCAGCGCCCGGCCGTCATGGCTGTTGGGTGCGACGCCCGAGGCCTCCAGCACCCGCTCCACCTTCGCCGCCAGCATGGGGATGGAGCGCGGGTTGCGGTTATAGGCCGCGGCGGCGAAGAGGCCGAGAAAAAGCCGCACCCCCACCACCGCGCCATCCGCGCCAAACATCCGCACGGCGATCACATCGGCGTGCTGGGTGCGATGCACCGTGCTGCGCATATTCGCCTTGGCGACGCTGAGCGGCACCGGGTCCAGCAGGCCCGTGCGCACCGCCTCGGGCACAGCGGAGAGGTCGCGCAGCGCGTCGAAGACCGGCACCGCGGGGTTGCGCAGCAGGCCCAGGCTGGCCTCGGCGCGAAAACCCGTGCCATCCAGCATCAGGCGGCGATGACCGAGCAGGACAAAATTATCCTCCGCCATCCAGGCCAGGAAGGCGCGGGCATCACCCTCCAGCCCCGCCTCGGCGCCGCGCAGTTCGGCGACCATGGCGGAAAAATCCTCCACCGCCATGCGGACATCGGCCAGGGTTGCCGCGATCAGCGCCTCGGTCTCGGCCGAGGCGGCGTCGCTGCCCGCGAAGCTGATGCGCATCATGCTCTCGCGCAGCGGGCCAGTGCCGAGCGACTGCAGGATGCCATCGGGCCCGCGGGTGACGGGCAGCACGGGGTGCAGCACCTGGCGCAGCGGCCGGCCATGGCGGGTCAGCGCCGCCAGCACGCTGTCGACCAGGAAGGGCATGTCGTCGGTGACGATCTCTGCCACCGGGTGGGGGAAGCGGCCGGCCGGCAGCACGCGGATGCGGGCCTGGCCAGGGCTGCGGCTCTGCGCGAGGCCGGCGAGCGAGACGGTCATGGCGGCCAGTTCGTCGGGCGCGGTGCCGGCCAGCTCGGCCAGCGGAATGCCGGCCAGCAGCGGGCGCAGCAGGGCATGAGCGACATGCATCCCCGGCGGCAGGGCGGCAGCGGCGAGGTTCAGGGCCTCCTCACGCACAGGATCGGCCGAGGGCGTCAGGTGATTGTCGGGCATGGCAGACCTTCTTCTGGCAATTCTTGCCCGCACCATCGGCCAAGTCGCGGGCCGGGGACAAGAAATTCGCGTGAAGCGATTCACCCTTTGGTTATCCACTTCGGGCGATACCTTGCCTTGAGGCACAGGATGCGCCCGAAGATCCATGCGGTGGCTGGCAATAGGCCACGAACCGCATGAATTTCGGAAGGCCCAGGCCAATGGCACGAACACGCTACCCGCTCCGCGCGGCACTGACTGCATTGTGTCGTGCGATGTCGTCCAGAACGACGGCAAATCCTGACGAAACTGGCTTTGAACTCAGCCCGCTGCACGGCCGATAACATACCCAGTCAGGCAGGAATTGGACGTGATGATCAACCGCAAGCGCTACCGCTGGACCGATCTGCAGGGGCTGATTGGCACACAGGGCATGCCGCTTGGGCACCTCGGTGGCATTGCGATGCCGCAAGGTGGCATCGGGATGCCGCCCGGCGGCATCGGGATGCCACCCGGCGGTATGGCGCTGACCCATGGCGGTGGCCCGCTGCCCGTCGAGAAAGGCAATATCCCCCTGGAGCATGATTTCCTCGCCGCGGCGCTCGCCCAGGATGAGAAGAGCCGGCAACGTGAACTCTGGCTGGGTTTGGTCATGGCCGCCGTCGTGATCGCCCTTGTGCTGTCAGGCTGGGGCATCACGCTGCTCGCCATCATGTTCTGCCTGGCACCGCTGGTTGGCATCGGGCTGGAGATTTTCTCGCCCAGCCCGTCATCGCGGGAGTGACGGCGCCGCCGGCTTGGTGCTGAAGCACGCTGCGTTCACGTCGCACGCTCCAGCCGGTGTCGAGAGGATGATTCGCCGTTTCGGCGATACCACCTCAACGGATCATGCTCTAAGCTGCCTCCATGAACCTCGCTGAGCTTCTTGCCCCGGTCTCGCCCGAGACCTTCTTTGCCGAATACCATGACAAGCAGCCCCTGCATGTGAAGGGCGGCGCTGCGAAATTCGCGCAGGTCCTCGGCTGGCGCGCGATCAACCGGCTGCTGGACATGACCCATATGTGGTCCAGCCAGTCGCTCAAGCTCTACATCGACGGCACCGCCATCCCGCCCGAACAGTATTGTGTCTCCGCCCTCTCGCGCGACGCCACGACGGTGATGCAGCCCGACGCGAGGAAGCTGGCGGCCCATGTGGCCAAGGGCTGTTCGGTGGTGCTGAACGACGTGGACAGCCTCACGCCAGGCATGGCCGGCGTTTCCTCGGCCCTGGAAATGGCGGGTCTCGGCAAGGCCCAGGCCAACGTCTACATCTCCTGGCAGAGCCACAAGGCCTTCCCCGCGCATTACGACACCCACGACGTCTGGGCCGTGCAGGTCGAGGGCGAGAAGATCTGGAACATCTGGGAAGGTCGCGCCGAATGGCCGATCTCCCACCCCGTCTTCCGCAGCCAGGACCAGGCGCATCACGAGCAGGCCAAGGGAAAACTGCGCGAAAAGGTGCTGCTGAAGACCGGCGACCTGCTCTATTTGCCGCGCGGCTGGTACCACGACGCGCTGGCCGAGGCGCCGACCTCCGTCCACATCGCCTATGGCGTGCACGCCGTGCTGGGCATGGATGTGATGAACGTCCTGATGGAGCGCGTGCTCTACGAGACCAGCTTCCGCCAACCCCTGCCGCGGCAGGACGGCACGGCGGCGGCGAAATTCGCCCTCACCCAGCGCGTCGGCCAGATGGGCGCCCGGCTGGCCGAATTGGCGAAGGACCCCAAGGTCCTCTCGGTGATCGAGGGCTTCATCGCCAATCACCACTTCAATCGCGGCGGCAATGACCTGCTGGCAGCGCGCGGGCTGATGGCGCCCACGGCGGCGGGGGCGACAGGAGATTCCGAGGCGCAGGGCTTCCGCGTCATCGCCGCCGGCGCCAAGCCGGTGCGGCGCGGCGCCGACTGGGTGCTCAAGACCGATGCCGGCGCCCTCCCCCTGGCGCCGCCCGAAGCCGAGGCGGCGGCCTGGCTCCTCGCCCGCCCCGATGTGACGGAGGCCGAACTCAAGGCCGCCCATCCCACGGTCGATGCCGCCGCATTGCTGCGGCGCATGGCCGGCGCCGGCCTGGTGCTGGCGGCATGATCCGCGCGGCATTCCTGCTGGCGGCGCTGGCGCTGCCTGCCGAGGCGCAGATCCGCCCCTTCAACTGCGTGGGCGCGGCGCAGCTGGAGGACGACAATTTCGCCATCACCTTCGCAGCCCGGTCGGACCGGCTGGGCGAGGAGGCGCGCAGCCCGATGGCGGCCGCCGCCGAACTCGCCCGCCGCGCGCCGGAGCGCAACGTCTGCGTCCTCGGCCACGCGCTCTCCAATGAGGGCGGCGCCACCACCGGCCAGCGCCTCGCCGCCGCCCGCGCCCGTGCGGTGGCGCTGGAGCTGGCGCAATTGGGCATCGAGCGCGACAGGGTGCGGGCCGAGGCCCGGGTGGCCGGCTTCAGCCGCAGCACCGCCACGCGTCCGGCGCGCGGCGCCACCATCATCGTGCTGCCCTGAAACGCTGTCCCGGGGAGGATGTCCCGGGGAGGATACCCCGGGGAGGCTACCCCAGGGTCGCCGCTTTTGCGATGCTGGACGCCGGCGCCCCGGGCACGCCATTCTTTACCAATCGATCGATGAGGACACGCATGCGCCGCACCCTGGGTTCCCTCCTCGCCGTCACGCTGATGGCCTGGCCACTGGCGGCCGGTCACGCCCAAAAACCGCCCGCCACGCCGCCCCAGGCCGCGCCGAACCGTCCGGCACCGCCACCGGAGCGCCAGCTCAACCTGATCAACCGCACCGACACCACAATCCGACAGGTCTTCGTCTTTGCCCAAGGTGACGCCACGCGGGGCCAGGCCGCACGGGGCGAGGGGCCAGACAGGCTCGGCACCGATGTGCTGCCAGCCGGGCAGAGCTACACCCTGCGCCTGGGCCGCATCGCCCCCTGCCAGCAGCAGCTGCGGGCGGTGTGGGAGGATGCGACGGAGGAGACGCTGACCATCGATGTCTGCCGCCAGCAGGAACTCGCCCTGACCGATGAGCGCCGGCGCGACATCCAGGTGGTCAATGACAGTGACAACCAGCTGATGCAGATCTTCATCTTCGAACGCGGCAGCCAGGAGCCGGGGCCGGACCGGCTGGGCGCGGCCACGGTGGCACCGAACGACAATTTCCGCATCCGCATGCGCGGTTTCACCGCCTGCCAGGTCACGGTGCGCGCCGCCTTCCAGGGTGCTGCGGCCGAAACGCGCCAGGCCGACATCTGCGCCGAGCCGCGGCTGGCCTTCGGCGATGCGACCATCCCTCTGCGGGAAGTCACGGTGACCAACCGCAGCGCGGTGACGCTGCAGAGCATCTATGCCAGCCGCACGCCGAACTGGGGCGCGGACCGGCTGGGCTCGGCGGTGCTGGAACCCGGCCAGAGCTTCGCCATGCGGCTGCGCTCCGCCGAATGCCAGGTCCGGCTGCGCGCGGTGTTCCAGAACCGGCGTGAGGAGGTGCGCGAGGCTGTGGATGTCTGTGGCGCCCAGCCCATCATCTTCCAGGGTGCCAGGCGCATGGCGCTCGGCTCGGTCTATGAGCGGCCGATCACCGGCATCTATCTCTCCCCGGTGGAGAGTGCGGATTGGGGCCCGAACCAGCTCAGCGCGCCGATCGGCAATGGCGGCACGGCCGAGATCGGCATGGATGGCGAGTGCCAGGCCGATCTGCGCGTGGTCTTCGACAACGCAGCGGCCGAGGAGCTGCGCGGCTTCGACATGTGCCGCAACGCCGCCATCACGCTCCGGCCGGGCTGGGTGACCGAGGCACGGCCGTGAAAGCTTCGCAGCGGGGGTCTTCCCAAGCGGCCCCTTCGGGCCAAACTGAGCACCCATGAGCGATACATCCAACGACCCTGGGGCGGCCCTCAAGGCGCGCATCTTCGACGGCCTGTTTCAGGTGGTGGCCGAGCAGGGCTGGCGCGGCACAACGCTGGCGCGCATCTCCGCCGCCTCCGGCGTGTCGCTCGGCGAGATGCGCGGCTTCGCGTCCTGCCCCGAGGGCATCATGCTGCGCTACACCGCCATGGTGGACCGCATGGTGCTGGACGGCACAATACCGACCGAGGGCGAATCAGCGCGCGACCGGCTGTTCGACGTGCTGATGCGCCGGCTGGACGCGATGCATCCGCACCGCGCCGGCATCCTGCGCTTCATGAAGGACCTGCCCTTCCACCCCTTCCTGGTGCTGAGCCTGGGGGCTGCGATGGAACGCAGCATGGGCTGGATGCTGGAGGCGGCGGGCCTGGATTCGCATGGCCCCGCCGGCGTGGCGCGGATCAAGGGCCTGACCGCGGTATGGATCTACACCCTGCGCGCCTGGCTGAAGGACGACAGCGCGGATCTGGCCGCCACCATGGCCGCCCTGGACAAGGCGCTCGACCGTGCCGACCAGGTGGCCCGCAGCCTGGACCCCGCCGCCCGGCGCAAGCCGGCGGAAGCGGCCGAGCCGGATGTCACCACCGACTGAGACTTGCATTTATGTTGCACCGCAGCAAAAGCTTTGACGTGGGCGGGATGGGGGTCTAAGGGGACGTCAGCTTAACCCCTGAAGGAATATCCCCATGGCCAGCCCGCAAGACGAATTCATGAAGCTGTTCTCCGAGTTCAAGATGCCTGCGATGCCCGCAATGCCCGACATGTCGGCCTTCGCCGAGGCGCAGAAGCGCAACATCGAGGCGCTCACCACCGCCAACAAGCTCGCCATGGAAGGCGCGCAGGCCGTCGCGCGCCGTAACATGGAAATCATGCAGCAGGCGATGGGCGAGATGAGCGAAGCCGTGCAGAGCATGGCGAGCCAGGAGCCCCCCGCCGCCAAGGCCGCCAAGCAGGCCGAGATGATGAAGGCCACCTACGAGAAGGCCGTCGCCAACATGCGCGAGATCAGCGAGCTGATCCAGAAGTCCAATGGCGAAGCGCTCGGCGTGCTGAACGCCCGCTTCACCGCCGCGATGGAAGAAGTGAAGGGCCTGGTCGCAAAGGCCTGACCGGAAAGCATCCGGAAGGCCCCCCTGGCCTTCCGGCATTCCCCCCCGCACTCAGGGGGGTGTGACAGGCCCCTTTCCTGTTACCCCCCGGGGGGGACGCGTAAAAAATACGGTTGAGGGCGAAATTCCTCTTGCGCCCCATCCGGTCTGCCCCTATCTAGCTGGCAGACGCAGTACGCACGTGCCCCTGGCCCCAGGCCCACGGGTTGGTCCAATAAAACCAACACCGCGGCGCAAGGTTTACGCAACGACGTCAAGTGTTCTGGCAACCCCGGTCCGTGCAAACGGGCCGGTTTTTACTTGGTCGCTGGTTCGTTCGACCGTTCGTCAACTTTGGGGCCCCCCGGCCGAAAGCCGGGACCGGTTCCGTTTTGAATTGGAAGGGGTTTGCGATGACCGATAAGGTTGCTCGCTTTCTTGCCGAAACTACTCCCGCCACGCCATGCCTGGTGCTGGACGTGGACCGGGTCGCCGAAAATTATCGGCGGCTGCAGTCGGCCCTGCCCCTCGCGCGCATCTATTACGCGGTGAAGGCCAACCCGGGCGCCCCTATTCTGGAGCGGCTGACCGGGCTTGGGTCCTTCTTCGACGCAGCGTCGTGGCAGGAGGTGCAGATGTGCCTTGAAGCCGGCGCGCCCGCGGAAAAGATCAGCTACGGCAACACCATCAAGAAGGAGCGTGACATCGCCGCAGCCTATGCCGCCGGCGTGCGCATGTTTGCCTTCGACAGCGAGGGTGAGCTGCGCAAGCTGGCCCGCGCAGCGCCGGGTGCCCGCGTGTATTGCCGGGTTTTCGTTGAAAACGAGGGCGCCGAATGGCCGCTGTCGAAAAAATTCGGCTGCGAGGCGGACATGGCGAAGCACCTGATGGTGCTGGCCGATGAGCTGGGGCTCGATGCTTTCGGCATCAGCTTCCATGTCGGCAGCCAGCAGACCGGCACGGCGCCCTACAAGGCGGCGATCGCCAAGGTGGGCCTGCTGTTCAGCGACCTCGCGGCCGCCGGCATCAAGCTGCGCATGGTCAATCTCGGCGGTGGCTACCCGGTGCGCTACAAGTCCGAGGTGCCCGAGATCGAGGAGATCGGCGCCGCCATCATGGGCGCCATGGCCGAGCATTTCGGCAATGCGCTGCCCGAGATCGTGATCGAGCCCGGCCGCTTCCTGGTGGCCGATGCCGGGACGGTGGTGTCCGAGGTCGTTCTCATTTCCCGCAAGGGCGAGAATGATCCCGTGCGCTGGGTCTATCTCGACATCGGCCGTTTCGGCGGCCTGGCCGAGACCGAGGGCGAGGCGATCCGCTATGCCTTCCGCACGCCGCATGATGGCGGGCGCGAAGGCCCGGTGACCATCGCGGGTCCGACCTGCGACAGCGTGGACACGCTCTACGAGAAGTCGAACTACCGCCTTCCCGAAGCGCTGACCGATGGCGACCGTGTGGAGATCGTCTCGACCGGCGCCTACGTGACCACCTATGCCAGCCAGAAGTTCAACGGCTTCGCGCCGCTGGCGGAGCACTACATCTAGGTTTCGACCGCGCGCCGGGGTGACCCGGCGCGTCCCCACTCAGCTCCCCATCCGGGCCCTCGGTGCTGCCTCTGCGTGGCGCCGCCGGCCGCTGCCCTGTCGCGTTTCCACCCCGCATACTCCGTCACCGCGGTGACGGGCCTTGCGGGGTCGTGTTCTCACACCCCCATAGGCCGCAACCCCAGCTTGCGGCCTATGGGTCAGTGAAACGCCACTGTCGGCGCCCGGGCCGCCCCGGATGGGCTGTCCTGGCCGGTGAGCATGGCATGGTGCCATGTCTCGCCGGCCAGCCCAGGAGCATATTTCCCCAAAACCAAAAAAACCGGATAGAATGCGGCCATGGACGAGATCGACCGAAAAATTGCCATCGCAGTGCAGCAAGACGGTGCGGCTGGGTTGGCGGAACTGGCGAAGATCGCGGGGCTTTCCGTCTCCGCCACCGCCGAACGGCAAAAAAGGCTGGAGGAACGCGGCGTCATCATCGGCTGGCACGCCAGGCTGGACCCGACCGAGGCCGGCTGCCCGCTGCTCGCCTTCGTGCGCCTGGCCCTGAAGCCGGGTGAGGCCGATGCCACATTCCGCACCGCGATGGCGGCGCATGAGGCCGTGCTGGAATGCCACCATGTCACCGGCAACTGGAGCTATCTGGTGAAACTCCGCCTGGCTGACATGCCGGCGCTGGAGGAATTCGTCTCGGCCGAACTGCGCACCCTGCCGGGGCTGGAGCGGCTGGCGGTGGATGTGGCGCTCTCCTCGATCAAGGAGACCAGCCTGCTGCCGGTGGCGCCGGTGGCGGAGGAGGAGGACGAGTAGCTTTACCAAGCTTTCAGTTGCGCGAGCGGCTCACCGACCGGCTATCCTCCTGCCGGTATTGTATAAAGGGAGCGGTGATGCGCCTGTCCATTCGGATGCTGGCCCTGGCCATGCTGGCGATGGCCGGCGGCGCGATGGCGCAGGCCGTCACTGGCCCGACCCACACCGGCATCTTTCGCAGTCGTGACCGTGTGGTCACCCTGCCGCCCGGCCAATGGGTGGAGTTCTCCCGCCACGCATGGACCGGCAATGCGCGCGGCCCGGGCTTTTCCTATGAGGAGGTCGGCCTCGCCCGCGTCACGCCCTCCGGCGTGGATGCGCTGATCCATCTGCGCAGCGAAAATCTGGAGGAGGGCACGGCCTGGGTTGCGCGCTGGGGTACCAGCCTGGCCTGCAGCCGGACCGACACCCATTTCGTCCAGGTGCGCAGCCGCGATGACCGGGAGCAGGAATGCCTGTTGCTGAACCATGTGGACCGCCAGCCGGCCGCGAATCGCGGTCCGGTCTGGGCCGATTACGCGGCGCTGCGGCGGGGGCGGGAGGGGCAGTTTCCCTCCACCCTGATCGCCACCACCTTCCGCCTCGCCCGCGGCGCCGGCGGCTCTACACTCACCTACTTCTTCGGCGTCGAGCGCCATGGCTTCGCGGCCCAGCCGGTGCGTTGGGCGGAAAGCCCCTGGCACCCCAGCCGCGCCGATGCCCAGGCGCGCAGCCTCGTCGAAGCCTATAAGGGCTGGATGACCGGCAATGCCGCGGCGGTGCTGGGGGGTCTGGAGGGCGCCCAACCCGGGGCGCTCTCCGCCACGCCCTGAGGCTCGACAGGCGCCGCCCCGGGCGCGCAAGCTTCGGCGATGGAAGCCCACCGCCTCGACATCCTCGTCATCGTCGACAATGTGCTGGACATGCTCTCCAGCACCCCGCGTTTCGTCCAGCGCGAGACCCAGGTGCTGCGCCGCTTCGGCATGACGCGCACGGCCGGGGAGTGCCTGTGCTGCGCGTCCCACGGCCTCTCCCTGCTGATCACCGCGCATGGGCCGGCGGGCGCGCGGACCATGCTCTTCGATGGCGGCCCGGTGGACATGTCGATGGCGCGCAACGCACCGCGCCTGGGCGTGGATTTCGCCGCCATCGACGCGATGATGCTCAGCCATGGCCATTGGGACCATGCCGGCGGCTTGCCCCAGGCGCTGTCGATGCTGCCGCCGGGCAAGCGCGTGCCCCTCTACCTCCACCCCGGCATGTTCGCCGAACGCGGCATGCGCCAAGGCGATGGCGGCGTGCTGCCCATGGCCCCGGTTCCCACCCCCCAGGGCTGGGCCGCGATGGGCGCCGAGCCGGTGGTGACGGCCGAGCCGCTTTCCGTGCTGGACGGGCTGTTCCAGATCAGCGGCGAAATCCCGCGCATCACGGCATACGAGCGCGGCCTGCCCGGCCAGGTCGCCCGCTCCGACGATGCCACACCCTGGGCGCCCGACGAGCTTCTGATGGACGAACGCTTCCTCGCCGTGCGGCTGAAGGACAAGGGCCTGGTCGTCTTCTCCGCATGCTCCCATGCCGGCGTGGTGAATGTGCTGCATGAGGCCCGCCGCCTCTTCCCAGGCGAAAAGCTGCACGCCGTGATGGGCGGCTTCCACCTCTCGGGCGAGAACGAGGCGATCATCCCGCAGACGGTGCGCGACCTGGGCGGCTTCGGCCTCGACCTCATCATCCCCGCCCATTGCACGGGTTGGCGCGCGGTCAATGCGCTGGAGCGCGCCTATGGCGAGCCGATGGTCACACCCGCCGCCGTCGGCAAGCTTTTCACCCTCTCCAGCGTGACGGGGTAACACCGGATCATGCTGTCGCGCGCTATGCGAAATGCCTCACTGCTTCGGCGCCTCCACCTTCGCAGATCATGCTTGAGGCGCCCCCCCGTGGCGCGGTCCGGACAAGTCTGATACCCCGACCGCGATGAGCCATTTCCTGGATTTCGAAAAGCCGATCGCCGAGCTGGAAGGCAAGGTCGAGGAACTCCGCCGCGCCACCGATGCCGGCGGCATCGACGTGGCCGAGGAGGTCGGCAAGCTGCAGGACAAGGCCAACAAGATGCTGGCCGCGACCTATGCCAAGCTCACGCCCTGGCAGAAGGCCCAGGTCGCCCGCCACCCCGCCCGCCCCAAGGCGCTGGATTACGTCGCCAGCCTGATCGAGGGCTTCGTGCCGCTGGCCGGCGACAGGGCGTTTGCCGACGACGCGGCGGTGATCGGCGGCATGGGCCGCTTCCGTGGCCGCGCGGTCGCCGTGCTGGGCACCGAGAAGGGCCGCGACACCGAAACCCGCGTCCGGCACAATTTCGGCATGGCCAAGCCCGAGGGTTATCGGAAAGCGCGGCGCATCATGGAACTCGCCGGCCGCTTCGGCCTGCCCATCCTGAGTTTCGTCGATACGTCAGGCGCTTTCCCCGGCATCGAGGCGGAAGCGCGCGGCCAGGCCGAGGCCATCGCGCGTTCCATCGAGGCGGGTCTGGAGGCGCCGGTGCCCTTCATCGCCACCATCATCGGAGAGGGCGGTTCGGGCGGCGCCATCGCGCTCGCCGCGGCCGACCGGGTGCTGATGCTCGAACACGCCATCTACAGCGTGATCAGCCCCGAGGGCTGCGCCAGCATCCTCTGGCGCGACGCCGCCATGGCGCCCACGGCGGCCGAGGCACTGAAACTCACCGCCGAGGACCTGAAGAAGCTCGCCCTCATCGACACCGTGGTGCCGGAGCCCATGGGCGGCGCCCATCGCTCGCCGGCAGAGGCCATGCTCGCCGTCAGCAACGCCATCTGGGCCGCGCTGGAACCGCTGCTGGAGCAGGACGGCGCCACCCTGCGCATCCGCCGGCGGGAGAAATTTCTCGAAATGGGCCGCGCCGGCAGCGTCTGATGGATCAGCATAGCCGCGCCCAGACCCTCTCGCCCTATCACGAGCTGATGGGCATGCATGTCGTGCATTGGGAGGATGGGCTGGCGCGCCTGGAATGCCGCCTGCTGCCGGCACACGCCAACCGCGGCGGAATCGCCCATGGCGGGGTGATGCTCTCCATGCTGGACCAAGCCGCGGCGTTTGCCGGGCTGTTCTGCCCGCATCCCGGCCGCCGGCGCAGCGCCGTCACATTGGACCTGGATTGCCGCTTCACCGGCCAGGCGAAGATCGGCAGCCTGCTGATCGCCGAGGGCCGAATCGCCACCGCCGGCAAAAACATCTTCTTCGCCAAGTCCGAGGTGCGGGATGAAAGCGGCGCGCTGATTGCATTTGGCGCCAGCACGCATCGCTACCGCACAGGGTCGGGCGACCCGACGGGCGTGCCGATTCAGGGCTGACACAGCGCCGCCCAGCCCTCATTCTTCCGCATGGGAGGACCCGCTGATGCAGGCGCGATGGCAGGCAGTTCTGGTGCTGACGGCGGCTCGCACCAGCATGGGGCTCCAATTCCAGTCCATCGCCGCCGTCGCCGGCGGGTTGCAGGCGGCGTTTACTCTCTCCTTCGGCGATCTCGGCGCGTTGATCGGGCTGTATTTCCTGCCCGGAATCGTCCTCGCCCTGCCGGCGGCGGCGCTCGGGCGCAAATTCGGCGACCGCCGCGTGGTGCTGGCCGGGCTGGCGCTCTGCGTGGCCGGCGGGCTGCTCTGCGCGCTCGCGCCCAGCTTCGCCGTGCTGGCGGCGGGGCGCGTCATCGCCGGCATGGGAGCGGTGCTGCTGAACGTGCTGATGTCGAAGATGGTGACGGACTGGTTCGCCGGCGAGCGCGACATCGTGCTGGCCATGGCCGTCTTCGTGAATTCCTTTCCCATCGGCGTGGGGCTGGCGTTGCTGGCCTGCGGCGGCCTGGCCGAAGCCTGGGGTTGGCAGGCCGGGCTGCTGGTCGCGCCGCTGGCCTGCGCGCTGGCCATGGCGGTGTTGGCGCTGGCCTATCGGCCGCATGGCAATGACCGCGCGGGAGTGGCCCTGGCCGGTGGCATCGGCTGGGGTGAGGGGCTGCTGGTCTGCCTGGCCGGCGCGATCTGGGGGATTTTCAATGGCGGTTTCGGGGCGATGTTCGGCTTCGCGCCCGGCTATCTCGCAGGGCTCGGCGTGACGGGCGCGGCCTTGGCGGTGAGTGGCGCGACATGGGCGCTCGTGGCCTCCTGCCAGGGCGGCGGCATGCTGGCGCAGCGCGGCATTCCGCCCGGGCGGCTGATGGTGTTCGGCAGCCTGGGCTGGGCCGCCTGCCTGATGCTGCTGGCGCTGGGCGTGGCTCCGCCGGCCTTGTGGATGGTGCTGGGCGGGCTGGTGATGGGGTTGCCGATCGGCGTCATCATGTCGCTGCCCGCGCAGGTATTGCGGCCGGAAAGCCGGGCACTGGGCATGGGGCTGTTTTATCTCTGGCTCTATATCGGCCATGGCGGGGTACCGCCGCTGGCCGGCACCCTGCAGGATTTCTCTGGCAGCCCGGCCGCGCCATTCTGGCTCGTGGCAGGTCTGGCAGCGCTGATGCTGGCCCTCTACCTCGCCTTCCGCCTGGGCGCGGCCCGGTTGGTGGCGCGCCGCGCCGCCGCTATAAACGCCCCATGAACGCGCTGCCCGACATTGCCAGGGAAACCCTGAACGCCGCTGCCCAGGCCGCGCGCGCCGCCGCCGTGCCGCTTGCCGCCGCCCCGCGCGCGCAGAAGGACCAGGCGCTGCTGGCCGCGGCCGCCGCCATCCGCGCGGCCGCCGGCAAAATCCTGGCCGCGAACACGGAGGACCTGATGGCCGCGGACGGCCTCTCCCCGGCCTTCCAGGACCGCCTCACCCTCACCCCCGCGCGGATCGAAGCGATGGCCCGCGGCGTGGAGGAGGTGGCCGCCCTCGATGACCCCGCCGGCCGCATCCTGGCCGAATGGACGCGCCCCAACGGTCTGCTGATCCGCCGCGTTGCCCAGCCCATCGGCGTCATCGGCATGGTGTTCGAAAGCCGGCCCAATGTGCTGGCCGATGCCGGCGCCCTCTGCCTGAAATCCGGCAATGCCGTGATCCTGCGCGGGGGCCGTGAAAGCGTGCGCTCCGTCACCGCCATCCACGCTGCAATGCTGGAGGGCCTGGCCGCCGCCGGCCTGCCAGAGGCCTGCATCCAGGTCGCGCCCAATGCCGACCGCGCCTTCGTCGCCGCCATGCTGAAAGCCGCCGGTTTGATCGACCTCATCATCCCGCGCGGGGGCAAAGGCCTGGTCCAGCGCGTGCAGGAGGAAAGCCGGGTGCCGGTCCTGGCCCATGCCGAAGGCCTCTGCCACACCTATATCCATCAGGCCGCGGATCACGCGATGGCCCGCGCCATCCTGGCCAACGCCAAGATGCGCCGCACCGGCGTCTGCGGCTCCACCGAGACGCTGCTGATCGACGCCGCCATCGCCCCTGGCCTCCTGCCGTTGCTGGTGGCCGATCTGGCCGCATTGGGCTGCCGCTTCCTGGGCGACGCTCGCGCGGTGGCGATCTGCCCCGGCCTCGCCGCCGCGAGCGACGAGTCCTTCCATACCGAATGGCTGGACAGCGTGCTCAACATCGCCGTGGTCGATGGCGTGGAACAGGCGCTCGCCCATATCCGCCGCTTCGGCACCGAACATACCGAGGCCATCGTCACCGAGGATGCCGAAGCGGCAACCGCCTTTCTCAACGGCCTGGCCTCCGCGGTCGGCATGTGGAACGCCTCCACCCAGTTCTGCGATGGCGGCGAATTCGGCTTCGGCGCCGAGATCGGCATCGCCACCGGCCGGATGCACGCCCGGGGACCGGTGGGGCTCGAGCAACTCTGCACCTATCGCTACCAGGTGATCGGCACGGGGCAGGTGCGGCCATAGGCGCCTTTGCAAGTGGCGCCACGCATGCCTAGCATCGCCCGAATAAAGGGAGGTTCCACCATGCGCCGACTGCTTCTCGCCCTTGGCCTTCTCGCAAGCCCCGCCATGGCGGAATGCCCCAGCCAGGCCACCATGGAGGCCTTCGCCCAGGGCCTGCTCGCAGGGCGCCCGCAGGGACCCATCGCCGGCATGACCAGCCTCGCCGATGGACAATGCGCGCAGAACCGCATCGTGCCGCTGCTGGTCGAGCAATGGGGCCGGCCCGTCGGCTACAAGGTGGGGTTGACCAACCCCACGGCGCAACAGCGCTTCGGCACCACCCATCCCGTCACCGGCATCATCTATGAGGCCACCCTGCGCGCCCGCTCCGGCGCGGAAATACCGGCGGCCTTCGGTGCCGTGCCCACGGTGGAGGCCGACCTCCTCGTCCGCGTCTCCAGCGAGGAGATCAACGACGCGCGCGACCACATGGCGGTGCTGCGCAGCATCGACCAGGTGATCCCCTTCATCGAAATGCCCGATCTGGCGCTCAGCGGCGGCTTCGACGGGCCGAACCTCCTGGCGATCAATGTCGGCGCCCGCCTGGGCGTCAGCGGCGCGCCCATCCCCGTCCAGGTCACCGAGGACTTCGCCGCGCGCCTGGGCAGCATGACCGTGGTGCTGGCCAGCGATGAGCGCGAACTGGCCCGCGCCCCCGGCACCGCCCTGCTCGGCCATCCGCTGAATGTGCTGCCCTGGCTGGCGCAGGACCTGGCCAGCCGTGGCCAGCGCCTGCGCGTGGGTGACATCGTCAGCCTGGGCGGCTTCTCCCCCGCACTACCCACCGCCGCCGGCCGCACCTACACCGTGCGGTACGAGAACCTGCTGGCCGCCCCGGTCGAGGTGAACGTGCGCACGCGTTGATCGCCCGCGACACCCGCCGGGCCCGCATCGGCCTGCTCGGCGGCAGCTTCAACCCGGCGCATGCCGGGCACCGGCATGTCGCCGATGTGGCGCTCCGGGCGCTGCGCCTGGACGCGGTCTGGCTCATGGTCTCCCCGGGCAATCCGCTGAAGCCCGCGAAGGGCATGGCGCCCTTCGCCGAGCGCCTTGCCTCGGCGCGGACCATCGCGGCACCACCGCGGATCATCGCCAGCGACATCGAGGCCAGGCTGGGCACCCGCATCACCTGGCAAACGCTGGACCGGCTGCGCAGACGCTTCCCGCGGGTGGAATTCGTGCTGATCATCGGCGCCGACAACCTAGTGCAGCTGCCGCGCTGGAACCGCTGGCGGCGGCTGGTGGCGGGCACGCGGCTGGCCGTGCTGCCACGGCCAGGCAGCACGCGGCAGGCCCTTTCGGGGCGGGCTGCAGCGGTATTGCGGCACCATCGGCGGCAACCGGGAGCGATCTTCGCGCCCGCCGGACATGCCCCCTGGTGCTTCGTCAACGCGCCGCTGCACAGCGCATCGGCCACCGCGATACGGGAACAGTGGCGCAAACGCCCGGTTTCTGGCAGCAAGCGCTGAGAAAAGGAGCCACCATGGCCCGCACGCCGAAAACATTCCCCAGCCCCGAGGCCGCGAAGCCGAGCCGGGCCAAGCCGCCGGCCGCCGCGCCGAAGGCAAAGGCCGCGCCGATTTCGAGGGCTGCGCCAACTGCGAAGGCAGCACCAAAGGCGAAAGCCGCGCCAATCACGAAGGCGGCGCCCATCGCCAAGGCTGCGCCGAAACCAAAGTCTGCGCCACAGGCAAAGGCCGCGCCAATCGCCAAGGCCGCGCCGCTGGCCAAGCCTGCCCCCAAGGCAGCAGGCCGCACCGCCGCGAAGCCTGCGCCCGACAAGGCCACCGGCAAAACCGCCGCCCGCACCGCCGCGCCAAAGACCAAGGCAGCAGCCGCGCCTGCCAGGCCCGCCACAAAGCCCCGTGGCAAGTCCGCTGGCGCGCCGCCGGCCATGCCAGCCGCTGGCCGCGCCGCCGCAAAACCTGCCGCCCGGGCCAAGCGCCCCGCCGAGGCCGCGCCCGCCGGTCGCGCCCGCGCCACGCTCGGCGCCGGCAATGCCCAGGTGAGGCCGCGCGCCAGCAGCATCAGCCCCGCCGACAGCCGGGTGGCCGAGGCCATGGCCGCCGCCGAGCCCAAGCGCGCCCGCGGCCGCAAGCGCGCAGCCCCGATCTCGCCCGACCGGCTGGAGCTCCTGGTCACCGCCGCCCGCAAATCGCTGGAGGACGACAAGGCCGAGGATATCCGCGTGCTCGACGTCACCGGCCGCGCTTCCTTCACCGACCGGATCATCATTGCCACCGGCCTGGCCGACCGACAGATCCAGGCCATGGCCACCCATCTGGAGGAGGCGCTGGCGAAGGAGGGCATGAAGCTCAAGCGCAACGCCATCGAGGCCAGTCCGGAATGGGTGCTGATCGATTGCGGCGACATGGTCATCCATCTCTTCAAGCCCGAGGCGCGGGAGATTTTCCGTCTCGAGAAGATGTGGGGCGATGACAGCCCGAAGGCCGATAGCGGCTCGGGCTACGAACCCGCTTGAAGGCACGCCTGCTGGCCATCGGCCGCATCAAGCCGGGGCCGGAGGCAGCGCTCTTCGCCCAGCACAATGCCCGGCTGCGCCCGGCCCTGGAGGTGAGTGAATTCCCCGAGGCGCGCGGCAGCCCGGCCGAGATCCGCCTGCGCGAGGGTGCGGCCATCCAGGCCGCGCTGCCCACCGCTGTCCTGCTGGTGGCGATGGACCTCGGCGGCACGGCCCCGTCATCCGAGGCACTGGCGGCGCTGACCACCCGCTGGATGGAGGCCGCCCGCCCCATCGCCTTCGCCATCGGCGGTGCCGAAGGGCTTGCCGAATCCGTGCTGGCGCGCGCGGACCATAGGCTCTCACTCGGCCCCCTCACATGGCCGCATTTCCTGGTGCGTGGGCTCCTCGCCGAGCAACTCTTCCGCGCCCAATGCATCCGGGACGGCCACCCCTATCATCGCGCATGGCGGCCATGACCATCGTCGCGGTCTCGGGCGAGCCGGAGCTGGCGCCGATCGTCGCGCGCTGGCTGGTGGAGGAGTTCTTCGACTATCCCGGCGGCATCACCGTGCCGGCGATGACCCACATGATCCTCAGCCCGCGCGAGCCCTTCGAGGAGTGTTTCGTGGCGCTGGAGGATGGCGTGCCGGTCGGCACCGCCAGCCTTACCATCGAGGATCTGGAGGCCCGGCCGGATCTCACGCCGTGGCTGGCCGGGGTTTTCGTGCAACCGCCTTCCCGCGGCCGTGGCCTCGCCAGCGCGCTGGTGCGGGCGGTGGAAGGACACGCCCGGGGGCATGGCATCGCAACGCTGTGGCTCTACACCGGCCAGGCTGCGCCGCTCTATGCCAGGCTGGGCTGGCGCGCGATGGGGGAGGAGCGGGACCGGTTCGGCCCCGTCACGCTGATGCGCCGCGACCTCGCTCAGTAAGGCACTTTGTCGGGTTTGTCCGTCCAGGCCTGGAACGCTGCAAACGCCTCGGCCGCCATCAGGCGGCGCAGCGGCAGGGCGCGGGCTTCGATCGGCCGGGCCACCTCGTCATAGAGAGCGGCGTCGTCGAAGCCGATGGAAGCTGCCTCGGCCCGGCCATTGCCATAGACAACCGCCGAACACCGCGCCCACCAGATGGCACCCAGGCACATCGGGCAGGGCTCGCAACTGGTGTAGACGGTGGCGCCCGCCAGATCATGCGTGCCCAGCCGCGCGCAGGCATCGCGCAGCGCCATCACCTCGGCATGGGCCGTGGGGTCGCGGCCGGGGACCACGTTGTTGCGGCCCTCACCGATAATTGCGCCGTCGCGCACCACCACCGCGCCAAACGGGCCACCACCCGCGGCCACCCCGGCATGGCTCAGGGCGATGGCCCGGGCCATGAAATCCCGCTCATTCATGACATGGAATCTACGCCGGGACAGCCGTGCCTGGAAGGCCCCGCCGGTCTATACAGCGCAGGCGCACTGCGGCATCCAGGCACCAGTTTGCCGCGTAGACCCACATTGCATCTGCTGGAGTTTCCTCCCCGTGACCCGTAAGCCGCCGGCCGGGAAAAGGCCGCCCAGCACCAGCACGGCGAATGGCCCCGACATGCCACCGCCGCCCGAATTATGGGCCCGGATTGATGCGGCGCTGGAGCGCAAGCTGCGCGAGGAAGCCGCCGCCGAACCCACCAAACCCAGCCCGGCAAAAAAATAACGTCACCCTCATGACATTGATGTCTGTGTTATTGACATCAATTCGGACGTGCTGCTAGGTATCCGCAGCAACGGAAGCCAAGCCCGCCATGACCGCCAGCGCCACGTCCCCCGATGTCAGCCACCTCCTCGCCGCCGTGGCATCGGGCGACCGTGCCGCCTTCCACCGCCTCTACCTCGCCACCAGCCCGCGACTCTATGGCATGGCGCTGCGCCTCACCCGCCGGCGCGACATGGCCGATGACGCTATGCAGGACGCCTATCTGCGCGTGTGGTCCCGTGCCGCCAGCTACCGCCCCGAACGCGGCACCGCCCTGGTCTGGATGGGCCGCATCCTGCGCAATACGGCGCTGGACAGGCTGCGTCGCGAGGCCAGGCCGATGGAGGATATCGCGGCGTTCGAGGACAGCCTGCCCGGCCCCACCCCGCAACCAGAACTGGGTATCGACCTGCAGAACGCGCTGGCCGCGCTGCGGCCGAAAACGCGCGAGGCCGTGCTGCTCTCGGGCGCCGCGGGCCACACCGATGCCGATGTGGCGGCATTGATGGGCGTACCGCTGGGCACCGCAAAGAGCTGGATCCGCCGCGGCCACCAGGCCATCAGGGGGCGGTTGGACGAACCCGCCATGGCCGAATGACATCGCCCGAGGAAACCGCCCGCTACAGCAGCCCGCTGCGCGAACGGCAGAAGGAACAGACGCGCACGCTCATCCTCGAGGCGGTGGCCACAATTCTGCGTCGCGCCGACCTCGCCGCCGTCACCATGGCCAGCGTGGCCGAGACGGCGGAGGTGACCGAGCGCACGGTCTATCGCCACTTCGCCTCCCGCGACGAGTTGCTCAGCGCCTTCTGGCGATGGGAGATGGCGCGCGGCGGTGGCGAGGCGATCGCCGCACCCGCCTCCATCGACGCCTTCCTGGAGACCATGCGGCAATTGTTCCTCAGCCTGGATGCGGATGAGGGGCTGGTGCGCGCGGTGCTGGCGGCGCCCGAGGGGCGTGCCATCCGGCGCGAGACCTCGCAGCAGCGCCTCGCGTTGATGGTGGAATTCCTCCGCCCCATCACCCCGGCCCTGACGGAGACCGAGCGGCACCGCGCTGCATCGGCCATCGCGGCCCTCTCCTCCATCCCGTCCTGGCTCTATCTGCGCGACGTCTCGGGCTATGACGGCGCCGCCGCTGCCGAGGCGGCGACGCTGGGGATCCGCTGGATCATCGCGGGCGCCAGCCGGGGCTAAGCCCAGGCCAGCTTATTCAGCGGGTGCGTGCGCCACGGGCGTGACCGCACCGCGGCCGCGGCTGAACTTCGACGCCAGGCCATCAAAGGCGAGATACAGCACCGGCGTCACGAACAGCGTCAGCACCTGGCTGACCGCAAGCCCGCCGACAACGGCGAGGCCCAGCGGCTGCCGCAGCTCTGCCGCCGCACCCCAACCGGCGGCGATGGGCACCGCACCGGCGGCGGCCGCCAGCGTGGTCATCAGGATGGGGCGGAAACGCAGCACGCAGGCATGGCGCACGGCATCCCTCGGGTTCTCGCCCGCGCGCTGCCGCTGCAACGCCACGTCCACCACCATGATGGCGTTCTTCTTCACCAATCCTATCAGCAGCAGCACGCCGATCACGGCGATGACGGAGAGGTCGAGGTTGAACAACCACAAGGTGGCAAAGGCACCCAGCGCCGCCGCCGGCAGACCAGACAGGATGGTCAGCGGGTGGACCAGCGATTCATACAGCACGCCCAGCACCACATACATGATGCAGACCGCCGCCAGCACGAGGAAACCCTGGCCCGCCAGCGCCTGCTGGAACACCTGGGCCGAACCGGTGAAGCCGGTCACGATGGTCGGCGGCAGCCCGATCTCGCGCTCCACCGCGCGGATCGCGTTCACCGCATCGCCCAGCGCCACGCCCGGCGGGGTGTTGAAACCGATGGTCACCGCCGGCAGCTGGCCCTGATGCGCCACCGTCAGCGGACCGGAGCGCCGCTCGATGCTGGCCAGCGCCGAAAGCGGGATCAGCCGCCCGGTGTTGGAGCGCAGGTAGAGCTTGGCCAGGCCATTCTCATCCCGCTGGTCTTCCGGCAGCGCCTCCATGATCACGGGATAGGCGTTGGCCTGGCCGTAGATCGTGGAAATCTGCCGTGCCCCGAAGGCCGAGAACAGCGCCTGCCGCACCTGGTCCACGGAGACGCCGAGCGCCGTCGCGCGGTCGCGGTCCACATTCACCAGCACCACGGGGCTGTCGAGCTGCAGATCGGTGTTCACGTCCTGCAACTGTGGCGAGCGCTGCAACGCGGCCTCAAGCCTCGGCGCCCAGTCGTAGAGTTCATCCAGGCGAAGGCCCTGCATGGTGTAGAGATAGAGCGTGCGTGACTGCCGGGCGCCGAAATTGATGTTCTGGATCGGCTGGATGAAGGTTCGCATGCCCGGCACCACGCCGGTCTGCCGGCGCAGTTCCTGGATCACGGTCTGCACGTCCGGGCGTGCGCTGCGCGGCTTCAACTGCACGAAGAGCCGACCCTGGTTGATCGAGGCCGAACCACCCACCGCGCCCAGGTTGGACACCACGCTCTCGACATGCGGGCTGCGCGCCACGATCTCCGCCACGCGGCCCTGCATCTCAGCCATGCCGAAGATCGAGGTGCCGCGCGGGCCCTCGGTGTTCATCGTCAGCAGGCCGGTATCCTCGATCGGGAAGAAGCCCTTGGGGATATGCACCGCGAGCCAGCCGGCCGCGCCGATGGAGGCGATGAACACGACCCAGACCACCAGCTTGAACCGCAACGCATAGCCCAACGCCCAGTCATAACTGCGCTCGACGGCGACGAAGCCGCGCTCGAAGAAGCGGTCGATGGGTCCGGGCTTGCTATGCGCCGGCATCCGGCTGGCCATCAGCGGCGTCAGCGTCAGCGACACCACGCAGGAGGCGATGACGGCGAGCGAGACAGTGGCGGCGAAGGCGTTGAACACGCGACCCACCACGCCGCCCATCAGCAGGATGGGCAGAAACACCGCGATCAGCGAAAGGGTGATGGAGAGCACCGTGAAGCCCACGTCCTTGGCGCCACGCATCGCCGCCTCCATCGGGTGCATGCCCTCCTCAATATGGCGGACGATGGCCTCCAGCACCACGATCGCGTCATCCACCACGAGCCCCACCGCGATGGTCAGGCCCAGCAGCGTCACATTGTCGATGCCGTAGCCCAGCGCATACATCAGGCCGAATGTGATGCAGAGGCTGATCGGCACGGCGATGCTCGGGATCAGCGTCGCGGTAATCCGGCGCAGGAACAGGAAGCACACCAGAACCACGAGGCCGATGGCGATGATCAAGGATTCCTGCACGTCATGCACCGCCGCGCGGATGGAAATCGATCGGTCGAGCATCACGCCGATGGATGCCCCTGGCGGCAATGCGCCCTGCAATCCGGGCAGGCTGGCCAGAACACCATCGACCACATCGACCGTATTGGCGTCGGGCTGGCGCTGAACGGCCAGCACCAGGGCACGCTGGCCATCGCGCCAGCTCGCCACGCGCTCATTCTGCACCCCATCGGCAACCTGCGCGATCTCGTTCAGGCGAACAGGGGCGGAGGCACGGCCGGCCACAACGATATTGCCGAACGCCGCGGCGTCCTGCGGCTGGTCATTGGCGCGCAGGGTAAGCTGCTGGCGGTTGCCGGTGAGCAGACCGACCGGCGCATTCGAATTGGCGGAGGCGATGGATTGGCTGACCGTGTCAAAAGCGAGGCCCATCGCGGCGATCCGGTCGGGGTCGAGCCGCACGCGCACGGAATAGAGCTGCTCGCCGAAGGTCACCACCTGGGCCACGCCCTGCACGCGGCTCAGCGCGGGCGCAATAATGGTGCTGGCGATGTCGTTGAGCCGGTACAGCGGCGTGTCGCCACCGCGCAACGTGAGCAGCAGCACCGGCGCATCCGCCGGGTTCACCTTCCGGTAGCTCGGCGGAATGGTCATCTCGATGGGCAGGCGACGCTGGGCGCGGGTCATCGCCGCCTGCACGTCCTGTGCGGCGCTGTCGATGTTGCGGCCGAGGGCGAATTGCAGGGTGAGGTTCAGCGTGTCCTGGCCGGAGGTCGAGCTCATGCTCTCCAGCCCCGCGATGGTGGAGAATTCGCGCTCGAGCGGCAGCGCCACCGAGGTGGCCATGGTCTCCGGGCTGGCGCCGGCGAATGTGGCCTGCACCTGGATGACGGGGAAATCCACCCGCGGCACGGCGGCAACCGGCAGTTTGGTGTAGGCAATCGCGCCGGCCACCACCGCCGCCAGCGTCAGCAGGCAGGTCATCACCGGGCGGCGGATGCAGAGCTCGGAAATATTCATCGCGGCGTCTCCAGGCTCGACACACGTTGCGGCGTGGCGCTGCGATCCACAATCCGCGCACCCTCGGTGACGCGCTGGGCACCGTCCACGATCACGCGCTCACCATGCCTGATCTCGCCGCGCACCACCGCGCGGTCACCCAGTGAACGATCAAGCGTGACGGGCCGGCGCCGCGCCACGCCATTGTCCACCACGAAGATGAAACGGCCCTGCTGGCCGGTCTGCACCGCGGCGGAGGCGACTGTCACCGCATTCTCTTGCACCGAGGGCACCACCGAGACCTGCACGTATTGGCCCGGCAGCAACCGGCTGTCGCCATTGTCGAAGCGACCCTTCAGGGTGATCGAGCCCGTCGCCGTATCGACCTGACTGTCGATGAAGACCAGCACGCCCTGTGCCGGTGGACCGGTGTCGCCATCGGCGGTGGCCACCACCGGCGGCGGCGTGTTGCTGCGCATGGCGTTGCGGATCATCGGCAACCAGCGCTCGGGCACGTTGAACTGCACCAGGATGGGGTTGGTCTGGGTGATGGTGCCGAGTGCGATGTTCTCCGCCAGACGCACGAAATTGCCCACGCGCAGCGGCAGGGCACCCAACTGGCCGTCCACCTCGGCGGTGATCGAGGCGAATTCGATGGAAAGTCGGGTCTGGGCGATCAGGGCCAAATCGGCCTGCACGGTGGCGGCAGCGGCGGCTGCATCCGCCTGCGCCTGCTCGAAACGCTGCTGGCTGGCGAAGCTCTCGCCGCGCAGGCTCTGGTAGCGTGCCGCATCCAGCTGGGTGCGGGTGGCCTGGGCGCGGTCACGCAGCAGCTGGGCCTCCTGCTGCTGCAGCAGCGCCTGGTTCAGCCGGGCATCGAGATTGAACAGCAGCTGCCCGCGGCGGACCATCTGCCCCTCGGACACATGGATCTGGGTGATCTGCCCATCGACGCGCGGCCGAATGGTGACCACGCTCTCCGACTGCACCGTGCCATTGGCAATGATCTGCACCGGCACCGGGCCCACAATCGCCGCATCTGTCGTCACAGGTATGGCCGGCGGCCCAGCCGGCGCCGCGGCGGGTGGGGTGGCGGGCGCATTGCCCTGCGCGGCGGCGAGCAGCGGGAACAACAGTGCCAAGGCAATGGCAGCGGGACGTAACATTCTATCTTCCTCGCTCATTGGTGGGCATGGGGGCACAGGCCGGTCACGCCACACCAGCGCTATCTATCTGTGTCGAGCGCGTGATTTCTGCGACTCATTTATTCTGACCCTGAAGAGAGTTTAATGTTCACACCAGGGTGAGTTGTGCGGCTGCCAAGCATAACGTTCAACCACCGAGCGCAGGGCTATGCCATGCTGCCCACGCTGGATTGGGGAACGCCACATGCAACGCCTGTTCACCGCCCTCTACCTCATGCTCGCCCTGCTCGGCACGCCGCTCGCAGCACTGGCACAGATACCGGATCTGCTGCCCGGCATTACGGACGATTCAGAGCGCTATCGCAGCGATCTGCAACGCCGTTTCCCCGCCGGCGGCACAGCACAGGCGCGGGTTGCGGCTGAAAACCGGGCCGTTGCCGCGGAGCGCGCCAATAACTGGGCAGCCGCGGCCGCCGCCTGGGAGGAAAGGGTGGGCATGGCCGAACCGCGGCCTGAGCATTACCTCGCCCTGGCCCGCGCCCAGCTCGCGCGCACCCCGCCCGAGGCCGCGCGGGCCCTGCAGGCCGCCTGGCTGAATTTCGTGGTGGTGCCGGGCGGCGTGCCGGAGATTCCCTCTCTGCTCGTCATGGCCCAGGCGCTGCAAAGGCTGGACCGCCTGCCGCAGCAATTGCGCATCCTCGAGGCCGTGGTCGCCCGCGCTCCGAACGATACCCGCTACACCGCCATGCTGGCCGATGCCCGCCGGGCCGCCGGTCTCCTCGTCGCCAATGTCACCCCGAATGCGGAGGCCGAGCCGCCCTCGGCCTGCATCGGGTTCACCATCAGCCCGGCCCAGCGCCAGGACTGGCAGCCGGCCGACTGGGTGCGCGCCGAACCCGCCATTCCCGGCCTGTCGGTGACGCGGGAGGGCGCGCGGATCTGCGTCGCCGGCCTGCCGCATGGCCGCACCACGCGCCTCGTGCTGCGCGCCGGCCTGCCCGGCGAGGATGGGCTGCGGCTGGCGCGCGACACACCAGTGCCGGTGGCCATGCCCAACCGCGCGCCGCGCATCGCTTTCGATTCCAGCCGCTTCATCCTGCCGCGCGGCCAGCAGGCGCGGGTGGGCCTGGGAACGGTCAACCTCTCGGCATTGCAACTGCGCCTGGTGCGGGTCTCCGAACGCGCGCTGGTGCCGGCGATGCGCTTCCGCACCAGCCCGGCCGACATGGAGGCCTATGAGGCCGAGGACATCGCCGAGACCTATGGCCGCGTGGTTTGGGAAGGCCGGGCCGAATTGGCCACCATGCAGCCCAATACCACCCAGCGCGTGGTGCTGCCCCTGCCCGAGGCGCTGCGCCAGGCCGGCCCCGGCCTGTTCATGCTGGTGGCCCGTGCCGGTGACGGCTCAGGCGCCCGGCGCGTCACAGCAGGCACCCTACCCATCTTCGTCACCGATCTGGGCCTGACCGCCTGGCGCAGCACCGCGGGCCTCGCGGTGCAGGCGCGCGGGTTGCAATCCGGCCGCGTCCAGCCCGGCACCCGCCTGTCGCTGATCGCCGCCAACAACGAGGTGCTGGCCGAGGCGGAGGCCGATGCCGATGGCGTGGCCCGTTTCCCCGCCCCCCTGCTGCGCGGCCAGGGGCCCATCGCACCGCAGGCCATCCATGCCACGCGCGGCGATGATTTCGTCGCCCTCAGCCTCGAAGCCGCCAGCTTCGACCTCTCCGACCGCGGCGCCACCGGCCGGCCGCATCCCGGCCCGCTCGACGCCTTCGTCTATCTCGACCGCGGCATCTTCCGGCCCGGCGAGACCGTGAATGCCACCATCCTGCTGCGCGACGCCGCCGGCGCGCCCAGCGACATCCCCACCCGCCTGCGCCTGCGCCGCCCCAATGGCCAGGTCGCTGCCGAGGCCGTGCCGGCGCGCGAGCCTGGCGCCGCCCTGCTCTGGCCCATTCCGCTGGCCGCCGGCGCGCCCGCCGGCACCTGGAAGCTTGAGGTCCTGACCGACCCCGCCCAGCCGCCCATCGCCAGCGCCGATTTCCGCGTCGACGCCTTCGTGCCCGAACGGCTGGACGTCGCCATGGCCGATGCCGGGCCGCTGGTGCCGGGCACGCCGCTCAACATCCCCGTCACCGTCCGCTTTCTCTACGACGCGCCGGGCGAGGGGATGACGGGCACCGCCTACGTCACCTTCCTGCCCAGCCGCACGCCCTTCACCACGGCCTGGCCGCGCTTCGAATTCGGCCTGGTTGACGAGATCACCGAGCCGCCGCAGATCAGCGCCGAACTCCCCGCCACCGATGCGCAGGGCCGCGGCACCCTCACCCTCAACCTGCCCCGCGCGCCGGACAGCACGCGTCCGCTCACCGCGCGCGTCGACCTCAGCGTCGAAGAGCCGGGCGGTCGCGCCTCAACCGCCTCCGCCACCCTGGCGGTGCAGGGCCGCAACCGGATGATCGGCATCCGCCCGACCTTCACCGATGGCGCGGTGAATGAGGGGCAGGAGGCCGGCTTCGAGATCATCGCCCTCGACCCCGCCGCCGCCGCCCAGGCCACCACGCTGAACTGGCGCCTGGTGCGCGAGACGCCGGAATGGCGGATCGTGCTGAACGAGGGCACGCCACGCTACGCCACCATCTGGCGCAGCGAACCGGTGGAAACAGGCACGGTGCAGACCGCGGCCCAACCCGTGCGCCTCGCCCGCGCCCTGCCGTTTGGCCGCTACCGGCTGGAGGTGTCCGAGCCGCAGGGCCTGGCCATCACCTCGCTGCGCTTCCGCAGCGGCTGGGCCTCGGGCGAGAGCATCGACACACCTGACAAGGTGGATGTCGCCGCCGACCGCCAGGCCTATGCCCCGGGGGAGAGCGCGCGCATCCGTGTCCAGGCGCCCTTTGCCGGCCTGGCCTCGGTGGCCGTGCTGACCGACCGGCTGGTTTCGGTGCGCGAGGTGGCGGTGCCCGCCGGCGGCACCGAGATCAGCGTCCCCATCGACGCCGCCTGGGGCGCCGGCGCGCATGTGGCGGTGACCGTGTTCCGGCCGGGTGAGGCGCGCGCCGGCCATCCCGGCCGCGCCCTCGGCCTGGCCTGGCTGCAGGTTGACCCCGCCAGCCGCGCGCTGACGGTCGCCATCGAGGGCGCCACGCGGATCACCCCACGCCAACGCATCACCATCCCCATCCGCGTCACCGGCAGTGCCGGTGACGCGCGGCTGACCCTGGCCGCGGTGGATGAGGGCATCCTGCGCCTCACCCGCTTCGGCACCCCCGACCCGCTGGCGCATTACACCGGCCGCCGTCGCCTGGGCGTTGATATCCGCGACGATTACGGCCGGCTGATCCCGCCGCCCGAGGGCGATGCCGCAGCACTGCGCCAGGGCGGCGACGAGGATAGCAGCCTGGGCAAGCTGGAAATCCCGCAGCGCAATGTCTCGCTGTTCTCCGGCGTGATCCGTGTCGGCGCCGATGGGTTGGCGGAGGTGCCGCTCGACATCCCCGATTTCGCCGGCGAATTGCGCCTGATGGCGGTGGCCTGGGAGGGCACCCGGGTGGGCTCCGCCGGCCGGGCGCTGACGGTGCGCGACCCGCTGGTGGCCGAGGCGATCCTGCCCCGCTTCCTCGCCCCCGGCGATGAGGCCCGGCTGCCCGTGCTGCTGCACAATCTGGACCTGCCCGTCGGCGCCGTCACCGTCACCCTGGCGGCGGAGGGCGCCATCGCGCTGAACGGCCCGGCGAGCTTCAGCCAAAGTCTCAACCAGGGCCAGCGCGTCACCTCCGCCTCCGGCCTGCGCGCCACCGGCCAGGGCGAGGGGATACTGCGCCTCTCCGCCACCGGCCCCGGCGGTTTTTCGGTGACGCGGGAAGCGCGGATCACCGTGCGCTCCTCGCGCGGCATCGTCACCGAGACGGCGGGCGCCGAAGTGCCTGCCGGCACCGAACGGCCCCTGGCCTTGGCGACCGAGCGCTTCGTGCCCGGCAGTTGGCGGGCCTCGGCCCGCTTCGGCGGCCCCGTGCGCTTCGACGTGCCGGGCATGCTGCGCGCCCTGGAAGCCTTCCCGCTGGATTGCGTGGAACAGGCCGGCTCGCGCGTCCTCGGCCTCGCCGCCGCCGGACCATGGGCCGGCGAGGATCGCGGCGGCCGGCTGCAGCTCGCCGTCAACAGCGTGCTGAACCGCCAGCGCTTCGATGGCGGTTTCTCATTGTGGTCGGCGCAGGGGCAGCCCGAAGCCTGGCTCTCCGCCTTCGCGGCCGAGGCGCTGCTGCGTGCCCGCGCGGCCGGAGCCGCGGTGCCCGATGCGGCGCTGAACGCGGCGCTGCAATTTCTCGATGAGGCGGTCGAGGAGGAGGAGGGCGACACGGCCACCGACCTCGCCAACCAGGCCTATCGCCTGCATGCCCTGGCGCTGGGCGGGCGGGTGCGGCTGGGTGCCGCGCGGCGCCTGCTGGAAAGCGTGGCCAGCCTGCCCACGCCGCTCTCCCGCGCCCAACTCGCCGCCACTTTCGCGCGTGGGGGCGACACGGCCCGCGCGGAACAGGCCTTCCTCGCCGCCCTGGCCAGCCCCAACCGCCGCTTCTGGCATATCGATTACGGCAGCGCGGCGCGCGACTGGATGGCCATCACCGTGCTGATGGCGGAATCGGGCCTGCTGCCGGGCCGGATGAACGAGGTGCGAAGCCGCATCCCCGGGCCGGAATTCACTCCAGGCGGCGCCAGCACCCAGGAACAGGGCTGGGCGCTGATGGCCGCGGCCACGCTGGGCCGCAACGCGCAACCCGTGCGGGTGACGCTGAACGGCGCCGCGCTCGACCCGCCGGCCAACCTCATCGTGGCGCCGCTGACCGGCCCCGCCACCATGCGCAACACGGGCGATGCGGCGATCTGGGCCAGCACCAGCATCACCGGCATTCCCGCCACCGCTCTGCCGGCCGGGCGCAACGCCATGCGGGTGGCGCGCCGCTTCTTCACCCTGGCCGGCCAGCCCCTGAACCTGGACCAGCTGCGCTCCGGCACCGTGTTCATCCTGCAGCTGGAAGGCCGGGCCGAGGATGGCCAGGTGCATGCCGCCATGGTGCAACAGGGCCTGCCCGCGGGTTGGGAGGTGGTGGCCCGGCTGCCCGCTGGCGATATCCCCGGCATGCCCTGGGTGGGCACGCTGAGCGACCCGGCGGCGACGCCGGCGCTGGATGACCGCGTCGCGGCGGCGGTGAACCTGACCGCCGAGGACCAGGTGTTCCGGCTCGCCTGGCGCGTGCGCGCCACCACGCCCGGCCGCTACGAATTGCCGGGCGCGGACCTGGCGGACATGTACCGCCCGGAAATCTTCGCCCGGCAGGCCGTGGCGCGGATCAATGTGCTTGAATAAGCGCGGCGAATAGCCGCGCGCCAAAGCCGGTGGGCATCCCCTCGGCGGCGAGGGGATGGCCCGCCTCCGCCAGGTCCATCCCCGCGATGTCGAGATGCGCCCAGGGCGTATCGCCCACGAATTCCCGCAGGAAGGCGGCGGCGTGGCAGGCATCGGGCTGGCGGCCCTGGCCGGCCGGCATGCATTGCCGGATATCCGCGATGGCGCTGTCGAGGTCGGAGCGATGCCGCTCGCCAATGGGCATCGGCCAGAGCGCCTCGCCCACCGCGTGGCCCGCGGCCAACGCCTCCACCCGCAGCGCCGCGTTGTTGTCGAACAACCCGGCACGGTGGTGGCCCAGCGCCATCACGATGGACCCCGTCAGCGTCGCCGCGTCCAGCACCACGCGCGGATTGTGGCGGGTGACCACATGGTGCAGCGCATCGGCGAGCGCGAGGCGGCCCTCGGCATCGGTGTCCACCACCTCCACGGTCAGGCCGCGCGCGGTGCGCAGCACGTCGCCGGGGCGGTAGCTGTCTGCGCCGGTGCTGTTTTCGGCGATGGCCAGAACCGCCACGGCCGAGCGCCGCGCGCGACCCAAGGCAACGGCCAGCATGGCGCCGGCGCAGGCCGCCGCACCGGCCATGTCGGCACGCATCGCCTCCATGCCGCGGGCAGGCTTGATGGAAATGCCGCCGGTGTCGAAGCACAGCCCCTTGCCGACGAGGGCAATGGGCGAGCCCTCACCCGGCCAGCGCAGCGTGACGAGGTAGGGGCCGGTCGTCGCCGCGCGGCCGACGGCGCTGAGCGCGCCATAGCCCTGGCGTTCCAGCCAGTCCCGACCGCGCACCTCGATCTTCAGGCCATGGGCGGTGAGGCCGCGCAGGGCCTCGACGAAGGCGGCCGGCGTCAGGTCATTGGCCGGCCGCACCACCAGGTCACGGGCGAAGAGATTGCCGGCGATGCCGGGGCGCGTCCTGGCCCAAGCCCTGGTCGCGGCGTTGGGCGCATCGCACACCACCCGCAATACGCCGCGCGCCGCGGCACGCGGCTGCCCCGGGGGCGCCGGACGTGGGCCCCAGGCGCGCAGCACGGCGCCCGCGGCCAGCGCCACCGCGTCCTCGACCGGCAAGCCCCTTGCATCGATCTCCAGCCTGCGAACACCCTCGGCCAGCCCGGCCCAGGCCCGCGCCCCGGCCACCTCCGGCCCCTCCGCGAGATCGAGCCGGATGGTCTGGCCGGCGTCATCGAAGCCATCGCGCAGGGTGACCCCGGCGCGCGGCCCCGCATCGCCCGCCGCGGCCATGAACCGCGGCGCGACGGGCAGCACCGCCTCAGCCCTCGAAATGATCCGCCACGAGGCGGTCGAGCAACCGCACGCCGAAGGCCGTGGCGCCCTTCGGCGCGGTCGGCAGGTCCTTGGTCGCCCAGGCCGTGCCGGCGATGTCGAGATGCACCCAGGGCCGGCCCTGCACGAAGCGCTGGATGAACTGCGCCGCCGTGATCGAACCGCCGGCCCGGGTGCCGACATTCTTCATGTCGGCGATGTCGGACTTGATCTGCTTGTCATAGGCGTCGGAGAGCGGCAGGCGCCAGCACAACTCACCAGTGGCGCGGCCTGCCGCCTCGACCTGCGCCGCCAGCGTGTCGTCATTGCTGAACAGCCCGGCATGTTCGTGGCCGAGTGCCACGATGATGGCACCCGTCAGCGTGGCGAGGTCGATCATCCATTTCGGATCATGCTTGGTGATGGCGTAGTGGATGACATCGGCCAGCACGAGGCGGCCTTCGGCGTCGGTGTTGATCACCTCCACGGTCTGGCCGGAGGCGGTCTTGACCACATCGCCCGGGCGCTGCGCGGTGCCCGACGGCATGTTTTCCACCAGGCCGACGAGGCCGACCACATTCACGCGCGCCTTGCGGCCGGCAAGGGCCGCCATCAGCCCCACCACGGTGCCGGCGCCGGCCATGTCCCACTTCATGTCCTCCATGCCGCCGGCCGGCTTGATGGAAATGCCGCCGGTGTCGAAGGTGACGCCCTTGCCGATGAAGCAGATCGGCTTCTCCCCGCCCTTCTTCTTCGAACCGTTCCACTTCATCACAACCATGCGCGGCTCGATCGCGCTGCCCATGGCCACGCCGAGCAGGGCGCCGAAGCCCAGCTTCTTCATCTCCTTCGGCCCCAGAATCTCCACGGTCACACCCAGCGCCTCCAGCCCGCGACAGCGCTCGGCCATCTCCACGGGGTGCAGCACATTCGGCGGCTCGCTGACGAGGTCGCGCGAGAGGAACACGCCCTCGGCCACCGCGCGGAACGGGGCATAAGCGGCGCGCGCCGCCGTGGGCTCGGCCAGCGCCACCGAAAGCCGGGCGAGCTTGGGTGTCTCTTCAGGCTTCTGGGTGGTGCGGTAGAGGTCGAAGCGATAGCTGCGCAGCTTCACCCCCAGCGCAACCCGCAGCGCCACCGGCATCTCAATGCCATCGGCGGCCAGCAGCGCGTCCTTTTCGGCGCTGACCAGCGGGTAGACGGCGCCACCCACCGCCTCGGCCGAATCGGGTGTCAGCGCGCCGGCGGCACCCAGGCCCACCGCCACGAGCTTGGTGATGCCCGGCGCCGGCGCCCAGATGGTGGCGGATTGGCCACGGCGGCCCTTGAAGCCCGCCGCCTCCAGCCCGCGCGCGACGGCGCCGCCGCTCGCCGCATCGAGTGCAGCATGCAGCGCCGAGGGCTCGGCGCCTTCGGCCATCAACACCACCACGGCGCCGGCCTTGGGCAGCGCTGACTTGACGAAGGAAATCTCGGGCATCGGGTCATCCATCAAAAAATTCGGTGGGACTACATTAGGCAGATGCTTTCCCTTGCGCATCCCCCGTGGCGCGGGCAACCAGACGCCATGCAAACACCGCAGGATCTGATCGAGATCGCAGCCCGCCTCGCCGAGGCCGCAGGCCATGCCATCATGGCCGTTCGCGCCCAGGGTTTTGTCGTGGAGCGAAAATCCGACGCCAGCCCGGTCACGGTCGCCGACACCATCGCGGAAGCCATCATCATCGAGGGGCTGCGTGAGACCGGCATTCCGATCGTGGCGGAGGAGATGATGGCCGGCGGCGCCGCCATGCAACCCAGCGCGCGCTACTGGCTGGTCGACCCGTTGGACGGCACCAAGGAGTTCGCCAAGGGCATCGATGAATTCGTCGTCTGCATCGGGCTGATCGAGAATGGCTACCCGCGCCTGGGCGTGATCGCCCTGCCGGTGGAGGGCAGCGTCGTCGGCGGGCTGGTGCCCGAGCGCATCGCCTGGAAGCAGCACGGCGGCATCCATCGGCCGATCCGCGCCCGGCGCCGCCCCGCGGCCGGGCTGACGGTGCTGGACAGCCGCAGCCACCCCAACCCCGCCCGAGTCGAGCGAATCCTGGCCGGCCATGTCCTGGCCGAGACGCGAAACATGGGCTCGGCGATGAAATTCGCCGTGCTGGCCGAGGGCCAGGCCGATGTGATCCCGCGCCCGGGAACCACGATGGAATGGGACAGCGCGGCCGGCCAGGCGGTTGTGGAGGCCGCCGGCGGGAGCGTGACCGACATGGCCGGCGCACGGCTGGCCTATGGCAAGCCCGACTTTAAGAACGCCGGCTTTATCGCCTGGGGCGCCGCGTGATGCGCCGCGGGGCATGGGGCGCCGATTGACCTCCCTGCTGACCGACCCCGAGGCCGCCGCCGCCCTGCTGCGGGCGGGGGAACTCGTCGCCTTCGCCACCGAGACGGTCTATGGCCTGGGTGGCAATGCCCGCGATGCCGCCGCCGTGGCCGGCATTTTCGCCGCCAAGGGCAGGCCGCATTTCAACCCGCTGATCTGCCATTTCGCCGAGGCCGGCACCGCTTTCGCCGAGGTGGTGCCCGATGAGCGCGCCCGCGCCCTGGCCGATGCCTTCTGGCCAGGGCCATTGACCATGGTGCTGCCGCGCCACCCCCGCAGCCGGGTGGACCTGCTGGCCGGGGCGGGGCTGGACACGCTGGCGCTGCGGGTGCCCGCGCATCCCGGCGCGCTGGCGCTGCTGCGCGCCGCGGGGCTGCCAGTGGCCGCCCCCTCGGCCAACCGCTCGGGCCGAGTCAGCCCGACCACGGCGGCGCATGTGATGGAAGAACTCTCGGGCCGTATCGCCGCGGTGCTGGATGGCGGCCCCTGCGCGGTGGGGGTGGAGAGCACGGTGCTGGACCTTTCCGGCCGGGGTGCGGTGCTGCTGCGACCGGGCGGCGTGCCGCGCGCGGCGATCGAGGCGGTGATCGGCCCGGTCAGTGTCGCGCTGCCGCTTGATGCCGGCCCGGCACCCACGCTGCGCAGCCCTGGGATGATGATCTCGCATTACGCGCCGAGCCTGCCTCTGCGCCTGTCGGCAGGGACGGTGCGCGGCGATGAGGCCTTGCTGGCCTTCGGGCCGGCGCTGCCGGGCGCGGCGGTCACCTGGAACCTCTCCGAGGCCGGCGACGCGGTGGAGGCGGCGGCCCGGCTGTTCAGCGGGTTGCGCTGGCTGGATGCAGAGGGCATGCGGCTTGGCCTGACCGGTATCGCCGCCCAGCCGGTGCCCGATGACGGCCTGGGGGCGGCGATCAACGACAGGCTGACCCGCGCGGCGGCGCCACGGTAAGACTCGGGCGCCACTGCCGCGGTAGCCGGGGCTGGACACCACGCCGGCAAGCGCCTTCGCTGGCCGGATGAGTGAATCGCGCACACCCACCCCCGCAGACCTCTTCATGGGTTTCCTGCAGATCGGCGGCCTTGCCTTCGGCGGCGCAGTGGCATGGGCGCGTCAGGTGTTGGTCGACAGCCGCGGCTGGATGACGGAGCGCGAATATGCCGAGCTTCTCGGCCTCGCCCAGGTCCTGCCTGGGCCCAATATCGGCAATTTCGCGGTGATGTATGGCCGGCGCTGCCATGGCCTGAGGGGCAGCGTGGCGGCCTTGGGCGGTTTTTTCCTGCTGCCGCTCTGCGTCGTGCTGGGCCTCGTGGTGGTATGGCAGGAATTCGGCCAGAATCCCTGGATCGGCGCCTTCATGAAGGGTGTCGCCGCGGCCGCGGCGGGCATGGCGCTGGGCGCCGCACTGAAATCGGGCTTCCGGCTGAAGCCGCCGCCGGAGCAGATCCTCGCCATCCTGGTCATCGCGGCACTGGCGGCCTTCTGGCGGGTGCCGCTGCCCTGGATCATCCTCGTCTTCGCGCCACTCTGCGTGGGGATGTCGCTGCGCCGGGCCTTTGCCGCGGGCGGCCGGGCATGAGCCCGGCACCGCTCGACATTCTCGCCACCTTCGCGATGCTTTCGTTGCTCGCGGTGGGCGGCGCCAATGCGCTGTCGCCCGAGATGCACCGCGTCCTGGTCGACAGCCGGGGCTGGCTGGATGATGCGACCTTCAGCCAGCTCTACGCCCTGGCGCAGGCGGCGCCCGGGCCGAACATCCTCTCGGCCAGCGTGATGGGCATGGCGATCGGCGGCTGGGGCGGCATGGCGCTGGCCACCATCGGCATCCTGACGCCTGCCGCCTGCCTGGCCTGGACGGTGGCGGGCTGGCTCGACCGGTTGAAGGGCGCGCGCTGGATCAAGCCGGCCCAGGCCGGGCTGATTCCGCTGGCGCTGGGCCTGATGGGGGCCTCCGGCTTCATCCTGGGCGAGGCAGCGGCGGCGTTCTTCCTTGCCCCTTTCATCACCGCGGGCAGCGCCGTGTTCATCTGGCGCAGCGACCGCAGCCCGCTCTACGTGCTGCTCGCCGGCGGAATCATTGGGCTCGCGGTCCACGCCCTGGGCTGATCCCGGGCCCGGGCATCTCTTCAAGGTGAATGTTTTGCCATTGCGGGCGTGTCTCCACTTGACATTCACCATGCCGATATGTTGGGTATTGTTGACAGTCCGAAACGTCAATTAGAGTTGACGGTCTGAGGGCCTACCCTGTTTCTCCCCCATGGAGGACCGTGATGATGGCACCCGACGTTCAACGACGGAGCGCGAGCAACCCAGCTCGCGGCTGCCTCATCATTCATCGCGGCATTGCTGCTCCCGTGCGCCACAAGCCGGTTCTCGCAGCCACGAGGAGCCCACTCCTGGGTTCGGCACTGATGTGTCCTTGTCACAATGGAGGAACTAACAATGCCTGATGGCGAAAAGGTCTGGCCCACCGGCCTGACCCTCGGCGAGGCCGAGGAACTTCACAAATACCTGGTCAGCGGGACCCGCGTATTCGGCTTCATCGCCGTCTGCGCGCATTTCCTGGCGTATCAGCTCACTCCCTGGCTGAAGTAGGAGGGCCGCAGAATGATCAATGGCAGAATGTGGCTGGTGGTGAAGCCCACGGTCTTCATCCCGGTCTGCTTTGTGGCGATCGTTGTGGCGGCGCTCTCGGTGCACACCGCGCTGCTGCTGACGACCGATTTCTTCCCGGCCTTCCTGAAGGGCGGTCGTCGTGCCGCCGTCAGCGAGATCATGCCCACCCAACCAGCCGTCCCCGCGGCGCTGGCCGCGGTGCAGATCAGCAAGGCGTAACGCGCGGGGCCCAGCACCCCACGCCTATGACGGCCGGGATGTTCCGCATCCCGGCCGCCTTCTCCCCGGCCGAACGCCCCACGGCCAAGCGCCCAAGGGTCGCCTCGGCCGCAACAGCAAAGAGGCGAGGCCGGCCAGACATGAACATCATCAGCCGGAAGCTCATCCAGGCCTGGATGGGCCTGGGCACACGCTTCATGCCCTTCGCGGATGCGGCGACGCCCGAACTGCCGCTCGCGCGCCTGCTCCGCCTCTCGCTCTTCCAGGTCTCCGTCGGCATGGCACTGGTGCTGCTCGTCGGCACGCTGAACCGGGTGATGATCGTCGAGCTCGAGGTGCCTGCCTCGTTCGTCGCCATCATGCTGGCGCTGCCGCTGGTCTTCGCGCCGCTGCGCGCCGTCATCGGCTTTCGCTCCGACACCCACCGCTCGCTGCTGGGATGGCGGCGGGTGCCCTATATGTGGCAGGGCACGCTTATTCAGTTCGGCGGCCTGGCCATCATGCCCTTCGCACTGCTGGTGCTGGCGGGGCAGGGCGAATCGGAGAGCACGCCGGTCTGGGTCGGCCAGGCGGCGGCTGCACTGGCCTTTCTTATGGTCGGCGCTGGCGTGCACACCACCCAGACGGTGGGCCTGGCGCTGGCCAACGACCTGGCACCGGAGGCCTCGCAGCCCAAGGTGGTGGGGCTGATGTATGTCATGCTGCTGCTGGGCATGATCGCAAGCGCCCTCGCCTTCGGCCTGCTGCTGCACGACTACAACAACGCCAAGCTCATCCAGGTCATCCAGGGCACGGCGGTGCTGACCATCTTCCTCAACCTCGCCGCACTGTGGAAGCAGGAGCCGCGCGACCCGCGCCGCACCTCGCTGCTGCGTGAGACGCCGAGCTTCGCCCAGAGCTGGAGCGACTTCATCCGCGTCCGCCATGCCCGCCGCCGGCTGCTCGCCATCGGCATCGGCACCATGGGATTTTCCATGCAGGATGTGCTGCTGGAGCCCTATGGCGGCCAGGTGCTGGGCATGGCCGTGGGCTCGACCACGCTGCTCACCGCCTGCCTGGCCATGGGCGGGCTGCTGGGCTTCGGCCTCGCCTCGCGCGTGCTGAGTGCCGGGGCCGACCCGTTCCGCATGGCCAGCCAGGGTGCGCTGGTGGGCGTCCCGGGGTTCCTGGCGGTGATGGCCGCGGCGCCGGAAATGGCGCCGGTCCTCTTTGCCATCGGCGTCTTCGTCATCGGCTTCGGCGGCGGGCTGTTCTCCCACGGCACGCTGACCGCCACCATGGTGGCCGCGCCGCGGGAACAGACCGGCCTCGCCCTCGGTGCCTGGGGCGCGGTGCAGGCCACGGCGGCCGGTCTGGCCATGGCGCTGGGCGGGGTGATCCGCGACCTCGGCGCCGCATGGCCGGGGGCTAGTGCCGCCACCGGCTACCAGTTCGCCTATGGGCTGGAGGTGGTGATGCTGCTGGCCGCGGTGCTGACTATGCGGCCACTTCTGCGCGAGTCGCCACGCGGCCTGCCGGCCGGCGGCTGAAGCGCCTCAGCGCCACAGGCCCTTTGCCGCGAGCCATTCCTGCACCAGGGCCGCGACCTGGTCCGAATTGCGGTCCATCATGATCATGTGGCTGTTGCCGCGGATACCCCGCTCGGGCAGGTCGACCACATCGGCCGAACCGCCGGCGGCGCGCACCGCCTCGGCCCAGCGCACGCCATTGGCGCGAATCGTCGGCCAGCGCGCGTCCTCGACGATGTAGTCGCCATAGACCAGCAGCATGGGCACATTGGCCAGCGTCGCGACCCGGGCGAAATCGCCCACCGCCGCCGGCTCCACCAGCACCAGCGCCCGCACCAGATCCGGCCGGGCCTGGGCCGCGCGGTTGGCGAAGAGGCCGGCCTGGCTATGCGCCACCACCACGCTCGGCCCCATCCGCTCCAGCAGGGCGATATAGGCGGCGAGCGTCAGGTCATCGGTGGTGGTGAAGCGCGGCACATTCTGTCGCACGAAGTTGTCGTAGGCCTCGACCGGGAACTGGCTGCCCGGCATCACCTCGCGCCGTGCATAGCTCGGGCCGATGCGGAAACGCTCCCAGGGGTTGTTCACCGTCAGCAGCACAGGGGTGCCGCCTGTCTGCTCGGGAATCATGGTCCAGCCGGCGCGGCCGCGTTCCACCGCATCGCTCACCACCGTATGCCAGCCCCGGCGCACGAAAAAATCCTGCCAGCCCGGACGGCCATCGGGGGTGTTCTCCCAGGTCACGCCGGTCAGCCCGCCGCCATGCCACATCAGCATCGGCGCGGCGCCCCGCTGCGGCGTGGGAACCATGTATTGCGCGTACATCCCCGCCATCAGGTAGGTGCCGTTGGGGTCGACGCGCGCCGGCACGCCGCCCGGGCTGAACAACACCTCGCGCACCGGCTGGCCGCTCACCACCACCTCGCGCCCGCCGACATGGAAGCTGCCATGGCGCTCCAGGGTCAGGGGCTGCGCGCCCACGCTGCCTGCCGCCATCACGGCCGCCATAATCCATGCCCGCATGTGGAAAAATCCTTCAATCGACGGTGATATTGGCGCGCCGCACCACCTCAGCCCAGCGCACCCGTTCCTCGCGGATCAGCCGCCCGAAAGCTGGGCCGTCCATATTGGAGGGCTCGGCCCCCTCCTCGCGCAGGCGATGGATCAGCGCGGCATCGCCCATCGCCGCGCGCTTGGCCTCGGTCAGCCTGGCCACGATGGGGGCTGGCGTCCCGGCGCGAACCAGGATGCCGTACCACGCCGTGGCCTTGTAGCCGGGAATGGTGGCCGCCACCGGCGGCACGCCGGGCAACACGGCGATGGAACTTTCGCCGGTGACCGCCAGTGCGCGCACCTGCCCGCCCTGAATCAGGCCCACCACCGAGGGCAGCGTGGTGATCATGAAATGCAGCGTGCCGCCGACCACATCGGTCAGCGCAGGACCAGCGCCGCGATAGGGGATGTGCTCGGCTTCGGTCCCGGCCATCTGCATCAGCAGCGCTGCCGCGAGATGGCTGGCCGAACCATTGCTGGCCGAACCATAGGTGATGTTGCCGTTGGCCGCGCGGATCTCCGCCATCAGCCCGGCAAAATCCTGCGCCCGCGAGCGTGATCCCACCACCACCACCAGCGGCGCGTCCGCCACGAGGCCGATCGGCTCCAGCGCCGTCTCGGGATTGGTGCGCAGGTTGCGGAACAGCGTCGGGTTCACGCTCATGGGCCCGTGATTGCCCATCAGGATGGTGTAGCCATCGGCTGGCGCCTGGGCCGCGGTATCGGTGGCCAGGTTGCCGCCGGCGCCGGGCCGGTTCTCGACGATCACCGTCTGGCCCAGCGGCCCGGTCATCGCCTGGGCCAAAGTGCGGGCGATGAGGTCGGTGCCGCCGCCGGCGGCAAAGGCGGTGAGGATGCGCAGCGGCCGCACCGGGAATGCCGGCTGTGCAAGTGCCGGCAGCGGCGCCAGCGCGGCCAGGAGGTGACGGCGGCGCATCACTCGGCCGCCATCGCCAGGGTTTGGCCGCTCCAGACCCGTCCCGGCACCAGCAGCGTGCCCTCCATGATCCTGCGAGCGGTACGGAGCATGCCGGCCCAGGCGACATCCTCCTCGCCTTTCATTTCGATCGGCACATCGATCACGCCGCCGGGGTGGCGGATATAGGCCACCTCGCCCACCGGCTTGCTGACGGAGTGCACCGTCGTGCCAGGGCATTTCGCCGCCGCCGCCAGGCATATGGCGCCCGTCACCGCCAATGCCTTGTGCACGGCATGGGGCGTGAGGTAGCGCACGGCGAAATCGGCGCCCTCGGTGGGGCCGACCAGGCCGACTTTCGGCACCACGCTGTCCGTCACATCGCCAAAGCCCATGCGACGGCCGGCCTCCATGCGGATGGCCTCGATACGCGCCAGCAAGGCCTTGTCGCCGTCGATCTCGGCCGGGCTGGCCTCGGCGGAAGTGCCCAGATCGGCGGCGCGGAGAATCATCATCGGCATGGCGCAATCGACCATGGAGACCTCGACGCCATCGATCACATCCGTCCGGTGGCCAGTCGGGAACAGCTTTCCGGTCTTGGCGCCGGCCACCTCCCGAAAACGCAACATGATGGGAGCGGCGGTGCCGTTCACCCCCGGGATTTCGGCCGTACCCTCATAGGTGACCTCGCCGCCCGGGGTCTGGATCAGCGCCTCGACCAGCGCGCCGGTGTTCTTATTGCGGATGCGCACGATGGTCTCGTCGCCCGTGGCGCGGACCAGGCCGGCCTCCAGCGCGAAGGGGCCGACGCCGGCGAGCATATTGCCGCAATTCGGCCGCGTATCGACCAGTGCCTTGCCGATATCGACCTGGGCGAAGAGGTAATCCACGTCAACATTCGGGTCGGCGCTGGGCGAGACGATGGCCACCTTGCTGGTCAATGTGTTGGCGCCGCCAATGCCATCGACCTGCAACTGGTGCGGGCTGCCCATGGCGGCCAGCAGCACGGCATCGCGCGTCGCCACATCGCCCGGCAGGTCGGAGGCCAGAAAATACGGGCCGCGGCTGGAGCCGCCGCGCATGATGACGCAGGGAATTCGGGTCTGGCGCATAACGACTTCCTCGGGCTTTTTTCGCGGGCAATGCTGGCGCTTGACCGGCGCGCGCGCAAGTCGGAATGGTTCGCCATGCCCGAAGCCCCACACCCCATATCGCTTTTGGAAACCCTCGCGGCCATCACCGGCCCGGCCGGGGTGCTGACCGGCAGCGATGCCGCACCCATGCTCTCCGATTGGCGCAGCCTGTACCAGGGTGCCGCGCTGGCCGTGCTGCGGCCAGGCAGCACCGAGGAGCTTTCCGCCTGTGTGAAGGCCTGCGTGGCCGCTGGGGTGGCCATGGTGCCGCAGGGCGGCAATACCTCCATGGTGGGTGGCGCCACGCCGGATGAGAGCGGCCGCCAGATCGTGGTGGCGCTGACCCGCATGAACCGCGTCCGCTCCATCGACACCAATGACATGACCATGGTGGTCGAAGCCGGCCTGGTGCTGAAGACGGCGCAGGATGTGGCGCGCGAGGCCGGGGCGCTATTCCCGCTCAGCCTGGGCGCCGAGGGCTCGGCCACCATCGGCGGCGTGCTCAGCACCAATGCCGGCGGCAACACCACCGTGCGCTACGGCAATGCGCGCGAACTCATGCTGGGCCTGGAATGCGTGATGCCCGATGGTTCGATCTGGAACGGGCTGCGCCGGCTGCGCAAGGACAACACCGGCTATGCGCTGCGCCACCTCATGGTCGGCGCCGAGGGGACCTTGGGCTTCATCACCGCCGCAGCACTCCGCCTCTTCCCCCTCCCCCGCGAGGAGGCCGTGGCCCTCTGCGCCGTGGCCGATGAGGCGGCGGCCCTGTCCCTGTTCCGCCGCTTCCGCGACCAGGATGAAAGCGCGGTGCGGGCCTTCGAATACATGTCCGCCGGCTCCATGCATCTCGTGCTGGACAATGTGCCGGGGGTAACCCTGCCGCTGGCCGAACGCGCCGGGCATTACGTGCTGGTCGACCTGGCCTCCAGCCGCCCGAATGCCGGGCTGCGCGGGCTGCTGGAAAACGTGCTGGAAGCGGCGATGGAGGCCGGCGAGGTGCTGGACGCCGCCCTGGCCGAATCGGTCGCCCAGCGCGCGGCCATCTGGAAACTGCGCGAGGAGCATCCGGAGGGCCAGAAACGTGCCGGCGCCTCGGTGAAGAACGACGTCTCGGTCCCCGTTTCGGCCGTGCCGGAGATGATCCGCCGTTCGTCGGAGGCTTTGCAAAAGCTCATCCCCGGCAGCCGGCCGGTGCCTTTCGGCCATCTCGGCGACGGCAATATCCACATGAACCTGGCCCAGCCGTTGGACATGACGCCAGAAATATTCCTCGCCCGCAGCCATGACATCATGGATTGCGTGAACGAGATCGTGCGCGACTACGGCGGCAGTTTTTCCGCCGAACACGGCATCGGCCGCCTGAAGACCGACATGATGGAGGATTGGCGCGGCGGCGCCGAACTCGCCGCCATGCAGGCCATCAAGGCGGCGCTGGACCCGCTCGGCCTGATGAACCCCGGCAAAGTCCTGCCTTGAGATCCCTGCTGGCGCTGCTGTTGGTCACCGCCTGCGCCGCGCCAACCCTGCCGCCGGGGACGGTGGTGCCGGTCATCGCCGATTTCTCCGGCGTCGCCCGGGCGCGCGCCACCGCCGTGCGCCTGGCCGATGGCCGGCTGCTCTCGGCCGCGCATATCCTCGATGATGCCGGCATCGCCGAGGGTTTCTGTCGTCTCGGCCGGCGCGACCCGCCGCCCAGGCTTTCCACCGTCACGATCGAGCCGGCGACACCCGCCACCCGGATCCGCAACGGCCAGGCTCGCCTGAACCGGTCGGATTGCGAATTGACCTATCGCGGCGGCGCCGATCTTGCCCTGCTCGTGGCCAGCGGCCCGCGCGGCGCGCCGCTCTGCGAGACCGACACCACCCCGGGCCAGGCCGTCCTCGTCGCCACGCGCGACCGCACCACCCCCGCCCGCATGGGCGGCGTGGTGGCCGAGGCCAATCCGGCCAATGGCAGCTATGCCCTGCTGCCGCTGCGCCTGGAGGCCGGCGAATCCGGCGGCGGCGTCTTCGATGCCAGTGGGCGCTGCCTGCACGGCATCGTCAGCCAGCGCGCGCTGGGCGACCCGAATGCCGCCTGGATCGTGCGCACCTCCGTCATCCGCGCCTTCCTGGCCGGCGGCTGAGAGCCCGGCTATAAGACGCCCGTGATCACGCGCCTCGACACCTACATCTTCCGGCAACTCGGTGGCGCGCTGCTGGCGGTGACCATAGGGCTGGCCGCGCTGATCTGGCTGACCCAGTCGCTGCGCTTCATCGAGCTGGTGCTGGACCGCGGCCTGTCCTTCTGGGTGTTCCTGGAGCTGACATCCCTCCTGCTGCCCAGCTTCTTCGCGGTGATCCTGCCCATCACCACCTTCGTCGTTGTGCTCTTCACCTATGTGCGGCTGGGATCGGACCGGGAATTGGTCGTGATGCGCGCCGCCGGCCTGTCGCAATGGCAGCTCTCGCGCCCGGCACTGGCGGTCTCCGCCCTCGCGGTCATGGTGGGGTATTTCCTCACGCTCTACCTGGTGCCGATCAGCCACGCCTCCTTCCGCGAATGGCAGTTCGAGATCCGCAACCAGATGGCGGGGCTGCTGCTGCAGGAGGGGGTCTTCTCCTCGGTGGGCGAGGATCTCACGGTCTATGCCCGCACCCGCGAGAGCGACGGCACGCTGCGTGGCATCCTTGTGCATGACGCGCGCGAGCGCGGTGCGCCCGTGACCATCCTGGCCGAAGCCGGGCGCATCACCAATGGTCCGGAAGGGCCGCGGGTGACGCTGGTGAACGGCCAACGCCAGCAGCTCGAACGCAACCCCAATGGCGGCACGCGCCTGAACATCCTCAGCTTCACCGAGAACAGCCTGGACCTGGCGCGTGCCAATCGCGCCGAGCAGAGCCGCTTCCGCAACGCCCAGGAACGCGGCCTGACCGACCTTCTGCACCCCGAGCCCGAGGTGTCGATCCGCGACCGCAGGCGCTTCCGGGCCGAAGCACATCAGCGCCTCTCCAACCCGCTGACCGGTTTTTCACTGGCGCTGCTGGGCCTGGCGGTGGCGCTGACCGGGCAGTTCCAGCGATTCGGCGGCGGGCTGAAGCTGTTCCTGGGTTCGGCGCTGGTGGTGGCCCTTCTGGCGGTGGGGCTGATCGCCAATAGCGCCGCGGCGCGCAGCAATTCATTGATTCCATTGGTCTGGATCCATGCCATCGTGCCCGGGCTGGTCTCGGCCTGGGTGATCTCGGGCTTGCCGGGCTGGCGGCGTGGCGCCCGCATTCCGGCACGGGCCGCCGGGGCATGACCTTCGCACAGACGCTGACACTCTATGTCGGCCGCCGCTTCCTGCTCTCCACCTTCACCATGCTGACGACGCTGACGCTGCTCGTCTCGCTGTTTGATTTCATCGAATTGCTGCGCCGCGCCGCCACCCGTCCCGATGCCAGCTTCGCGCTGGTTGCCTCCATCGCCGGGCTGCGGATGCCCTTCCTGTCCATCCAGATCATGCCCTTCGCCATTCTGTTGGGCGGCATATTGGCGTTCTGGCGGCTGACGCGGTCTTCGGAGCTCATTGTGGCGCGCGCCACCGGCGTCTCGGCCTGGGGGTTCCTGCTGGGGCCCATCGTGGTGGCGCTGGCCTTCGGCGGGCTGGCGATCACCGCCGTCTCGCCCATCTCGTCCGCCATGCTGTCACGCGCGGAGCGGCTGGAGGCGACGTTCCTGCGCGCAGGTGGTGGCGTGACCGCGCTGGCCGGTGGCAGGCTCTGGCTGCGCCAGGCCGACCGGGCGCTGGAACCCGGCGGCGTCGCCATCATTTCCGGCCGGCCGACCGCCCTGCTCTCCTCCCGCCGCAACCTCGATTTCGCCATTGAGGATGTGACGATCTGGCGCCTTTCGGCCAATGACCGGCCGCTGCAGCGCCTCTCCGTGCCGCGGGCGCAACTGCTGCCCGGGCGCTGGGTGCTCGAAAACGCCGTGCTGTTCGGGCCAGACCGGCTGCCCATGCCGCCCACCACCCTCATCCTTGCCACCGACCTGACGCCCGACCGGATCGAGGACAGTTTCGCCTCCCCCGACACGCTCAGCTTCTGGGCCCTGCCGGGTTTCATCGCCATCCTGGAACAGGCCGGCTTCTCGGCCATCCGGCACCGGCTGCAATTCCAGTCGCTGCTGGCGATGCCAGCATTGGCAGTGGCCATGGCGCTGCTGGCAGCCGGGTTCTCCATGCGGCCCTCGCGCCAGGGCGGCGTGGCACGCATGGTGGGCGCGGGCGTGGCAGCCGGCTTCGCGCTGTTCGTGCTGGACAAGATCACCGCCGAGTTCGGCGAATCCGGGGCCCTGCCGGTCTGGCTGGCGGCCTGGGCGCCTTGTATGGCAGGCTTACTTCTGGCGATGGGCCTGTTGCTGCATCTGGAGGACGGGTAAAGCTCTCGCATGGCAGCAAGGCCCCCTTCCGCACAGGCCGCGATCATTCGCTTCGGCAGCCGCCGGGAGCGTCGGCGCGCTGCTGCCCTGGCCCGGCAGGCCAGCCGCCTGGCGGTACCGGGCGCGCTGCTCTTCGGCATCTCCTTGATCGGCCCGCTGGAGGCGCAGACCGGCCGCAGCTTCTCCGACCCCAACGCGCTGGGCTCAGCCATGATCCCGAGCGGCGGCGATGCCGAACCGCTGGGCGGTGGCGCTTTGGGCCTGGGTGGCGGCGTGGCCCCGGCGGCGGCACCTGCAGCCGCGGCGACCGCAGCGGCGACCGCAGGCCCGCCCAAGCCCAGCAACAACGCGCCCATCACCTTCACCGCCGATGAGGTGGAATACGACCGCGAACGCGGCATCGTCACCGCGCGCGGCCGGGTCGAGGCATGGCAAAACGAGCGTATCCTGCGCGCCGACACCTTCATCTATGACCGCGAAAACGGCATTGCGACCGTGCGGGGCAATGTCCAGCTGATGGAAGCCGACGGCCAGGTCCTCTTCGCCGAAGAGGCCGAGTTGGGCGAGGGCTTTCGCGAAGGCGTGCTCACGGGCGTGCGCGCGCTGCTGGCCGCCAATGGCCGGCTGGTCGCCAATGGCGCCCGCCGCACGCCGGTGCCGGTGCCCGAGGGCGCGCCGCCAGGCACCCAGCCGGCTACGTTCACCGATCTCACCCGGGTGGTCTATTCCTCCTGCAACCTCTGCGAGCGCGACCCCACACGGCCGCCGTTGTGGCAGGTCCGCGCCCGCACCGCGACGCAGGACAGCGACGTGCAGCGGGTGGCCTATCGTGACGCGCGGGTGGAATTCTACGGCGTGCCGCTGCTCTACGCGCCCTTCTTCTCCCACCCCGATCCGCAGACACCGCGTGCCTCGGGCTTCATCTTCCCCACCTCGGGCAGCACCCGCTTCCTGGGTGGCTTCACCCAGATCCCCTATTTCTGGGCGATCGATGACCAGTCGGACCTGACCCTGACCGCGACACTGGCCACCCGCCAGGCACCCAATCTCGCGGCTGAATACCGCCGGCGCTTCAACAATGGCGACATCCAGGTCCAGGCCAGCGCAGGCTATTTCAACGGCAACGACAATCAGGGGGAGAAGGGCTTCGCCGGGCACATCTTCTCTCGCGCGCGGTTCCATCTCGATGAGAACTGGCGCACAGGCCTCGAAATCAACCGCGCCACCAACGAGACCTATCTGCGCACCTATCGCTTCGAATACCGCCGGGTGCTGACCAGCCTGGCCTATCTCGAGGGTTTCTGGGGCACCGAGGGCTATGCCCGCTTCGATGCGCGCGTCTATCAGGGCCTGCGCAGTACCGACAACAACCGCCAGATCCCCATCGTCGGCCCCAATGCCTATGGTGAATACGCACCGCGCGACAAGGTCTTCGGCGGCTTCCTGCAGGCCGATGCGGGGCTGCTCGTCATCACCCGCCAGATCGGCGCCTACGACCAGCGCCTGGCCACGCGCGTGGGCTGGCGGCGGGAAGAGATCGACCCGGTGGGCGGGTTGTGGAACTTCCGCATGCAGGGCGACGCCCGGGCCTACAATGCCGGCCGGCAGCAGCAGAATCCGAATTACTTCCCCGATGCCAATGGCCAGTCGATGGTTGGCAATTTCCGCGCCGCGGTGGATTGGCGGATGCCGCTGGTGCGCGACTGGGGCGAATGGGGCCAGCAGACCATCGAGCCGCGGGCGCAACTCGTCGGCGGGCCCAACACCGGCTTTCAGGGCCGCTTCCCGAACGAGGACAGCGTCGACTACGAATTCACCGACGCTACACTGTTCAACCTCAATCGCTTCAATGGCCGCGACCGGCAGGAAGGCGGCATGCGCGTGGACTACGCGCTGCGCAGTGCCTGGAACTTCCCCAATGGCGGCATGGTCGAGGCGGTGGCCGGCCAGTCCATGCGCTATCACAAGGACAGCACCTTCGCCGCCGGCACCGGGCTGGAGCTGCGCAACAGCGACTATGTCGGCCGGCTGACCGTGGCGCCCACCTATTGGTTCAACGTCTCCACCCGTGCCCGGCTGGACAGCCAGAGCATGCAGAACCGCTTCAACGACTTCATCGCGACCACCAGCTTCCGCAATGTGCTGGGGCTGGACAATCTCGGCCTGCAGGCGGGCTACCTCTATTCGCAGCCCCTGCCTTATCTGACGCCTGTGCAGAAGCGCAACGAGGTGCTGGCCGGCATCACCGCGTCCACGCGCACCGCCAATGGCGCCAATTGGCGCATCGGCGTCTCGGTGCGCTACGATATCGAGCTCGACCGGCCTGTGCTGATCCAGGGCATAGCGGGCTACGAGGATGAATGCTTCATCCTGGAAGGCCGCTTCGTCCGCCGCTTCGCCCGCAACCCCACGACTGACCAGCAATACGCCGGCAATACGATCTTCCTCATTCGACTGGCCTTCAAGACGCTGGGCGAATACGGTTTCAGGGCGCTCTGACCATGGATGCACCACGCTTCACCATCCTGGCCGTGGAGCGGCGGGAATGGCCTTTTTCCCTCCGCATGCCGTTTCGCTTTGGTGTCATCACTGTGCGCCACGGCCGGCAGGCTGTGCTGCGCGCCCGCATCCGGCTTCCCGATGGGCGCGAGGGCTGGGGCGTTTCGGCCGAAACGCTGGCGGCAAAATGGTTCGACAAGAATCCCGCGCTCTCCGATGACGACAACATGGACCAGTTGCGCCGCGCGCTGGAAATCGCCTGCGACGCGGGCATCGCGCACGGGGCGGACACCGCCTGGGGCCATTGGGCGAACCGCTACAAGGCCCATGTCGCGGCCTGCGGCGCCGAGGCGCTCAATCCGCTCATCGCCAGCTATGGCCAGTCGCTGCTCGATCGCGCCTGTTTCGATGCGCTGCTCAAGCTGGTGGAGCTGCCCTTCCACACCGCCATGCGCGGCAATCTCGGTGGCATGACGGCGCATGACATCATCACAGATCTCGGCGATTTCGACGTGGCCGGGATGCTGGGGCCGATCGCGTCGCCCAGCCGCATCCATGCCCGCCACACCGTGGGGCTGGTCGACCCGATCACCCTGGCTGATGTGACCGAGCGGGTGAATGACGGCCTGCCGGAGACGCTGGAGGAGGTGGCCGCGGTCTATGGCCATCGCTGGTGGAAGCTGAAGGTGGGCGGCAATCTCGAAGCTGATATCGACCGCCTGTGCCGGATCGCCGCCGTGCTGGATGCCGGCCCCGTCTATCAGGCGAGCCTGGATGGCAATGAGCAATATGCCGATGGCGAGAGCGCGCTCGCGCTATGGCGGGCCATGACGGCCGAGCCCCGGCTGGCCCGGCTCTGCGCCTCCATCGCCTATATCGAGCAGCCGGTGGCCCGTGCCCGCGCGCTGGACACCTCCATGGGTGCGCTGGCGAAGGCCCGGCCGGTGATCATCGATGAGAGCGATGGCGACCTCTCGGCCTTCGTCACGGCGAAGGGGCTGGGCTATGCCGGCGTTTCGACCAAGGCCTGCAAGGGTTTCTGGCGCAGCTTTGTGAACCATGCCCGCTGCCGCGCATGGAACGATGCCGGCGGGGCCTACTTCATGTCGGCGGAGGATCTGACGACGCTGGCCGGTGTCTGCGTGCAGCAGGATTTGGCGCTGGTCAGCGCGCTGGGCCTTGGGCATGTGGAAAGAAATGGTCATCACTTCATCGCCGGGTTCCAGGGCCGGCCGAAGGCGGAAGCGGTGCGCTTCATGGAGGCGCATCCAGACCTCTATGCCGATACGGCCGAGGGCCCGCGGCTGGCGATCCAGCAGGGCGCGCTGAACATCGCCTCCATCGCCGCAGGGTCCGGTTTCGGCGCAACGGAGGAGCCGGATACCAGCGCGATGGAGCCTATGCCGCCGGCGGCCTGGCCACCTTCCATCCCGGCCGAGCGCGCGGCTGGCGCGGGCGGCGTTTAATGCCGGCGGTGAGCCAATGGCGCCGCCACTCTCCTACCGGACCCGCCAGCACCGGGCCGACCCGGCGGACGCCGAGGCCACGCGGAATCATCTGACCCATGTCTGGCGGGTCGACCCGCTGGGCCACGCGGCCTGTCGACGCCACAGCAATCGGTCGATCTCTCCGCCTTGACCAGGGCGGCATCCGGGGCGCCACCACAGCCGGCCCGGGTTCATGGCGCCAAAGCCACCCCAGTCCCGATCATTGAATCCCGCGAGACCAGTGGCTCCAGCGCGGCTGCGCTCCAGCCCTCCGTGCCGGCCGGCCGCTGGGGGATCACCAGGTAGCGCAGATCAGCTGTGCTATCGACGACGCGGATGCGCGTCTCCTCCGGCAGTTCGAGCCCGAATTCAGCCAGAACGCCGCGCGGATCCAGCACCACCCGCGCGCGATAGGCGCGGCTTTTGTACCAGGCCGGCGGCACGCCCAGGATCATCCGCGGGTAGCAGGAGCACAGCGTGCAGGCCACGACATGATGCAGCCCGGGCTGGTTCTCCAGCGCGATCAACTCGGCCGAATGCACCATGTCGATGCCCAGCGAGGCGACGGCGGCGCGCGCATCGCGCAACAGGAATGCGTGGAATTCCGGATCGGTCCAGGCGCGGGCCACGATGCGCGCGCCGAGTTCGGGGGAGCGGCCCTCCTGGTTCTCGATCTGCCGCGCGATCTGCTCGGCGGTCAGCACGCCCTTCTCGATCAGCAACCCGCGGATGGCCTGCTCCAGGATCTGGAAGCGGCCATGCGGTTCATGCGCCTCCTCGATCGGCGCGTGATCATGGTCATGGTCATGGTCGTGATCATGATCGTGGTCATCGTGGTCATCGTGGTCATCGTGGTTCATGGCGCGGCCTCGCTCTCGGGTTCCAGCCAATCCTCGTAGAGGTCGGCCATGATCTCATCCTGGGTCGGCCTGCCATCGGCGCCGATATGGGGGAAACGCACCCGATAGAGCCTCAGCATGGGCAGGCCCGGGCGGTGCTGCGCCATCTGCTCAGGGTCGCGGAAGCGGCCGGCATAGCTCTCCACCACCCCCTCGCGGCGGCTGAGGTAGAAGGGCGTGCGGCAATGCCCGCGCGGCTGGCGCTCGGCCACCCGCACCCGCGCACCGGGGGCGAAGCGGGGTTCAGTGGGCATGCGCGGCCTCGCTCAGGGCCGCCACCCGGGCGTCGATCTCGCCCTGCCCCAGCACGTTCTGCTCCACGAGCAGCCGGCTGATCGCCTGAAGCCAGCGGTCGTAATAGGGCAGATCCTCATAATCGGGGCGGGAGAATTCCTCGATGGCGCGGCGCAGCGCATCGGTCTTGAAGGCACCACAGGCCGGGCTGGTCAGCAGCATCAGCATGGCGTCCACCCGCAATTCATACAGCGTGCGCGGATGCTCCTCACGGTCGATCGGGCCGAGGTTCAGGCCGCCTATATCATGCATGGCACGTTCACGGGTCATGGCGGGTTCTCCTCGAACAGGATCATGTGGTCGGGCGGGAGATGCAAGCGAATGGTCTCGCCGATCGCAACCGCCGCCGCAGGCAGCCGGGCGGAGAGCGTCAACCCATCGGGCCCCACGGCGTGGATTTCAGTATGCGCGCCCTTGTAGACGATTTCGGTCACGCGGGCCGCGACGCCGTCCGGCGCCAGGCTGACATGCTCGGGCCGGATGCCGAGCTGCAACCGGCGCGGCGTGCCGTCGACGCCCTCGGGTAGTGGCGAAGCAACACCGCCGGGCAGCCGCAACATGCCCCCTGCCACCTCCGCCGTCAGCAGATTGGCATCGCCCAGAAAATCCATCACCGCCTGGCTGCGCGGCCGCGCATAGAGCTGCGCCGGGCTCGCGACCTCCGCAATGTCGCCCGCAAACATCACCGCCACCCGGTCGGCCAGCGACAGCGCCTCCTCCTGGTCATGGGTGACGATGATGGTGGTGACACCGACTTCGCGATGGATGCGCTTCAGCTCCACCTGCATGGCATCGCGCAGCTTGCGGTCGAGCGCACCCAGCGGCTCGTCCAGCAGCAGGATATCGGGCTTGATCACCAGCGCACGGGCCAGGGCGATGCGCTGTCGCTGCCCGCCGGAGAGCGCGGCGGGAAAACGCTCACCCATGCCCTCAAGCCGCACCAGCGCCAGCGCCTCGGCCACATTGGCGCGGATCTTGGCGCGATCCACGCCCCGCATGCGCAGGCCATAGCCGATATTGTCAGCCACACTCATGTGCGGAAACAGCGCGTAGTCCTGAAACACCAGCCCCAGATTGCGCTTGTGCGGCGGCAGCCCGGCCACCGACCGGCCGGCGATACGGATATCGCCGGAGGCCACCGGCGTGAACCCCGCGATCGCCCGCAGCGTCGTCGTCTTGCCGCAGCCCGAAGGGCCGAGCAGCGCCACGCATTCCCCATCCGCCACATCCAGGCTCACCCCATGCAGGATACGCTGCCCGCCCAGGGTGACGGCGACGCGATCGAGTTCAAGCCTTGCCATGGTCCTCCGTCACCGCGGGATGGAGAGCGAGATGATGCGCCAGCGCCGCTCCGCCAGCAGGATCAGGAGCGCGGTGACAGCGACATAGGCCGAGGAAAACGCCGCGGGCGTCGGGTCAAGATTCTGGCTGATGTAGTTGAACAGCTCAATGGGCAGCGTGGTGAGGTCGCCTCGCACCAGAAACGCGGAGATGGGGTAATTGTCGAAGCTGATCAGAAAGGCGAACAGAAACCCGCTCACCAGCCCCGGCGCCATCTGCGGCAGGGTGATGGTGCGAAACACCTGCCACGGCGTGGCCCCGAGCGACCCCGCCGCCTCCTCCAGCCCCGGATTGGTGAGCGTGAGCGAGGCGGCGACGGTGCGCACGGGATAGGCCAGCACGAGCACGAGGTGCCCGATCACCAGGCTCCACCAGGTGAAGGCGATGCCGAGCAGGATGAAGAACTGGATCAGTGCGATGCCGATGGCGACAATGGGCAGCGCGATGGGCGAGAGCAGCAGCGAGGTCAGCACGGCGCGCCCCGGCAGCGGCGCGCGCACCAGGGCCAGTGCCGCGAGCCCGCCGATCACCGTGGCAAGGCCGGCCGTCAGCAGCCCCACCAGCAGGCTGGTCAGCGCCGCGTCCCAGATGCGGTTGATCCGGCCGATATTCTGGTACCAGCGCGTCGAAAACCCCTGCGGCGGGAATTCGATGAAGATCGATCCGCCGAAGCTGACGAGCGCGGTGAACAGCACAGGCAGCAACAGGAAACACATACCGGCCCAAGCGCAGGCGCCGATCACGGCATGGAAACCCCTGCCCTCAACCATGCCGAAACGCGGCCCGGACCGCGAGCGTATAGGCGAGCAGGATGCCGAAGGTTGCGAACGTCAGCGCCACGATCATGGCCGAACCGAAGGGGAAATTCAGCTGCACCAGAAACTGCTCGGCGGCGACCTGGCTGATCATGGCTGTCGCCGGCGAGCCCAGCATGAGTGGTGTGACAAAGGCGCTCATGCAGATGGCAAAAGTCAGCGTCGTGCCACCAAAAATCCCAGGCATGGAGAGCGGCAAGACCGTCCCCCACAGCGCCCGCCATGGCCCAGCACCCAGCGACTGCGCAGCCTCGACCACCGAGGGTGGAATGCGGGTCAGCGCGCCATAGATCGGCAGGATCATGAAGGGGAGCGCATAATGCACCAGCGCCACCACCGTCGCCCCCTCGCTGTAGACCAGCCGCAACGGCTCATCGGTGATGCCAATTGCCAACAGCACCAGATTCACCGGCCCCGCATCGGCCAGCATCACCAACCAGCCGTAATTGCGCACGATGAGGCTGGAGGCGAGCGAGACGAAGACCGTCATCAGCACCGCCGTGCGCGCCCGCGGCCGCAGGCGCAACAGCCACAGCGCGATGGGATAGGCCAGAAACAACGTCAGCGCCGTGGAGAGCGCCGAAATCCGCACCGTCCGCTCCATCGCCCGCCAGGTTCGGCCCGAGGCCCAGACGCGCTCGAACTGATGCAGCCCCAACGCCGGCAGCGGGTCGAGATCAGCGGCCGAAGTCCCCAGGCTCTCCCGCAGCATGAACCCCAGCGGCACAAGGTAAAACACCGCCAGGAAGACCAACGCGGGCGCGATCAGCGCGACCCCGGCCCTCACCCGAAGAGGTTGTTCCAGGCGTCGGTCAGCCGCGCGCGGTTCTCGGACAGGAAGCGCCAATCGGCATAGAGGATGTTGTCCGGCGGCCCGAGCAGCTCCATCGTCCGCGCCGAGGGGTTCACGTCGCGATGCGCGGCGCGCGACGCCAGCACGCTATCGATCTTCGACTGGAATTCGCGCGAGAGACTCATGTTCACATACCGCTCGGCCAGCTCAACATTCCTGGCGTTCACCGGCATGTTGAGGCCGACGATCTCGCCATGAATGCCCTCGGTGAGGCCCGTGGCCGGCTTGATCGGCGCGCCCTGCTCGATGATGGGATTGATGAAGATGCCGTAGAACGGCACCAGCGGCACCTGGCCGGATTGCAGCATCTGAATCGCTTGCGGCGCGCCGGTATAGGCGATGGCGCCATTCTCCTTCAACCGCGCCAGGTGGCGAATGCCGGCATCAAGGTCGCGCTGCGCCTCGGCAAAAGGCTTGCCCGTGGCGATCTGCGCCGCGGTGGTCACCATCCGCACGCCGCTGTTCCAGCCGATGGGCGGAATCGCCACGCGCCGGCGCGAGGAGGCATCCCAGAGTTGTGCCCAGGAGGTCGGCGCCGTGGTCTGCGCCCGGGTGTTGAAATAGAGCGTGTGTACCGCATCGATCACGCCGGCCGAGTAGTTGTCGGCCAGCTTGAAGGCATCGCGCAGGAAGGCCCAGTTGGGGATATTGGCGGGGTTATGAGCCCGCAGCAGCCCGGCCTGGGCGGCGGCGAACACCCCGGCCTCGGAGAACTGCATGAGGTCGGGCGGATTGTCGCGCTGGGTGCGAAGCATGCCCAGCATATTGGCGGTGACGCTTTGCTGCACATTCAGCCGCGCGCCGGTCTCACGCTCGAACACAGGGTGCAGCTCGTCGATCCAGAGTCGGGCGAGAAGCCCCTGGTTCAGCACCACCGTCAGCGTACCGGCGGATTGCGCGCGGCTGGTCACCCAGGGCGCGCTCAGCGCAGTGACGCTGGCGATGCGGAATAGTGTGCGGCGAGTGGCTTGCGGCTGCATGGCGGGACTCCTGGTTAGTCGTCGCTTTCAGGCTGTGGCGGGAAGGGCCGCGACGTCAAGCATATCCAGGGAGGCAGCCCGCCGCTCAGCCGCGCCGGGTCATCAGGTATTTCGGCTGGAACACCGCGGCGCAGACGCCATCCTGGCGCACCACCTCATCGGCGAAGGTCAGCAGGCCGGTCGTCGGGCCCCGTCCCTCCAGCGCCGCGACCCGGCGTTCGACATGGATGGTATCGCCAAGGAAAACCGGTTGCAAAAAGCGCAGCCGGTCGATGCCGTAGAAGGCCACCACGGACGAATGGAACAGCGGCGCGATCACCCGCTCCATCAACCCCAGCGCCAGCACTAGGATGAGCTGACCATGCGGCAGGCGCTGCCCGTAGCGCGTCGTCTTGGCGTATTCCGCATCCATGTGCAGCGGGTTGATGTCACCGGTCAGGCCGGCGAAGCCCACCATATCGGCCTCGGTCACCGTGCGGCCATGGCTGCGCAGGGTATCACCCAGCGCCCAGTCCTCGAACCAGCGGGATTGGTCCTGCATCAATTGTTCACCTGCAGATTGTTCTCGCGCACCACCCGGCCCCATTTCTCGTATTCGGCAGCCATGTATCGGCTGAATTCCTCGCGCGTCGAGGGCGTGACTTCGTAGGTCAGGCCTTCGAGACGGGCGCGGATGGCGGGGTCGGCCAGGGTCGCCGTGATCTCGGTGTTCAACCGGTCGAGGATCGCAGGCGAGGTACCGGCGGCCGCAAGTGCGCCCATCCAGACGCTGTTCTCGTAGCCGGGGTAGCCCAGCTCGGCCACCGTTGGCAGGTCGGGCAGCACGCGCGAGCGCTGCGGGCTGGTGATGGCGATGGCGCGCAGCCGGCCCTCGCGGATATGCGGCAGCGAGGCGGAGGCGTTGTCGAACATCATCGACAAGCGCCCGGCGATGAGGTCGACCTGCGCCGGCACACCGCCGCTGTAGGGGACATTGGTCATCCGAATATCAGCCATGCCGCCGAGCAGCGCCGCCGCCAACTGGCCGGAGGAGCCGACGCCGACCGAGCCGTAGCTGAGCTGGCCGGGATTGGCGCGCGCCATCTCCACCAGGTCGCGCAGATTGCGGATGGGCGAGGCGGCGGGCACCACCACCAGATTGGGCACCGAGACCATCAGGCTGATCGGTGCGAGGTCACGCAGCGGGTCGAAGCCGATGCGCATCATGTGCGGAATCACCGTCAGCGGCCCGAAGACGCCGAGCACGATGGTGTAGCCGTCGGGCGCCGATTGCGCGACCATCTGCGTGCCGATCAGGCCATTGGCGCCGGGTCGGTTCTCGGCCACCACCTGGGTACCGGTACGCGCCGCCAGCCCTGCCGCCACGGCGCGGGCCACGATGTCGCCGCTGCCGCCCGCGGGATAGGGCACGATCCAGCGGATGGAGCGGTTGGGATAGGCTGCCTCCTGCGCCTGGGCGGTGCCCATAAGGAGCAGGATGGCCAGGATGCGAAACCACATGATGCTATCTCCCTAAAGCCAGACGCCGCGGGTGGAGCCGCCATCGACGGTGATGCAGATGCCGTTGAGAAAGCCGCCCTCGGCCGAGGCGAGGAAGGCGATGCTGTTCGCCACATCCTCGGGCGCGGCCATGCGGCCGAGGGGCTGCATGCGCATCCGCTCGGCCCGCACATCCTCGACGCTGCGGCCGGTGGCCTCGGCGATCTGGTGGAATTGCTGCTCGATGCGGTCCGTCGCCACCGCGCCGGGCGAAACGGCGGTGACCAGGATGCCATGCGGCGCGCCGAGATCCGACAGGCCCTTGGTGAAGTTGATCAGCCCGGCATTGGCCACGCCGCCGGCCATGTAGCTGGGCTGCGGATTGCGCGCCGTGGTGCCGATGACGTTGATGATCCGCCCGCCGCCACCATCACGCATGATCGGGAAGACGTTTCGGGCCATGCGGATATAGCCATGCAGTTTCAGGGCAAGACCCTGTTCCCACTGGTCGTCGGTCATGGAGAGGAAATCGCCAGCGGGGATGGCGCCGGCATTGTTCACCAGAACGTCGATGCGGCCGAAGCGGGCCAGGGCCTGGCGGGCGACCTCGGCCGGTGCCGCGCGGGTCGAAAGATCGGCGGCGATGCCGAGCGCGGATGGGCATTCCGCCAGCACGGGGGCGAGTGCTTCCTCGCTGCGCGCCACCAATGCGAGTTGCGCGCCATCGGCGGCGAAGCGCCGGGCGGTGGCGCGGCCTATGCCGCGGCTGGCACCTGTGATGATCACCACGCGGGGTTCGGTCATATCGGCTCCTCGGTCAGGCGCACGGCCTCATGCAGGCGGGCGGCGGCGTCCGTCACCATGCTTGCCAGAATCTCCGCCGCCGGGCGGATGTCGGAAAACAGGCCGGCGATCTGCCCGCCCGGATTGCTCACGAGGTCGAGCCGCCCGCAGGCCCGCGCGGCGTCCAGAAAATCCTCCATCAGCACCTTTTGGTGCGGCATGCCCAACGGCTCCAGGCCGGACTCGGCCCAGGCCTCATGCACCGGGTTGCGCACCGTGCGCGAGGTCTTGCCGGTATAGATGCGCCCGGCCACCAGCGCTTCCGACCGTGCGGCCTGGAGCTGGGCGCGGTGATCGGGGTGCAGCCAGGCCTCTTTCGCGAAGAGAAAGGCCGAGCCGCACCAGGCGCCAAGCGCGCCGAAGGCCAGCGCCGCCGCCACGCCCCGGCCATCGCCAATGCCGCCGGCGGCGACCACGGGAATGCTGCCCGCGGCATCCAGCACCTGCGGCAACAGGGCGAGTGTGCTGACCTGGCCGACATGGCCGCCGGCCTCGGCGCCCTGGCAGATGATGAGGTCCACACCCGCCGCGACCTGGCGACGCAGATTGCCCATGCTGCCAACCAGGCCGCCGACCAGCATGCTCTGCGCGCGGGCGCGTTCCATCAGCCCCGCTGGGTCACCCAGCGCCACGACCAGCAGCTTCACGCGTTCCTCGAACACGACTTCGAGCTGCGCCGAGGTCAGCTCCTCGGTCCAGGTGAATTCCATGGCGATGCTGGTGCGCGGCACTTCGAAACGGTCATGCAGCGACTGCACCAGCGCCCAATGTCGGGGGTGGTTGCGGCGGATATCCTCGCGGATCTCGTCACGGCTGCCCTGCCGGGTTGTGAGTTTTGCCGGGATGATGAGGTCGACGCCGAAGGGGCTATCGGTCAGCGCCCGGGTTTCACGGATGGCGGCGCGCAACTCTTCCGGCAAGAGACCGCTGCCGCCGATGCAGCCCATGCCGCCGGCATTGCTGACGGCGGCGACCAGGGCGGGCGTGGTCAGCAACCCGCGATAGATGCCCATGCCGGCCTGCATCACGGGGTATCGCACGCCGAGCAGGTCGCAGAGCGGGGTGTGCAGGCGGGTCATGCGGGTTGCCGCCGGCGTTCGAGGAAGGCGGTGCGGCGGGCGCGGGATTGCGGCGAGACGCGCAGCGCCAGGAAGGCGGCCTCGTCCGCCGCGATCGCCTCGGCGAAGGGTTTTTCCGCGCGGGCCACAGCTGCCAGGTTGGCGGCGATGGCGGGTTCATCCGCCATGCGATGAGCCAGGCGGGCCTGCCATTCGGCCAGCGCCGCCGGGTCGGGCTTGGCCAGCATTCGGCTGAGTCGGCAGCGGGGGGCGGGGGGCGCTGCCGCGATGGCGTAGGGGTCCACCCCCACCGCGTCGATCAGGCCGAGTGCAAGGGCCTCCGTCGCCGAGAGGGTGGCGCCACCCAGCACGAGTTCGAGCGCCGGCGCCATCCCCAACAGCCGCGTCAGCCGCTGCACGCCGCCGCCGGCCGCCAGAATGCCGAGCGAGAGCTCCGGCAGGCCGAAGCGCGTGGTCTCGGCGGCCACGCGGTGCTGGCAGCCCAGTGCCAGTTCCAGCCCACCGCCCAGGACATGGCCATGCAGGGCGGCCACCACCGGCACCGGCATATCCTCCAGCGCCATCGCCAGGTCGGCGGTGGAGGGATCGGGCCGCGGCGCCTCCATCTCGCGCAGATCGGCGCCCGAGACGAAGCTCCGGCCGGCGGCGCGGAGCACCACGGCCGCCAGCCCGGGTATCGCGGCGGCGTCGCGCAGCGCCTGCATCAGGGCCTGGCGTAGGGCGGCATTCAGCGCGTTCACCGGCGGGTGGTTCAGCGTGATGGTGGCGACGGGGCCATCGCGCGTGAGGTCGATCATGCCGGCTGCCGCGCCACCAGCGTTGCCTTATCGACCTGGAAAACCGTCACGCCATCCTGGTTGGTGACGTGGTCGCGGAACACCACCAGCCCATGTTCCGGGTTGCGGGTCTCGCGCTTGGAGAGGACTTCGACGGTGTTGTGGATCGAATCGCCGGGGCGGACCGGCGCCAGGAACTTGCCGTTCTCGATGCTGAGCTGCCCCACCATGGTATCGCGGTAGAGGCTCTCGGTCATTGCGGTGGAGATCGCCATGATCATGGCGCTGGGGACGATGCGGCCGCCGAAGCGGCTCTTCCGCGCCGCGTGCTCGTCGATGAAGAGCGGCACGTGGTAGCCGACATAGGCGCAAAAGAAGGAGAGATCGCCCTCGGTGATAGTCCGGCCATAGGTGGGGTGGCGCTGGCCGACCTCGAACTCCTCCCAGTAGAAGCCGGTCACCCCGGGATGACCGCGATGGCGTCGATCTCGATCAGCGCATGCTCGCGCAGCAGGCCCGAGATCAGCACGCCGGTGGAGGCCGGCATGCGCTCCTTGAAGAACTCGCGCCGCACGGCGGCAGTGCCGCGATAGCCCTCGGTGGTGGTGAAATAATCGGTGGTCTGAGCGATGTCGTCGAATGTGCAGCCGGCCTCGGCCAGCAACGGCGCCCACTTCCGAAAAATCTGCCGCGTCTGCTCGACGATGTCGCCGGGCGCGGTGATCTCGCCCGCGTCATTGGTTCCGGTGGTGCCGGAGATGAACAGCAGATTGCCGATGCGCCGCGCCGGCCAATAGGTGTAGCGCGGGTTCCAGGGCGCGCCGCCGGTGATTTTTTCGTTGGACATCGTGTCCCTCCCTAACGTTGATCGACGAAGCGTGTGGCCTTGGTGTGCGCCGATGGATCGTAGATGGCGCGCGGCGGCTCGAAGACGACGCGCGGCCTGACGCCTATGGCGGCCTGGGTCGCGGCGGAGACCGCCTCGGCCATTACCGCCTTCTCGGCGCGGGTCTCCACCCGGACGACGAGTTCGTCCATCGAGAACGGGTCGGCAGCGTCCTGCTTCGCCACCACCACCTGGAATTCGTCCAGGCCATCCAGCCCCTGCATCGCTGCCAGAAGCAGATCGGGGTTGATCAGCATGCCCTTGACCTTGATGAGGTCCTTCGTGCGAACGACGGGGCCGCAGACCCGCTCCGATGTGCGGCCGCAATGCGGGCAGGGTGATTGGTCCAGGCTCACCACATCGCCCACGAGATAGCGGATCAGCACGGTGCCGCGGCGGTCGAGATGGGTGATGGCGAGCTGCCCGCGCTCGCCATCCGGCAGGGTCTGGCCGGTGGCCGGATCCACAACCTCCATGTGGAGAAGTTCGGGGGCGGGATTGTGCCAGGGGCCGTCCTGCACGCATTGCGACAACCCACCCGATTCGGTGCTGCCGTAGCGGTCGAAGATGATGGTATCCGCCGCTCCGAGTTGCCGCAGCAACCGTCGCAGCTCCTCGCGCAATTCGGGGGAGCTGGCCTCGCCAGTCATTGCGATCATTCGGACCGAGCGGAAATCCGCGCCGACCTCGATGGCGCGCAGCAGCAGTTTGCGAATGAAGCTGGTCACACCCCAGAGCACTGTGGCGCGGTGGCGCTCGACGATGCCCAGCGCCTCCACCATGGAATTCTGCACGCCGAAAGGCCCGACCGGCGCACCGCCGAGCGAGGCCGCCACCGCCGCCCCAGCGCCATAGGCGAGGGTGGAGGAGCGCATGAAGGCGCCCATCGAGGCGGCCGTGAGGGGGAAGAGATTGGCGATCATGTCGCGGTTGGTGATGCCGGCGATCTCGGCCACGCGGCGGTTCAGCAGCAGATAGGCGTGGTAGTCATGCGTGGTGTTGTAGATCGGCGTCGGGTCGCCCGAGCTGCCGGTGGTGTGGACCACCTCCCACAACGCGCGCTGCGCCAGCGGCAGGGCAGGGCAGTGCAGGCGGAAGCGCTCGGGCTGGTCCATCAGCGCGCGCTTGGTGGTGAGCGGCAGCCGATGCAGGTCGGCCACACCGCGGATGGTGCCGAGGTCGATGCCCGCCCATGCCTCGCGATAAAAATCATGGCCCTCGGCGCAGAGAGCGAGCATGACGCGCAAGCGGTCGTCCTGGATCTCGCGGATCGCTGTGGCGGGCAGGTGCAATATGTCGGTCGTGTTGCTCAAGCCGATCAGTCCATTGGGTAAGGCCGGAACCTTGCTGTTGCCCTGTTCATGCTGTCAAACACGGTCCCGTTCGAACGGGAGGACATGGCGGCCTGCCGCCGAAGCGCGCGACACGGCAAACTGCAGTCCAGGAAGCGGGATGCCGCTGCTGGCCTCTCGCGCTATCCCTTGTGTCGGACTTCCAGGTTTCGTGAATTCGAGGATGGCGGGAAGGCAAACTCCACCCTCTCCATCCATCCCGCAAAGGGCCGGAAGGTCCGCGGGTCGCGCGAGTTTCTCGCGGATTGCGGGTGGCTGGCGGTTCTGCCGAACGCCTGGTTGTACCGGCCACCTTACCCCAGGGTCACCCAAGCCTTGCCCCGGCGCCCCACCCGCGCCACATACCCAGCATGGAAATTGCCATCACCCTGAACGGTGAACACCGTGCCGTCACCGCCGCCACGGTGGCCGAACTGCTGCGCGAGATCGGTCTGGACATGCGCAAGGTGGCCGTGGAGCGCAACGAGGAAATTGTGCCCCGCAGCACCTATGCCGAGACCCGCCTGATCCCGGGGGACCAGTTGGAAATCGTGCACTTCATTGGGGGCGGCTGAGCCATGGTTGATCACTGGGAAGTCGCCGGCCGCAGGTTCACGTCGCGCCTTATCGTGGGCACCGGCCGCTACAAGTCACTGGAAGAGACCGCCGCGGCCACCGCCGCGAGCGGCGCCGAGATCGTCACCGTCGCCGTGCGACGGGTGAATATCGGCGATGCCTCGGCCCCAATGCTGCAGGATTTTTTGCCCCCCTCCGATTATGTGTATCTGCCCAACACCGCCGGCTGCCACACGGCGAAGGATGCCGTGCGCACGCTGCGCCTGGCGCGCGAGGCGGGGGGATGGAACCTCGTCAAGCTCGAGGTGCTAGGCCCGCCGCCGTACCTATACCCAGATATGCAGGGGACCATGGAGGCCGCAGCAGCGCTCATCGCCGATAACTTCCAGGTCATGGTATATTGCGCTGATGATCCCATTGCGGCCAAGCGTTTGGAGGAGATGGGCTGCGTCGCCATCATGCCATTGGGCGCACCCATTGGCTCGGGCATGGGGGTGGTGAACCCGTACATGATCCGCAGCATCAAGCAGAATGCGCGCGTGCCCGTGCTGGTCGATGCCGGGATCGGCACGGCGAGCGACGCGGCGCTGGCGATGGAGTTGGGCTGCGACGCGGTGCTGCTGAATAGCGCCATAGCCCATGCGCAGGACCCGGTGATGATGGCCACCGCGATGAAACATGCGGTGATCGCGGGGCGGGCGGCCTACCTCGCCGGGCGGATGCCCAGGGATTACCGCGCCGATCCGTCAAGCCCAATGACGGGGACGATTTCCTCGGCGGCCTGACCGGCGCAATCCATGGCAAGCGCAGCGACAGCCGGCTCAACCCGTGCGCCGGCCACTGCGAGCGCGGTTGGCAGACCTGTGCGTGGGCCATCGAGCTCCGCATCCCCAAGCTGTGCCGTGGCAGCAGAGGTGGCTTGGGACATTCGGACGGCCCGATAACTGGTTGTCCTGCCTGACACCGGCGATATTGCCGCGGATGAGAAAAGAAGATGGCGAAGCGGACCCGCCGGACTCACAGCCCTGGCCGCCATCAAGGACGAGAAGACGCTGGCCGAATGGCCAAGCTGTTCGACGAGTGCCCGGCCGAGATCGTTGCCTGGAAGGCGCAACTGCAGGAAGACGCTGCCGAGGTTGTCGGCTCTGGCGCTGGTGGGACCGAGACTGCGCCGGTGGTCGATCTGAAGCTGCTGCGTGCGAAGCTCGGGGAGCTAACGCTGGAGAAGGATTTTTTGTCCGGCGCGCTCAGCAAGGGTAAGCGAAGGTTCGGCGCCCTTCATTCGCGGTGCGGATTGAATGTGCTGGTTCAGCTTCAGGCGAGATGCTTGGAGATGGCTGTATGGACAATTTTTCGGACAAAGCGAGGGTGGGATACCGGCGGATTGAGGTTCTGACGGGGCCTGGTCCCCGCCATGTCGCAACCGAGGGGTTTGCATCCTCCTTCACCGATAGGTTCGAAGGGCATCTTGGAGCGCTACTGGCCGGGGCACGCATGTGGGATGGCCCGACACGGCATCCCAACCGCGTGCTGGGCCTCGTTGCCCGGACGGATGATTACCTGCGCGCAAATCTGGCCCGGCCGGTCTACACAGCGGAGATCTCCGCAGCCCTCGGCGCCTCGCCTCGCTCGCTGCATGGCGACTTTCACGCCGTGCATGGCTTGAGCATTCATGGATATCTGCATCGGCGTCGGATGGCACTGGTGCGTGACGCCTTGAAGCGCGCGTCGGGCTCGACCGCCCTTGTGAAGACCATCGCGCTGACGCACGGCTTCTGGAGTCTCGGGCGATTCTCCCTGGCGTATCGGCATGTGTTCGGCGAATCACCATCGGTGACCATGGGTCTACAGCGGCGTGGTCCTCGACCGATGCGGCCGAGGTGACGCGCCACGCCTGCCACGGCTAAAGGCAGGATCGCGCGTGTAAAGCGCGTAACCGGAGTGGGCAAACGCCACGGTATCGCGCCTCTTATGGCGCGACCGGCCCCGTGCGGGCATGGCGTCTCAAGAGGTAGACACCACTGTAGCCGCGGCTCCGGGCCCAGAGGCCTCGATGCCGCGCAGGATTTCGAGCAGGAGTTCCTCCTGAGCCTTCAAGAAGACTGACGGCTCCGTGGTCCGCAGTTTCGCGGATACCTCGATTTCCGCCTCTCGCGCGACCGCACCAAGACCGACCAGCCGCACCCGCGGCTGGTCCGCGCCAACCTCGACGAGTGGATATGCGGCGATCCGCCTCCGGAGGTCGGTCAGCAGCGCCTCTATGCCCGCGCTCGTGGCCCCATCGGGCAAGCTGACGCGGTGCTGGAAAAGAATGCTCGGGCGCGCGGACATATTGCTGATCTGCGCGTTCGCGAGATCATTGTTCGGCACCGTGGTGAGCGTGCCATCCGCGCCGCGGATACGGGTAGAGCGCGGACCCACCGCCTCGACGGTGCCGTTATGGGCCCCGTAGCGGATCACCTCACCGACACGAAACGGGCGGTCGGCGAAGATGGCGACGCCGCCCAGCAAGTTCGCTGCCGTCGATTGCGCGGCCAGGGCCAGCGCGATGCCGCCGATGCTGACACCGGCCAGCAGCCCCAGGGCAGGCACACCGACATCATTCGCGCCATAGAGGATGATGAGCCCTGCGGCGAGCAGCGACACCACGCGCGCGACGATGCGCACGAGGTGGGCATCGTAGGTGCTGTCGGGGAAGGCTGGCGAGGCGATGACGAGCTCCGCCAGCAGCCAGCAGGCATGCCACGCGGCCAGCGCAGCGGCGAGATAGAGCAGGGAGACGGCAATGGTCGTCTCCCCATAGGCGAAGGCGCTGGACGGGATCAGTTGCCAGACGATCAGGATATGGCCGAGCATGACGAGAACGGCGAAAAGCGCCGGCACCGTCAGCAGCAGCGCGCGGCCGCGCCAGGGCACCATCCCGGCCGCGCGGCGGCGTGCCACGCCGCGCCAGGCCAGCATCACGGTCAGGATCACGACGGCGAGCACCAGCGAGAGCAGGATCTTCCAGACCGGCGTATCGCTCAGCGTCACCTGAAGCGGCGCGGGCAATCGTTCCAGTCCGAGATGCGTGAGCCATGGCCCGGTGATGCGATGCTGCACGCTCACCCAGTCGCTGACGAGCGTGGGACGCAGCGTCGGTTCGGCGGCGATGCGGGTGCGAAAGCCGGGCAGACGTGCCACCGTCTCGGCGGAAAAGACGTAGTCGCCGGCACGTGGTCCATCGGCGAGCCGGGCGATATGGATTTCCGTCCCTGGAATCGTCCACCGCGCCGGAAGTGCGAGGCCCTTCCAGCCGGGCCCGCCGGGGATCGTCGCGGGCGGGACTTCCGGCAGCCGGGCAAGGATGTCTGCCAGTTGGCCCACCGCCGCATTGCCGGCTTTCTGTCGCGTCGCAGGCGCCAGCTCGCTGAGGTCGAACAGCTGCGTGCCGATGCGGTTGAACGCTTCTGCCAGCGCGAGTTGAGTCGCGGCGGTGGGGCCGTCGCGGTAGGCTAGGTAGAGGTTCTCGATGCGCGATCGCTCATCGGAGAAGGATCGCAGCGTCGCGGCCGGGCTGGACGCGTCGAATGCGGCAAGAAGTCCGGTGGCGCGAGCCGCATGGGCTCCGAGCAGGAGTGCAGCCGCGACCATCACGGCGAGGCCGCGCGCGATGGACCGGCGAAGAGGTGCGGGACCATCGGGGAGCGTCGCCAACGTCTCGCGCCCCGATGAATTACCGGCGGGCTGCATGATTGATCAGGCCTCCGCGGGCTGGCGAGCCGACGCTGGCCCTTGCGCGTTCCAGCCCGCCCCCCAGTGCTGCGCCTGCGCCTGGCCGCTCGGCACCCGCGCCCGTTTCGACACCGACGCCGGCGCGGCTGGCGCCAAAACAAAGTTTCCGGCCGACGCCCGAATGGCTGGGCACGTGGCCGGGCGTGAGCAGAGCGATTCTACCATCCGGCGGTCGCAAAGCCTGCCGCGATCCCGCCGATGCGACAGGCGGTGAAAGGCCGCTCGTCATTTCGGAGACCAGGACGATGAGGCCGCTGCGGCAAGTCATACATGTTCTCGCTCGTTGGGGCGGATTGCGGAAGCGTCCCTCGTCGGATGATTGGGGACGGTGGAGGCTGCTCAGGATTGGAGTATCTGGCCCCACGGGATCGCAGGGTATGCGGTCTTGCGGTGGTGCAGCAAGCGCGGCCGAAACACCCCGCGCGGTCTAATTTGCCTGATCCGGACTATCGGTAGCTCATCCAGATATCCGTCTCAGTTAGCGAAGGATACGTCGAAAATCCTGATGTGATGGTGGTAGCTGTGGGACTGTGGGCAACGCGCCTGCGTTGTCTATAAATCCTCAGATTTTCTGGCCCTGTCGGCTCATATTGCCCACGCCGCGATGGCGGTCTTAATCGGCACGCGTCCGCCTCAAAGCGCGCCAGGCAGCGCGGCCGGTCGAATCGCGCCAGGCTGCCATCGGGATATTCATGCACTCGCAGCATGGCCCACACATAGTGCTGGCGATGGGTCTGCTCCGGGATCTGCAGAGATTTCCCATTTCAGGGCACACAATTGCCCCGCCCGACCTGGCGTCCTCCTGCACGCAGAGCACCTCAGCCAGCTGGGCGCGGAACCTGACTCTGGTGGCGAACACATCGCTGTCCGGCCAGCGGGTGGTGCGCGAGCTGGACGCAGTCGCGGCCGACCGCAGCTATCCCGATGCGGTGGTGAGCGACAACGGGACGGAGCGGACCAGCATGGCGAGCCTGGCCTGGGCACAGAAGCACGGCGTGGCCTGGCACTACATCTCGCCGGGCAAGCGGCAGAACGCTTATGTTTAAAGCTTCAACGGCAAGCTTCGCAATGAGTGCCTGAACGAGACCTTGTTCACGTCGGTGAGGCACGCGCGGGCGGTGCTGGCGGCGTGGCGGCGGGATTACAACGAGGTCGGGCCGCATTCAGCGCTGGGAGGGAGGGCGCCCGGCTCGATGAGGGTGCCGCAGCGCTCGCTTGCATCAAGGCCGCTGCGCGCCGGCTGCGCCAGTGGCCTTCGGCCAGCCTTGACCCAGGCTACGCGCGACGGCCTGGGTGGGTGTGGCCGGGACGGAGAAACGGCACTCGACCGAACTGAGAGACATTGCGGAGGCGGGCGTGGCGATGAACCAGGACCCCATCTTTGAATGGAGGGGTTTTGGGGCGCAGGTCATAGGAGCCACTCACACGCCGCGAGTTTATTACAACTAATTTAAACATTCGCCTGGCGATTAATTTTGACGTTTTCGTGAGGTGACCGTTAGGCCTGTCACACAAAAAAGTGCGGCCCTGTCGTCGCTTCGCAGAGGCTTGCACCCGTGAGGAAAGAGGTGGCTCGGTTTCTCGCTACAGCGTTCCGCTTCCAATAACTGGCTCGCCTGCCGGTTGATACGCACGTCTTGCCGGTGGTGCGGCCTCACGCAGGGCGGGCGTAGCCCAACCGGAGTGAGGC
>JAESFS010000067.1_pt1 | contig 93153 bp, 76 predicted proteins | sample 9269441 | NCBI WGS metagenome assembly JAESFS01 (sample SAMN14502548, study PRJNA617105) | algae metagenome | isolation source: Scytolyngbya sp. HA4215-MV1 and co-occurring heterotrophs from sample from... | place: USA: Laie Falls, Oahu, Hawaii | collected 2010-08-22
ACTGAAGTCGGACCGAAGGGCGATGGCTCTGGCCATGGTGAAGCTCCAATGCTTACCAGCTTGAATCAGATCGCCGCCGCGTCGGGGAATCCCCTTTTTGAGTCAGGTCTTCAGGGACTTGGTATTAGACCTCACATTTCGACCATTGTCGACGATATCAATGCTTGCATGTTAGTTGGCGCAATTTTTAATGCATCGCTCATAGATAACCCCTTAAATTTGTTGGATGTTTTACAAATTCTGCGAAATCATGAATGGAAACTAGCCCGCGGTCCAGCCGCCATCCACCATCATCGCGCTGCCGGTGACCATGGCCGAGGCATCGGAAGCCAGAAACAACGCGGGGCCCATCATATCCGTCACCTCCGCCACCCGACCAAGGCGGATGCGGCTGAGCGCCCATTCGGAAAATCCGGGCCGCTCGAAGAAAGGTGCCGTCAGCGGCGTTCGGGTGAAGGTGGGGCAGAGCGTATTCACCCGAATGCCATGCGGTCCGAGATCGATCGCCATGGCCTTTGTCAGCCCCTCGAGCCCCGCCTTGCTGGCGCAATAGACCGAGCGGGTGGGCCCGCCGACATGGCCCATCTGGGAGGAGATATTGATGATCGAGCCGGCCAGCCCGTCGCGTACCATGCCCCGCGCCACGGCCTGGGCGGCGAAGAAGGCGGCGCGCAGGTTCAGCGCCATCACCGCGTCATAATCCTCCTCGCTCACCGTAAGGAAATCGGCATGCCGCGCCGTGCCCGCATTGTTGACGAAGACATCAAAACCCGGCCGGGCCGCAATGGCGGCGGCGAAGCCTTTGGTGTCGGCCACATCCAGCACAAGTGCCTCGCCGCCCATGGCGGAAGCGGCGGCCGCAAGTTCATCCGCGCTGCGCGAGACCAGCGTGACCGCCGCCCCAGCGCCGGCCAGCGCGGCCGCGATGGCAAGGCCGATGCCGCGCCCTGCCCCACTCACCAGCGCGCGGCGGCCATCCAGGCGGAGCGACGGCGTGACGGGCAGCACCCGTGCTACAGCCGAACCTTCAGGATGCGGCCAATCTCGCCGATCACGCCACGCCGGAAGGCCAGCACGCAGAGCACAAAGATCACGCCCTGGATGACCGTCACCCAGGCACCGAATTCCGCGAGGTAATTCTGCATCGTGATGATCACCGCAGCGCCCGCCACCGGCCCGAACAGCGTGCCCAGGCCGCCCACGAGCGCCATCAGCACCACCTCGCCCGACATGGTCCAGAACACGTCGGTCAATGTCGCGATGCCGAAAACGATGGCCTTGGTGCCGCCCGCCACACCCGAAAGTGCCGCCGAGATGATAAACGCCATCAGCTTGTAGTCATCCACCCGGTAGCCCAGCGAAATAGCGCGCGGCTCATTCTCGCGGATCGCCTTCATCACCTGGCCGAAGGGCGAGTGGATGACGCGGTGGATGAAGAGAAAGCCCAGAATAAAGATCCCCGCCACCAGCCAATACATCGAGAGATCGGCCTGCAGGCTGACGGTGCCCAGAAACCTGCCGCGCGGGATTGCCTGGATGCCGTCCTCGCCGTTGGTGAAAGGCGCTTGGACGCAGAAGAAATACACCATCTGCGCCATGGCGAGCGTGATCATCGCGAAATAGATGCCCTGCCTACGGATGGCCAGCGCGCCAATCGCCCAGCCCAGCAGGCCGGCGACGAAGCCGCCGATCAGGATGGAGACCTCGGGCGTAAAGCCCCAAACCTTCGCGGCATGGCCGGCCAGATACCCTCCCATACCGAAATACGCGGCATGGCCGAAGCTCAGCAGCCCGACATAGCCGATCAGCAGGTTGAAGGCGCAGGCGAAGAGCGCGAAGCACAGCACCTTCATCAGGAAGACGGGGTAGAGGTAGAAGGGGCTGATCACAATGAATGCCAGCATCAGGCCAAAGGTGATGAGCTGTGGCCTGGTGAAGCCCCAGAAGGCTTCCTTTTCGGCATCGATGCCCTCGAAGGCACCAGCGGCGGCGGGACCGGCCATGGCTCAGGCCCTCCCGAACAGGCCGGCCGGGCGGGCCAGCAGCACGATGGCCATGACGACGAAGATCACGGTCGAGGACGCCTCCGGATAGAACACTTTTGTCAGCCCCTCGATAACGCCCAGGCCGAAGCCGGTGAGCACGGAGCCCAGGATGGAACCCATGCCGCCGATCACGACGACAGCGAATACGATGATGATGAGGTTCGATCCCATCTGCGGATTCACCGAATAGATCGGCGCCGCCAGCACGCCGGCGAAGGCGGCGAGCGCCACGCCGGCGCCATAGGTCAGCGTCATCATCCGCGGCACGTTGATGCCGAAGGCTTGTACGAGCGCCGGATTCTCCGTTGCCGCCCGCAGGTATGAGCCGATCTTCGTCTTCTCGATGACCAGCCAGGTGGCAAGGCACATGAAGAATGCCACCACGACGACCCAGCCGCGATAGATCGGCATGAACATGAAGCCGAGGTCCCAGGCGCCCTGGAGTTCATTGGGTATGCGGTAGGGCAGACCGGAGGAGCCAAATTCATTGCGGAACAGCCCCTCGATGATCAGCCCCAGGCCGAAGGTGAGAAGCAGCCCGTAGAGATGGTCCAGCTTGTAGAGCTTGGCGATCATCAGCCGTTCCAGGATGATCCCTGAGATGCCGACGATGATGGGCGCCAGCAGCAGCGCCCACCAATAGCCGATGCCGAAGTAATTCAGCAGCATCCAGGCGACGAAGGCGCCCATCATGAACTGCGCGCCATGCGTGAAATTGATCACGTTCAACATGCCGAAGATCACCGCCAGCCCAAGCGAGAGCAAAGCGTAGAATGCGCCGTTGATCAGGCCGAGAAGCAACTGCCCGAAGAGCAGCGGCGCCGGTATGCCGAAGAGATCCATCTGGTTGGCTTAGCTCCGAGTGACCAGCGGGCAGCCACCCTCGGCGATGGGCCGGAAGGCCTCCTCGGCGGGGGTGGTGGCTGTCAGGTTGTAGTAATCCCAGGGACCGCGCGATTGCGCGGGTGTCTTGACCTCCCACAGATAGGTGGGGTGGATCTTGCGGCCATCGGGGCGGATCAGGCCCACGCCAAAGGCATCGTCATCGGTTGGCATCGCCTTCATGCGCGCCACCACGGCCGCCCCATCGGCCTTCGCCGCCGCGGCGCCCATATCGGCCACGGCCTTGAGGTAATGCAGCGTGGCGCCGTAGCAGCCGGCCTGAACCTGGGCCGGCGGCCAGCCATTGGGCATACGGCCGCGCACCCGCTGGGTGAAGGCGCGGGTGCGGTCATTGAGGTTCCAGTAGAACGGCTCGGTCAGCACCAACCCCTGCGCCACATCGAGGCCGAGCGAATGGACCTCCATCATCGACAGCAGCAGCCCCGCGATCTTCATGTTGCGGGTCAGGCCAAATTCGCGCGCCTGCTTGATGGAATTGGCGGTGTCGGTACCGGCATTGGCCAGGCCCAGCACCTTGGCGCGGCTGGCCTGGGCCTGGACCATGAAGGAGGAGAAGTCGGTCGTGTTCGGGAAGGGGTAGCGCGCGGCCCCCAGCACCCGCCCGCCCGCCTGCTCGACGAAGCGCGTGACGTCGCGCTGCAGGGCATGGCCGAAGGCATAGTCGGCGGTCACGAAGTACCAGGTATCGCCACCGGCGCGGGCCAGTGCGCCGCCGGTGCTGCGCGCCAGCATGTAGGTGTCATAGGTGAAGTGGATGGTGTTGGGCGAGCAGGCGGAGCCGGTGAGGTCCGAGGTCGCCGCGCCCGAATTGAGGAACACCTTGTTCTTCTCTCGCGCGATCTGACTGACGGCAAGCGCCACCGAGGAGGTCGGCACATCGACGATGGCATCCACGCCCTGGTCGAACCATTGGCGGGCGATGTTGGCGCCGACATCAGGGCGGTTCTGGTGGTCGGCGCGGATCACCTCGATGGTGAGACCGCGCCCCTGAAACTCCAGCGCCGCCTGTTCGGTGCAAACAGCGCTGCCTGGGCCCGTCGGATCACGATATGTGCCCGAGATATCGGTCAATACACCGATCCGGATGGTGGCAGCCTGCTGCGCCCTGGCGGGTAGGCCGGCCAGAGCCACACCACCGACCAACAGGGAACGACGATCGACGATGCTCATGCCTTTAGCTCCGTACCAGGGCGCAGCCGCCCTCATTGATCGGGCGGAAGGCCTCCTCGGCCGGCGTGGTCTGCACCAGCTTGTAGTAATCCCAGCGGCCGCGGCTCTCGGAAGGCGCCTTTACCTCGAAGAGATAGGAAGGGCAGAGTTTGCGGCCATCGGCGCGGATGATCCCTGGGCCGAATGCGTCGTCATCGCAGGGCATCGCCTTCATGCGGTTGATCACGTCGATGCCCGATACTTTCGACGCGGCCACGCCCATATCGGCGATCGCCTTGAGGTAGTGCAAAGCACCGGAATAATTGGCGACCGAGGCCATGTTCGGCACCTGGTCGCGCAGCCGGGGCTGAAGGCGCTGGGTCAACGCCCGGGTGCGGTCGTTCAGATCCCAATAGAAGCTCTCGGTCAGCACCAGGCCCTGGGCTGTTTGTAGGCCGATGGAATGCACGTCTGGCAGGAACATCAGCAGGGCGGCGAGCTTGATGCCGCGGCGCGTAACGCCGAATTCCGAGGCCTGCTTGATGCTGTTGATCAAATCCGCACCCGCATTGGCGAAGCCGATCACCTTGGGCCGCGCGGCCTGGGCCTGCAGTAGAAACGATGAGAAATCTGTCGTCGCGGGGAATGGATAGCGCACGCTGCCCAGCACCCGGCCGCCGGCGTTGCGAACGAAATTGCCAGTGTCGCGCTCCAGCGCATGGCCAAAGGCATAGTCGGCGGTGATGAAGTACCAGCTGTCGCCGCCCGCGCGCACCATGGCGGCCCCGGTGGACTTGGCCAACATGTAGGTGTCGTACATCCAATGCACCGTGTTCGGGCTGCACTGCGCGCCGGTCAGGTCCGAGGTGGCGGATCCGGTGTTGACATAGGCCTTGTTCTTCTCGCGCGCGACATTGTTGACCGCAAGACCGACCGAGGATGTGGGGACATCGATGATCATATCGACGCCCTGGTCATACCATTGCCGGGCGATGTTCACGCCGACATCGGGGCGGTTCTGGTGATCGGCGTTGATGACCTCGACATTGAAGCCGCGATTGCCGAATTCCTGCACCGCCTGCAGGGTGCATTGCACCCCATAGGGGCCGGAAAGGTCGCGATAGGGACCGGACTGGTCGTTCAGCACGCCGATGCGGATGGTATTGGCGGCCTGGGCGCGCGCCCGGCGGAAGGGCAGTGCGCCGGTTGTGGCAGCGGCGGCGGCGGTGCCGAGGAGGGCACGACGTTCGATCTTGGACATGGACAAACACTCCCTGTTGCGGGGGCGGGCGGTCTTCAGCGCCACCCTGCCCCCCTTGGTTGAAGACGCGAAAAATCAGCTGCGCGGCAGGGCGCAGCCACCATCGCCCAGGGGGCGGAAACTGTCGGCCGCGGCCGTCGTGCCCAGCAGCTTGTAGTAATCCCACGGGGCGCGGCTTTCCGCCGGCGTTTTCACCTCGAAGAGGTAGGACGGGTGCAGCTTGCGGCCATCGCTGCGGATGGAGCCGGGGCCGAAGGCGTCGTCATCGGTCGGCATGGCCTTCATACGCGCCACTGCATCCACACCCGAGGCCTTTGCCGCGGCCACGCCCATATCACCAACCGCCTTCAGGTAATGCAGCACTGCCGAGTAGCAGCCGGCCTGCACCATCGACGGCTTGATGTTGCCTGGCATGGCGCCAAGGCGGGTGGTGAAGGCGCGCGTCTTGTCGTTGAGGTCCCAATAAAAAGTCTCCGTCAGGACCAGGCCCTGCGCCGTTTGCAGCCCCAGCGAATGCACATCGGTGATGAAGACCAGCAGCCCTGCCAGCTTGGTGCGGCCGCCGCGGGTCAGGCCAAATTCGGCCGCCTGCTTGATCGAGTTGATGGTGTCGCCGCCGGCATTGGCCAGGCCCACCACCTGGGCGCGGCTGGCCTGGGCCTGCAGGAGGAAGCTGGAGAAATCGGTCGTGCCCGGGAAGGGCGTGCGCACCTGGCCCACCACGCGCCCACCGGCGGAGCGCACGAATTCCGCCGTGTCACGCTCCAGCGCATGGCCGAAAGCATAGTCCGCGGTGATGAAGAACCAACTCTGCCCGCCGGCCCGCACCATGGCGCCACCGGTCGAGCGCGCCAGCATCCAGGTGTCATAGGTCCAGTGGATGGTGTTGGGTGAGCAGGCGGCGCCCGTCAGGTCGGAGGTCGCTGCACCAGAATTGAGGAACACCTTGTTCTTCTCGCGCACGATGGTGTTGACCGCCAGCGCCACCGACGACGTCGGCACATCGACGATGACATCGACATTGTCGCGGTCTATCCATTGCCGCACCACAGTGGCGCCGACATCGGGGCGGTTCTGGTGGTCAGCCTGGACCACTTCGACATTGATGCCGCGCTGGGTGATGCCGCTTTCCTGGATGGCCATGCGCACGGCCTGGGTCGAACCCGGACCGGAGAGGTCGCGGTACAGGCCGGACTGGTCGTTCAGGATGCCGATCTTGATGGTATTGGCCGCCTGCGCCCGCGCGCGCCCGGCACCCAACAATGGCGTTGCCGCGGCAGCGGAGAGAATGGTGCGACGATTGAGGCTCATGCTGTGTCTCCTGAAATTGTCAGACGCCGAGATACTGGTGCAGGCGATCCATCGCACCCGCCAGATCGGCATTGGCCACCTGGTCCACGACAACGCCGTGATCCATCACATAATGCCGGTCCGCGACGGTCTGCGCGAAGCGGAAATTTTGCTCGACCAGGAGCACCGTGAAACCGCGCTTCTTCAACTCGCGCACGGTGACACCGATCTGCTGCACGATCACCGGGGCGAGGCCTTCCGAGGGCTCGTCGAGCAGCAGCAGCTTCGCACCCGTGCGCAGGATACGGCCAATGGCCAGCATCTGCTGCTCGCCGCCCGAGAGTTTTGTGCCCTGGCTGCGGGCGCGCTCCTTGAGGTTGGGGAAGAGCGTGTAGATTTCATCGACTGACATGCCGCCCGGCGCGATCTGCGGCGGCAGCATCAGGTTCTCGGTCACGTCGAGAGAGGCAAAAATACCGCGTTCCTCGGGACAATAAGCGATGCCGGCGCGGGCGATGATGTCGGAGCGCGAGGCCACCATCTCCTGGCCATTGAACTTGATGGAGCCCGACCGCCGCCCCGTCAGCCCCATGATGGCGCGCAAGGTGCTGGTCTTGCCCGCGCCATTGCGCCCGAGCAGCGTGACCACCTCGCCCTCATTGATGTGGATATCCACGCCATGCAGCACGTGGGATTCACCGTACCAGGCCTCGAGGCCCTTGATGCTCAGCATCGGCTCAGCCATGCGCTTGCTCCGGAACGCCGACACTGGCCGGGTCGGTGCCGAGATAGGCCGCGATGACCTCGGGATTGGCGGAGACCGAGGCATAGTCGCCCTCGGCCAGCACCTGGCCGCGGGCCAGCACCGTTATAGTGTCGCAGAGCCCCTCCACCACCTTGAGATTGTGTTCCACCAGCAAAACGGTACGGCCGACCGAGACCCGCTTCACAAGGGTCACGATGCGATCCACATCCTCGGCCGTCATGCCGGCCGTGGGCTCGTCCAGCAGCATCATCGAGGGCTCCATGGCCAGCGTCGTGGCCATCTCCAACGCGCGCTTGCGGCCATAGGGCAACTGGCCCGCTGATAGTGCGGCATATTCGGTCAGGCCCACATCATCCAGCAACTCCATCGCCCGCGCATCGTATTTCGACAGCAGCGAGGCTGGGCGCCAGAAATCGAAACTGTTGCCGCGCTGCCGCTGCAGCGCCACGCGAACATTTTCCAGTACGGTGAGGTGCGGGAACACCGCCGAGATCTGGAAGCTGCGCACCAGGCCGAGGCGCGCGATGTCGGCCGGCTTCAGCGCTGTGATGTCGCGGCCGTCATAGGTGATCTTGCCACGGGTGACCGGCAGAAACTTGGTCAGCAGGTTGAAGCAGGTCGTCTTGCCTGCGCCGTTCGGCCCGATAAGGGCATGGATGGAGCCGCGCCGGACGCGCAGGTTAACCCCGGAGACGGCGGCGAAACCGCGGAACTCCTTCGTCAACCCTTCGGTCTCCAGGATGGTATCGCTCACCCGGATGCTTCTCCCAAATATCCCCGGCGCGGTGGTTCAGCCCCACGCTCTGTCTCAACTGTATGGCGGTGTGGCTGGATTGTGGCAAGCAGCCAAAAGCGCTTCCGGGGTCACCGGACAGTTCAATACTGGCGTGCCAGCGGCATGCCTGAGCGCGTTCCATACGGCGGCGGCGAGCAGCAGGGGCGGCTCTCCCACCGCCTTGCTGCGGAAGATGGTGTCAGCCCGGTTGGGCGTGGCCGCCAACAGCCGCGTTGTGAAGATTGGCGGCACATCGCGGGACCCCGGGATCTTGTAAGTCGAGGGGCCGAGCGTGCGCAGCCGCCCCTCGCGGTCCCACCACAGCTCCTCCGATGTCAGCCAACCCATGCCCTGGATGAAGGCGCCCTCGACCTGACCGCGGTCGATGGCGGGGTTCAGAGAACGGCCGCAATCCTGCACCAGATGCGCACGCAACACCCGGTGCTCGCCGGTCAGCGTATCGATCACAACCTCAGCCACCGCGGCGCCATAGCTGAAGTAGAAGAACGGCTTTCCCCGAACCTTCTGCATGTCCCATTCGAGCTCGGGCGTCGCGTAGAAACCGGTGGCGGAGAGGCTGACCTTTGACCTCCAGCACAGTTTCGCGAGCTCCGAAAACATAAGGCGCTGGTTGCCGCTGGCACCAAGAACCTCGCCATCCCTGAAGCGGACATCGCCGGGCGCGCAGCCGAAATGCGCACCGGCCACCGCGGCCATACGGCCGCGGATCGTCTCGGCCGCATTGTGCGCCGCCCAGCCATTGAGATCGCTGCCCGTGCTGGCCGCCGTGGCCGAGGTATTGGGCACCTGCTCGGTGGAGGTGGCGGTGATGCCGATGGTCTCGATGGGCACCGAGAACACCTCGGCCACCACCTGGGCGATCTTGATGAAGAGCCCCTGCCCCATCTCTGTGCCGCCATGGTTCAACCGGATCGAGCCATCGGTGTAAACATGCACCAGAGCCCCAGCCTGGTTCAGATGCGGAATGCCGAAGGAGACGCCGAAGGCCGAGACGAAGCAGCCCACCCCCCGCCGCAGCGTGGGGTGCGCCGCGTTGAACGCCGCCACCTCCGCCACGCGCGCATCCCAGCTCGCATCCGCTCGCGCCTCCGCATGCACGCGGCGGATGAGGTCGCCCTCCAGCACCTGGCCATAGGGGGTATGCGCGGGGTTTTGACCGCCGGCGAAATTTTTCGCCCGCACGGTCTCGATGTCGAGGCCTGTGGCGTGGGCGACATGGGCGAGCACGTCATCCATCAGCATAGCACCCTGCGGCCCACCAAAACCGCGAAAAGCGGTGTTGCTGACATGGTTGGTCTTCACCGCCCCGCAGACCACCCGCAATGCCGGCACCGAATAGGCGTTCAGCGCATGGGTGGTGGCGCGCATGATCACGCCGCCCGACATGTCGACGCTGTGCCCGCCATCGGCGACCAGCGCAGCGTCGAGCGCCAGCACGCGTCCCGCGGCATCGAAGCCGGCCTGCCAGCGATAGAGGAAGGGGTGGCGCTTGCCGGTGACCGCCATATCCAGCTTTCGCGGCAGGCGCAGTTTCACCGGTTTGCCGGTCAGCCGTGCGGCCACGGCGGCGGCGGCGGCCACCCAGCTCGCATTGCTCTCCTTGCCGCCAAAGGCGCCACCCATGCGGCGGCATTGCACCTGCACGCGATGGTAGGGCTCACCCAGAACGCGGGCGATGACATGCTGGCCCTCGGTGGGATGCTGGGTGCTGGAATGGACGAGCATGTCGCCATCCTCGCCGGGGATGGCCAGCGCGATCTGGCCCTCGAGATAAAAATGCTCCTGCCCCCCGAGCCGCATCTCGCCCCGCGCGGTCATCGGCGAGGCGGCCAGGGCGGCGGCGGCGTCGCCCACGGCCATGGTAAAGGGGCCTACGAGCCAGGCGTTTGCCGCCCAGGCGGTTGGGATATCGAGCACGGGGATGAGGGGTTCGATCTCGGCGGTGACAGCGGCGGCGGCGGCCAGCGCCTGGTCGCGCGAGCGGGCCACCACGATGGCCATGGACTGGCCGGCATGCTCGATCAGCGGGTCGGCCAGCATCACCTCGCCCTGGGCGATGGGTGCTATGTCGTTCTCACCGGGAATGTCGGCTGGACGAATGATGGCGACCACGCCGGGCATGGCGGCGGCGGCCTCGGTGCGCAGCGCGAGGATACGGCCATGCGCGACGGGGGCCGGCACCAGGGCGGCGTGCAGCGTGCCCGAGGGCTCGGGCATGTCATCGAGAAATCGTGCCTGGCCAGTGGCGTGGCGCAGCGCGCTGTCGTGGCGGAGCGAGGCGCCGAGGGCGTTCCTCATGCGCTGACCGAGAAGGGCTCGGCGGCGAGTTCAGGATGGGCGTGGCGCAGCCAGAGGCGTTCCATCAGCCCCTGTGCCGCGCGCAGCCGCCAGGCCGCGCTGCCGCGCCAGTCATCCATCGGTGTGAAATCCCGGCCGAGGCATTCCGCCGCCGCGCGCAACGCCGCGCGAGTGAAAGGTTGGCCGGCCAGCGCCGCCTCGGCCGCGGGCGCCCGCGCCGCGCTGGGGCCCATGCCACCGAGCGCCAGCCGCGCCGCGGTGATGGTTCCGCCCGCCCGCTCGATCACCGCGACAAGCGACACGGCGGAGATGTCCTGGTCATGCCGGCGCGAGAGTTTTTCGGCCGCCAGCAGCGCGTTGGGCGGCGGGCGGGGGATGTCCACAGCCACAATCATCTCACCAGCCACCAACGCGTTGCAGCGGTAGCCCCGCAGAAATTCCTCGACCGGCAGGCGGCGCGCCGAGGTCTCCACAACTGCCCCCAGCGCCAGCAGCACCGGCAGCGCATCGCCGATGGGCGACGCCGTGCCAAGGTTGCCCCCCAGCGTGCCAATGGCGCGGATCTGGCGCGAGCCCAGACGAGTGAAATAGGCCGAGAGCGGCGCGAAATCCCCCTCGCAGAGCGCCAGCAGTGCTGCATAGGGCTCGGCCGCGCCGATACGCAGGCCGGACGTACTGGCGCTCGCGCCGCGCAGTTCCACGACATTGCCGAGGAAGATCACAACCGGGGGATGCTCGCGATGTTCGGAAAATCGCAGGCCGAGATCGGTACCGCCGGCCAACAGCCAGGCCTCGGGGTGGGCGCGCCGCAGTGCGAGCGCGGTGGCGAGGTCCGTGGGGGCGAAGAATTTCTGGCCGGGGGACGAAAACGCCGCGGGTACAGGGGTGAAGGCGGGCGCACCGGCGCCGTCATCGACCATGCGCTCCAGCGCCTCGAGGATTGGGCGATAGCCTGTGCAGCGGCAGAGGTTTCCGGCGAGTGCCGCATGCACATCGCCACCGCTGCGGGTATGCGCCCAGGCCGCCATGACGATGCCAGGCGTGCAGAAGCCACATTGCGTGCCGTCGCTCTCGGCCAGGATGGCGGGCAGCTGGTGGCCAGCGCCCAAACCCTCCACGGTGCGGATGCTGCGGCCATGCAACTGCCCCAGCACCGCCAGGCAGGCATTAATGGGCGCGCGGGCGGAAGAATCCTCCAGCACCACTGTGCAGGCGCCGCAATCACCCTCCGCACAGCCTTCCTTGGTGCCGGGCAGGTCCGCGCCTTCACCGACGCCGGCTCCACCGGCGGGGCCACGCAGCCAGTCCAGCAGCGTGGTGGTCGGGCGCATGCCCTCGGGCAGCATGACGGGCTGCCCGTTCAGGGTGAAGGCGATGCGGTTTTCTGTCATGGCAGCAATGTGCACCGCAGCATGACAGAATTCAACGCAAGCCGTCGCGGCCCACGATCTCGGCGATGGTGAGGCCGCCCACGCGCGGCAGGGGCCGCCCGCCCGCGGCCAGCGCAAGACACACCAGAATTTCATCGGCCATCGGTGCGTCGGTCACCCGCGCCTCGATGGCGTCGAAATGGCTGCGAACGAAGGCCGCGTCCTTATGGCCAAGCGGCACGTCGATGGTGGCACCCATCCCGGCACGCTTCTTCGCCGAGGGGATGAGGGCTGCACCACCGCCCAACGCCGCACGCACCGGCGCGCCCATCTTGGGATGCAGCAGGGCGGCGGCGTGCTCCAACTCGCCCGCCTCGCCCACGATGGCGGCCTTGCCGTAGCCCTGGGCCGGCGCGCCGAGTGCGGCCAGCGCCTTCTCGGCCAGCAGCGCGCCCAGCGCCTCACCAGTCTCGATCAGCAGGGTCAGGTCCGGGTTGAAATGGCCGGCGAACGGGTTTTTTAGGACGGCGCAGGCCACGGCGCGGCGGATGGGAGGGTGGATGTCCTGCTCCATCTCGACCAGGCATTCCTCGACCCAGGTGACGAGTTTGCGGATTTTCATGGCAACCTCCAATGGTCGCAGCGCGGCAGGCGCGAAGGGTTGAGTGGTTGGGTCATGCTGCATATTCCGGGATGCGGCCGGCGGGCGGCGTGTTGCGGCTGCGGGCGGAAATGCGTGCGACGCCATCGATGATGACGCCACCGATCCCCGGCAGGTCGCCCAAAGACAGGCTTTCGGCAGCGTCGCGCCCGGCGCCGCCGATTGGCGCGTCCATGAACACGAGGTCGGCCGGACGGCCGGCAGCGATCACGCCCTGCTCCAGACCGCGCCACTTCGCGATGTTGCCAGTGGCGCTGGCCACCGCCAGCCCCGGCTCCAACCCGCCCACGCTGGCCAGGAAGGAGATGGTGCGAAGCACGCCCAAGGGCTGCACGCCCGAACCCGCGGGGCTGTCGGTCCCCACCACGAGCCGGGCCAGCGCCCCCATGTCGCGCAGCGTATTCAGCGCATGGAGCGCGGTGCGGGGATTGCCGTTGTGGACGATCTCGATGGCGCGATGCGTGCCCGCCATCACCTTCGTCAGTTCATCGGTCGAGAGGCTGGTGGGCCCGCCATTGATATGCGCCACGATGTCCGCATCCGCAGCACAGACCGCCTCGTGCCCCATGCGGTTGGAGCCGGCGATGGAGGGCCCGCCGCAATGGATCATGCTGTTCAAGCCCGCCGCGCGGGCCCATCGCGCGTGCTGCGCCGCCTCCTCGGGGTCGCGCACGCTGCCCAGCCCGATCTCGCCCAGCCAGCGCACGCCGGCGGCCGCCATGTCGGTGTAGTCGGCGAGACCAAGGGCGCGTTCGGAAACCGGCGCGCCGGCCAGCACTTTCACCCCCAGCGGACGGAAGGCGTCAAAACAGCGTTGCGCGGCGATGGCCAGTGCCCGCACCCCCACCGGGTCTTTCGGGCGGCCGGGGATATGGACCTCGCCCGCGCTGACCATGGAGGTGACGCCACCATGGCAAAACGCCTCGATCCAGCCCAGCTGGTTCTGCCGCGGCGTCCAGTCGCCGAAGGCGGGGTGGACATGGTTGTCGATCAGGCCGGGCAGCACGGCGCAGCCCTGGGCGTCGATCCTCGGCCCGGGGCCAACCAGCCCCCTCCCGACCGCGGTGATCAGCCCACCTTCGATCAGGATGCTGTCGGCATCCAGCATCGGCTGGGCCACATCGCCGCTGAACAGCAGCCCTATATTCGCGATCAGCATGCAAACGCGCTCCAAAAACCAAGCTTAGCCTAATGATGGGTTGAGTGCGGCGCAAAGAGCCCGATACTGCATGGATGGACCAATACTTCAGGCCGCGCTCCCTGACCGAGGCGCTGGACATCCTGGCCGGCCACGCAGCGCACCCGCTGGCGGGCGGCACCGACCTCTATCCAGCCCTGACCGGTGCCACTGCCTGGGGGCCGCGCCCGGCCACGTGCTGGATGGACATTACCGGCCTGGCCGCGCTGCGCGGCATAACGCCCGGCGATGACGGCTGGCGGATCGGCGCGCTGGTGACCTGGACGGAGATAGCCGAGGCCGCCCTGCCCCCGGCCTGCCTCGCCCTGCGCCAGGCCGCGCGCCAGGTGGGCGGGCGGCAGGTGCAGAATCGCGGCACATTGCTGGGCAACCTCTGCAACGCGTCGCCCGCGGCCGATGGCGTACCGCCCCTGCTCATCCTCGACGCCGAGATCGAACTGGCCTCGGCCGCCGGCCATCGCCGGATGCCCCTGGTCGATTTCCTGCAAGGCAACCGCCGCACCGCGCGACGGCCCGATGAACTGGCGGTGGCGCTGCACCTCCCCACCCCGCCCGATGCGCAGAGCCGCTTCGAAAAGCTCGGCACCCGGCGACAGCTGGTGATTTCGATCGTGATGGCGGCGGGGCTGCTGCGCATGGCAGGGGGGCGGGTGTCGGAGGCACGCATCGCGGTGGGTGCCTGCTCGGCGGTGGCGCAGCGCCTGACCTCTCTCGAGGCGGCGCTGCGTGGCGCGGCACCGGGCGACATTGCTTCCATCATCGATGCCTCCGCGCTCGAGACGCTCGCACCCATCGGCGATCTGCGCGGTAGCGCGGAATACCGGATGCAGGCGGCGCGCGTGCTGGTCGCGCGGAGCCTCGGCCAATGAACGTGACGCCGCTACCGGCCATCGCGCTCACGATCAATGGCGAGCCCACGAGAATCGCCGCGCCCCCAGGCACCAGACTCGCTGCGGTGCTGCGCGACAGCCTCGGCCTGACCGGCACCAAGATCGGCTGCGACGCCGGCGATTGCGGGGCCTGCACGGTGCTGCTGGATGGCCGCCAAGCATGCGCCTGCATTGTGCCGGTGGCCCAGGCCGAGGGTTGCGACGTCACCACCATAGAGGGATTTTCCGCCACCCCCTGGGGCCAGGCCCTGGGCGCCAGCTTCCTCCACCACGGTGCGGCGCAATGCGGCATCTGCACCCCCGGTATGATAATGGCCGCGGCCGAACTCCTGGCAGCAACCGCAGCGCCGGACGAGGCGGCGGTGGAGGCTGCACTCGGCGGCGTGCTCTGCCGCTGCACCGGCTACCGCGGCATCAATGAGGCGGTGATGGCGGCGCATCGGTTTCTCGATGCACCGGCCGCGTTGGTGGACGACCATGTTGGCGCACGCCTGGCGCGCATCGATGGGCCGGGCAAGCTGGATGGCACCACGCTCTATGGCGCCGATGCGGCACCGGCCGGGGCACTCTGGCTGCGCGCCATCAGAAGTCCACACGCCCATGCCCGCTTCACCATCGGCGCCGCGCCACCCGGCGTCACCCTGCTGACGGCTGCCGATATTCCCGGGCGTAACGGCTATGGCATTTACCCGCATATCAAGGACCAACCGGTGTTCTGCGTGGACACCGTGCGGTATCGCGGCGATTGCATCGCGGCCCTGGTCGGCCCGCGCGAGGCGGTGGAGGCGGCGGTACTGCCGGTGGAATGGGAGCCGCAGCCCACGCTCGATATGGAAGCCGCGCGCGCGTCTGGCGCGCCCCTGTTGCACCCCCACCTGCCGGGCAATGTGCTGACGACCGGGCGAGTGGTCTCGGGTAGCGCCGGCCCTGCCTGCCATGCAGCCTCGATCGCGATCGAGACCAGCTTCGTCGAGCACGCCTATGTCGAGCCCGAGGCCGGCTATGCCGAACGCATCGGCGATACCATCACCATCTTCGCCTCCACCCAGGCGCCCTACATGGACCGCGAAGAGGTGGCCGGCGTGCTGGGCATCGCCGAGGAGCGGGTGCGGATCATCCCCTCGGCCTGTGGCGGCGGTTTCGGCGGCAAGCTCGATGTCTCGCTGCAGCCCATGCTGGCGGTGGCGGCCTGGCATCTCGGCCGGCCGGTGCGCGCGATCTATGGCCGGCCTGAGAGCATGGCGGCCAGCACCAAGCGCCACCCCGCACGGATCACCGCCAGCGCCGGCTGCGATGCGCAGGGGCGGCTGACCCATCTCGATTTCGACGGTGACTACGACACGGGCGCCTATGCCAGCTGGGGGCCGACCGTGGCCGGGCGTGTGCCGGTACATGCCTCAGGGCCCTATCGCGTGCCGGCGGTGCGCGCGGTGGCGCGCGCCATCCACACCCACAACCCACCAAGTGGCGCCTTCCGCGGCTTCGGCGTGCCGCAGGCCGCCATCGCGCAGGAGGCGCTTTGGGACATGCTGGCCGATCAGGCAGGCCTGGACCGGCTGGAATTTCGCGCGCTGAACGTGCTGCGCGCGGGCGATACCACCGCCACCGGCCAACGCCTCACCCACAGTGTGGGGCTGCTGGCCTGCCTGGATGCGCTGCGGCCGCGATGGCTGGAATTGCGCGCGGCGGCGGCTGCGGCCAATGCGCGCGCTGGGGCGCTACGCCCTGGCGCCGGAGGCGCCCTGCGATACGGCGTGGGCGTGGCCTGCATGTGGTACGGCATCGGCAACACCGGTATGTCCAACCCTTCGACCATGCGCTTGGCGCTGGCGCCCGATGGTCGGCTCGATTTCATCAATGGTGCGGTGGATATCGGCCAAGGCAGCAGCACGGTGCTCGCCCAGATCGCTGCGCAGGCGCTGGGGCTGCGGGTGGCGGATATGCACCATATCAATGGTGACAGCTTCCTGACGCCCGACGCCGGGAAAACCTCCGCCTCGCGGCAGACTTTTGTGAGTGGCCGTGCCGCAATGGAAGCGGGGCTGGATCTGCGCGGAAAAATCCTGCGCCGCGGCAATGCCGGGCCGGATGCCGCGCTGGAATTGCGCGAGGGCCGCCTGCTGGTCGATGGCGTGGCGCTGACGCTGACCGAAACGCTCACCGGCGAGGGCCGCTTCGACCCGCCGACAGTGCCGCTCGATGCGGATGGTCAGGGCATCCCCTATGCCTGCTATGGGTTTGCAGCGCAGATCGCGGCGCTGGCGGTGGACACGCGGCTGGGCACCATCCACATGCAAAGGATCGTGGCTGCCCATGATGTCGGCCGCGCCATCAACCCCACACTGGTGGAGGGGCAGATCCATGGCGGCATCGCACAGGGTCTCGGCCTCGCGCTGATGGAGGAATACATCCCCGGCCGGACCGAAAATTTGCACGATTACCTCATCCCCAGCATGGGTGATGTGCCGCCAATCGAGACCTTCTTGATCGAGGACCCCGAGCCGCTAGGCCCCTTCGGTGCCAAGGGGGTGGGCGAGCCGGCACTGGTGGCGACGGCGCCGGCGATTTTTTCCGCGATCCGCGACGCGACGGGGGCGGTGATCACCCGGGTGCCGGCACTGCCGCATCGCGTGCTGGAGGCTATGGCCCGTGTCTGAGCCCGGGGCGCGTCCAGTTAGCGAAGGGCCGGCGCAAACCACTGAGGACCGCACCACGATCTTTGGCGCGCGCGAAGGCGATGAGGGAATCGTCCGCTGCGACGCCTGCCCGGTGCTCTGCCGCATCCGCCCCGGCCGTGCCGGCGCCTGCCACCGCTACGCCAATGAGGATGGGCGGCTGATCCGCACCGACCCGCTCGTGCTGCTGGAACGCGCCCGCGAGGTGGTGCCCTTCGCCGGTGGCGGCGAGCATCGAGAAACCTTCGTAACCGCGATTGGCGCCGGCACCACTTATCCCGACTACAAGCCAGCACCCTTCATCGTGCAGAGCAGCCACGCCGGCATCGACACCATCACCGTCGTCACCGAGGGCATTTTCAGCTATTGCGGCTTGAAGGCGAAGATCGACACCGACCGTCATCTCGGCCCCGAGGCGGCGCCGGTGCGCCACAAGGGTGAGCAGATCGGCCATGTCACCACCGCCGAATATGGCAGCCAGATGCTCAGCCTGGGCGGCGTGCGCCACCTCACCGGCGGCTCCAAGCGCGAGGGGACGACGACCTGCACCGCCATGCTGGCGCTGGCGGGGAAAGAGGCGATCGAGGTCACCATCGATGGCGGGGCCACGCTCATCCTCCAGGCCGGCGCCGCCCCCATCGTCAATGGCGTGCCGGAGAGCCGGATGCGGGTGGGTTGCGGCTCGGCCGCGATCGGCATCTTCGCCCAGCAATGGCAGGGACATGTCGATGAGGTGATCGTGGTCGATGACCATATCACCGGGGTGCTCACCGAGCACCAGGCAGGAAAATGTCTGTTCATGTCGCCCTCCGGGGTGCGGGTCCGCGGTCGTCGTTCCACACCCGGGCGCTATTTTCAGGTTGCCCATCCCGGCACCGGCTGGGGTGGCACCGACATCACCGAGCCACTCTCGATCATCGACAGCATCGACCCGAAGACCGCCTGGCCCGGTTTGCGCCTGCTGATGACCAGCACCACCGGCGAGGATGCCGCCTGGTTCGTGCTCGACGAAGCGCTGCGGCCGGTGCCTGCCGACATGCCTGAAGCCGTGGCAGCCACCGTCGCACGTGTCGGCCAAAACTGCGAGCCGGCGCTGACCTCCATCCTGTTCATGGCCGGCGCCGGGGGCAGCCTGCGCGCGGGGGTGACCGACAACCCCATCCTGCTCACCCGCGCGGTGCAGGATGGGCGCGTGCGTATCACCATGGGCGGTGCGCCCTGCACGCTCTGGCCCGGCGGCGGCATCACCATCATGGCCGATGTGCTGGATATGCCCGATGGCAGCTTCGGCTCCGTGCCCACGCCCGCGCTGGTGGCGCCTTTGGAATTCACCATGCCGGCGGCGCTCTATGCACAGCTCGGCGGCCATCTCGCCCAGGCCGTGTCGCTGGAAGAAGTGCTGGCATCCTATGGCGCCACAGCGCGGCGCGACATCCTGCCGGGGGGCCTGCCATGGCCTGGCGCCGCGCCCTGAATGCGCACAGCCTGCCCGATGGCCGGCTCAGCATCGAGGATGGGCCGATCCAGCTGGTGATCGGCATCGAGGGCACGCCCGCGGCGGTGCGGGCCAGCCAGGCGGCTGCGGGCCAGCGCCTGCTCGGCCTGCTGGCGGCGCTGTGCGAGGAATTGCCGCAGCTCCGCCAGCCGCTCGGCGCGGGCATGCCGGCCTTCCGCCACCCCGTGGCAAGGCGCATGGCCGAGGCCTGCTGGCCGTACCGGCTCGACCACATCACCCCCATGGCGGCGGTGGCGGGCGCGGTGGCCGAATACGTGCTGGCGGGGGTGGTCGAACACCCCGGTGTGCAGGCGGCCCATGTCAACAATGGCGGCGATATCGCCATCCATCTCGTTGGCCGGGCCAGCCTGCGGGTGGGCCTCTGCGCCGATCTCGCCGATGGCAGGCCCGATGGCCTGGCGCTGCTGCGCGCCGGCGACGGGGTGGGCGGCGTCGCCACCTCCGGCTGGCCGGGGCGCAGCTTTTCGCGCGGAATTGCCGATGCCGTCACCGTTTTAGCGGCGCGGGCGGCGGATGCCGATGCGGCCGCCACCATCATCGCCAATGCGGTGGATGCCGAGCATCCCGCCATACTCCGCCGCCCCGCCCGCAGCCTGGACCCCGACAGCGATCTCGGCGACCTCGCGATCACAGTCGAGGTTCGGGCTCTGCCCAAGATGCTGGTGCTGCTGGCACTCGAGCGCGGCGCGAGGGTGGCGGAGCGGCTGGCCGGGCGGGGACTGATCCAGGCCGCCCTGCTGCGGCTGCAGGGCGAGAGCATCGCCATCGGTGACATGAACGTCATGCCGCTGCCGCTTGCCTCGGACAGTGCAGCCTTGTCATGATGATGGCGTTTCTGAGGAAGGCGACGCCCGTGATGAACAACGACAACAAACTCGGCAGGCGTCTCCTCGCGCTGCGTGTGGCGACATTGGGCGGTGCCGCCGCGACGGCGCCGGCCATGGCCCAGGGCGTGAAGTCCGGCCGGCCCCGCAGCGGGTTGACTGACAGCGATCCGAATGATGAGCCCGGCAATGGCCGCGGCGGCCCGCCGCCAAGCCGCCCGCAGGGCCCCTCCGATTCTGATCCCAATGATCCGCCGGGCGGCGGGCGGGGCGGTGGCCAGCGGCCGCAGGGGCCCTCCGATTCCGACCCGAATGACCCGCCGGGTGGCGGGCGGGGCGGCGGCCAGCGGCCGCAGGGGCCCTCCGATTCCGACCCGAATGACCCGCCGGGTGGCGGGCGGGGCGGCGGCCAGCGGCCGCAAGGGCCCTCCGATTCCGACCCCAACGACCCGCCAGGCGGCGGGCGGGGCGGGCAGCGCCCGCCGCAAGGGCCTTCGGATTCCGATCCGAACGATCCGCCGGGCGGCGGGCGGGGTGGGCAGCGTCCGCCGCAAGGGCCCTCGGATTCCGACCCCAACGACCCGCCAGGTGGCGGGCGGGGCGGAGCTCGCCCGCCGGTGAAGGGGCCGAACGCGCCTCCAGCCGGCAATCCTGTGCCGCCGCCGCGTCCCAGCAAGTAACCTGCGGCGGGTCGTCCGCCGCACTATAACTCACGACAATGTTATGGCATGGGCCGATTGGCCCGTGTTTGGCTTCCCCCGCCAGGTCGCAGTTGTGCCGCCCGAGGCATGACGCGACCCCAGGCCTCGCCGGGGAGCGCCGTCCATGAGTGTGTCGATCACCCGCGTCTCCACCACCTCGGCCAATGCACAGGCCAATGTGCCGAGCAACTTCATCGCCCTCTCCGACGATGCCCAGCGCATCGCCCTCATGGCCTTCGACGGCAATCTCGATCCGCTTGGCGCCAACAATGCCTGGCTGGACGCATTCTGGAAAAACCTCGTCACCCAGCAGGTGCTGCGGGCGAACACGGACAGCGCCAATTCGGTGCTCAGCAGCACAAGCGCCGGCAATGTCACCATCTCCAATGACGGCAATTTCATAGCCTTCGACGCCGGCGCCAGCAATCTGGTGCCCAATGACACCAATGGCACAGGCGATGTCTTCCTGCGCAGCATCGGCGCCAATAGCCTCAGCCGCGTCTCGGTCGCCCAGAACGGCACGCAGGGCAATGGCGATAGTTCCCAGAGTGATGTCTCGAACAATGGCCTCTTCGTCGCCTTCAAGTCCGACGCGACGAACTTCGTGGCCGGCGACACCAATCTGGGTCCCGATATCTTCCGCAGGGATCTGACCACGGGCGCGCTGGCGCTGGTCTCGGCCTCGGCCGGTGGAACGCTGAGCAATGGCAGCAGCGAACGCCCCGCCATTACCCCCGATGGCCGCTACATCGCCTTCGCCAGCACTGCCACCAACCTGGTGGCCAGCGGCGAGGTCTTTTTCAACTACGATATCTTCCGCAAGGACATGAACACGGGCGAGGTGCTGCTGGTCACCTCGATCGCCGGCGGCGCGGCCTCGGGTGCCTCTGCCACTCGGCCGGCGATCACACCCGATGGCCGCTTCGTGGCCTTCGAGAGCACCGCGGGGAATCTCGGCTTCGCCAACCCCAGCCAGCTCGTCAACACCTATGTCCGCGACATCGCGACCGGGCAGACCTGGCTGGCCTCCTCCAACGCGGCCGGGGCGATGGGCAATGGCGCCAGCCAGCGCGCCAGCATCTCTGCCGATGGCCGTTTCGTCGCCTTCGATTCCCTGGCCAACAATCTCGTCACCGGCGACAGCGGTAATGGCAGCGATATCTTCCGCAAGGACCTGGCGACAGGGGCGATCATCCGCCTCTCGGTCGATCCTCTGGGCGCGCCGGCCAATGAGCAGAGCGCTGGCGCCTCGATCTCGGCCGATGGCGCGAAGGTGGGCTTCATCAGCGCCGCCTCCAACCTCATCGCCAACGACACCAACAACCAGGCGGACGCCTTCCTCGCCACCCTGCCGGTGCCGCCCACAATAGCGGGCAGCGGCTTCATCCAGGGCAGCTATGGCCAGGAACGGATCACCGGCAGCGCCGGCGACGACGTCATCCAGGGCTATGGCGGCGGCGATACCCTGGCCGGCGGCGCCGGCAATGACCAGTACATCCTCTACACGATCTGGGACATTATCGAGGAGGGCGTGGGCCCGGGCAATGACGCCGCCTATTTTCTCTTCTCCGGCGGCACGCTGGCGCCCAATGTCGAGATCGGCCGGGTGCTGGCCCAGGGTGGCATCCTCAACGGCACCGCGGGAGATGACGTGCTGGTCTCCCATTTCAGCTTCGGCACCGTTCTCTTCGGCCAAGGTGGCGATGACGTGCTGTGGGGCGGCAGCGGCACGGATTCTCTACTGGGCGGCGCGGGCGATGACATCATCCGCGGCCAGACCGGCGCCGACTCGCTCACCGGCGGCACGGGCGACGACCATTTTGTCATCGAAGACGCCGCCGCCACGGTGGTGGAGGCACCGGCCGAGGGCGAGGACACCGCCTGGGTCGCGGTGAACAACTGGACCGATGGCGCCAATGTCGAGATCGTGCGCCTTTCGGGCAGCGCCACCCAGGTGGCAGGCAGCAGCACCGCCGAGCAGATTGTCGCCAACCCGCTCTTTGGCAGCCTGCTGAGTGGCAATGGCGGCAATGACGTGCTCTGGGGTAGTCCCTTCGCCGACACCATGCTGGGCGGCGCGGGCGATGACATCATGCGCGGCCAGGGTGGCAATGACGCGATGGCGGGTGGTCCGGGCGATGACCAATATGTCGTCTTTGCGCCTGGCAGCACCGTCACCGAGCAGGCGGGCGATGGCTATGACATTGTCTATGTCGCGCTCAGCGTCTCCGGCGGCTTCACGCTGGGCGCCAATATCGAGGAAGCACGCCTCTCCCTCGCAGCCAATGGCCTGATCGGCAATGCCGATCGCAACCTGCTGGTGGGCAACAATGCTGGCGCGGCGAGCAGCATAGCGGGCCTGGGCGGTGATGACTTGATCTATGGCACCGCGGCGGCCGACACGATCGATGGTGGGGCTGGCAATGACATCATCTACACCCAGGGCGGCACCGACCGCCTGATCTACAACACGACGGACTGGGGTTTCGATCAGGTCAGCGGCTTCGACCGCACGCAGGGGATGAAGTTCGACCTCACTGGCTTGGGCTGGAATTTCGGCGCCATTCGGGCCGATGCGCTCTATGGCAATGGCAATGCCCAGTTCACCGTTTATTCCAGCAAGGTGCTTGTCTTCGGCATCACCGCATTTCAGGCGGATGATTTCATCTTTTGAGCCGATGGACGATCATAGGGTGCATAGGGCGGGTGCTCGCCGATCGCCACCATGTCAATCTCCACCAGCACCGGGCCGGGCGTGGCGAAGGCGCGGGCCAGGGTGGGGCCAAAATCCTCAACGCTGGAGACGCGCATGCCCGGCATTCCGGCCAGCTTCGCCGTCTCCATCAGATCCGGCCCCCGCAGATCGTGGTAGAAGCGCCTGCCCGCGGCGAAGTCCTGGATGTGGCGAATCACGCCGTAGCCGGCATCGTTCATCACCATGATGACGAGCTCCGCCTGCTCCTGGGCCGCGGTGAAAATCTCAGAAAAATTCACCGCGAAGCCGCCATCGCCAACCATGACGATCGCCTTTCGGCCGGGCACGCCGAGGGCCGCGCCAATGCCCAGAGGCAGACCGGGCCCGATGGCCGCGCCCACGGGATGGACGGCATCGCGCGGGCCCAGCACATGGAAAATCCGGTTGCCCCAGGATGAATTGCTGATGGTCACGTCGCGCACCCAGATGGCATCGGCCGGCATCACCGCGCGCAGCGTGGCGGGAAAGCTCTCATAGGGCCCGAGCCCCGCGGCATAGGCGACGGTGGCGCGCGCCTTCAGAGCCGCGATTTCCTCATGAAAGGCGACCGGGCGCGGCGCCAGAGTATCGGCCAGAGCATCGAGGGTCAGGGCTGCATCGCCCTGGACGAAAAGCGCATTGGGATAGGTCCGGCCATTCGCCGCAGCGTCCACATCGACATGGATCAGCCGCCTGGGCAGGGGCACGGAGAAATCCTGCGTCTCATGCCCGCGCAACCGGCTGCCGACGACCACCATGGCATCGCAGCCGGCATAAAACTCCTGCACCAGAGGCGAGCCATTGCCGTTCAGCCCGCCAAGCGTTCGTGGGTCATCCTCGGCGATGATACCGCGGCCATTCCAACTCGTGACCGCGCCGAAACCCAGGTCGAGCAGCCGCAGCGCCGCCCGCCGCGCTGACTTGGCACCATTGCCGAGCCAGAGCATGGGCCGCTTCGCATCGCGCAGCAGCGCGACCGCGGCGGCAAGCGCCGCGGGCTCGGGCGGCAGCGCGGGCGGCAGGGCCAGGGTGAAGGCCGCCCAATCCGGTCTGGCCACCTCCGCGCGCTGGAGATCGATGGGGATCTCCACGCTCACCGGGCCCATCGGGGGCGTGAGCGCGGCGGCGGCGGCGGCGCTCAGAACCCCCAGCGCCTCCTGTGCGGCGCGCACGCGAAACACCTGCTTGGAGACCGCGGCCAACATCGCCGTCTGGCCCGGTACGTCATGCACGGTGCCCATGTCGCGGTCGATGTGGCGCGTGGCCGTTTGGCCGGTGATGTGCAGGACCGAGGAGCCGGCGAAACGCGCCTCGACCAGCCCCGGCACCGCATTGGCCGCACCCGGCCCGGTGGAGGTGAAAAGCACGCCCAAGCCGCCGGTCACCCGCGCATAGGCGTCGGCCATGTGCGCGCCCCCCATCTCGCCACGCGCCATCACGTAGCGCACGGCATTGCGCTGACTGAGTGCGTCCAGCATGGGGATGTTGTGCACCGAGACGATGCCGAAGGCCGTGTTGACGCCCACCGCCGGCAGAAACTCCGCCACCAGATCGCCCACTGTATAGGCCATTTTTGCGTCCCCGTTTCCCTCCCGCGCGGGTTCAGCCCGCGCGGATATTTCTTGCCCGTATCAGAGCGCCCCATTTGGTGCTTTCGCGCAACTGGTAGGCGCGAAATTCCTCCGGCCGCCCGGCGATGGGAGTGACGCCCTGGCTGAGCAGCCGCTCACGCACGCCGGCATCGGCGAGTGCTGCGGCGAAGGCGGCAGAGATGCGCGCGATGAGGGGCGCAGGGGTTTCGGCGGGCGCGAAGGCGGCGAAATCGGTGCTGCTCTCGAAGCCGGGCAGCCCGGCCTCAGCGAGCGTCGGCACCTCGGGTGCCAGCGGCGTGCGGGCGGCGGTGGAGACGCCCATCGGCCGCATGCCGCCCGAGCGCAGATGGGGAATGGCGGTGATGGCATCGACGAAGGTGACCTGCACCTCGCCCGCCAGCTGCGCCTGTGCCGCCGGCGCGCCGCCGCGATAGGGCACGTGCAGCATGTCTATCTGTGCCATCTGCATCAGCAGTTCGGTCGCAAGGTGGCTGGTGCCGCCGTTGCCGGAACTGGCGAAGGACAGCCGGCCGGGATTGGCCCGAGCGTAGGCAAGGAAGCCCGCAAAATCCGAGAATGGCTGCGAGGGGTGAGCGACCAGCATCTGCGGCGTGGTGGCCAGCAGCGAGATCGGCGTCAGCGACGCGGCATCATAGGGCAGCGCGCCCATCAGGTGGGGCGCGATGGCATAGGTGGAATTGGTGCCGGCCAGGAGCGTATAACCATCACCCCGCGCCCGGGCGACATAAGCGTGGCCCAGGGTGCCGGTGGCACCGGTGCGGTTCTCCACGACAAAACCCTGTCCGGCGGCGGTGGCCATGAACTGGACGATGACCCGCACCAGGCTGTCGGTGCTGCCGCCGGCCGGCCAGGGCACCACGATGGTAACGGGACGGGCGGGCCATTCCGCCTGGGCGAAGGCAGGGGTTGCCAGGACGGGCAGGAGGCGTCGCGTGAGGCGCATGGTAGGCTCCTTCAAGGCAGTTCGATCACCAGATTCATTTCCGCGTCGATGTGGCAGGTCGCGCCGGGGGGGATGACGCAGGTGCTCTCCCGCTCCTCGACCAGGGCGGGCCCCTGGAACGCATAGCCGGGGGCGAGGGCGTAGCGGTCCAGCACCGCCGCCTGCACCTCGCCATGGCCCTCGAAACGCACGATGCGGCGGCCACGGCTGCCGGGCGTGCCGGTGGCTTCGCGACGCAGCGAGATGTGCTGCGAGGGAGCGCTGGCGGCGAGGCGCCAGGTCAGCGCCTCGATCGGCGCCTCCTCGACGACGCGCGAGAAACGCTCTCGATACGCGGTGAAGAAATTCTCGCGCAGCACCGGCAGGTCGGCGGCCGAGAGGGTGAGCCCGGGCAGCGGCACCGGAATCTCGAAACCCTGGCCGACATGGCGCATCTCGGCGACCGCGGTGTAGCGGATCGCATCGCGTTCGGCGCCGGCCTCCAGCAGCAGCGCCTCGCATTCCCCGCGCATCTCCGCGTAGAGCGCGTTGATCGCGGCATAATCCAGCCGCTCCAGCCGGCCGACCAGGCTGCGCACGGCGTCCGTCGCCGGCGGCGCCACCAGGAAACCCAGCGCCGAGGCCACGCCAGCGCCGAGCGGCACCAGCACCCGCTTCATCTTGAGCAGCCGCGCGAGGTTGCAGGCATGCACAGGGCCGGCGCCACCAAAGGCGATCAGGGTGTAGCGCCGCGGGTCGCGGCCCTTCTCAGCGAGATGCATGCGGGTTGCAGCCGCCATGGTCTCGTCGACGATGCGGCTGATGCCGAGTGCTGTGTCGGCGACACCCATGCCCAGTGCCGCGGCCACGCCCTGTTCGACGGCGCGCTGCACGCGCCCCTGGTCCAGCGCCATTTCGCCGCCGAGGAAGTTTCGCGCATCCAACCGCCCCAGCAGCAGGTCCGCATCGGTCACGGTCGGCTCGGTACCGCCGCGGCCGTAGCAGATGGGGCCCGGAACCGCGCCGGCACTTCTTGGGCCAACCTTCATAAGCCCGGAGCCGGGCTCGACGCGCGCGATGGAACCGCCACCGGCGCCGATTTCGATCATGTCCACCACCGAGACTTTCAGCGGCAATCCGGAGCCCTTGGCGAAGCGGCGCACGCGACCGGCCTCGAAGTCGTGCTTGTGATCGGGCGCGCCGTTTTCGACCAGGCACATTTTTGCGGTCGTGCCGCCCATGTCGTAGCTGACCACGGCGTCGAGCCCGGCCAGCTTGGCGATGAAGGCGGCCGCCATGGCGCCGGCCGCGGGACCACTCTCGATCAGGCGGATGGGGAATTCCATGGCTTCCCGCAGGGAGGCGATGCCACCCGCCGAAAGCATGACGTAGAGCGCCCCCGAAAACCCGGTGGCGCGCAAATCGGCCTCCAGCTTCGTCAGGTAGCGCTGCATGCGCGGCTGGACATAGGCGTTCGCACAAGCTGTGCTGGTGCGCTCGTATTCCCGGATCTCCGGCGCCACGGCCGAAGAGAGGGTGAGGGGAATGCCGGGATGGGCGGCACGCAACAGCGCCGCCGCACGGCGCTCATGGGCGGGGTTGCGATAGCTGTGCATGAAGGCGATGGCGATGGCCTCCACCCCCTGCCCCACCAAATAGGCCGCCTCGCGCAGCAGCGCGGTCTCGTCCAGCGCCAGCAGTTCCTCGCCGTCGAAGGCCAGCCGTCCCGGCACCTCGCGCCGGAGATGGCGCGGCACCAGGGTGGGAGGCGGTTCGAGAAAAAGGTCATAGAGATCGTAGCGGATTTCCCGGCCTATCTCGAGGCTGTCGCGAAATCCCGCGGTGGTCAGCAGCCCGACCCTGGCACCGGTGCGCTCGATGACGGTGTTGGTCACCAGCGTGGTGCCGTGGACAATGGAATGGACATCGGCGGGGCTGAGCCCGGCCTCGCGCAGGATGCGCGCGACGCCCTCGGTGATGGCACGCGACGGGTCGTCCGGCGTGGTCAAAAGTTTGCCCGTGCGGGTGATGTTTTTCGCCGCGTCATGCAGCACGAGGTCGGTGAAGGTGCCGCCGACGTCGACACCGATGCGGGCTCCACCGGCGGGTCCAATGCGCGTGCTCATGAGCGATACGCCTTCGCGCCGGCCTCGGTGACAACGCCATCGCGGATGTCCGCTGCCAGCGCCGCCGGATCGCGCTCGCCGGGCGGGCCATAGCCTCCGCCGCCGGGGTAGGACATGGTCAGTCGCATCCCGGGCCCGATGCTGGCGCGCGATTTCGGATGCGGGCGTGTGCCGTCGCTCATGGTGATATCGGCAGTGGCCCCGGCACCGCCGCCCAGCACACCCAGCGCCGGATGATCCCGCCGGTCGCTGAGCAGGGACAGGCGCAGCGGCGCCGGCGCCCGCACCTCGATTTCCGCCACCTGCCCCAAGCCCCCGCGCATTCGCCCCGCGCCGCCGCTGTCGGGCCGGAACTGCTTCTGCCAGACCACCAGGGGGGCCACGCTCTCAAAAGCCTCAATCGAGCCGGCCCCGGCATTGGTCGGAAAGGCCGTGGTGGGCAGCCCGTCGCGATGTGGCGCCGCGCCCATGCCACCGCTGGCGAAGAGCACCTGGCTGAACCGGTCGCCATGCGCATCGAGGCCGGAAAAGAGGCAGCGCATGGTCGGAGCACCGCCGCAATCGGCGATCACCCGCTCGGGGATGACAGGGGCCAGCGCCCGATAGATGGCGCCCGCCAGCAGATGGCCGGTGAGTTGCCGGGCCGAGACCGGCGCGGGATAGAGCGGGTTGAGGATCGAGCGCTCGGGCGCCTTCACGGTGATGGCGCGGTAGCTGCCTTCATTGCGGGGCGTGAATGGGTCGAGCGCGCATTTCACCGGATAGACGGAATAGGCGTGGGTGTAATTCCAGACGCAATTGATCCCGCGCGCGATCTGCTCGCTGGTGCCCTCGTAGTCTATCTCCATCGTCTCGCCGGTGACACGCACGGTGCAGACTATTCGGGTGGTCTGGGCATCGAAGCCATCGGCCTCCTGCACGGCGTGGTATTCACCATCGGGCAGGGCTGAGATGGCGCGGCGCATGGCGGCATCGGTGCGCTCGGCCAGGGCAGCGCCGAGGGGGGCGAGGTCGTCGAGGCCGCTGTCCTGCAGGAACTCCACCACCCCCGCGGCGCAAACCTCATTGGCCGTGACCTGCGCCTCCAGGTCGCCCTGCACTTGGCGCGGCACCCGCACATTGGCCAGGAACATATCCAGCACGTCGCGATTCCATTCTCCCGCGCGCATGATCCGGGTGGGCGGGATGCGCACGCCTTCCTCGAACACCTCCTGGCAATCCGCGCCCCACAGCGCGCCGCCGACATCGGGGCTATGGGCGATGGAGCCGGCGAAGCCGACCAGGCGGCCCTGGTAGAAGATGGGCGAAACGGCGGTGATGTCCGGCAGATGCCCTGTCGCCAGCCAGGGGTCGTTCGTGATCACGCAATCGCCGGGCGCCCATGTGGCGGCTGGGAATTTCTCCAGGAAGGCGCGCGTTGTGCGGGGCAGGATGCACGAAAAACTGGCGATGCCGCCGGTGTTCTCGCTGACGCTGTTGCCCTCGGCATCCATCAGCACGGTGGCGAAATCATTGCTTTCGCGCACGATGGTGGAGAAGGCTGTGCGCAGCAGGGCCGTGGCGGCTTCATCGGCGATCGAAATGAGCCGTGACCAGTGAACTTCGAGAGTGATGGGATCCAAAGTCGGGCCGCCTTCTGCCGGAAGGGTGGCATGCCAGCCCTCGCCCGCCCGCGCGTCAAGCCCGCCTCTGGTTCAGACCCTTGCGCTAATCCTGCTCAGCGCCGCGATCAGCAGCGCGGGGTCATAGGGTTTCTGCAGGACCTCGATGCCGGCGTGGTCGGGAAGTGGCGAGTCGCCGCCATATCCGGTTGCGACCAGGAAGGGCACGCCGGCCGCGGCAAGCGCATCGGCCACCGGCCGGCAGGTCTCACCCGAGAGGTTGAAATCGAGCACAGCGACATCGGGGCGTTCGGTCCCGGCAAGCGCCAGGGCGTGGCGGACGGTAGCAGCGGGCCCCAGGATGGTGGCCCCGGCATCCAGCAGAACATCCTCCAGCAGCATGGCCACCAGGGGCTCATCCTCCGCTACCAGAATTCGGCACCCATCCAGTCGGTCCATGAACATTCCGCCTCGCTGCCAAAGCACTGTTAGGCATATCAACGACGCTACCCAAGCCCCAATCGGCGGCCTGACGAAGCCGTGATCGCGGACGTTATTTGTTCCAATAAAGCAATGACCGCGTCTCTGGTCAATCGCGCCCCGGCGCGATAGAGGGGCGGGATGATACACAAGCGCCACACATGAAACGCGCCCTGATCACCGGCGTCACCGGCCAGGACGGTGCCTATCTCTCGCAGTTGCTGCTCGCCCAGGGATATCAGGTGTTTGGCCTGCTGCGGCGTTCCGCCTCGGCCGATGTGATCGCCGAGCGGCTGCGCTGGCTCGGCATCCAGGATCGCGTCACGCTGATGGATGGCAATCTTACCGACATCTCTTCGTTGATCCGGGTGCTGAACGAATGCCAGCCCGACGAGGTCTATAATCTCGGCGCTCAGAGCTTCGTAAAGGCCAGCTGGAACCAGCCCATCCTCACCGGCCAGGTCACCGCGATGGGTGCAGGCAACCTGCTGGAGGCGGTGCGACTGGTTCGGCCGCAGGCCCGCTTCTATCAGGCCTCCTCCTCAGAGATGTATGGCATGATCCAGGAGAAGGTGCAGAGCGAGCGCACACCCTTCTACCCGCGCAGCCCCTATGCAGTCGCCAAGCTTTACGCCCATTGGCTGACGGTGAACTATCGCGAGAGCTTCGGTATGCACGCCTCGAGCGGCATATTGTTCAACCACGAGAGCCCGCTTCGCGGCATAGAATTCGTCACGCGCAAGGTGACCGACGGCGTCGCGCGCATCAAGCTCGGCCTCGCCACCGAACTGCAGATGGGCAATCTGGATGCGACGCGCGATTGGGGCCATGCCAGAGACTATGTGAAGGGCATGTGGCTGATGCTGCAGCAGGATGTCGCTGATGATTACGTGCTGGCGACCAACCGCACGACCTCCGTGCGCGACTTCTGCCGCCTCGCCTTCGGCCATGTCGGCCTGAACTACGAGGAGCACGTCAAGGTTGACCAGGCCTTCCTCCGCCCCGCCGAGGTCGATGTGCTGCTGGGTGATGCGACGAAGGCCCGGCAGAAACTGGGATGGCAGCCCGAGACGACGCTGGAGGCAATGATCGCCGAGATGGTCGAGGCCGACCTGGCCCGCCACCGCGCCCGCATGTAATCCGAGCCTCCCGTTGCCGTGCGAAACCGGAGCACCTAGGGTGTCGTCTTGGCACGTTTGGGATGGTTTTGCCGATGGGTCCGCTTGATATCCTTGTTCTTCTCAGCATCACCATCGGCCCGACCAAGGCGGCCGCGGCTTATCTGACCATGACCGCGGGGGCCACGCCCGCCCTCAAGCGACAGATCGCTATTCGCGCGGTGATGACGGCGGCCATCGTGTGCGGCGTCTTCGTCGTCTTCGGCCATGCCCTGCTCTCACTGTTCCACATCTCGCTGCCGGCTCTGCTGATCGCAGGCGGCATCATCCTCTTCGTCTTCGCTCTCAATCTCGTGCTGGGCGAGGATCATGCCGAGCCGGCTGGCGAGGGGCCGCGGACGCCTTCGCTCGACATCGCCTCCTACCCCCTGGCGGTGCCGCTGATGGCCTCGCCCCAGGGCTTGGTCGCCATCGTATCCATCTCGGTATCCGAGCCGGGCCTGGGCAACACCATCACGCTCTTCGTGCTGGTGCTGCTGATGATGGGCATCAACCTTGCCGTGCTGCTGGGGGCGGAGAAGATTTTCGCTCGTATCAGCCCTGCCGTGCTGAAGGTGGTGATGCGCATCTTCGGCCTGCTGCTCTGCGGGCTGGCGGTGCAACTGGTGATCCTGGGGCTGCAGCGCCTGGGCGTGCTGGCCGGCGCGGCGCATTGAGATGAGTGAGACCACGCCCCCCGCGAAGCGCGACCCCGTGCGGGGCGTGGTGCTGGGCCTGGTCGGCCTCGCGCTCATCCTCCTCCTCTACACATTGGTGGCGGACCGGATGACGCCCGCCACCACCCAGGCCACCACCCAGGCCTTCCTGGTTCGCATGGCGCCCGAGGTCGGCGGCCGCGTCATCGAGGTGGGCGTGGCCGACAATGCCGTGGTCGAGCCCGGCGGCCTGCTGTTCCGCCTCGACCCGCGGCCTTATGAGATCTCCGTCCAGCAGGCCGAGGCGCGCCTCGCCCAGGTCGGCCAGACGCTGGGCGCCTCCACCGCGGCGGTGGAGACGGCGCAGGCGAAAGTGGCAGAAGCACTGGCGGCGCGCGACAATGCCCGCGAACAGGCTGGCCGAGTGTTCGAACTGGTCCGCCGCGGCGTCTACCCCCAGGCGCGCGGCGACGATGCCCAGGCGACGCTCGCCCGTGCCCAGGCCACACTGCAGGGCGCCAATTCCGAGCTCGAACGGGCGCGGCAAAATCTTGGCCCCGCCGGCGCCTCCAACCCGCAGCTGCGCGAGGCCCTGGCGGCGCTCGAACGCGCCCAGCTCGACCTGCTGCGCACCAGCGTGGCCGCCCCAGCCAATGGGGTGGTGACGAACCTGCAGCTGGCCGCCGGCAGCTACCTCGCCGCGGGGCAGCCGGCGATGACCTTCATCGATGCCCGCTTCGTCTGGGTCTCCGCTCTGATGCGCGAAAACAACCTGGAATACATGAAGCCCGGCACCACGACAGAGATGGTCTTCGACGGGCTGCCCGGGCGCGTCTTCTCCGGCCGGGTGGAGAGCATCGGGTGGGGCCTGGGCTCCACGGCGCCGGTTGACCAGACGACCGGCCTGCTGGCGCCCACCCAGCCGGCCAATGATTCGCGCCGCTTCCCCGTCACCATCCTGCTCACCGAACAGCCGCCGCCGCGCAGTCTGCGCTATGGCAGCCAGGCCACGGTGGTGGCCTATGCGGGCGGCAGCACGGTGATGGATATGATCGCGCTGGCCTGGATCCGGGTCTACAGCATCCTCGCCTATCTTTCCTGAGATGGGCGACCGGCGGGCCATCTTTCGCCTGGGTCTCGCACCCCTGATCCTGCTGGCCTGCAACCTCTTCGCGGGAGCGCAATTGCCCTATCTCGGCGCCACCCTGACGGTGACGCTGCTGATGCCCGGCGGCCCGCGCCCGCCACTGAAGATGCTTGCCGGTGCCCTGGTGCTGGTGATGGGCATTTCCTGGGCACTGGCGCGCGGTTTCGGCGCCCTGGCCGACAGCCCGGCCTCGGTCTGGATGGCGCTGCTGGCACTGGCCACCGCCTGTTTCGCCAAGCTGGCGGTTGCGCCGCAGAACATCCCGGCGCTGTTGGCGCTGCTGGTCTCGGTGGTGGTGACCGCGCTGATCCAGGCAGACCCCTCGCTGACCGGCCCACTGCCCTGGATCATGGGCCTGGCCGCACTGCAGGCGGTGGTGGTGACGTTGTTGGCCCACGCGATATTGCCATCCCAGGGACCTGGTTTCAAACCACCCCAGCCCAGGGCTGCACCTGCCTCGCCGGGACTGGTCGCTCTGGCCAAGGCCGTCGCCATGGTGGCCGCACTGGGGGTTTGCGCCGCGGCCGGCCAGACCAGCGGCGTCCTGGTCGCCATCACGCTCTCCAACATGCTGCGGCTGCCGGAGGACGCGGCGGCGAATCGCTTCGGCCGCTGGCTGGTCTTCGCCAATGTCGCGGCGCTGCTCCTGGTGCTGCCTTTGGTGGTGGTGGCGATCCTGCGGCCGGAGAACATCGCTCTCGTCCCGCTGGCCCTGGCTTTCGGACTCTGGATAGCCGCGGGGCATGGGCGGATGGATTGGCGCGGCATGCTGACCCAGCTGGGTTTGCCGGTCTTTGTGCTGGTGCTGGGGCAGACGCTGCCCAGCGTTGATGCGAACGCCCTGACGGACATGGCGGATCGCCTGGTTTTTTTGGGTTTCTCGGTGCTCTATGGGGCCGCGGTCCTGATCCTGCTGCGCCCCGGCACCGCCCGCGCCACCGCCTGAGGCGCATGGCACCCCACGCGTCCGGGGGGGTTACAGCCTGCGAGTCGGCAGGCTAGGAAGGGCTCCCATGGCACGGTTCGTATTCATCACCGGTGGCGTGGTCTCCTCGCTTGGCAAGGGCATCGCGGCGGCGTCTCTCGGGGCGCTTTTGCAGGCTCGCGGCTATCGCGTACGGCTGCGCAAGCTGGACCCCTATCTCAATGTCGACCCGGGCACGATGTCGCCCTATCAACATGGCGAGGTCTTCGTCACTGATGACGGGGCCGAAACCGATCTCGACCTGGGTCACTACGAGCGCTTCACCGGCGTAGCCGCCAACAAGGCTGACAACTGGACCACCGGGCGGCTCTATTCCGAGGTGATCGCCAAGGAACGACGGGGCGATTACCTCGGCGCCACCGTCCAGGTCATCCCGCACATCACCGACGCCATCAAGGAAGCCGTGCAGGCGGATACGGACCCCTATGATTTCGTCCTTGTCGAGGTCGGCGGCACGGTGGGCGACATCGAGTCGCTGCCCTTCCTGGAAGCCATCCGACAGTTGGCCAATGAGTTGGGCAATACCCGTAGCCTCTTCCTGCACCTCACGCTGGTACCCTGGATCCCATCGGCCGGTGAGCTGAAGACCAAGCCCACGCAGCATTCGGTGAAGGAGTTGCTGGGCGTGGGCATCCAGCCACAAATCCTTCTCTGCCGCTGCGACCGGCCGATCCCGGAAAACGAGCGCCGCAAGATCGCGCTGTTCTGCAACGTCCGGCCCGAATCCGTCATCCCGGCGTTGGATGCGCGCAGCATCTATGAGGTGCCGCTGGCCTATCACAATGAGGGGCTGGATCGCGAGGTGCTGCGGCACTTCAACCTCAGCATCTATGGCGAGCCCGATGTGTCGCGCTGGCAGAAGATCGTCGAGCGCATCACCGCCCCGGAGGGTGAGGTGACCATCGCGGTGGTGGGCAAGTACACCGGGCTGCTGGACGCCTATAAAAGCCTGAATGAGGCGCTGGCGCACGGCGGCATCGCCAACAACACCCGCGTCAAGCTGGACTGGGTGGACAGCGCGATCTTCGAGAACAGCCAGGACGCGGTGCGCCGGCTTGAGGGAGTGCATGGCATTCTCGTCCCCGGCGGCTTCGGCGAGCGTGGCACCGAGGGCAAGATCGAGGCGGTGCGTTTCGCGCGCGAGAGGAAGATCCCGTTCTTTGGCATCTGCTTCGGCATGCAGATGGCGGTGATCGAGGCGTCGCGTAACCTTCTCGGCATAGCCGGCGCATCCTCGACCGAATTCGGCCCCTGCGCCGAGCCGGTGGTGGGGCTGTTGACGGAATGGTCGCGCGGCAACCAACTCGAGAAGCGCGACGCCAGCACCGACCTTGGTGGCACCATGCGGCTTGGCCAATACCCCGCGGCGCTGGCAGAAAACTCGCTCGTGCGCGCGGTTTATGACGACATGCCCGTGGTCACCGAACGCCACCGCCACCGCTACGAGGTCAATGTCGCCTATCGCGAGCGACTGGAGGCGGCGGGCCTGCGCTTCTCCGGCATGTCGCCCGATGGGGTTCTGCCGGAAATCGTCGAGATCCCCGACCATCCCTGGTTCATCGGCGTGCAATACCACCCGGAATTGAAGTCCAAGCCTTTTGAGCCACATCCCCTCTTCGCCGGCTTCGTCGCCGCCGCGGTGAAACAGGCCCGCCTGGTCTGATCATCGCCGCGCCGCCAATTCAGGGAACACCCAGGCGCCATGCCCTCCGGAAACGTTATCCGATACTTTGAACGCTTCGCCGATGTACCGGGATACTATGCCCTCGAGTCGGCGGCGCTGATCGAGTTCTTCTTTGACGTGATCGATGAGCATCCGCAGTTCTTCCGCGGCGATGTGCTGGAAATTGGCACCTATGAGGGTCGCTCGGCACTGCACCTCGCCTCGCGGATCCGCCCTGGCGAGACGCTGCATCTCTGCGACCCCTATGATAATTTCCCCGCCGCTGCCGCGCGGGTGCAGGAACATTGCCAGGGCCATGTGCACGCCATGCACGGCTTCTCCTTCCAGATCGGCCCCGCCGATATTGCCGATGGCTCGGTGCGCTTCGCCTATCTCGATGGCGAGCATGGCCGCAACGCCATCCTCAACGATATGGCCGTGGCGGACCGGGTGCTGCGGCCCGAGGGCATCGCCATTCTCGATGATTTCCTGAACCCGGAATTCATGGGCGTCACGATCGGCGCCATCGAATGGATGACGCTGAACCCGGGCCGGCTGCAGATCCTGCTGGCCAGCACCGGCAAGGCGGTGCTCTGCCGCCCGGGGATGATCCCCTACCTCATGCGGATGATCCGTGACGCCATGCCACGTTTCTTCCGCGAATGCGGCTATTCCGACTTCACCCTCTCGCGCGGGGCCTGGCCGTCGGATTGTGTGACGGTGGGGCTGCTGGGTCGCCGCTTCGACCTTGACTTCATCACCCGCGAGACTGACGTCAACGACCTGGAGGCCGCACGCAAAGTCCGGCTCGATTTCTGAGGTGACCACAGCCATGCATGTCGCGCTCGGCGGCCCCAACCACGCATTCTCCGTCGGCAACGACCTGCCACTCGCCTTCATCTGCGGCCCCTGCCAGATCGAAAGCCGGGCGCATGCGCTGGAAACGGCGGCGGCGCTGCTGGAGATCGCCCGCGCGACGGGCGTGCCGATGATCTACAAGTCGAGCTTCGACAAGGCGAACCGCACTAGCGTGAGTGCCGCGCGCGGCATCGGCATGGCCCATGGCCTCGACATCCTGGCCGAGATCCGCGCCACCACCGGCATGCCCGTGCTGACCGATGTGCACACGGCCGAGCAGTGCGCCCCTACCGCGGCGGCAGTGGATGTGCTGCAGATCCCGGCCTTCTTGTCGCGCCAGACCGACCTGCTGCTGGCCGCCGGCGAAACGGGTGCGGCCATCAACGTCAAGAAGGGCCAGTTCCTCGCTCCCTGGGACATGGCCAATGTCGCGGCCAAGATCGCCTCGACAGGCAATAGCCGCATCATGCTGTGCGAACGCGGTGCCAGCTTCGGCTACAACACGCTGGTCTCTGACATGCGCAGCCTGCCCATCATGGCGCGCACGGGATACCCCGTAGTGTATGATGCGACCCATTCGGTGCAGCAGCCCGGCGGCCAGGGCAGCAGCAGCGGTGGGCAGCGCGAATTCGCCCCAGTGCTGGCCCGCGCCGCGGTCGCCGTGGGCGTCGCGGCCGTCTTCATCGAATGCCATGAGGACCCCGACGCCGCCCCTTCGGACGGGCCGAACATGATCCCTATGCGGGAGATGCCGGCGCTGATCGCCCGGCTGAAGGCCTTCGACCAGCTTTCGAAGGCAGGCTGAGGCAGCAGCCAGGCCCCTCCTCACCCCAGCGCAAACTTCACCGCGCAGAGCGCCGACAGCACCCAGACCGCGCCATGCACCTCGGCAGCACGGCCGGCCAGCAGCTTGATCCCGGCATAGGCGAGAAAGCCCAGGCCAATGCCGGTAGCGATGGAAAAGGTGAAAGGCATCGCCAGCACCACCAGCATGGCCGGCAGGTATTCGGTCTCGTCCTCCCAATCCACCCCCTTCAGCGCCTGCGCCATCAGGCAGGCGACGAAGACCAGTGCGGGCGCGGTGGCAAAGGCCGGCACCGACGCGGCCAAGGGGGCCAGGAAGATCGCAGCGGCGAACAACCCGCCCACTGTCAGCGCGGTCAGCCCGGTGCGGCCACCCTGCTGGATGCCCGCGGCACTCTCGATGAAGGAGACGGTGGTGGAGGTGCCCAAGGAGGCGCCGATCATGGCGCCGCCGCTATCGGCCATCAGCGCGCGCCCGAGATTGGGTACCGAGCCATCGGGCCGCATCAGCCCGGCGCGATGGGTGGTGGCGATCAGCGTGCCGGCATTGTCGAGCAGATCGACGATGAAGAAGGTGAAGACGATACCGAGCAGGCCGAGCTGCAGGGCGCCCTTGAGGTCCATCTGCAGAAAGGTGGGCGCCAGCGAGGGAGGTGCCGCGAAGACACCCTGGAATTGTGTCAGCCCGAACGGTATGCCCGCAGCCGCGGTCACCAGAATGCCGATCACGACCGCACCCGGCACTTTTCGCGCGGCGAGTGCGGCCATGATGATGAAACCACCCGCGCCCAGCAGCACGGGCGTGGCGGTGATATTGCCCATGCCCACCAGGGTCGCGGGATTGGCCACGACCAGGCCCAGATTCTTCAGCCCGATCAGCCCCAGGAAAAGCCCAATGCCGGCCGCGATGCCGAGCTTGAGCGAAAGCGGAATGCCGCCGATCAGCCATTCGCGCAGCCGCACGGCGGAGATTGCGAAGAAAATCAAGCCGGAGAGGAACACCGCCCCCAGCGCGACCTGCCAGGGAATGCCCTTGGCACCCACCACGACGAAGGCGAAATAGGCGTTCAGCCCCATGCCCGGGGCGAGGGCAATGGGGTAGTTCGCCAGCAGCCCCATCAGCGCCGAGCCGATGGCCGCCGCCAGGCAGGTGGCCACGAAGGCCGCCCCCGGATCGATGCCGGCCGCCGCCATGATCTGCGGATTGACGATGATGATATAGGCCATGGTGAGAAAGGTGGCGCAGCCCGCACCGATCTCGGTGCGGATAGTGGTGCCATGGGCGGTGAGGGCGAAGAATTTGTCCATTTCGAACCTTCCTGCGAGGCAGTAAGGCTAGAAGCTCGGCGCCCGCCCTGCCAAGCCGGCCGATGGGATTGCTGTCGGCGTGGCGGCAGGACCGCGACGCCCGCCGCGGCAGCCTGCCCGCAAAATGAACCACCGAGGTGCGACCAGGGAGAGCGCGCCTATTCCGGCGTGAAGCCCGAAGCGCGCACGACCGGTCCCCACATGTCCCGCTCAGCCCGGATCTGGGCGGCGAACGCGGCGGGGCTGGCCGAGACCGTCGGGGCGAATTCCAGCCGGCCCAGCGCCTCGACCATATCGGGCCTGGCCGCCACCTGGCGGATGGCATCGAACAGCCCCTGGACTACAGGCGCCGGCGTCCCCGCCGGCAGGAGCGCGCCGAACCACTCCTCCTGGCTGAGCTGCGGATAGCCCAGCTCCGCGAATGTCGGGACATCGGCATAGCGCGGCACGCGCTGAGCGGAGGACACGGCCAGCATCCGCACTCCCGTGCCGTGATGCGGCGTCACATCGCCCAGCACCCCCAGAAACATGTTGAGCCGGTTGCCGATGACATCCTGGATCGCCGGCACTGCACCGCGGTAGGGCACATGGGTCATCCGCACGCCGATGGCCTGGGCCAGCATCAGCCCCATGAAATGCGGCGCGGCACCCGACGCCGGCGAGGCGAAGGGAATCTCGCCCTGCTGCGCCTTCGCCCAGGTGACGAAGCCCGCCAGGTCCCGCGCGGGGTGGGCCATCGGCACGATCAGGGCGAAAGGGAAGGAGCAGACGGTGGAGACCGGAATGAGGTCGGTTAGCGCGTCATAGCGCACTTCGCGCGGGAAGATATGCGGCTGCAGGGTGAGCATCGAGGCCGGGGTCTGGAGGTAGGCGGTACCATCCTTGTCGGCATCGCGGACATGCTCGACCGCGATGCGCCCCGCGGCCCCCACCCGGCCATCGACCAAAAGATTGGGCGCGAAGACGCCGCGCAGACGCTCGGCGTAGAGGCGCGCCACCACATCCGAGCTGCCGCCGGGCGGGAAGCCGATGACGACGCGGGCGTTCCGGCTGACGGTCTGCGCGAGAGCCGAGGGTACCAGCGCGGGCGTCGCGAGGGCCGTGGCGATCAGCGCGCGGCGATGGATGGATGGCATGTTTCTCTCCCTGAACGGCGGCGCGCCCTTGCAGACCGGCGCTTGGGGCGTAACCTGCCACACAACACGCAGAGGAAACCAGCCATGGCACGCATCGGCATCATCGTCGAATTCCAGATGGAGGAGGCCAACCACGCTGCCTTCACCGCGATCATCTCCGAACATGCCCGCATGACGAAGGCGGAGGAGCCGGGCTGCCAGCAATTCGATGTGCTGCAGCCGATGAAGAAGGGCGGGCCGGACAAGACCCGGGTGATGCTGGTCGAGGTCTACGCCGATGACGCCGCCTTCAAGGCGCATGGAGAGAACCCCCGGCTGGCGAAGGTGCGCGATTCCTATGCCAGCCTGATCACCGGCCGCAGCCTCAACCTCTGCAGCATGTGATGCGCCCCTTCGAGGGCGCCATCGACGCCGATCTGCACCCGCTGGTGCCGGGGCTGGATTCGCTGCGCCCGCATCTCGAACCCTTCTGGGCCGACAGCATCGACCAGCGCGGCCTGGAGGGTTTCGAGACCCAATCCTACCCGCCCAATGCGCCGCGCACGGTGCGGGCGGATTGGCGCCCAGGAGGGGCAGCGAAGGGGCGCTTCCCTGCCCTGCCCGAGATGCAGGCCTGGCTGGACACGACGGGTGCCGCCATCGGCGTTCTGAACCCGATCTACGGCGTGCAGCTGATCTTCAACGCCGACATGAACCGCGCCTTCACCCAGGGGCTCAACAACTGGGTCAGGGCGGAATGGCTGGAGCGCGACGCCCGGCTGCGCGCCTCCATCGTGCTGCCCAACGAGACCGAGCATGCCGTGGCCGAGATCGAGCGCCTGGCGCCCGACACCCGATTCGTCCAGGCCATGCGCCTGGTGATGGGCGAAATCCCGCATGGCCGGCGGACCCATTGGCCGGTCTATGCGGCGCTGGAAAAGCATGGACTGCCACTCTGCCTGCATGCCGGCAGCGCATACCGCCACCCCGTCACCTCGCTGGGCTGGGTGTCCTGGTACATGGAGGATGTGGCGGCGCAGCAGCAGGCGTTTCAGAGCGCCTTGGCCTCACTGATCACCGAAGGCGTTTTCGTGCAATTCCCGAAGCTGCGCGTGGTGCTGGCCGAGAGCGGGGTCAGCTGGCTGCCACCCTTCCTTTGGCGCATGGGCAAGGGCTGGAAGGGTGTGCGGTTCGAAATCCCCTGGCAGGCCGAAAACCCGGCCGAGACGGTGCGCCGGCATATCCGCCTCACCGCCCAGCCCTTCGATGCGCCCGATGAGGCGTCGGCGCAGTTGCTGGCCCATCTCGGCAGCGATGACTTGCTGCTCTGGGCCAGTGATTTTCCGCATTGGAACTATGACGGGCTGCCCAGCCTGCCGCCCGGGGTGGACCGCGAAAAATTCCTCCGCGGCAATGCCGCGGCATTCTACAATCGCCTGGAAAGGGTGCCGGCATGAACATGATGCTCCCCAATGCGAAGCCCACCGCGGCGACGCTCGGCCTTTACGACGTAGACATCCATCCCCGCGCGCAATCCCGCGATGCCTTCGACCCCTGGCTGTCGGCCGAGATGCGGCACCGGATGCACAGCTATGGCCTGCGGCCCCGGCATGGCTACGTCCGCGGCACGCCTTTCCCGAAATCGCAGCCGCTGGCCAGCCGGCGGGATGCCTGGACGCCGGAGGGCGGCAGCCCGGCCAGCGACTTAGCCTTCGTCCGCGAACAGCATCTCGACCATTACGGGATCGATGTCGGATTGCTCAATCCATTGGCACCGAGCGGCCAGGGCGACACCAACAACGCCTTCTCGGCCGCCATGGCGCATGCGGTGAATGAGTGGCAGCTGGCGGAATGGGTGGACCCGGAGCCACGGCTGCGCGCCTCCATCGTCGTGCCCTATGAGGACCCGGAGGCCAGCGTGCGGGAAATCCGCAAGCGCGCCGGCGACCCGCGTTTCGCCCAGGTGCTGTTGATGAGCCGCACCTCCATGCCGCTCGGCAATCCGCGCTACTGGCCGATCTTCGAGGCCTCCGTGGAAGCCGGCCTGCCGATCGGTATCCATGCCTTCGGCTATTCCGGCTGGGCGATGACCAATGGCGGCTGGCCGAGCTTCTATATCGAGGAGGTAAGCGAGCACGCCACCTCCTGCCAGTCGCTGCTGATCTCGATGGTGGTGGAGGGCGTCTTCGAGCGCTTCCCCACGCTGCGCGTGGTGCTGATCGAATGCGGCATGGCCTGGCTGCCCTCGGTGGCCTGGCGGCTGGACAAGATTTTTCCGTCCCTGCGCTGCGAGGTGCCGCACCTCAAGCGCAAGCCCAGCGAATACATCCGCGACCATGTCTGGGTCAGCACCCAGCCGATCGAGGAGCCGGAGCGGCCGGAGCATCTGCGCGACACCATGGAATGGATCGGCTGGGACAAGATTCTCTACGCCTCGGACTATCCGCATTGGGATTTCGATGACCCGCGCCTGGCGATTCCCAGCTGGATCCCGGCCGATAAGCGGGCTGCCATCTATGGCGGCAATGCAAAGGCGGTTTATCGGTGGTGAAGCATGTGGTGGCGCCGGTGGCCGCCATCCCGCTCGGCGGCAAGCACGTGACCGAGGCCGGTGGCCGGCGCATCGTCGTCTACAACCTCGACGGCGAATTCTTCGCGCTGGCCGATCGCTGTCCGCATCAGGGTGGCCCGCTCTCGGCAGGCCAGATCATGGGCCATGTTTGCAGCGCTGCCCCCGGCCAATACGATTATGGCCGTCGTGGCGAGGTGGTGCGCTGCCCCTGGCACGCCTGGGAATTCGACATCCGCACCGGCAAATCCTTCTTCGACCCGCGACGGGTGAAGACCCGCGCCTATGACGCGCATGTCGAATGCGGCGAGCTGCTGGCCGCCGAATCCTTCCCCGTTGCCATCGAGGACAGTTACGTCGTCGTCGACGTGTGACAGGCGAGCGCGGCGGGGTTAGCGTGGCCCCCATGAGCACAGCAAATCCCAATTCCGGCGAGGATAATCGTCGCCTCCAGAAGCCGGGCCGCGACCCGCATCTCTTCCGCCCCATCACCTTCCGCGGTGTGACGGCGAAAAACCGCATCATGCTCTCGCCGCTGTGCGAGTATTCCTCCGACGACGGCATGCCGAATGATTGGCACCTCGTCCATCTCGGCGCCCGTGCCGCTGGGGGGGCGGGCATCATCTGCACCGAGGCCACCCATGTCTCGACCGAGGGCCGGATCACAGCGCATTGCCTGGGGCTTTGGAACGAGGCGCAGCGTGACGCGCTGTCCCGGATCGTCGCCTTCATTGAAAGCCAGGGCGCCGTGCCCGCCACTCAACTCGCCCATGCCGGGCGCAAGGCCTCCATCCGCCGCCCCTGGGAGGGCAGCGGCCCGCACGCTCCTACCGATGGGGGCTGGGAGGTGATCGGGCCCTCTGCCCTGCCCTTCGCCGCGGGTCACCACGTGCCGCGCGCCATGAGCCTGGACGATATCGCCCGCGTCACCGCGGAATTTGCCCATTCCGCAAAACTCTCACGCCAGGCCGGCTTCAAGATCATTGAGCTGCATGCGGGCCATGGCTACCTCCTGCACCAGTTCCTCAGCCCGCTGAGCAACCAACGCAATGACGGCTATGGCGGCGACCTGGCTGGCCGTGCGCGCTTCCTGCTGGACGTCGTGGCGGCCGTGCGTGCCGAATGGCCGGCGGAGTTGCCGCTCTTCGTTCGCCTTTCCTGCTCCGATTGGGTGGAAGGCGGCCTCGCCATGGACGATGCGGTGGAGATATCCCGCATGTTGGCCGCGACCGGCCATGTGGATCTGATGGATTGCACCACCGGCGGCGTTGACCCGCGCCAGAAAATCACGCCCGGCCCGGGCTACCAGGTGCGGTTCAGTGAGGCCGTGCGTGCGGGCGCGAAGATTGCCACCGGCGCGGTGGGGATGATCAACACACCGGACCTCGCGGAGGAAATCCTGGCCAATGGGCGGGCGGATCTCATCATCATGGGGCGCAAGCTGATGGCGGAGCCGTCATGGCCGCTGATGGCGGCGCGGGCGCTGCACTCGGATCAGGCATGGCCGGTGCAGTATGAGCGGGCGATGCTGAGTTGAGGGTAGCACTGGTGGCCCTTGGGCAGGCAGAGCCTGCCTCAGGGCAACCGAAGGCATCCCCCCCCGGATCAACACCGCTCATAGCGCAGCCCGCGTGCCAGCCAGCAGCCCAGGGTGATGCTGTGGGCAGCGCCGCCAGCATCTCGGGCCACATCCAACGTCCAATCACCAGGCGGCGTGTGGTCCAGGGCCCTGGGGCAGGGCAGCGCCCAGAGGTCGTGCGCGATGGGCTCCAGCAATTCCATCCTCCCCTGACCGAGGAAGCCCGAGAAGCCGCCATAGGCCACACCACCGGCCTCGGTGATGGTGAGCCACGCATCAAGCTCAGCGCAGTGATACCGGCCGGCTAACCCGTCCGCGGTGCCCTGCACGGCCGGGCGCAGCGTGGTGGAGAAATTCTCCTGCGGCCTTGCCATGATCAGGGCACCGTCGCGCTCGAAAATCCGGGTTCGGCCATTGCCGGCCGAGCCGTCGCAGCTGGGCTCCAGCATCTCGGGCCCGTGGCCGAAACGCAGCCGCACCCGGCCATCGGGCATGGCGTCCAGCCGAGCCGATAGGCTCGTCTCGGGATCGCGATAGGCACCGAGCCAGACTGGCAGCCCTGGCCGCTCGGCAGGCGCGGGCCGCTGCTCACCCAGTACAGCCGCCAGCAGGTCCAGCGCCGCTCCGGAGGCATCGCCGAAGTGGTTGAACAGCACCACGACCGAAAGCCGCTCCGCCGCCATGTGAATGCGATGGCTTCGCCAGCCGCGCAGCGCGCCACCATGGCCGGTGGTGGCGCGGCCGAATTCCTCGCCCCGGCCCAGCCCGAAGCCATAGGGCGCGGGCGCGCCATCGCCGAAGCTGACTGGCGCGGACAGCCGTCGATACAGCCCGTCCGCATCATCGCGCGTCGCATCGATGAAGCGCTCCCAGGCGATCATGTCGTCCAGCGAGGCGGCGATCCCGGCATCGCCGGTCCACAGGATACGGTTCTCGGCAGCGCGGAAGCCGGTCGCGACATTGCCCTCATACCCCTCCGTGCCATCGGGCAGCGCGCGGGTATCGGCGGCGAGGATGGCGCTGCCCATGCCGGCTGGAAGCAGAACCCGCTCACGCAGCAGCGCCGCGAAATCGCGCCCCGCGCGGGCGGCGAGGATGTCGGAGAGAATACGGAAATTCTGGTTTACATAGGAATAGCGGCTGCCCGGCGCGAAATGCAGGCTGGTGGTGTCGCGCAGCAGGCGCGCGGTCTCGGCATCACCGAAAGGCGCCTCCACCGGGCTGCCATGCAGCATGGCCACGGCCCAGTAGTCGCGCAGCCCGGACTGGTTGTGGGCGAGGTTCAACGCCCCAGGCACCGCGCGGCGCAGCCCAGGCAACATTGCCCGAATATCGCCATCCAGGGCCGAAGGGTCTGCAAACGCATCCAGCATCGCCGCACAAGTGAACTGCTTGGTGATGGAGCAGACGCGAAACAGGCTGGCTGGGGTGAAAGGAATGCGGCGCTCGGCATTAGCATAGCCCCAGGCATGCCGGGCCAGCACCTCGCCCGCACGCAGCACGGCCACGGCGCCGCCGGGGCCGGGATAGGCATGTGGAAGCTGGGCAAGGCAGGTATCGAGGTTCATGGCCCCATGCCAACACGCGGGGCCGCCAGGTCAAGTCCGCTGCGGGAGAAAGGCAATGGGGGACGGCGCATGTTCAAACCCGCGCCGGCAAGGTCGCTATCGGTCTGGGCATGCGCGCAGGCCTCGCCTTGCCGCGACAGCGCCTGCATCCGCCGCGCCTTGGCGCCGGGCTGGCGGTGGATGAGGCCGAGTGGCGGGCCGAACCAGGCCAGCGCCGCATCTTTGGCGACCGCGGCGCGCCCCGCCCGCGACCCGACTGAAAATGATCGCCATACGGCGGCGTTAACTGCGTGGCATTGCGATTCGATTGCGGTGTAAAGACGTCGGGATGACGAGATCTGCGCATGGATCATGCCTGACCGAATACATCCGCGTGCTTCACGCAAGCTTCACGCGACTCCCCGCGCGCGCCGTCTATTCGGAGCGCGAAACTTTCAGCGAATCCAGTATCCAACGGATAGGGTAGTCGGACATGCAGCACACCGGACCCAAGACCCGCTATCGCAGCGTCTTCATATCGGACCTCCATCTGGGGACCCGTGGCTGCCGGAGCGACTTCCTGATCGACTTCCTCCGCCGGACGGATTGCGACCACCTCTATCTCGTTGGCGACGTGGTGGATGGCTGGCGGCTGAAGAAAAGCTGGTACTGGCATGACGAGTTCGACACCGTGGTGCGCATGATCCTCGATAAGGCCGAGGCCGGCACCAAGGTGACCTATATCCCGGGCAATCATGACGAGGTGTTCCGCCAGTGGCTCGGTCTCGAGGTCGCCGGCGTGAAGCTGATGCGCGAGGCGGTGCATGAGGCCGCCGATGGCCGCAAATATCTCATCATTCATGGTGATGAGTTCGACGGCGTGATCCGTTACGCGAAGTTCCTGGCCCTGCTGGGTGACTGGGCCTATGACTGGGCCCTCGTTTTCAATCGCGTTTTCAACGATGTGCGTCGCCGCTTCGGCTACCCCTATTGGTCGCTGTCGCAATGGCTCAAGCGTCAGGTCAAGGAAGCGGTGAAGGCGATCGACCGGTTCGAGGGCGCACTGGCCAATGAGGCCCGTCGCCGCGGCCTGGATGGCGTGGTCTGCGGCCATATCCACCACGCCGAAATGCGCGAGGTGAATGGCGTGATGTACATGAATGACGGCGACTGGGTGGAGAGTTGCACCGCCCTGGTCGAGGAGGCCGATGGCCAGTTCCGGCTGATCGACTGGGCGGCGGAAAACCGCCTCAGCATGTGGCGCGACCCCGTCCCCGCACCCGAGCCCGTGCCCGCTTGATCGATCCGCTGACGCTTGAGCATCCCAGGAGCAGCCTCTCCCCCATCCGATTGCTGATGGTGAGCGACGCCTGGACGCCGCAGGTCAATGGCGTTGTGCGCACCCTGGCGACCGTGGCCGATGAGCTGCGCGCGCTTGGCGACGAGGTCGAGGTCATCGGCCCCGATCGCTTTCCCACCTTGCCGATGCCGAGCTATCCGGAGATCCGCCTGGCCCTGCTGCCGCGCCTTCGGCTGCGGCGCCTGGTGGACGAATTCGCGCCGAGTGCCGTGCATATCGCCACCGAAGGCCCGCTGGGCTGGGCGATGCGCCGGCTTTGCCTGCGTCGCGGCTGGCCCTTCACCACCAGTTTCCACACCCGCTTCCCCGAATACCTGCATGCCCGTACCCGCGTGCCGTTGCGGATTTCCTGGGCGTTGATGCGCCGCTTCCACAACGCCGGCGCAGGCACCTTCGCCGCCACACTCGGCCTGCAGAACGAGTTGCTGGAGCGTGGCTTCAAGCGCGTGCTGCCCTGGACGCGCGGCGTGGACCTCTCGCTCTTCTCGCCCGGTCCCTCGACCGATTTCGCTAAATTGCCGCGGCCGATCTTCCTCAATATCGGCCGCGTCGCGGTGGAGAAGAACATCGAGGCCTTTCTCGCCCTCGACCTGCCCGGCACCAAGGTCGTGGTGGGCGACGGGCCGCAGCGGGCCGAACTCGCCGCTCGCTTCCCAGATGTGCATTTTGCGGGGTGGCGCATGGGCGAGGGCCTGGCCGCCGCTTACAAGGCCGCCGATGTCTTCGTCTTCCCCTCCCGCACCGATACCTTCGGCCTCGTGCTGCTGGAAGCGATGGCCTGCGGCACGCCGGTGGCGGCATTTCCTGTGATGGGGCCGCTCGATGTGGTGGCGGACAGCCCGGGTGGCGTGCTGGACGAGGATCTACGCGCCGCCTGCCTCGCCGCCCTGGAATGCCCGCGCGAGCAGGCCCGCGCCCATGCCGAGCGCTTCTCCTGGCCGTCCTGCGCCGCCGCGTTTCGACGCCAGCTCGCCCTTTTGCCTGAAATCATGCCCCTGCGCTGATCCGATGGGGGTGGCTTGAACCCGGCACCCGGTTGCGTCACCGTTTCGGCATCGCTACCAAAGCCTGGATGCCCTATGGACTGCCATGTTCAAACGCCTGATGCGCAAGCCTTTCGTGCAGGCGATGGGGGCTTGGCTGCTCGGACTCTATCTTGCCTTCGTCTACGCAACGACGCGTTGGCGGATGATCGGGCATGAGCAATTGCCGGGCCTTCTGGCGCAGCACGCGACCGTCATCGCGGGCTTCTGGCATGAGCGCCTGCCGCTCATGCCCGTGGTCTGGCGCCGGGCCCGGCGCGGCAACCCGGCGCTTGAGCGCGACCCCTGTCACGTCCTGGTCTCCCGCCATCGCGACGGGGTCTTCATCGGCCGTGTGGTGCAGCGTTTCGAGATCGGGGTGGTAAATGCTTCCAGCTCTCGCGGCGGCGCCATCGGCCTGCGCATGCTGCTGCGCAGGCTGCGCGAGGGCGCCATGGTGGTGATCACCCCCGACGGCCCGCGCGGTCCACGCCGGCGGGCCGCACCTGGCATTGCCCAACTGGCTGCCGCCTCCGGCCTGCCGGTGCTGCCCACCGCGGCCGCCACCACCCACCATATCCGGCTGAAGAGTTGGGACCGGATGATGCTCCCCCTGCCCTTCGGCCGCGGTATCATCGCCATTGGCACGCCCATCCTGGTGCCGCGCAATGGGGCAGAGGCCGCGCTGCCCGCCATAGAGGCGGCACTGACCGCGACGGTGGATGCCGCCGACCTGGCCCTGGGGATCGCGCCACGATGAGCCTGATGTGGCATTTCGCGACCTCCGCCGCCGCCCCCTTTCTGCCGTTATGGCTGAAACGACGGGCGCGGCGCGGCAAGGAGGAACTGGCGCGGCTGGAGGAACGCTATGGCCGCGGCGCCAATAGGCCACCGGGCCAGCTGGTTTGGCTGCATGGCGCAAGTGTGGGCGAAGGCCTCTCCCTCATCCCGCTGATCGAGGCTCTGGCCGAGCGCTTGCCGGAGGCGCATTTCCTGCTGACGACCGGCACGGTCACCTCGGCCAGCCTGACCATGGAGCGCGTGCCCGAGCACCTGCGCGGGCGGGTGCAGCACCGCTATGCGCCGATCGACGTGCTGGCCTGGGTGGCGCGCTTCCTGGCGGGGTGGAACCCCACGGTCGCGATCTTCGCCGAATCCGAGCTCTGGCCGAACCGCCTGCTGGCGACCAAGCATGTGCGGGTGCCGATGGCGCTGGTGAATGCCCGGATCTCGTTCAAATCGGCCGAGAATTGGCGGCGCTGGGCACCAGGGCCGGCGCGGCGCATGCTGCGAGCCTTCAGCCTCATCCAGCCGCAGACCGTCGGCGATGAGGCACGGCTCCGGGCGCTTGGGGCGCTGGGGATGCTGCCTTCAGGCGATCTCAAGGCCTCGGCTCCGCCCTTGCCGAATGATCCCGCGGCGCTGGAAGCGCTGCGCCATGACGGGCCGACCTTCGTCGCCGCCAGCACCCATCCCGGCGAGGAGGTGCTGGTCGCCGCTGCCCATGCGCTGCTGGCCCCCCGCCATCCCGGCCTGCGCAGCATCATCATCCCCCGTCATCCCGAGCGCGGCGCGGAGGTGGCGGCGCTGACCGGTGCCACCAGGCGATCCCTGGGGGAGACGCCTGGGCCGCTTCATGTCGCCGATACGCTTGGGGAGCTTGGCCTGTTCTATCGGCTGGCCGATGTGGCGCTGGTGGGTGGCAGCCTTGTGCCCCATGGCGGCCAGAACCCGATGGAGCCCGCACGGCTGGGCTGCCCCATCCTGCTTGGGCCGCATACCGGCAATTTCGCCGAGCGGGTGCTGGACCTGGTCGAGGCCGGGGCCGTGCGGGTGGTCGAGCCGGCCGATGCCGCCACGCTGGCGGCGGCGGTTCACGATGTGCTAACGAATGCGGACGAAGCGAAGCGGATGGCCGAAGCCGCGCGCCGGGTGGCCGAGCAGGCGACCGGCACGGCGGAGCGGCTGGCCGACGAGATCGTAAAATGGTTGCGCCCCGCCGAACCCTCCGCTGATTCGGGCGAGGTCCGGGCGCCGGATTTGGAACGGGAACACCAAACGCCTTGATGCGCGCCCCAGGTTTCTGGTCGGGCGGTGGGGGAATCTTTCCCTTGCTGCTCTCCCCCATCGCGGCGGTCTATGCCGGCGCAACGGCGCGGCGCATGGCCGCGCCGGGCTGGAAGGCGCCCATCCCGGTGGTGTGCTGCGGCAATGCCACCGCCGGCGGCGCGGGCAAGACGACCCTGGCGATGGATATCGGCCGCCGCCTGGCCCGGCGGGGTGTGGGTGTGCATTTCCTGCTGCGCGGCTATGGCGGCGCCATGAAGGGGCCGGTGCGGGTGGTGGAAACCCTTCACACCGTGCGCGATGTGGGCGACGAGGCGCTGTTGCTGGCGCATGAGCGACCGACCTGGGTTTCGGCCGATCGCGCTGCGGGAGCGCAGGCCGCGGTGGCGGCACGGGCGCAGGCCATCGTGATGGATGATGGGCTGCAGAACCCGACGCTGCAGAAGGATCTCTGCCTGCTGACCATCGATGGGGGCTATGGCTTCGGCAATGGCCGGGTGATCCCGGCCGGGCCGCTGCGTGAGCCGGTGGCGGCGGCAGCTTCGCGCTGCCATGCCGCGGTGCTGATCGGCCCTGACGAGACGGGGGCTCTGGCCGCCCTACCCCCGGGGCTGCGGGTGTTGCGGGCCCGCCTGGTACCAGGGCCCGAGGCCGCGGCGCTGGCCGGGCGCGCCGTGATGGCGTTTTGCGGCATCGCCAATCCACAGAAATTTTTTGCCACACTTGTCGAGGCCGGCGCGACCCTGGCCGGCCGCGCGCCCTTCGCCGACCACTACCCATTCGATGATGGTGACATGGAAGCCTTGCTGAAGGAGGCCGCCAGCCTGCGCGCGACGCCGGTGACGACGCGGAAGGATTTCGTGCGCATTCCGGAAAAATACCGCGCCGCGGTGACCGTGGTGACGGTGGCGCTGGCCTGGGATGAGAGCAGCCAGATCGAGGAACTGCTTGAACCCCTGGCGCATGGCATGCCGCTCGCAATGTGATGGGGGCGCTGTGACGGGGGCGGCGCTGCTGGCCGATATTGGCGGCACCCACGCGCGGTTTGCCTGGAGCGATGGGCGGGGCGGGCATTCAGAACCGCTTGTGCTGAAGGTCGCTGATTTTGCCTCGTTGGAGGCAGCGTTGGCCGTCGCGGTCGGGGGCCGGCGGGTGGATCGGGCCTTCCTGGCGCTGGCCGGCCCGGTGGAGGGCGACAGATGCCTGCTGACCAACAGCCATTGGGGTGAGATCCGCGCGGGCGGCCTGGGCATCGATGAGGTGAGCCTGCTGAACGATCTGGAGGCTCAGGCCTGGTTGCTACCGCGGCTGAGGGCCGCGGATTGTCTGCATCTCGGTGGTGGGGCGGGCGATCCTGCGGCGCCGATGCTACTGGTCAGCCCTGGGACGGGGCTGGGCGTGGCGCTCCATGTGCCTGGCAAGGGGCCGGTGGCGACCGAGGGCGGGCACGCGACGCTGGCTGGCGCCGATGATCTTGAGGATGCGGTGCTGGCGGGGCTTCGGAGGCGTTTCGGGCATGCTTCAGCGGAACGGGCGCTCTGCGGCGCGGGTTTTGGGAATCTGGCGCAGGCCCTTGGAGGGAATGACCCGGCGGCGGTGGAGGCGCTGTATCTGGCCCTGCTGGCGGGCTTTTGCGGCAGCACGGCGCTGTCGACAGGGGCTCGGGGCGGGGTGTTCTTAAGTGGCAACATCCTGAATGCGCGGCGGGCGGGATTGCAGGTGCCAGGGTTTTTTGCGCGGTTTTGCGCGAAGGGGCGGTTTGCGGGGTGGTTGGAGGGGGTCCCACTGCGGTTGATCGTGGTGGCGGAGCCTGGTCTTGCGGGATTGGGGTGGCGGGCTGTGGCGTGAGGGAGACCCAGCCTGCGGAGCAGCGTTACTTGGCGTGCTCCCCGTGGAATTGCGCCATGTCGCGGTAGGGTCCGATCCAGCGATGGACGGATGACTGCGGCGAAGCCGGTTCAGCGATGAGGAGATCATCAGGGTTTTGAAGGAGCGGGAGGCTGAGCCGCGCGATAGCGCCGAATTCAGCCTGCAACTGCGCGGGATCTACCTGGCATCAGTCGCGGCGCGCCGTGGCATGCGACGCTGATCCGCAGAAAGCGCGCCAAGGCAGGCGGCCCTCACGCTCCAAACCCCTGACCCGCCCTTCGATACGCCTCCCGCGGCGGCGCGAATACATCCAGCACCTTGCAACCCTCCGCCCCGGCCACCAGCCCATGCTCCACGCCGCCCGGCGTGCGCCAGAAGTCACCCGCCTTCACCGGGTGATCCACGCCATCCTGAATGCGCACGCCACTGCCCGCCAGCATCAGGCCCCATTGCTCCTCGGGGTGGCTGTGCACGCTGCCCTTGGCATGGGGTGCGAGTTCCACCACCGACAGCATCGCCTGATCGCCGGCGAAGACATGGGTGTTCACGCCCGGGGCCAATTCGCGCGGCACACCCTGGCTCAGATCGCTCAGGGAAAAGAAATTCTCGCTCATGCCTGTCTCCTTCAGCCCAGTTGTGGGCGGGTCTTCACCACGCTTGGCCTTTGAGCAAAGCCCGCGAACCAGGCGGCCACCTTTGGCCGATCGGCGATCGCCACCGCCCCCGGCGGTGTCATCGCGACATATTCCAGGATGGGCAACAGGAACAGGTCGGCCAGCGAAACACCACCACCGCAAAGGCTGCCCGCCTCGCCCGAGGCCAGACCCTCGATCACATCCAGCACCTTCTGCGAACCGGCGAGCCCCTCGGCCACCACCGCCTGGTCCAGTGTGCCGCCCTGCATCGGCACGATCGCGAGTTGCCAGAACAGCTTGCCGATGAAGGCGCTGTAGCCATAGGCGTCGAGCACGGCGCAGATCTGCGTCATCCGCGCCCGCGCCTTCGGGTCGGCGGGCTGCAGGCTCGGCCCGGCAAAGGCCTCATCGACATAGCGGATGATGGCGAAGGTCTCGAACAGCGCGAAGCCGTTATGGTCGAAGGCCGGCACCTTGCCGAAGGGATGGCGCGCGAGGTGCTCGGGCGCGTGGTTGGCGCCGGAGAGGATATCCACCTCCGCCAGCGTATACGCCACGCCCTTCTCCTCGAGCGCCAGACGCGCGGTGCGGGCATAAGTGCTGTAAGATGGGCCATAGAGTGTGACGGGCATCGGGGTCTCCTCGGTCGGTTGAAATGTCAGTCCAGACGTATGCCAAGCTCGCGGATCAGCGGCCGCCAGCGCGCGGCTTCGGCCTGGATCTGGGCGTTGAAGGCAGCGGCGTCGCCGGGCACCGGCTCGGCACCGATGTTGCGCATGACGCCTGCCACCTCCTCGCTCGCCACCGCCTCGTTCAGCACGGTGTTGAGGCGGGCAATGATGGGGGCGGGGGTGGCCGCGGCGACGCTCATTCCCAACCAGGCATGGGCCACGATATCACCCACGCCCAGTTCACGCGCCGTGGGCACATCGGGCGCCACCGCCACTCGTCCGGCGCTCAGCACCGCCAACAGCCGGGCTTGGCCGCCGCGCACGGCACCCATGGCCGAGGCACTGTCGGTCAGCATGCTGTCCACCGAGCCCGCCAGCATGTCCTGCATGGCCGAGGGCGAGTTGCGATAGGGCACGTGCTGGGCCTCGAAGGCCGCTGCGCGGCGGAAATACTCCATCGCGAGATGCTGCGGGCTGGCCACGCCGCCGGTGCCATAGGTGGGTGGCCGGCTGCGGGCGGCGGCGAGGTATTCGGCGAAACTGGTGATCGGGCTGGCGGCGCGCACTACCAGGAAGAGGGGAAAGCGGCCGATGAAGCCCACGCCCGTCAGATCGGCATCGGCGTCATAGGGCAGCCGCGCGTAGAGCGCGGGCGCGTAGACCACGAGCCCGTTATCCACCATCAGCCAGGTCAGACCATCGGGCGCGCTGCGAGCGACGGTTTCGCTGGCCAGCACGCCGCCGCCGCCCGGGCGATTTTCCACCACCACATTCTGCCCCAGACGGGGGTGGATCTGGCGGGCGATGAGGCGGGCAAAGCCATCGGCCGGGCCACCGGCGCCATAGGAGACGACCCAGCGGGCGGGGCGGTCGGGCGCCCAGTACTGCGCCAGCGCGGTGCCGGGCAGCAGGGGCGCGAGGGCAAGGCTGCGGCGGGTGATCATGGCTGGTCTTTCCCCTGCGACGGCCTGGATCATGGCCCAGGCCGCAGTGGCATCCAAGTGGCCAGGAGAGCCGGCGCCCGCTCAGCGCAGGGTGATCACCATCGCATCGGCGCCCATTGAGAGCATCAGCCCCGTGCGGCGGGCATGCAGATGCATGATCACCCCCGCCGGGTTCTGCAGCCACAAATCGCCGCTCCCCGTGCTGCCGACTGCGAAGCCGGTGCGGGCCTGGGCATAGGGGCCGCTGAAATCCGCCGGGTTGCGCAGGTTGAAGACGTCGCCATAGGCCTCGATGGTCGAGGCGCCCATGCCACCCACGCCCGCGCCGGTGATGCTGAAGGGGTGGCGGCGGCCGTGGAAGGTCAGCACCCCGTCGCCGGTGGTGCCGCTGCCGATATAGGCGGCCTGCACCGAGCGCATCTCCACCGTCGCATCGGGGCGCTGGCCGGCCACCGCGGCCGGCCCCACGCGGGTGTCGGACACGCAGCCGCCGAGCAGCGCAGGGACGCCCAGCATGCCCGCGCCGGCCAGCAATCGGCGCCGCGGCGGGGCGTGCTCCGCCCCTGGGTGTGAGAGATTGGACATCGCAGCGTTCCTCTTGCTTCTGCGGGTATCTTGGCGGCAGCGATTGCGGCAGGCACCGGAGGATCAGGCGATCATGCGTTGCACAGCATGACAAGAGGGGCAACCCGCAGCGATCCCGGCTCCCGCCCTGTGGTGCGGCGGTGCTAGGCTCCGGGCCATGAAAACGCCCCGCTCCCAGATCTCCATCGCCGGCGTGGACCGCGCCTCGCACCGCGCCTTCTACCGCGCCATGGGGCTGTCCGACGAGGATCTGACGAAGCCGTTGGTCGGCATCGTCTCCTTCAAGGGCGAGCAGACGCCCTGCAACATGACACATGGTTTTCAGGTGGATGCGGCCAGGCTGGGTATCGCGGCCGGCGGCGGCGTGCCGCGGGAATTCACCGGCCCCTCGGTCTCCGATGGCACCTCGATGAACCATGAGGGGATGAAGATGTCCCTCGTCACCCGCGAACTGGTGGCCGATACCATCGAGGCCACGGTGCATGGCCTGGCCTATGACGCGCTGCTGGGTTTCGGCGGATGCGACAAGACCTTGCCGGGCGTGATCATGGGCATGCTGCGGATCAATCTTCCCAGCATTTTCATCTATGGCGGATCGGCTCTGCCCGGGCAGTACAAGGGCCGCAGCCTGACCGTGCTCGATGCCTATGAGGCTTCGGGCGCGCATATGGCGGGGCTGATCGATGATGCCGAGCTGGCGGCGATCGAGCGCGCCTGTCTGCCCACGATCGGCGCCTGCGGCGGGCAATTCACCGCCAATACGATGGCCATGGTGAGCGAGGCGCTGGGGCTGACCATGCCCAATTGCTCCATGGTGCCCGGCGTCTACTCGGTGCGGGCCGCCATCGCGCAAGCCGCCGGCAAGCGGCTGATGGCCATGCTGGAGGCGGGCGGCCCCCTGCCCCGCCAGATCGTCACGCGTGCGGCGCTGGAGAATGGCGCGGCCATCGTTGCCGCCACCGGCGGTTCCACCAATGCGGCGATGCACCTGCCCGCCATCGCCAATGAGGCCGGCATCGCCTTTACCATGGATGACGTGGCGCGGGTTTTTTCGCGCACGCCGCTGATCGGTGATCTGCCGCCCGGCGGGCGGTTCACGGCGAAGGATGTGTATGAGGCCGGTGGCACGGCGGTGATCATCGGCGCACTGATCCGCTCCGGGCACATCGATGGATCCTGCATGACCATCACCGGGCGAAGCATGGCGGAAGAGTATGGCATGGCACCGGCGCCGGATGGCCAGGTCGTGCGCGAACCCAGCGCGCCCATCGCGCCCGATGGCGGCGTGGCCATATTACGGGGCAACCTTTGCCCCGATGGCGCGGTGATCAAGGTCGCCGGGCTTAGATCTCTGGTCTTCGAAGGTCGGGCGCGGGTTTTTGAGAGCGAGGCGGACTGCGTGGCCTGCGTGCGCGCCCGGGGCTACGAGGCAGGCGAAGTCCTGATCATCCGCAATGAGGGCCCGGTGGGCGGCCCGGGGATGCAGGAGATGCTGGGCGTGACCGCGCTGATCTACGGCCAGGGCATGGGCGAAAAGGTCGCTCTGGTGACCGATGGCCGCTTCTCCGGCGCCACGCGGGGCATGTGCATCGGCTATGTCGCGCCGGAGGCCGCGATCGGCGGGCCCATCGGCCTGCTGCGCGATGGCGACCCCATTCGCATCGACTGCGCCGCACACACCATGGACGCCATGCTCGGCGAGGCTGAATGGGCCGCACGCCGCGCCAACTGGACACCGCGCCCGGCCAAACACCGCGCCGGCGTGCTGGCGAAATACGCAAAACTGGTCGGCCAGGCGCCGGGCGGCGCGGTGACGCATGCGGGTCCGGCGGAATGGCAGGGATGACACAACGGCAACGCGGCACTGATTCCAGTTGACGCAACCCGCGGCGTACTTTGACGTTTCGGCTGCATGCGCAACCCGGCCTCCATCCTGATCCTGGCGGCTCTTGCCGGTTGCGGCGAGGGCGAGGGCAATACCCGCGCGCGCGCGCCAGAGACGCGGCAGGAGGCGGCTCGCGAGTCGGCGCTGACTGCGCTGCGCCACCGCCTGCGGCCCAGCGGTGCCATTGAACAGCGCGGCGTGCAGGTTTTCGCCCAGGCCATGCCTGACATCGTCGCGGTCTGCGGCCGGGCGAGGCTGCCCGGCGTGGCGCAGGCCCCTTACCTGCCCTATGTCGTGGTCGTCGAATTCTCGGGCGAGGCCGCGACGGTGGTCAGCTTCAACCTCGGGGCTACGGGCGCCGAGGCGTCGCGCGTCTTCCTCGACATGGTCGATCGCTGCTTCGAGGGCGGCGGGCCGGCCAGCGCACGGCCGATGGCGCGCAATCTGCCGCCGCTGCCGGATACGGTGGTCCCGGCCGGCAGGGTGGTGTCCGAACCTGCTTCAGCGGCGCAGCCTGCTGCGCATGCATCACCATCCGGCACGCCCGCCACGGCCTCGGGCAGTGTTACAACCACCGCTCGCCAGGGCGCCAATATCCGCAGCAGCACGCGGGGTGGCGACGTGGTGCGAACCGTGGCGCCGGGCACCACGCTGCAGATCTTCGCCGAGGCGCCCGGTGGTTGGGTCCAAGTCGGCGAAGGCGGCCAGCCCATGGGCTGGATCCATGCCACGATGCTGGAGCCTCGTTAGACCACGCTGCGTTCGCGCCGCGTGTTCCAGCCATTGCTGAGAGGACGATTCAGCGTTTTCTCCGATTCCGCCGCAAAGCATCATGCTCTGACGCGTGGGCCTCAGCCTGACGCCAGAGCCGCCCGTACCTCGTCCAGCGCATCGGCCAGCTTGTCGCCATCCGGACCGCCGGCCTGGGCCATGTCGGGCTTGCCGCCGCCGCCCTTGCCGCCCACCGCGGCTGCCGCCGCACGCACCAGGGTCGGCGCGTCGGTCTTGCCCTTCGCGGCCTCGCCCAGCCCGGCCACGATGGAGGCTTTGCCGCCCTCATTGCTGGCCAGCACCACGACATCGGCCGAGCCCCCCTTGAGGATGGCCTCGGCGATGCCGCGCAAATCCTTGGCCGGGGTGTCTCCCAGGTCGCGCAGCGCAACCCGCAGGCCGGCGATGGTTTCCACCTCGGCCGCGGCGCCGCCGGTGGCGAGTTTCTTCCGCAGTTCGCCGACATCCCGCTCGAGCTTGCGGCGCTCCTCCAGCAGGGTGGTGATGCGGCCGGAAAGGTCGGCGGGGTTGACCTTCAGCACAGCCGCGGCCTCGCGCAGCTGCGCCATGTTCTCGTCGATCAGGGCGAGTGCGGCCTCGCCCGTCACGGCTTCCACGCGGCGCACGCCGGCGGCCACGCCGCCTTCGGAGACGATGCGGAACAGGCCGATATCGCCGGTGCGCCGCACATGCGTGCCCCCACAGAGCTCGACCGAAAAGGCGCGATCGCCATCGCGGCCCATGGAGACGACGCGCACCTCCTCGCCGTATTTCTCGCCGAAGAGGGCCATGGCGCCCTCGGCCACCGCCGCCTCGGGGGTCATCAGGCGGGTGCTGACTTCGGCATTTTCGCGGATGCGGGCATTCACCTCGGCCTCGACCCAGGCGAGTTCGGCGGGCTCCATCGGCTTGTTGTGGCTGACGTCGAAGCGCAGGCGGTCGGGCGCGTTCAGGCTGCCTTTCTGGGCGACATGGGTGCCGAGTTTGCGCCGCAGCGCCTCATGCAGCAGGTGGGTGGCGGAGTGATGCGCGCGGATCGACCCGCGCCGGGCGTGGTCCACGGTGGCAACCACGGCCTGGCCAGGGCGGGGGTGGCCCGCCTCGACCACGCCGATATGGATGAAAAGGCCGAGCTTCTTCTGGGTGTCGGAAATGGCGATGCGCAACCCATCGGGGCCGGTGATCACGCCGGCATCACCGACCTGGCCGCCACTTTCGGCGTAGAAGGGCGTCTGGTTGAGCACGATCGACACCTCGGCGCCGGGGCCGGCGCCGATCGCCTCGACGCCGCCGGTGACAACGGCCAGCAGCTCGCCCTCCGCCTGCTCGGTGTCATAGCCCAAGAATTCGGAGGCGCCGGTGCGCTCCTTGATGTCGAACCAGAGGGTTTCCGTCGCCGCCTCGCCGGTGCCGGCCCAGGCAGCGCGGGCGCGGGTCTTTTGCTCGGCCATGGCGGCGTTGAAGCCGTCGAGATCGACCTCGCGACCCTCGCCGCGCAGCGCATCCTGGGTGAGGTCGAGGGGGAAGCCGTAGGTGTCGTAGAGCTTGAAGGCGATGGCGCCGGGGAGCGTCTCCTTCTCCGCCAGCCGCGCGGTTTCCTCGGCCAATAGACCCAGGCCGCGTTCCAGCAGGCCGCGAAATTTCTGTTCCTCGAGCCGCAGGGTCTCGGTGATCAGCGCGCCGGCGCGGCCCAGTTCAGGATAGGCCACGCCCATTTGCCGCTCCAGCGCGGGGAAGAGGCGGTAGAGCAAGGGCTCCTTGGCGCCCATCATGTGCGCGTGGCGCATCGCGCGGCGCAGGATGCGGCGCAGGACATAGCCGCGGCCTTCGTTGGAGGGCAGCACGCCATCGGCCAGCAGGAAGGAGCCGGCGCGCAGGTGATCGGCCACCACGCGGTGGCTGATGCGGAACTCGCCATCCGCGCCCTGCCCCGTTGCATCGGCGCTGGCCAGGATCAGCGCGCGCAGCGTGTCGGTGTCGTAATTGTCGTGCACGCCCTGCAGGATGGCGGCGAAGCGCTCCAGACCCATGCCGGTGTCGATGGACGGGCGTGGCAGCGGGTTTCGGGTGCCGGCCGGCTCCTCGAGGAACTGCATGAAGACGAGGTTCCAGATCTCGATGAACCGGTCGCCGTTTTCCTCCGGGCTGCCCGGCGGGCCGCCCCAGATCTTGTCGCCGTGGTCGTAGAAAATTTCCGAGCAGGGGCCGCAGGGCCCGGTATCGCCCATCCGCCAGAAATTGTCCGAGGTGGGGATGCGGATGATCCGGCTGTCGGGCAGGCCCGCGATCTTCTTCCAATAGACCGGCGCCTCCTCATCCTCGGAGAAGACGGTGACCAGCAGCTTCTCCTTCGGCAGGGCGAAGTCCCGCGTCAGAAGCGTCCAGGCATGCTCGATGGCCTGTTCCTTGAAGTAGTTGCCGAAGGAGAAATTCCCCAGCATCTCGAAGAAGGTGTGGTGCCTGGCCGTGTAGCCGACATTGTCGAGGTCATTGTGCTTGCCGCCCGCGCGCACGCATTTCTGCGCCGTGGTGGCGGTGCTGTAGGCGCGGCGCTCCGCAGCCGTGAACACATTCTTGAACTGCACCATGCCGGAATTGGCGAACATCAGCGTGGGATCGTTGCGCGGCACCAGCGGGCTGGATTCCACCACCTGATGGCCGTTGCGGGCAAAATACTCGAGGAAGGTGGCGCGGATGTCGTTGCTGCTGGTCATGCCGGGGGGCGGGCCTTCGTGAAGAACAATGAAGGCAGCGAGTTAGCGCGCGGCCGGCCCGGCGTGAAGGGCGCTTCAGCCCGGCAATGGCAGGGGCGGAATGCGCTGCGCCAGCCAACCCGCGAGCCAGGCGGCATGCAGCCCGGTCCAGACCCACCAGGTGCCGGCCAGGACGATGAGCACGGGCTCCAGCGGCCGGAACATCAGCGACACCATCGCGATGGCCATCAGCATCACCCAATAGACTGAAGCGCCCTCCGGCCCGCCGAACAGCATCCAGGCCTCCTGACCCAGGCGGGTGGAGAGGAACTCCGAGCCGTTCGACGCAAGGCCCAGCCAGGCGGCGGCATAGGCCATCGGCCCGACCATCACCGCGGAGAAGAGCAGCCACCACCACAGGCGTGGCCGGCCGAAGATCGGGTCGCGGGAGCGACCGGCCTCCATGGCACCCTGCAGCCAGGCTGAGATCTCGACGGCCGACATGGCATGGCGCGGTCGCGCGCCGGCACGCCCCACGCGAAAGGCGCGCTGCGCCGCCGGCGGCAGCGGCTCGCGCAGCGCGACCGCCGGCATCGGCGCGGGCGGGGCGGCGACGGGCACGGCGTCGATCCTGATGCGCAGCGGCACCTGTGCCGGTGGCAAATCCGCCAGCAGATCCTCATCCGCCGGGCGGCCACGCGGCTTCATGGCGTTCGGACGGGTCTGAAGTGGTGGCGCCTGCTGGGTCTGCACGGGCGGGATCGAAGCGGGGCCGACCGGCGCGACTTCGTCCTGCCCGACGTTTTGCGGCGTCGGGGTTTCGGGTCTGCCGGCAGGTTTCGCGGCCATCAATGGCTTCACGGCATCAGGCTCCCCAGCCTGGACTGCGGGAGCGCTGATAGTGCTGGGCGTCTTCAGTCGCTGCAAGCGCGAAAATGCCAGCCGGGCGGTGAGCTTCGGCACAGGAACCGCCATCGACGCAGGTGCCGTCGCCGGTGACGAACGCAGCCAACCGGCCTTGGACCGAGCCGGTTTATCGTCAGGGTCCTGAATATTCAGGACGGCGAGATGCGGAGGCGGCATGCGGTGCTCGAATCGTCTTGAATGGGTTTAGGGCGCTTTGTCAGCGCCTGCAAACCTTCATCCCCGCACCTCTCGCAGGAATCCCAGCAACAATTGCGTCACCGCAGCGGGCTGTTCCTGCATCACCCAATGCCCGGCGCCGGGCACGAGGTGGCAGCCCAGCATATGAGCACATCCCTGCCCCTGCATGCGTTCGAACTCGCCGGGCTTCTGATGCACGCCCCAATCCGCGGCACCGCCGATGAAGCAGGCGGGCACGGTGATGGGCTGACCGGCGAAGAGCTGAATCTCGCGCCCCGTCAGGCCCGAGGTGGTGCAGCGATAGCTCTGCAAACCGCCCTGGAAGCCGGTGCGGGCGTATTCCTGGGCGTAGACCGCGACCTCGGCGTCGGTGAACCAGGTATTGGCGGCGATGTCTTCCGGCGAGGGCATTTCGGCGGCGACCGTCTCGGCCATGCCCTGGCCGGCATCCATGATGTAATAGGTGGGCATCGCTGCGATCACATCGGCATCCCAGCCCGACAGGGGATAGGGACGGTTGGCCGCCCAATCCGCGCTCTTGTGGTGGTAATAGGCGCGGAAGAAGGCGTGCAGCCCAGCCGGGTGGGTCATCAGCTCGGCATCCGCCCCGCGCGTGGAATAATGCCACTGGTAATGCTTGCGTGGCCGGGGCAGCGCGGCCAGGGCCGCGTTCATCGCGGGCGAGGCCAGGCCCTGCGGTGGGGGCGTGGGCGCGCCGCCGAAGGGCAGCGCCGGCGGGCCGCCATAGGGCGCGCTCATCACCACCACGGATCGGAACACATCGGGGCGGACCAGGGCGCAATTGCCTGCGACCGGGGAGCCGAAATCATGGCCGATCACACAGGCGACCTCGCGCGCGCCCAGCGCCGAAACCAGGCCCAGCGCGTCGCGGACATAATTCAGGGGGCCGAATTCAGCGAGGTCGACATCATAGCCCTGGCTCCAGCCGGTGGTGCGGCCATAGCCGCGCTGGTCGGGGGCGACGACGTGGAAGCCGGCTTCGGCCAGTGGAACCATGACTTTGCGCCAGGAATAGGCGATCTCGGGAAAGCCATGCAGCAGGAGCAGCAGCGGCTGTCCGGGCGTTCCGGCCTCGAGCAGATGCACGGACAGACCGCGGCCATTGTCGAGGTAACGGGTGCGGATACCGGCGGGCAGCGGGATGGGGTCGAGCATGGCTCAACACTGCACGCGATGGGGCGGGCTGGTCGAGAGGGTTCGATCATTCCAGCATATGTTGCACGACTGGCCGAGCAAGAACGATGCAATACGGCAGGTTTTAGAGCAAAAATAGTCGGGAAAACTCGATACTGCATGTTTGTATGGCGATATTGATGAGGTTTCGTCGCGCCATAACCCGGCCATATCGCCGGGATGATCGAATATATCGATCGTATGCACTCAAACAATTCATTGGCCAGATCACGGGAATCCGGCCATATCCGACCCGCCGGGTTGGTCCGGCCCTTTCCTTTTCATGGAGCGCTCCTGCATGCTGACCGTTGGCGACAAGTTCCCCGCCTTCCACCTGACCGCCGTCAAGGGCGGCCCCGAGGGCCTGGGTGGCCCCGGCGTCTCCTTCACCGAGATCTCCAGCGAATCCGATGCCGGCATGTGGAAAGTCATCTTTTTCTGGCCGAAGGACTTCACCTTCATCTGCCCGACTGAAATCGCAGCCTTCGGCAAGCTGTCGCGCGAATTCGCCGACCGCGATGCGGTCTGCTATGGCGTCTCGACCGACAGCGAGTTCGTCCACCTCAACTGGCGCGTCCACAACGACGATATCCGCGACCTGCCGATCCCCATGCTGGCCGATGTGAAGCGCGAACTCTCCACCGCGCTCGGCATTCTCGACAAGCAGGCCGGCGTGCCGCTGCGTGCCACCTTCATCGTCGATCCCGATGGCACAATCATGCATGTCGGCATCAATGGGCTGAATGTGGGCCGCAACCCCGCCGAGACGCTGCGCATCCTGGACGCCCTGCAGACCGACGAACTCTGCGCCTGCAACTGGACCAAGGGTGAAGAGGGCCTGAAGCCGGAAGTGTTGTTCAAGGCGGCCTGAAGACGCCGTCGAAAGGCGCGGCAGCCGCCACCCCAACCCTCCCGCGCCGTTCGGAGGGGGGCAATCAGCCCCCCTACCCCCCGTCTGGGAAGCTCATGCGCTTCGCAGACGGGTCCCACTCCCTGATGAACCCTATGGAACACACCATGTCGCTGGAAACCCTGCGTGACGCCCTGCCCGACTACGCCAAGGACCTCCGCCTGAACCTCGGCACACTCGCCACCGAACCCTCGCTGACCCAGCAGCAGCGCGCCGGCACCTTCATCGCCTGCGCTCTCGCCAGCCGCAACGCGCTGGTGATCCGCCACATCTCAGCCGAATTCGGCCCGCAACTCAGCGCCCCGGCGCTGGAAGCCGCCAAGGGCGCTGCCGCCATCATGGGTATGAACAACATCTACTACCGCTTCAGCCACCTCGTGGGCGGCGATTACCCGAACATGCCGGCTCGGCTGCGGATGAACATCATCGGCAAGCCTGGGGTCGAGAAGGTCGATTTCGAGCTCTGGTCGCTTGCGGTTTCCGCCATCAATGGCTGTGGCATGTGCATGGAAAGCCATGACAAGGTCGTCAAGCATGGCGGTCTGACGGCAGAGCAGGTGCAGGCCGCGGTGCGCATCGCTTCCGTTGTCCATGCAGTTGCGGCTACGCTGGACGGTGAGGCCGCGCTGGCGGCCTGAGGCCCGCCGCTCCGGGTGGGCCTGGCCCAGGAGACTCCATGTCCGATTCCGCCCACGACCTCCTGCTGCAGGGCCTCGGCGATGGCGGCTGGGGCTGGGCCGTGGGGGTGCTGGGTGGCATCGCCGAATTCACCCGCTCCCCATGGGAGAGTGCGCGGCGCATCCCTGGCGGCATGGTCACCGCCCGCGGCGGTATCGCGCTGCGGGCCGATCCCATAGCTAAGCTGGTGGCCCACGAGGCACTCAGCCGCCGCGCCGGTCATTGGCAGCAGGGGCTGACCCTGTGCCTCGCCACCCGCGACGCGGCGCTGGGCGAGGCGCATGGCGTCGTCACCGAACTCGGCCCCGATGATGAGCCGCTGCGCCCGCGCGACGGGGGCGCCACCCTGTTCGACATGGGCCTGGGCTTTGGTCATCTCCGCGCATGCGTGCGCACGGCTCAACCCGACTTGCTGGCCGCCCTGCGCGCGGGCTGCGGCCGGCCGCTTTTCGACCATGGCAGTCCAGCGGGGCCGGCGATCGTGCAGGCCTCGCCACACCGCGTCTTCATCACGGCGCTGGCCCGCATCGAAGTCTATCAGCCCATTCCGCCGCCTGATGGCCGCTCGCCCGAAGGGCCGCACACCCATATCCTGCCCGCCCTGCTGCGCAGCCGCCGCACCCATGCCGCCACCACCCATCTGCCCGAGGGGCTTGTGCCGGTGCTCGATGCCTTCCCGCCGCATCCCCTGAGCGATCTGCTGGGCAATGCCGCGCCCTTCGACGCGGCCCGCCATGCCGCCTTCCAGCGCATCATGCAGCGCTTCGGCAGCCCCGGCGCGCTGGGCGAGAAGCGCGGCGTGATGGCGGCACTGCGAGCCCGGCTGCCGCCGCATGCCCTGCCCGAGCCGGAGACGCGCGAGGCCCGCACCGCGCGCCGGGTGGCGCTGCGCCAGGCCAGCCACACCATGCCGACCAATCAGGTCCTGCCGGCCTGGCGCGCCGCCTGGGACGGGCATGAGCCGGAAGTGACCGAGACCATGGAGGCCGTGCCCGGCCACGGCTGATCAGGGCTTGCGGAACAGCCGGTTCCGCCCGTCCCCCGCGGCCTCGACGAAGCCGAATTGGGCGAGGTGGCCCGGAATGGCCTGCGCTTCCTCACCCTCAATCTCCACCAGGATCTCGCGCACATGGCGCGCCAGCATTGCCTCACCGCCGCGCAGGATGGCGGGTTCGATGCCGTCGACATCGAGCTTGATGTGGGTGGGCGGGGCCGCGCCGAATTCCGCGACGAAGGCGTCGATCGAGATCGCCGGCACCGCCTGGGAGAAGCGCGCGGTGCCGCCCGCGATGGAATGCATGGAATGGCCGGCCTCGCTGCTTGCCATTTCCAGCCGCGCCACGCCGCGCGCATCGCTGAGGGCGAGGCAGAAGGCATCGATCCACCGATCCAGCCCATTCGCCTCGGCGCTGCGGACCATGGCGGCGAAGGATTGCGCCGAGGGCTCGAAGGCCAGCACCCGCAGGCCCCGCTTTGCCGCGAAGAGCGTGTAGAGTCCGATATTGGCGCCGATATCCCACAGCACGGCATCCGCGGGCAGGCTCTCGATCCAGGCCACCGTCTCCGGCTCGTCACGGCCAAAGCCATAGGGGTCGTGCAGCGCGCGGTTGGAGGGGCAGAGGATGCGCAACACCCCGGCACTCGTCCGCACCTCCACCGCCTGGAGCGTCGCCTCATGCAGCAGGGCCAGGGTCGAGGCCCGGCGCTCGGGCTTCAGCGCTGCGGTGGCGATGCGGGCCATGCCATGCAGGGCGCGGGCTAGGGTTCGGCTCATGGCGCAGCCATGCCGCAAGCCGGGCCGGCGCGCCAGGGCGCGCAAACGGCGATTTTTGGTTGCATGATCGAACCAATTCACTACCCTGGGCTGTGCCATGAACAGCGCGCGGATCACCACCTTCGCCTTCGCTGGCATCTCCGCTGTCCCGGTGGAGGTGCAGGTGCAGTTCGCCCCGGGCCTGCCCAGCTTCATGGTCGTCGGCATGGCCGACAAGGCGGTGGGCGAGAGCCGCGAGCGGGTGCGCGCGGCACTGACCGCGCTTGGCCTCTCGCTGCCGGCGCGGCGGCTGGTGGTGAACCTCTCGCCGGCCGATCTCGCCAAGGAGGGCAGCCATTACGACCTGCCCATCGCACTCGCCGTGCTGGCGGCGATGGAATTGCTGCCGGGGGAAGAATTTTCCCAATTCGCGGCGCTGGGCGAATTGTCGCTGGATGGCGCGATCCTGCCGGTGGCCGGCGTGCTGGCCGCCGCGCTCGGCGCATCGGAGCGTGAACTCGGTCTGATCTGCCCCGCCGCCCAGGGGCCGGAGGCGGCCTGGGCCGGCAGCATCCAGGTGCTGGCCGCGACCAACCTGATCCAACTCCTGAACCATTTCCGCGGCACCCAGGTGCTGGCCCAGCCGCAACCGCCGGCGGTGAGCGATACTGTCTGGGATGGTCCCTGCCTGTCAGACGTGGTCGGACAGGAGAGCGCAAAGCGCGCTTTGGAGGTGGCGGCGGCGGGCAACCATAATCTCCTTATGGTGGGCCCGCCGGGTGCCGGGAAATCCATGCTGGCGGCGCGGCTGCCGGGGCTGCTGCCGCCGCTCAGCGCGGCCCAGGCGCTCGAATTGTCGCTGATCCACTCGGTGGCGGGGCTGCTGCGCGATGGCAAGCTGCTCGCCCGCCCTCCGTTTCGCCAGCCGCATCATTCGGCGAGCCAGGCGGCGCTGGTCGGCGGCGGGCCGCGGGCCCGGCCGGGCGAGATCAGCCTGGCCCATCATGGCGTGCTCTTCCTCGATGAATGGCCGGAATTCCAGCGCCCGGCACTGGAGGCGCTACGCCAGCCGATGGAGACCGGCGAGGCGGCGATCGCCCGCGCCCAGGCCCATGTCACATATCCCGCGCGCTTCCTCTGCGTGGCAGCGATGAACCCCTGCCGCTGCGGCATGCTGGGGGATACGGGCCGGGAATGCAGCAAGGCGCCGCGTTGTGGCGAAGATTACACCGCCCGCCTCTCGGGACCGCTGCTGGACCGGATGGATATCGCGATCGAGATCCAGCCCATCGCCGCCCGCGAATTCGCCAACGCGCCGCGCGGCGAGAGCACGGCGGTGGTGGCCGCCCGGGTCGCCCAGGCGCGTGGCCGGGCGGTGACGCGCGGGGAGGAGGCGCGGGTCTCGCCGGCAGCGCAGGCGCTGGCCGAATCAGCCGCCGAACGGTTGCGCCTGTCCAACCGCGCTTTCCTGCGCAGTCTGCGCGTGGCCCGCAGCATTGCCGACCTTGCCGCCTCCGAGACGGTCGAAAGGCCGCATGTCGCGGAGGCATTGAGCTTCCGGCGGCGGCACGCCCCGGGCTGACGGCCCCATCCAGGGGTCAAATGCGCATTTCCCCTTGTCCACGTCACGTGGCATACCGGACAGGTTCGCAAGCGGTTGCCGCATCCATCTTGGCGGGAACAGGCCGGACGACGAATGCCCGCAGGCTTCACGAATTCGAAGCCCGCATGGCGTAGCGTGCCGCCGACAGAATGCCGGAGAATGTAATGGATATCCAAGTCCCCCCCACCTCGCTGACCACGCCCGCCGCCGATGCGCGGACGCTGGCCGACAGCATCCTGCGCAAGCTGGTCTTTGACCTCGGCAAGAGCCAGCAGGGTGCGCAGCGGCGGGACTGGTTCATGGCGGCGGCCTTGGCGACCCGCGACCAGGTCATCGAGCGCTGGCTCGGCGGCACCCGCAGCGCGTACCATTCCCAGGCCAAGCAGGTGTATTATCTCAGCCTGGAATTCCTCATCGGCCGGCTGCTGCGCGACAACATCAGCAATCTGGGCATTGCCGACCAGGTGCGCGAGGCGCTGGATATTCTGGGCGTGCCTTTCGATGAGGTGCGCACCGCCGAACCCGATGCGGCGCTGGGCAATGGCGGCCTCGGCCGCCTCGCCGCCTGTTTCATGGAGAGCCTGGCCTCACTGGGCATCCCCGCCTTCGGCTATGGCATCCGCTACGATCATGGCCTGTTCCGGCAGCAGATCCTGGGCGGCTGGCAGCGCGAGGTGCCGGAGGATTGGCTGACCTTCGGCAATCCTTGGGAGTTCGCCCGGCCCGAGATCGCCCATGACATCGGCTTTGGCGGCAACATCACCGTGGTCGACGGCAAGGAAGGCCCGCGCCAGGTCTGGCAGCCCAGCGAGACCATCCAGGCCGTGGCCTATGACACCCCGATCATCGGCTGGCGCGGCAAGCACGTGAACACGCTGCGCCTGTGGTCCGCCCGCGCCTCCGACCCGCTGTCGCTGGAGGCCTTCAACAATGGCGACCATGTCGGCGCGCTGGCCGACCAGGTGCGGCAGGAGGCCATTTCCAAGGTCCTCTATCCCGGCGACGAGACCCCTTCGGGCCAGGAATTGCGCCTGCGGCAGGAGTATTTCTTCGCCTCCGCCGCGTTGCAGGACCTCGTGCGCCGGCATCTTCGCGTCTATGGCAGCCTCCACACCTTGCCCGACCGCGTGGCGATCCAGCTCAACGACACCCATCCCGCCATCGCGGTGGCGGAGCTCATGCGGATCTGCGTGGACCTGCACGGCCTCTCCTGGGAGGAGAGCTGGAAGATCACCCAGGGCTCGATCAGCTACACCAACCACACCCTGCTGCCCGAGGCGCTGGAGAGCTGGCCGGTGCCGCTGATGGAGCGGCTGCTGCCGCGCCACATGCAGATCATCTACCTCATCAACGGCCATCACCTCGATGCCGTGGCCGCGGCGCATCCGGGCAATCTCGACCTGCTCTCCTCCGTCTCGCTGATCGGCGAGGGCTATGGGCGGCGCGTGCGCATGGGCCACCTCGCCTTCGTGGGCAGCCATAAGGTGAATGGCGTCTCGGCGCTGCATTCCGACCTGCTGAAGCAGACCGTGTTCTACGATTTCAACATGCTCTTCCCCGGGCGGATCGTGAACAAGACCAATGGCATCACCTTCCGCCGCTGGCTGCACCAGGCCAATCCGGGCCTGACCGACCTGCTGCGCGAGACGGTGGGCGATCGCGTGCTGGATGATCCCTCCGCGCTGGAGGGCTTGCGTCCACTGGCCGACGACGCGGCATTCCAGCAGAAGTTCATGGCGGTGAAGCGCGCCAACAAGGAGGCGCTGGCGACCAATGTGCGCGCGGCGCTGGATTTGAAGATCGACCCTGCGGCGATGTTCGACGTGCAGATCAAGCGCATCCACGAATACAAGCGGCAATTGCTGAACGTGCTGGAGGCCGTGGCGCTGTACGACGCCATGCGCGACAGCCCCACCCAGAGCTTTGCGCCGCGGGTCAAACTCTTCGCCGGCAAGGCGGCGGCGAGCTATCACCGCGCCAAGCTCATCATCAAGCTCGCCCATGATGTCGGCCGGGTGATCAATGCGGATCCGGTGATCCGCGACAGGCTCAAGCTCGTCTTCCTGCCAAACTACAATGTGAGCGCGGCCGAGGTGATCGTCCCCGCGGCCGATCTGTCGGAGCAGATCTCTACCGCCGGCATGGAGGCGTCCGGCACCGGCAACATGAAACTCGCGCTGAACGGCGCGCTGACCATGGGCACGCTGGACGGCGCCAATGTCGAAATCCTGGAGCGTGTGGGGCCGGACAACATCCACATCTTCGGCAAGACCACGCCCGAGGTGGCCGAGCACCGCGCCCATGGCATCCGCGGCCAGGCCGCCGTCGATGCCTCGCCCCGCCTCGCCCAGGTGCTGGAGGCGATCCGCTCCGGCGTCTTCTCGCCCGATGACCCCAGCCGCTATCACGGCCTGGTCGATGACCTGCTGAACACCGACCATTTCCTGGTGCTGGCCGATTTCGACAGCTACTACGCCGCACAGCGCGACGCCGATGCGCGCTGGAACAACCCCCAGGCCTGGGCCAGGGCCGCCATCCTCAACACCGCCAATGTCGCCTGGTTCAGCTCCGACCGGACGATCTCGGAATATGCGGAGGACATCTGGAAGGTGGCCCCGGTGATCTAGCGGTGGCCAACGGGGGGGACATAGAGGCGGAGATCACCGCCATCACGGAAGCCAGGCATGGCGATCCCTTCGCCCTGCTCGGCCCGCACGCGGTCGCGGGGGGAACGGTGCTGCGCGTCTTCATCCCCGGGGCCGAGACGCTCTCGGCCGAGGATGCGAGCGGACCCATCCGCCTCACCCGGCGCCACCCCGCGGGCTTCTTCGAGGGGCTGGTGCCCGGCCCCGGCCATCGCTGGCTGCAGGCCACCGCGGGCGGCGTGACCTGGCGCGAGGGCGATGCCTATGCCTTCGGCCCCAGTCTCGGCCCGCTCGACGATCATCTGCTGATCGAGGGCACGCACAGCCTGCTGGCCGAGCGGCTGGGGGCCCATCCCATGACCCATGAGGGTGTCGCGGGCTGGCGTTTCGCGCTCTGGGCGCCGCATGCCCAGCGGGTCTCGGTGGTGGGCGAGTTCAACCACTGGGATGGCCGCCGCCACCCCATGCGCCGACGCGTGGATAGCGGGCTGTGGGAGATCTTCCTGCCCGGCCTGCATGCCGGTGCGCGGTACAAATTCGAGCTTCGCACCGGCGATGGCGTGATCCTGCCGCTGAAGGCCGACCCCTATGGCTTCGCCGCCGAGCTTCGTCCCGGCACCGCCTCGGTCCTGCATGCGCCGGATGGGCATGTCTGGACCGATGCCGACTGGCTCGAAACCCGCGCCGAGCGCCAGGGTCGCGGCCAGCCCATGAGCGTCTATGAGGTCCACCCCACCTCCTGGAAGCGGCACTGGAATGGCAGCTTCTGGAACTGGGATGAGCTGGCCGACGACCTCATCCCCTATGTCGCCGATCTGGGCTTTACCCATGTCGAGTTGATGCCGGTGATGGAGCATCCGCTCGATATGAGCTGGGGCTACCAGACCATCGGGTTGCATGCGCCCACCGCGCGGCTGGGCGAACCCGCGGGGCTGAAGCGCTTCATCGACGCCGCGCATCAGGCGGAGATCGGCGTGCTGCTGGACTGGGTGCCGGCGCATTTCCCCAAGGACGCGCATGGGCTGGCGATGTTCGATGGCGGGCCGCTTTACGAGCACCCCGACCCGAGGCGCGGCGCGCATCCCGACTGGGGCACCGCCATCTATGATTACGGGCGGAAGGAAGTGCTGGCCTTCCTCGTCGGCAATGCGCTGTTCTGGCTGCGCGAATACCACGCCGATGGGCTGCGGGTGGATGCGGTGAGCTCGATGATCCGCCTGGATTATTCGCGCGCGCAGGGGGAATGGGCGCCGAATGAATTCGGCGGCAACGAGAATCTCGACGCCGTGGCCTTCCTGCGCCGGGTCAATGAGCTTGTCCGCGCCGAGGTGCCCGGTGCGCTGATGATCGCCGAGGATGCGACCGACCGCCCCGGCATCTCCCGACCGCCCGAGGAGGGTGGCCTGGGCTTCCACATGAAGTGGAACATGGGCTGGATGAACGACACGCTGCGCTACATGGCGCTGGACCCCATCCATCGCAGCAACCACCACCAGCTCATGAACTTCGCCATCGTCTATGCCTGGAACGAGGATTTCCTGCTGCCGCTGAGCCATGACGAGGTGGTGCATGGCAAGGCCACCCTGCTCGGCCGCATGCCGGAGACGGGAATGGAGGATTGGCAGCGTTTCGCCAATCTGCGGGCCTATTACGGTTTCATGTGGGGCCATCCCGGCAAGAAGCTGCTTTTCATGGGCCAGGAATTCGCGCCCTGGCGGGAATGGGCGGAGACGCGGGAGCTGGATTGGTGGCTGCTGCAATACCCCCGCCACCAGGCGATGCAGGGCCTGGTGCGCACCCTCAACCGGCTGCATCGCGAGGAGCCGGCGCTGCATGCGCTGGACCACGCGCCCGAGGGCTTCGGCTGGATCGATGCCGATGACGCAGCGCATTCCACCTTCAGCTGGCTGCGCTTCGGCGGGGACGATGCCGCACCGATTGCGGTGCTGAGCAACTTCACTCCCGTGCCGCGCGAATTCCGCCGCATCGGCCTGCCGCGGTCGGGCTGGTGGGATGAGGTGCTGAACACCGACGACACGGGCTGGGGCGGCAGCGGGATGGGCAATCCCGATGGCGTCCTGGCTGTCACGCAGGCTTCACACGGCTTTCCGGCCTCGGCGGTGGTCACATTGCCGCCGCTGGCCACCATCTATTTGCGTCACCGAACGGGAGGGGCAGGACAACATGCCAAGGGGTGAGGATTCGGGCATGGGGCCGCTCGCGCGGCACGCCATGGCCTTCGTGCTGGCCGGCGGCCGCGGCTCGCGGCTGATGGAGTTGACGGACCGGCGCGCCAAGCCTGCGGTCTATTTCGGCGGCAAGACGCGCATCATCGATTTCACGCTGTCCAATGCGCTGAATTCGGGCATCCGCCGCCTGGCGGTGGCCACGCAGTACAAGGCCCATTCGCTGATCCGCCACCTCCAGCGCGGTTGGACGTTTCTGCGCCCCGAACGCAATGAGAGCTTCGACATCCTGCCGGCCTCGCAGCGCGTCTCGGAGGTGAACTGGTATCTCGGCACGGCGGATGCAGTGTACCAGAACATCGACATCATCGCCGACTACAAGCCGAAATTCATCGTGCTGCTGGCGGGCGACCACATCTACAAGATGGATTACGAGCGCATGCTGCAGCAGCATGTGAACGACCAGGCCGATGTCACCGTGTGCTCCATGGCCGTGCCGCGGCTGGAGGCCACGGGCTTTGGCGTGATGGAGGTCGATGCGACCGGGCGCATCGTGGATTTCGTCGAGAAACCCGCCAACCCGCCGGGCATTCCCGGCCGGCCGGACATGGCCCTGGCCTCGATGGGCATCTATGTCTTCGACACCGAGTTCCTCTTCGACCTGCTCAGGCGCGACGCGGCGGATGCGAATTCGAGCCATGATTTCGGCAAGGACCTGATCCCCTACATCGTCAAGAACGGCCGGGCGGTGGCGCATCGCTTCGAGCGCTCCTGCGTGCGCGCCAGCACCGAGATGCTGCCGTATTGGCGCGATGTCGGCACCGTCGATGCCTATTGGGAGGCCAATATCGGCCTCACCGAGATCGTCCCGGCACTCGATCTCTATGACCAGTCCTGGCCGATCTGGACCCATGCCGAGATCACCCCGCCGGCAAAATTCGTCCATGACATCGAGGGTCGGCGGGGCGAGGCGATCTCCTCCCTGGTCTCGGGTGGCTGCATCGTCTCGGGCGCCAATGTGCGCAAGTCGCTGCTCTTCACCGGCACGCATGTGCATTCCTATGCAAAGCTGGATGGGGCGGTGGTGCTGCCACAGGTCGATATCGGCCAAGGGGCGCGTCTCACCCGTGTCGTGGTGGATCGCGGCGTGCGCATCCCCAACGGGCTGGTGGTGGGCGAAGACCCCATCGAGGATGCCCGCCGCTTCCGCCGCACGGAGGCCGGCATCACCCTGATCACGCAGCCCATGCTGGACCGGCTGGCGTGAGCCTGCGGGTCCTCGCCGTCGCCTCGGAATGCGTGCCGCTGATCAAGACCGGAGGGCTGGCCGATGTTGCCGGCGCCCTGCCCGGCGCGCTGGCCGCGCATGACATCGCCATTACCACGATGCTGCCCGGCTACCCCGCCGTCATGGCCGCGCTGAGCGACACGCGCCCGGCGCGCACCCTGCCCGATCTCTTCGGCGGGCCGGCGCGGCTGTTGCGCGGCATGGTGCCTGTGGCCGGCTCCGCAGGGGGCGGGCTCGACATCATCGCCATCGACGCGCCGCATCTCTTCGGCCGCGCCGGCAGCCCCTATCTCATGCCCGATGGAAGGGAATGGCCCGATAACGGGCTGCGCTTCGCGGGGTTGGGGGCCGCCGCCGCTGCGGTGGCGCAGGATGGGCTGGGGCAGACCCGCTTCGATGTCGTGCATGCGCATGACTGGCAGGCGGGCCTGACGCCCGCCTATCTGCGCTTTGGGCCGAGGCCGGTGCCCAGCCTCTTCACGATCCACAACCTGGCTTTCCAGGGGCAGTTTCCGGCCTGGTTCTTCGGCCGGCTGGGCTTGCCGCCCGAGGCGTTTTCCACCGCCGGCCTCGAGTATTTCGGCAATGTCGGCTACCTCAAGGCGGGGCTGTGGTTTGCCGATGCGATCTCCACCGTCTCGCCCAGCTATGCCGCCGAGATCCGCACGCCGATGGCCGGCATGGGGCTCGATGGGCTGCTGCGCGGCCGCGCCGGCTCGCTGCATGGCGTGCTGAACGGCATCGACACCGGCGAGTGGAACCCCGCCACCGACCGCCATCTGCCGGCGCGTTTCGATGCCGCCACCATCCCCGCCCGCGCCGCCAACAAGGCGGCATTGCAAGCCGCCTTCGGGCTCGACCAGGACCCGCTGGCGCCGCTCTTCGTCTATGTCGGCAGGCTGGCGTGGCAGAAGGGGGTGGATCTGTTCCTGGAGGCCATTCCGGCTCTCTTCGCCGCCGGCGGCCAGCTTGCCATCCTGGGCAGCGGCGATGCCGGGCTGGTGGAGCGCTGCCTGGGTGCGGCCGCGGCCAATCCGGGGCGGATCGGCACGCGCATCGCCTTTGACGAGGGGCTGGCCAGGCTGGCTTATGGCGGGGCGGACGCCATGCTGGTGCCCAGCCGCTTCGAGCCCTGCGGCCTCGCCCAGCTGTGCTCGCTCCGCTATGGCGCCTTGCCGATCGTCACCCGCGTGGGCGGGCTGGCCGATACGGTGGTGGACGCGAATGACGCGGCGCTCAGCCAGGGCTGGGGGAATGGCTTTGTGTGTTCGCCCGATAGCCCGGAGCTGCTGGGGGCCGCCATGCTGCGCGCGGCGGGGCTGTTCCGGCAGAAGGCGATCTGGGCCGGGCTGCAGCGCAATGCCATGGCGCAGGATGTCTCCTGGGCCACCTCGGCGGCGCGATATGCGGCAATCTATCGGGGTCTTGCCGGTGGTTGAACTGGGCGTGCATCTCGCCGGCGGCGCGGCGTCGGCGGCTATCCCCGCGCCAGGGGCCGAGGCGGTCGAGCTTTGCGTCTTCGAGGGCGGCCAGGAAACCCGGCACCGGTTGAGCCACCGCACCGGCGACGTCTTTCACGCCACGCTGCCGCTGCAACCCGGTGCGCGATACGGGCTGAGAGCCCATGGGCCGGGCTTCCGGCCGGAGAAATTGCTGCTCGACCCCTGGGCCCGCCGGCTGGACCGGCCCTTCAGTCTGCATCCCGCGATGTTCGATGGCAGCGATAGCGGCACCGTCATGCCGAAGGCCGTGCTGGAAGCCGCCCTGCCCGCCCTGGCCCCGTACCATCCCGACGCCCCGGCCCTCATCTACGAACTGCATGTCCGCGGCTTCACCATGCGCCACCCCGATGTGCCCGAGGCGCTGCGCGGAACCTTCGCGGGCCTGGCGCACCCCGCCGCCATCGCCCATCTCCGCGCGCTGGGGGTGAGCCATGTCGAGCTGCTGCCCTGCGCCGCCTGGGTGGATGAGCGCCACCTCCCGCCGCTCGGCCTCAGCAATTACTGGGGCTATAATCCGGTGGGGTTCCTCGCGCCCGACCCGCGGCTGGCACCGGGCGGCTTGGCGGAGGTGCGGGCCTGCGTGGCCGCGCTGCGCGAGGCGGGGATCGGCGTGATCCTCGATGTGGTGCTGAACCATTCCGGCGAGGGTGATGCGCTTGGCCCCATGCTCTCGCTGCGAGGGCTGGGCGAGGCGCATTGGTATGCCATGCGCGATGGGCTGCTGGAGAACCATGCCGGCACCGGCAATGCGCTGGCACTCGACAAATCCTGGCCGATGCGCCTGGCCATGGACGCGCTGCGGCATTGGGCGGAGCAGACCGGAATATCAGGTTTTCGGCTGGACCTCGCAACCACGCTGGGCCGCACGACCCGGGGTTTTGCGCCCGACGCGCCGCTGCTGCTGGCGATGCGGCAGGATCCGGTGCTGCGCCGCCTCATGATCATCGCCGAGCCCTGGGATATTGGCCCGGGCGGCTACCGGCTGGGCGAATTCCCGCCGGGCTGGCCGGAATGGAATGACCGCTTTCGCGACGACACCCGCCGCTTCTGGCGCGGCGATGCCGGGCGGCTGGGCGATTTCACCACCCGCTTCGCCGGCAGCGCCGATGTGTTTGGCGGCCGACCGGCCGGTGACAGCGTGAACTTCATCACCGCCCATGACGGGTTTTCGCTGGCCGACCTGGTCAGCCACGAGAACCGCCATAACCACGCCAATGGCGAGGAGAACCGTGACGGCGGGGCGGAGAATTTCTCCTGGAACAATGGCGTGGAGGGGGCGAGCCGCGACCCCGATGTCACCGCCGCGCGCGCCCGCGATGCCCGGGCCCTGCTGCTGCTGCTGCTCACCGCCCGCGGCACGCCCATGCTGGCGATGGGCGACGAAATGGGCCGCAGCCAAGGCGGCAACAACAATGCCTATTGCCAGGACAATGAAACATCCTGGCTGGAATGGCCGGGCGATGCGGGCCTGGCGCGCTTTACCGCGCGGCTGGTGCGGGCGCGCCGGGCGCATCCCGCGCTGCATGCCGCGTGCCATCTCACCGGGCTGCCGGGGGCCCCGGGTGGCCTGCCCGATGTGACCTGGGCCGCGCCGGGCGGGGGCGCCCTGCCGGATTGGGACGGCCAGGCGCTGGTCGCATTGTTGAGCCATGGCGAGGACCGCGTCGCCATCGCCTTCAATGCCGGCGACACGCCCTGGCCGCTGCATCTGCCCGAAGCCCGCGCCGGCCATGCCTGGCGCCTGTTGGCGGACAGCACGGCGCCGGAGGCGGAGGGCGCCCTGCCCGCCATCCTCCCCGCCCGGGCCGCGCTGCTGATGGCTGAAACCCCGGTTCGCGGCGCGATCGGGCTCGATGATGCCACGCTGCGTCGCCTCGCGACGCGCGCCGGCATCGATACGGGCTGGCATGACATCGCCGGCCGCCACACGGAGGTGCCGGTCGAGACGCTGCGCGCCGTGTTGGAGGCGCTGGAGATCGAACACAACTCCACCGATGCCGCACGGCACAGCCTGCGCGCGCTGGCCACACCGCCCGCTTTGCCGGCGCATGCAGCCCTCACCGAGGGTCGGCCAGGGACCTTGCTGGTCGGCCCCGAACTCGCAACCGGCCATGCCATGCTGGAGGTCGTGCTGGAGGATGGCGTGCGCCGCGCCATTGCCGCCGCCGGAGAGATCCTCTGGCACAGCCTGCCCGATGGCAGCCAGTTGCGGGTGAGGCGCCAGCCCATGCCGCCGCTGCCAGCGGGGCATCACCGGCTGGAGGTGGCCGGCCATTCCACGACGCTGATGGTCGCGCCAGCACGGGCCTTCATGCCGCTGCTGCGGCCGCAATTCGGCCTGGCCGCGCAGAGCTACGCGCTGCGCCGCGCCGGCGATCAGGGGATTGGCGACTACACCGCGCTGGCAATGCTGGCGGCCGAGGCCGGGGCCGCCGGCGCCAGGCTGCTCGGCATCAGCCCGCCGCATGCGCTGATGCCCACCGACCGCGAGCGCGCCAGCCCCTATCAGCCCTCCGACCGGCGCTTTCTCGAGCCCGTGCTGATCGATCTCGAAGCCCTGCCGCCCGGGCCGCTGACGCGGGCGGCGATGCAGCGCGAGGCTGGGCTGTTCCAGGCGTTGGCCGCGCGCGAGACGGTGGATTATTCCAATGTCTGGGTGGCCAAGCTGCGCGTGCTGGAAGCGGCCTTCGATGAGTTCCCGGAGGGCGACCCGGCCCTCTCCCGCTTCATCGCGGAGGGTGGCGCTGATCTGGAGGGCTTCGCCGCCTTCACCGCCATCTCCACCCAGCGTGGCGGCACCGATACGCGCCAATGGCCGCAGGGCCTTCGCCATGCCGGGGATCACGGCATCGCCCGCTACAAGGGCAGCGAGGCCAGGCGCATCCGCTTCCAGCAATTCCTGCAGTTCCTGGCCGATGCGCAGCTCGGCCAGGCCGCGCGGGCGGGGGCCGGGCTGTATCGCGACCTGGCCGTCGGCAGCGCGCCGGATGGCGCCGAGCCCTGGTGTGCGCCAGGGGCGTTTCTCAGCGGCTTTTCGCTTGGTGCGCCGCCCGATCCGCTGGGACCGCAGGGCCAGGTCTGGGGCCTGCCGGCGCCGCGCCCCAGCACATTGCCCGGCCATTTCCGCGGGTTGCTGGCGGCCAATATGCGCCATGCCGCGGCGCTGCGGATCGACCATGTCATGGGACTGCAGAGGCTCTTCCTGGTGCCCGATGGCGCGCCGGGTGCGGCCGGCTGCTACCTGCAATACCCCCGCGACGCGCTGTTGGCGGAGCTGACCCTGGCCAGCCAGCGGACGCAATGCATGGTGGTGGGCGAGGATCTCGGCACCGTGCCCGATGGGCTGGGCCCGGCGCTGGATGCGGCCGACGTGCTGTCCTACCGCGTGCTGTGGTTCGAGCGCGAGGGCGATGGCGCGCTGCGCTCGCCGGCGCAATGGACGCGCAAATCCGCCGCCTGCGTCTCGACCCATGACCTGCCAACGCTGGCGGGCTGGTGGGCGGGGGCGGACATCGCCGAGCGCCTCGCCCTGGGCCTGGCCGATGAGCACGCCCTGGCAGCGCGCGAGGCGGAGCGCGAGGCGCTGCTGGAGGCGCTCGGCCGGCCGGAGGGCATCACCACCGCCGATGCCTTCTCGGATGGGCTGGCGGCACTGATCCATGCCCATGTCGCGGCCGGCAGCCCCTTGCTGATGCTGGCACAGTCCGAGGATTTTTCCGGCGAGACCGTGGCCGTCAATCTGCCGGGAACGGATCGGGAGCGGCCGAACTGGCGCCGGCGCCTCACCACATCCCTGCCCGGCCTCTGCGCCACGCCGCGCGGCCGGGCCATATTGGCGGCACTTGCCGGGAGGGTCTGATGCGCGTGCTGCTGGTTCACTGCCACCCCAGGGCCGATAGTTTGTCGGCAGCCCTGGCCGATGCGGCGGAGGCGTCGCTGCTTGGCGGCGGGCATGTGGTGGAGCGGCGTGATCTCTACGCGGAGGGGTTTTCGCCCGCCGTCACCGACAAGGCGCATCGCCAGTACATGGATTTCGCCGCCAACCAGCAGGGGGTGGAAGAGGATGTGGCGCAGTTGCAGCGGGCGGAGGCGCTGCTGCTGGTCTATCCCACCTGGTGGTATGGCATGCCCGCGGTGCTGAAGGGCTGGTTCGACAGGGTCTGGGTGCCCGGGGTGACCTTCGTGGTCAGTGCGGGCGCCATCCAGCCCCGGCTGACCAATATCCGGCGCATCGGGGTGGTGACGACCTATGGCTCGCCCTTGTGGCTGCTGCTCTGGCTGGGCTGGCCGGACCGGCGGGTGATCGGTGGCGGTATCCGCAGGCTTTGTGCAAAGGGCTGCAGGCTGGACTGGCTGTACCTCACGCGGATGAATTTTCGCACCCGCACGGAATGCACGGGCTTCATCGACAGGGTAAAGGCGCGGCTGTCAGCCTGGTGAGACGCCCAGGACCGCGTCGAGCTCGCGGTAATCCGGCACGGTGGCCTCCAGCACGCGGCCGGCGCGAAGGACGATGCGGTCGGCCTGCGGGCGGGACAGCAGTTCGGTCATTCCGCGGGCCGAGAACAGAATCAGGTCGGCTGGCGCGCCAGCTTCGATGCGGCCCAGACCCTTCAGGCCCATGGCCTCGGCGGGGATGGCTCTGACCGCGTCCGGCCAGGCGCCCATGGGGTGGTCGAGATGGAGGATGCGGGTCGCCTCGCGAAAGACCTCCACCATGTCGAGATCGCCATAGGCGTAGAAGGGGTCGCGGGTGTTGTCCGAGGCCAGGGAGACGCGCAGGCCGGCGGCGCGCATCTCATGCACCAGGGTCACGCCGCGCCAGCGGGGGGTGCGGCCGGGTGCGCGGTCCTGCAGGTACATGTTGCACATCGGCAGGACGATGATGTCGATGCCGGCCTCGGCCAGGGCCTTGATGGTCTCGGCGGCAAAGTCGTCGGGTTGCAGGGAGAGCGAACAGCAATGGCCGCACTGGATGCGGCCTTTGAATTTCCGGCGGATCGCGGTGAGGGCGATTTCGCGCAGGGCGCGGGCACCGGTCTCGCCGCTCTCGTCGACATGCAGATCGAGGTCGAGGCCGCGCTTCTCGGCGAGGCCAAAAAAATGGTCGAGCATCGGCTGGAATTCCGCCGGCAGCTCCGCGTGGATGCCGCCGGTCAGGCGCGTGACCATGCCCAGCACCCCGCCGTGTTTCTGGACGAGGTCGGCCAACTCATCACCTTCCGGCCCCTGAAAACGGTCAAGCGGCGCGATGGACGACATTTGCAGGGTGATGCGGCCGGCCCATTCTGCGCGCAGCCGCTCGAAGACGGGCCAGGTTGTGCGGGCCAGGGGCAGGTAGCTGTCGAGATGGCTGCGGATGGCGACGGTGCCGTAGGCGTGGGCCGCGCGCAGGGCGAAATCGGCTCTTGCAAAAATATCGTCGGCGGTCCAAGCGGCGCCGCGGTCGGCCATCACAGCCTCTATCGCGCCGGCGAAATCGCCGGTGCGGTTCTGCATCCTGGGCCAGATATGGCCCTTGTCGAGATGGGTGTGGCCATCGACCAAGCCGGGCCAGATTTGGCCGCCATCGAGGGAGATGCCGTCCGTCACCGTGCCCAGGGGGACTACACTGGCAATGCGGCCATCCTCGATGCGGATATCCACCCGGGCCAGGGCACCGTCCTGGATGATGCGGGCGTCGCGCAGCCAATAGCGGCTGCCGGCCTGGGCGAGGGTTTGGCGAATGGTTTGCATCAGCGTCGGTCTCCGGCGCCCGCACTCTCATGCCAGCGGCGCAGCAGCAAGTGGGAGAGCAGGGAGAGCGCCAGGAAGATCGCGATGCCGGTGCCCGAGACGAGGACGAGGGCCGCGAACATCAGTGGGATCTGCAACTGGTATCCCGCCTCGAGAATCCGGTAGGCGAGGCCAGAGGCGCGGCCGCCGGAGCCGGCCACGAATTCGGCCACGATGGCGCCGATCAGCGACAGCCCGCCCGAGATGCGCAGGCCCGCCAGGAAATACGGCATCGCGGTCGGCAGGCGCAGCCGCCACAGCACCTGCCAGCGCGTGGCGCCATAGAGGCGGAAGAGGTCGACCAGGTTTCGGTCGGTCGAATTCAGCCCGACCGTGGTGTTGGACAGGATGGGGAAGAAGGCCACGATCCAGGCGCAGATCAGCAGCGCCACCTGAATATTGTCGACCCAGATGATGATCAGCGGCGCGATGGCGACAATGGGCGTGACCTGCAGGATCACGGCATAGGGGAACAGCGAGAGCTCGATGATGCGCGACTGGGCGAAGAGCACCGAGAGTGCGAGGCCGAGCGAGGCCGCGACGGCCAGCGCCATGAAGGTGATCTGCAGGGTGATGCCGAGCGAGACGGAGAGCGAACCCCAGTTGCGCACCAGGGTTTCGGCCACCAGCACGGGGCCGGGCAGGATGTAGCGGGGCACCTCGTAATGCCGCACCGCCCATTCCCAGCCGCCCAGGAAAATCACGCCGATCAGGCTGGGGGCCAGGATGCGCAGCCACATCGTGTAGGAGATGCCGAGGATGCCGGGTTCGCGGTGTTCCGCGATCAGTTCGTCACTCATGCCGCCCCCGATGCCTGGAGCGCGCCAGGGCGAAGGGTTGAATCGGTGGCAGTCATGCCGCCATCGCATCCGACAGCGCGTGGCTGACCTCGCGGCAATGGGCTGCGTAGATCGGCGAGGTGCGGAATTCCTCCGCCGCGCGGTCCTCGGCCGGCACATGCAACTCGGCCACGATGCGGCCCGGACGCGGCGCCATCACCACGATGCGCTCGGCGAGGAAGACGCTCTCGAACACCGAATGGGTCACGAAGACCACGGTGAAGCGCTCGGCCTGCCAGAGCTTCAACAGGTCGTTGTTGAGGCGGAAGCGGGTGATTTCGTCGAGTGCGGCGAAGGGCTCGTCCATCAGCAGCAGGCGGGGTTTCGTCACCAGCGCGCGGGCGATGGAGACGCGCATGCGCATGCCGCCGGAGAGCTGCCGGGGATAGGCATCCTCGAAGCCCGCGAGTTCGACGCGGGCGAGCATTTCGCGGGCGCGGGCGGCAGCCTCATGGCGCGCGACCCCGGCCAGTTCCAGCGGCAGCATCACGTTGCGCAGCGCGGAGGACCACGGCATCAGGGTTGGCTCCTGAAAGACGAAGCCGATATCGCGCCGTGCCGCGGCGTCGGCCCATTCGAGGCTGCCGGCACTTGGCGCATCCAGGCCCGCGATCATGCGCAGCAAGGTGGATTTTCCGCAGCCCGAAGGCCCGAGGAGGGCCAGGAAATCGCCGCGCGCGATCTCAAGCCCCACATCCTGCACCGCCAGCGTGCCAGTGGCGTAGCGCTTGGCCACGCCGCGGAGTGTCAGCAACGTGCTGCGCGCCTGATCGACGCCCTCGCTGCCACTTGGCCGATCGGGCGCGGTCAGGTCAGGCCCACCCGCTTGTTGATGAAGCGCAGATCATAGGCCTTCCTGAAATCGAGGTTGGGCGGGTTGATGCCGACGTCGCGCGTGGTCTGGTAGAAACTCTGCCAGCGCGCATCGGTCATGGCGCCGATGCCGAGTTGCAGGGCGTCGCCGGACAGCACGATGCCCTGTTCGTTCATCACCCGCACGGCGTAGTCGATCTTGGCCTGGTCCATCTCGGGGTTGTCACGGATGATCATGGCATTGGCGGCGCCGACGTTTTCGGAGCGCATGTATTGGCTCCAGCCCTCGATGGTGGCGTTGATGAAGCGCTGCACCACGTCGCCGCGCTCGTTCACCATGCGCTGGGAGACGTCGATGGTGGTCTGGTAATTCTCATAGCCGGCATCGGCGATGAGGAAGACCTTTGGGCGTGCGCCGACACCCATCGCGGCGAAAGGCTCGCTCGAGAGGAAACCCTGCTGGATCGCCATGCGGTCCGCCAGCCAGGGCTGGATGTTAAAGGTATAGGGCCGCACCTGCTCGTCGGTGAAACCGAACCTGGCGCGCAGGAAGGGCCAATAGGTCACCCTGCCCGCGGCACCGACCAGGATGGGGCGGCCGCGCATATCCTCGAAGCGATTGATGCCATTGCCCTCATGCGTCATCAGGACCTGGGGGTCCTTCTGCATGATCGAGCCGATGGTCAGGAAGGGGATGTTTTCGCGGACGTAGTTCAGCGCCTGGAAACCGTTGGACATGATGAAGTCCACCCGGCCGGCGAGGAGCAATTGCGCCGGGTTCTGCTGCGGCCCGCCGGCGCGCAGATCCACCTCCAGACCGTGGCGGCGATAGATGCCGGCGGCCACGGCCTGGTAATAGCCGCCATGCTCGGCCTGGGCGCGCCAATTTGTCTGGAAGGAGACCCGGTCGAGTGACTGGGCCAGTGCCACGCGGGCGCCGGGCACGGCGGCCAGGGCCAGGGCGGTGCCGCCGCCCAGCAGGGCGCGGCGCTCGATGCGATAACGTGTCCTCATGGGTTCTCTCTCCGGATGGCGTCGTCTTGGCGCCTATGCTGCGCGATTGCGCTGAGATGTCCACTCGGGGCGGTTGCACAAGATGAACAGACCGCCCCGGTTGGTGCTGGGGAATGCAGCGGGTTTAGGCGAATTGCTGCGGACGGGGCACGTACAAAAAGCCCTCGCCGTCGCGGATGATGCGGCCGAAACCGGGCCAGGGCACATGCACGCCGCCCATCAGAATGCCCTCTCGCTCCAGCATGGTCAGGGTCTTCACGCGGCTCTCCACGCCCATCGCCGCATCCACGTCCACGCCCACGCGCCAGCGCGGCCGGGCCAGTTGGATCGTCATCTGATGCGCGATGTCGCCCCAGATCAGCATGGACTGGTTCTGGCTGGTCAGGCGGAAGCTGACATGGCCCGGGGTATGGCCGGGGGCTGGGTCCATGAAGAAGCCGGGCAGGACTTCCAGATCGGGCCGCATCTCCACCAGGCGAATGCGGCCGGCATAGGGGCGGATGGCGCGGCGGCCCGCCTCGATAAAGCGCTGGCCCTGGGGCACGCGGGACTCCATCGCGGGGTCGGTCCAGAACTGGTGGTCGATCCCGGTCACCACCACCTCGGCATTGGGGAAGTTGCGGGTGGTGCCGTCATAGCTGAGGCCCAGCGCGTGCTCGGGGTGGATATGGGTGAGCAGGACGGTGTCGACGTCCTCCGGCCGGTAGCCGCTGGCGCGCAGCGCGTCGAGAGTGCCGCCGGTGGTGGGGATGAAGGAGGAATGGCCGCCGCAATCGATCATGACCAGGTTGCGGCCGGTGTTCACCAGATAGGCGCCAACGGGCTGGTGCAGGCCGGCCTCGATGGCGAAAGCACGGGCGCGCAGGGGCACGATCTCCTCGGGCCGGCTGTCGGGGAAGAAATTCTGGATGCCGGCATTGGTGCCGCCCATGGCGCCGTCCAGCAGCGTGGTCACCTCCATGTCGCCCAGGGTCAGGCGCAGGAAACGCGGCGGGTTCGCGCCCTGCTTCGGCGGTGCGCCGGTGGCCAGCGCGGGCGTGGCGCCGGCGGCGACGATGGTGGCGGCGCCCATCAAGGCAAAGCGGCGGTCGATCGGCATGCGGCGTCTCCGGCAGTGCGTTCGGGCGCGGTGATAACCGGAAATTCATAATTTGGCCACCTTAGATCCGCCGATTGCCGCCAGGCCGGCCGGCCCGCAAGCTGGCACCATGACCCAGCCCGATATCATGCGAGCCATCAGTTTTCCCGCCCCCGGTGCCGGCTTCGAGGACACCACCCTGCCCGCGCCCGCGCCACCGCAGGGCCAGGATCTGGTGATCGCGGTGCGCGCGGTGGCGATCAACCCGCTCGATCTCAAGCAGCATGCCGGCCCGCCCCGGGTGCTGGGCGTGGATGCGGCGGGCGAGGTGGTGGCGGTGGGGCGCGACGCCCAGGGGCTTTTTTCGCCCGGGGATCGGGTGCTTTGCGCGGCGCCGCCCAATCGCCCTGGCAGCTATGCGCAGTTCGTGACCGTTGATGCCCGGCTGGTCGGACGCATCCCGGCGGGCATGGGTTTTGGGGCCGCCGCCGCCCTGCCCTGCGCCGGGCTCACCGCCTGGGAGGCGCTATTCGAGCGGCTTCGCATCGGCGATGACAGCAGCCTGCTGGTGCTGGGGGGTGCTGGCGGGGTGGGCAGCATGGCGGTGCAACTCGCCCGGCTGCGCAGCCAGGCCAGCATCACCGCCACCGCCTCGCGCCCGGAAAGCCGGGACTGGGTGACACGGATGGGCGCGCATCACGTGCTCGACCACGGCGCGCCTCTGGCCGAGCAGGCCCGGGAAAAGCGCCTGCGCTTCAGTCATATTCTGGCGACCCAGAGCACCGAGCGGCAATGGGAGGCGCTCTGCGCCATGCTCGCGCCCCGCGGCATGATCTGCGCCATCGACCAGCCGGGGATGCTCGATATGACGAAGCTGCGGCCCAAGGGCGGTGGGTTCCTGTTCGAGGCGCTGTTCAGCAAGGCGCTGGCCCAGGCGCCCGACATGGCGAGCCAGGGCGCGGCGCTGAGTGCCATCGCCGCCCTGCCCGGGCTGCAACCCATCACGACCGTGCAGGGCGGGGGCATCTGCGCGGCCCATATCGCCGTATGTCATGCGAAGCTCGCGGAGGGTCGAATGCTGGGCAAGGCCGTGTTGGAGGGATGGTGAGGCGGGGTCTCCTCGCGCTCGCGGCGTTGCTGCCGGGCTGTTCGCTGGCCGATCTCAGCGATGCGCTGACGCCGCGCGACGGCTACAGCCTCACGCCCGACATCGCCTATGGGCCGCTCGCCCGGCAGCGCTATGACCTCTATGCCACCGGCGCTGGCGGGCCGCTGGTGCTGTTCATCCATGGCGGCGAATGGCGGCAGGGCGACAAGGCGATGTACCGTTTCGTGGCGCAGGCGCTGGCCAGCCGTGGCATCGACTGCGCCATCGCCAATTTCCGGCTCTACCCCGAGGTGCGGTTCGAGGGGTTCATGGGCGATGCGGCGCTGTGCCTGGCGGCACTCGACCGGCCGCTGGTGCTGTGCGGGCATTCCTCGGGCGCGCATATGGCGATGCTGCTGGCGCTGGATGCGCGCTGGCGTGGGGCTGCGCGGGTGCGCGGCGCCATCGGCCTCGCGGGGCCCTATGATTTCCTGCCGCTGGACAACCCGCTGCATGAGGCGATCCTGAGCAACCCGCGCGGGTTGGAGGTGACCCAGCCGATCCGCTTCGCCGGTGGCGTGGCACCACCGCTGCTGCTGATGACCGGCGATGCCGACACCACCGTGATGCCGCGCAACACCACGGCCCTGGCTGCCGCCCGGCGCGCGGCGGGCGGGGTGGTGCGCGAGGTGCAGTATCCCGGCATGGGCCATATCGGCATCATCGCGGCACTTGCGGCACCGCTGCGGCCCTTCAGCCAGCCCGTGCTGAATGAGATGGCGGAATTCACCAACCGGGTCTGGGCCTGAGCGCGCCGGCAGGCTACCCGGAGGGCGATGTCTTTCAGGAGCCTCGCATGATCATCCTCGTCACTGGCGCCACCGCCGGCTTCGGCCTTGCCATCGCCCGCCGCTTCGCCGGCCAGGGCCACCGCATCATCGCCGCCGGCCGCCGCGCCGAGCGGCTGGAGGCGCTGCGGAGAGAGCTGGGCGATGCGGTGCTGCCGCTGATGCTGGATGTGCGCGACCGGGCGGGTGTCGAGGCGGCGGTGGCGTCGCTGCCGGCGGAATGGGCCGCGATCGACGTGCTGGTGAACAATGCCGGGCTGGCGCTGGGGCTGAACCCGGCACAGAGCGCCGATCTCGATGACTGGGACCAGATGGTGGACACCAACATCAAGGGCCTGATGTACATGACCCATGCGATGCTGCCGGGCATGGTTTCGCGCGGGCGCGGGCATGTCATCAACCTGGGCAGCACGGCGGGGGAATTCCCCTACCCCGGGGGCAATGTCTATGGCGCGTCAAAGGCCTTCGTGCGGCATTTCAGCCTGAACTTGCGGGCAGACCTCTGGGGCACGCCGGTGCGGGTGACCGAGATCGAGCCGGGGCTGGTGGGCGGCACCGAGTTCTCCAACGTCCGCTTCAAGGGCGATGACGGCAAGGTCGCGGCGATCTACGAAGGCGCCAATGCGCTGACGCCCGAAGATGTGGCGGAGGCTGTGGTGTGGACGGCGACGCTGCCGGCCAGGGTGAACATCAATGTGTTGCAGATGATGCCGGTGAGCCAGGCGTTTGGGCCTTTGCGGGTGCATAAGGGGTAGGCTTCTCAGCAAGCGCGTTATGTTATAACACTCGGCCTCTATTCGGAGACCGATATGTGCCGCCGCTGGCTTACCGCACTCCTCCTGACCACGTCCGCCGCCATGGCGCAGGAGACCGGCGAAGTTCCCGACACCGTGGTCAACGCCCAACGCCTCGACGCCGCGCGCCAGACCATCGCGCCGGGGCTGGGCGCCAGCGCGACCACGCTCGACCGGCAAATGATCGAGGGCCTGCCCGGCGGGCCTGATGCTCCGGTGCGCGCCCTGCTGCTGCAGACCCCGGGCGTGGCACAGGACAGTTTTGGCGAGTTGCACATCCGTGGCGAGCATCGCGGCCTGCAATACCGGCTCAACGGCATCACCCTGCCCGAAGGGGTCGCGGGCGGCTTCGGCGCGTTTCTCGATGCCCGGGCGATCGAATCCCTCTCCGTGCTCACCGGCGCGCTGCCGGCGCAATTCGGCTATCGCACCGGCGGCGTCATCGACATCACGTTGCGCAGCCCGAGCCAGAGCGGCGAGGGTGGCAGCGCATCCCTCCAGGGTGGCTCGCGCGGGACGATCAGGCCGGGCTTCGACTATGCCACCTCGGTCGAGGGCTGGGATCTCTTCGCCACCGGCAGTTTCCTGCGCAGCGCCCAGGGCACCGAGGGGCCGACGCGGGCCTTCACGCCGATCCATAACCTGACCCAGCAGGGGCGCGGGCTGTTCTATCTCTCCCGCGCGCTGGATGAGCGCACGCGGCTCTCCTTCATCTCGGGCGTCGCCATCAACAATTTCCAGATCGCCAATATCCCCGGCCGCACCCCCGCCTATACCGCCTTCGGCCTCAGTGAATTCGACAGTGCCAGGCTCAATGGCCGGCAGGGCGAGGGCAATGTCTTCAACGTTCTCGCCACCCAGCACAGCGCGGACGCCTTTGACGCCCAGGCCGCCATCTTCCAGCGCTATTCGCAAACCCGTTATCGCCCCGACAACACCGGCGAGGTGCTGTTCAATGGCGTGGCGAGCGATGTGCGCCGCCGCTCCAACTCCTACGGCATGCAGGCCGACAGTGCCTGGCGGGTGCATCCCGCACATACCATCCGCATGGGGGTCTCGGTCATCGCTGACAGCACCCTGGCGCAGAACCGATCCATTGTCCTGCCGCTGGACGGTGATGGCGCCGCCATCGACGACCCCTTCGGCATCACCGACCGGCGCTCGCGCGTTGGCTGGACCTGGGGCGCCTATATCCAGGATGAATGGCGCATCGCCGAGACGCTGACGATGAATGTCGGCCTGCGCTTCGACTATCTCGATGCCGCCGTGAAGGCGGGGCAGGTCAGCCCGCGGGTGAACCTGGTCTGGACACCCCTGGACGGCACGCGGGTGGCGCTGGGCTATGCCCGCTACTTCACACCGCCGGCGCAGGATCTGATCACGCCCGGTGGCCTGGCGCTCTTCGCCAATACCTCGGCCGCACCGCTGAACACCACCAATTCGCGGGTGCAGCCCGAGCGCAGCCATTACTTCAACCTCGCCCTGCAGCAGCGGGTGGCGGGCAATGTCACGCTGGGCCTGGGCGCCTATTACAAGGATGCGCGCGACCTGCTCGACCTCGGCCAGTTCGGCTCGGCGGTGGTCTATACGCCGTTCAACTACAGCCGGGGCCAGGTCTATGGCGTGGAGTTCACCGCCAATTGGCGCAGCCGCAGCCTCGACGCCTATGCCAACCTTGCTTTGTCCCGCGCCGCGGGGCGCGAGATCACCAGCAGCCAGTTCAATTTCGATCCGCAGGAGTTGGCCTATATCGCAAGCCGCCAGGTGCGGCTGGACCATGACCAGGCGGTGACCGCCAGCGCGGGTGTGATCTGGCGGCCCTGGGAAGGGGCGCGGGCCACCGCCACCGTGCTGGTCGGCAGCGGGCTGCGCCGCGGCTTCGCCAATAGCGAGAAGGCGCCGACCTATGGCACCGGCAATATCGGCTTCGCGCAGGATTTCACGGGGCCCGATGGCGCGGTCTGGACGGTGCGGGGGGATGTGATCAACGTGACTGACACCGTGACCCAGCTGCGCGATGGCTCGGGCATCGGTGTCGGCGCGCCGCAATTCCTTCCCAGGCGGGGGTTTTATGCGGGGCTGAGCCGGCGGTTGTGAGAGGGGGGGGGGAGGCATCCCCGTCAGGAGGCAGGGGCTGCTGGACCGCCGTCAGGTCAGCAAATTCCATCTGGCCGGGCGTTGTTCTAGGCTCACCGCATGACCCCGCAAAAACGCCCGGCCCACGGCCGATCCATGGTGGTGACCAACCACCCCGCCGCCTCCGCCGCCGCCGCCACGATGCTGGCCGAGGGTGGCACGGCGGTTGATGCCGCCGTTGCCGGCCTGCTGGCCCTCTCGGTCTGTGAGCCGATGATGGTGGGGCTTTTTGGCGGGGGCGTGTTCCATCTGCGCGAGGCGGATGGCAACCACATCATTCTCGACGGCCTCTCCACCGCGCCGGCCGCGGCCCACGCCGCCATGTTCACCCCTGCCCGTCCGGATGATCCGCTGGTGATCGAGGCGGTGGACCGGGTGAACATGGTGGGCCCGCTCTCGGTCGCAGTACCGGGCAATCTATTGGCCTGGAGTGCCGCGCTGGCGCGCGGCGGCCGGTTCTCGCTGGCCGATGTGTTGCAGCCCGCCATCCGCCTCGCGCGGCGGGGTTTCACCGTGTCGCATTACCTCGCCGATTGCGCGGCCGAGGCCGGATCGGACATGCTGCGCGACCCTGGGATCGCCGCGCTGTTCATGCCCGGCGGCCATGCCATCCGCGCCGGCACCACCCTGCGCAACCCCGCTTTGGCCGAGGCGCTGGAGGCCATCGCCTCGGGCGGGCCGGATGCGCTGCATGGCGGCGCGGTCGGCGCCTCGGCGGCGGGTGAGATCAAGGCGCGCGGCGGCATCCTCACAGTAGCCGACCTCGCGGCACAGCGCATGGTGGAGCGCGCGCCGATACGCGGCAGCTATCGCGGCTATGAGGTGCTGGCCCCACCGCCGCCCTCGGCCGCGGGCGTGCATGTCACGCAGATGCTGAACCTGCTGGAGGGTTTCGACATCGCAGCGATGGGCTTCGCCAATCCCGCCCGGCTGCATCTCGTGGCCGAGGCCCTGAAGATGGCCTTCGCCGACCGCGCCGCCGCGACCGCCGACCCGGCCTTTGTCGCCGTGCCGGTGGAGCCGCTGATCTCGAAGGCCTACGCCGCCGAGCGCCGTGACGAGCTAGACCCCGCGCGCGCGCGCGCCTGGGGCTCCGGCGTGGCACCGGGTGAGGCGCATACCACCCACCTCACCGTGGCCGACTCGGAGGGGCGGATCGTCGCCGCCACCCACACCATCAATTCGCTGTTCGGCGCGCGATTCCTGCTGCGCGAAACGGGCCTGATCCCGAACAACTACATGGCGCTGTTCAACCCGAGGCCCGGGCTCGCCAATTCCATCGCGCCGGGCAAGCGGGTCACCACCTCGATGTCGCCGATGATGGTGCTGAAGGACGGCAAACCATGGGCGGCGCTTGGCCTGCCCGGCGGCTTGCGCATCTTCGCCAGCACGTTTCAGGCGGTGCTGAACCTGGTCGATCACGGCATGTCGCTGTCGGAGGCCGTGGAGGCGCCGCGAATCTGGACCCAGGGCGGCAATCTGGAGGTCGAGGCCGGCTTCGATGACGCCACGCGCGCGGCGCTCGTCGCCATGGGCCATCCCGTCCAGAAGGTGGCGACGGTGGCGGGCGGCATGTGCGCCATCCGCTTCCATGACGACGGCATGATGGAGGGCGCGGCCTGTTGGCGGGCGGATGGCACGCCCATCGGCATCTCGGGTGGCCCGGCCAGGCCCGGCGTGCGCTTCTTCCCCGACGCGCCCCAGGGCACTGCCGGCACCCTGGTGTGAAGCCGAGGCTTCTTCTCTGGCATTGGGGGCGGCGGGGGGCCGGGCCGCAGATGCTGATATCCCTGGCCCGCGCCCTTGCGCCGAAGGCCGAATTGCGCCTGAGCATCTCCGCGCAATCCGACCTGCTGGCGCAGACCCGCGCGCTGGGGCTGCCGATGGATGAGGTGCCGACCTATGGCTCGACGCTGGGGTTTGTGGCCGGTTTTGGCCGCATCCCCGCGCTGCGGCGGCGGCTAGTGGCGCAGGCCCGGGGCTGCGATGCGGTGGTCAGCGTGATGACCCATCTCTGGACGCCGCTGCTGGCACCCGCGCTGGCGGCGGCGGGCATTCGCTACATCCCCATCATCCATGATGCGAGCCCGCATCCCGGCGACCCCGCGGCCTTCTGGGCCTGGCGGCTCAGGCGGGAACTTTCCGCCGCGGCCGTCGCGGTCGCCCTCTCCAAGTCGGTGGAGCGCGCGGTGGCGGAAGCGCGGCCCGGCCTGCCCATGGCGCGCATGACCCTCGGCGCGCATCTCGACCTGCCCGCCAACACACCGCCGCGCACCTTCGGCGGCCCGATCCGCCTGCTGATGTTCGGCCGCCTGCGCGCCTATAAGGGCCTCGATCTGCTGCGCGACGCCTTCGCCCTGCTGCCGCCCGGCGCCTTCACGCTGCGCGTCGTGGGCGATGGCCCGGCCGAGGCGTTGGCGCCGGGGCTCGCCGCCATGCCAGGGGTCGCCATCGAGTCGCGTTGGGTGGCGGACGCCGACATCCCTGACCTGATCGCTGAAGCCGATGCGCTGGTGCTGCCCTATCGCGAGGCCAGCCAATCCGGCGTCATCCCCATCGCCCAGGCCATGGGGGTGCCGGTGGTGGCGACGCCCGCGGGTGGGCTGGGGGAGCAGGTCAGCCACGGGGTGGATGGGCTGCTGGCGACGGCCATCACCCCCACGGCACTGGCGCTGGCGCTGGAGGCGTTGCTTGAGCCCGGCGCGCGGGCGCGGCTGGCGGAGGGCGCGCGGGCACGCGGGCGTGTGATGGCGGATTGGCGAGAGCAGGCCGATGTGCTGCTGCGGTTGGCGACAGCGGAGATTGCTTAGGCTAATTTTCCTTGACTGGCACGGGTTGGCATGTTATGCGTGTACCACGCATAAGGCGCCTTCCCCGGATCCGCGAATTTGTCCCCTTTCGTGAATTTGGTGCACGAATCGGCGGTCAGCCCCGCCGCGCCACGAAGTGGAAGCCATTGCCGGGCATGTCGCGATAGCTCGGGTCCATTGGCCCATTTCCCGTGCCGCGGCAGAAATCCTCGAAGGCGAAGCCATGGCTTGCCAACATGGGCAGGCCGAGTTCGGCGAAGCGCGCCTCCCACCAGGCCCTGCCCTGCACCGTGCGGTGGTAACGCGCTCCGGTCACCGGATCATCATCGGGCACCATGGAGATCGAGCCGATGAACAGCCCATCGGGGGCGAGATGGGCATGGATATTGGCGAAGAGCCGCGGCAGATCCTCGTCGGCAATATGCTCCATGACCTCCCAGGCGCTGATCACCTCGCAGGCGACATTGGGCGTCTCGGGCGAGGGGCGCAGGCTGAAAGGGCGGGTGATGTCGGCGGTGAAGAGGCTCTGGCCCAGGATGCGCCATTCCGCGCGCTGGGCGCGCATCGGGCCGTCGCTGCCCTCCACGCCCCAGGCGGCATGGCCGCGCAGCAGGAAATCCAGCACCAACCCGCCGCCGGAGCAGCCGAGATCCATGTAATGCAACCGCCGGCCGGGGAAATGGCGCTCGCAGGCCGCGACAAAGCGGGGCGAGCGTGTGTTGTCCTGCCCCGAGCCCCAGGGAAAGACATGGTCGTCGGTGTCGATGGCCACCGGCTTCTCGGCCTCGAAAACCATGGGGGCGCGCGGCAGCATATGGACGAGCGGGTCCAGCGCCAGCAACAGGTCGCGATAGGCCAGTTCGCGCACCCGTGCCGCCTCGCGCAGATACAGGGTGAGGTTGTGATTGACGGCGGCGAGTTGGGCTTCGCTCGCGGGAACCGGTCCCGGTGGGGCGATGGCGGGCGCCCGCGCCGCGGCATCGGCGGTCAGCATGGCGAGGTCCCGGCCCAACGCGCGCACGGCCTCGCGCGTGGCCTCGGCCTCGGCCGCCTGGGCCTGCGTCATCGCCAGCAACCCAGCCTCGAGCTCAGCCACACGATGGGCGAGGCCCGCGGTCCCGGTGGCTCGCCGGATCAGGGAAAGAATCGCATCACGCATCTGGCGCCTCGCTTTGACGCCCGCACTCTTAGCGGAGCGATGCGCCGAGTCGAGGCTCGACCGCCGTGCCGGGCGGGAGTAAGCCGCCTTGCTTCCGGCGCGGTCCGGCGGCATGGGGGTGACATGATCAAACTCGACACATGGCTCGAAGAGGCCGAATCGCTGCTTGCCAAAACGCGCGCGTTGCAACTCGATACGGTGATGGATGCGGCCGTGGCCGCGACCGTC
>JAESFS010000068.1_pt1 | contig 87555 bp, 65 predicted proteins | sample 9269441 | NCBI WGS metagenome assembly JAESFS01 (sample SAMN14502548, study PRJNA617105) | algae metagenome | isolation source: Scytolyngbya sp. HA4215-MV1 and co-occurring heterotrophs from sample from... | place: USA: Laie Falls, Oahu, Hawaii | collected 2010-08-22
CGGCGGAAGACCCTGAGTTTGAAACCTTCTACACCAAGAACATCTTGTTGAATGAGGGCTTGCGCGCCTGGTTGGCAACCCAAGACCAACCTCACGAAAAATTTGTATTCCCTGAAGAGGTTCTGCCTCGCGGAAACGCTCTGTAAGGAAACCAATTTTGGGCTATTGGGCTATTTTTTAAAGCTCTCACCCATGGGTGAGAGCTTTCTTCATAGCAGCCTTTTTAAAAAATCGCGCGCCTACTGCGGAAGGAGACACCTCCATTGCTTTATCCCTTTATTGAGCGCTCCATGAGACATATTATTCTGCCTGTATCGTTGGGGAATCATCACAGACCTACCCAGAAAACAGAAGAGAGGGCAAGCCAAGAAGTTCATAAAAGCTTCTATAGCTTCGCAAGCCTTTTCAACGGACCCTGCCAATAGTCAGAGTTACCTATCTTCACCCTTAATCGTGGGACGAACCTTGGGGAATCTGGAAAGCTGTGCTAGTTTATATTTAGGTGATTAAACACCGAATAAACCCTTGAAATTTGTCCGTATAGGCAACAAGGAGGTGATGCCCATGCAAGATAGTAGTAAATGCTTGGGTCATCAGATTGAAGTAAGCCGACTGTGTGCCGGGGCTGCTCTCTAAGGAGTAAGCCTTAGCTCTAGGGATTGACCAAGATGAGTTTCGATCGATTCATTATACTTTCGAGTTATTTTGGTGAGTCCCAGTCTTAAGGCTGACTTGGAGTTCCTTCTGGCAGTCTGGTTTCAATCTGAAGACCCGCTACACCGCTCCTGCTCCATCTGATAAGTTGGTTTTAGACCTTCTTACCAGGAGTAGGAGCGGATAGTTTTAAATAGGCTTGCTTGCACTCGACATGACTAAAGATCCAAAATTAAGGCTGTAAGACCGCTAATTTGCATAAAAGAAGAGGGTTGCCGAGATGACTCAATTGCTGAGTGATGCTGAGGTTCAAGCACGTATCAAGGAACTGGAGAGTTGGGCAGTTGAAGGCAATCAACTCAAGCGCACGTTTAAATTCCAGGATTTTTTAGAGGCGATCGCATTTATCAACGATCTCGTCGAACCCGCTGAAGCTTCTGGACATCATCCAGACATCGAGATTTCTTACAATCGGGTTACGTTATCATTGACGACTCATGATGCTGGCGGTCTAACAGAAAAAGATTTTGAACTAGCGAAAATTCTATCTCAATTTGTTTAACCTGTTTAAAGTTTTGGATGGAAAAGATACGTGAGCCCGAAAATCACCCTCCTAGCAAGGGATTGCCATGCCAAAATCGTTTGTGAACACCAAACTTATCAAAATCAAACAATTGATGAACTTAGGAGGCTTTGTGCACAAGCTTGCAAAGCGACTCTCTATCATAATCTAGGTAGGATCGTGATAAACGCCTCATTTTTTCTAGCTTGGATCAGTTGTAAGGAGCTTCAGGATGTCTGCCGTCCATTCTCTTCAGTTCGTTCATTCTGAGAACCAGACGCTGATGCGAGAGATAACGGAGCGAGCAGAACTAGTAGAGCAGCTTTTGGCGATTGGTACAGCCCTTTCGGGAACGCACGATTTGGGAGAGTTGCTCACGCTGATTTTGAAGAAAAGTCGTGAAATTACTTGGAGCGATGCTGGCAGCGTTTACTTAATCGATCGCCATAGCGAAGTCCCCATGCTGCTTTTTAAGGTGGCTCAGAATGATTCTCTTCCTGCCACCTCTTTCAAAGAGTTTGCCATGCCGCTAACCCAAAATAGTCTGGCAGGCTATGTGGCATTGACGGGAGAAAGTCTGATGATCCCCGATGCTTATGATCTCCCCGCTGACTTACCTTATCAACTAGATCGCAGCTTCGATCATAGTATTTCGTATCGCACCCGATCAGTTTTGGTTTTGCCCATGCAAAATCAAGAGGGCGAAACAATTGGGGTATTGCAACTTATCAACCGCAAAGTTCGTCCTGAAGTCAGTATCAATGCTGAGAATGCGCTGGAAGCAACGCAGCCTTACTCCGAGTGGGAAGCGCGTGTTTTGCGATCGCTCGCAAGTCAGGCAGCGATCTCGATTGAGCGCAATCATCTTCAAGAGAGCATTGAAAAATTATTTGAGGGCTTTGTTCATGCTTCAGTGCAAATCATTGAAGCTCGTGATCCCTGCACATCAGGACATTCGGAACGAGTGGCTGACCTCACGGTTCGGCTAGGAGAGGAAACCAACGCCATTACCAAAGGTTCTCTAAGAGCGATTTACTTTGACGATCGCCAAATGCAAGAAATTCGTTATGCGGCGTTGCTCCATGACTTTGGCAAAGTCGGTGTACCTGAAGCCATCTTAGGCAAAGAAAAAAAACTGTATCCGTTACAAATGGAAGTGATACGGCACCGGTTTGCTTTAGCTCAACGCACCTTAGAAATGGAATGTGCTCAGACAAAATTTCGCTACCTGGTCGAGCATCCCAGTCATCACCTCAACCACACAGATGAATCAAGCTGTCCACATTGTCATCAGCTCACACAACTAGAGAAAAAGTTAGCAGCCGCCATCAACCAACTGGACGATTATTGGGAAATCTTACTCGAAGCAAATGAACCCCGTATCCTGGCAGAAGCGCCTCTGGCGCAGTTGAGAGAATTGGCAAGTTATACCTACCGGGATGTAGACGGTGATCTCAAGCCGCTCATTTCAGCAGAAGAAATGTTGCAACTCGTGATTCCTAAAGGAAATTTGACGGTCGAAGAAAGACTTGCCATCCAGTCCCATGTGACCCATACTTACGAATTCCTAAAGCGAATTCCCTGGACTAGTCACTTGAAAAACGTACCTGTCATTGCCTACGGGCATCATGAAAAATTAGATGGCACAGGCTACCCCAGAGGGTTGCAAGAAACCGACATCCCGGTCCAATCTCAAATTATGGCGATCTCTGATATTTATGATGCCTTAACCGCGGGCGATCGTCCCTACAAACGTGGATTATCGGTGGAAACCGCCTTGAGAATTTTGCGCCAAGAAGCCGATCAAAACAAACTCAACCCAGAACTCGTGGAGTTGTTTGAGCAGCGCCAGGTATTCAGCGTGCTCAAGCATTCTTTAAGCTGATGATGCCTGGTTAACTTGAGCGAGACGATTTAAGTCAGCCATCTCACAATTCATAATGGCAAGCTTTTCATCCAATAGCGGCAGGACTTCTCGCCTACGCTTCCAAAGAACCTAGAAGAGACTTTATTTTTAGAAAATAAAATTTCAGCTCCTGATTTGAGCTTGTTCGCTAGTTGAAGACATGGGAAAAGGGTTCTCTTTTCTAGGAAAGATCTGCTATATTACTGGGAACTGTAGCTTGACGTACAATATCGCATCAATCCAGCCATTACTCTGGAGAGTGTTTGAATGAATAGCGGCAAATTTACAGTCTTGTGTGTAGTTATAGAAGACACCTCTAGTCATCTATATCTGGTGTGAGGAGAGCAAAAAATAATGTCAAAAATCTTGTGGAATTCACTGCTGCTTAGTCCAGCAATTCTAGGTGCTGTTCTAGCTGGTTCTGCGTCTGCGACGACTGTAGCTGCTCAGGCAGCTAGCACCCAAGCCAGCCAACCTCAGGCTGTACAGGTTCAGGCTCCAGTTAGCCCATCTGCTGGTGTGCTCGTCGCCCCAACTGCTTCTCAAGAAGTTGCACCTGAATTTTCAACTGCTGCCCAAGCTCAGCCTTCGACGCTAGTAGCTCAAACTGCTACTCAAGCGACTGCTGCTCCCGCTGCTCCCGCATCGGTTGAGGCTGCACCTGCTGCTGAGTCGAACACTGATTCTTTGAGCCAGATTAACCGCTATAGCCGTGAAGGTCGAGTGAGTAATAACTCGATCGGGCAGGTGACCTCGGTTTCCCAATTGTCTGACGTTCAACCCACCGACTGGGCATTCCAAGCGTTGCAATCCCTGGTTGAGCGCTATGGCTGTATCGCTGGTTATCCCGATGGTACTTACAAGGGTAATCGGGCAATGACTCGCTATGAGTTTGCCGCAGGTCTGAATGCTTGTTTGGATCGGGTCAATGAGCTGATTGCTGCTGGTACAACTGGTCTGGCAACGAAAGAAGATTTGGCGACTCTGCAAAAACTCCAAGAAGAGTTTGCAGCTGAGTTGGCAACTCTGCGTGGTCGGGTCGATGCACTTGAAGCTCGTACAACCGAGTTGGAAAAAAATCAATTTTCCACAACGACCAAATTGGCAGGCGAAGTCATTTTTGCGGTTACTGATGAGTTCGGTCAACCCACCAATAATGAAACTGTCTTCCAAGACAGGGTTCGTTTGGCTTTTAACACCAGCTTCTCGGGTAAAGACTTGTTGGTGACTCGTCTTGATGCGGGTAATGCGAATACTTTCACCCTTCAAGGTGGCGGTACGGAAGGTTTCCAAACGTTTAACTTCGGCAATACGGGTGGGAATGACATCAAATTGGGTTGGTTGGCTTACTACTTCCCCATTGGTGACAATCTCCAAATCTATATCCCTGCCTATGCTGGTCTCCATTATGACTACGCACCCACGGCAAGTTCTTTCTTAGAGAATTTTGACGGTGGTAATGGTGCACTGTCCTACTTCGGTCAGCGTAACCCCATCTATGCGATCGGCGGTGGTACTGGGATTGGTGCAACCTATAAGTTCGGCAATTTCCTGAGCTTTAGTGCTGGTTATTTGGCAGACAACTCTGATTTGGGCGGTTTTGGTGGAGCAAATGTTCCTGCAGACAAGGGTGGCTTGTTCGACGGTAGCTACGCTGCTCTCGGTCAAGTAACTTTGGGTTCGGGCGAACCTTTCCAAGTTGCGTTGACCTACATCAATGCTTATCGTCAAGGCGCTATCTTTGACACTGGGTTCGGTGGTCTTCCAGCGCCTGGAACTACCTTTGCTAACTATCTATTCACAGCTTCTCCAACCGAAGTGAATGCTTTTGGTGCTTCTGGTACGTTGAAGCTCGGCAAGAAGTTAGCAATCAACGGCTTCTTCTCCTTCTTGGATGTTGATGAGCGAGTTGGCAACTTTAAGAATGGTGAAGTTTGGACTTATGGCGTAAGTCTGGGTCTAGCCGACTTCGGCATGAAGGGTAGCTTGTTGGGTCTGGTTGCGGGTGTAGAACCTTACTTGGGTAACCCCAACGAAGTTCAGGTTGCTGCTGACAATAGCGTGCCCCTGCACTTTGAAGCCTTCTACAAGTTCAAGATGAACGAGTACATTTCTATCACTCCTGGTGTGATCTACATCATCAATCCTGGACAGGATAATAACAATGATGATGCCTTCATTGGCACCCTGAGAACAACCTTTACCTTCTAAGTTGGTCTACTACTAATTTAGTCGCAATTGGGTTGAGATAGTTTGTTACAAAAGGGTAGACCTACAAATTGTAGGTCTACCCTTTTGCTTTGCTGACTTAGACCATCAACAAACTGAATCAAGCAGCGATAAAGCATTAAAATTTGATTAAAAATTAACGCTATCAATGAGCCAATACTGAGTTCTAAAAATGAAGATTTATTGAATACTCAGTATCTAGTATTCAGGGCTTAAAGGATTACAGGATGTATCGCAACGCTTTTTTCAATAGATATCAACACACGCAAGCTCAAATCGTCAATCTAAAATCCCATCAGGTATTGGTTGTCCTTACATGATTGAAGTAGAAAGAGATGTGTTCTACAAAACACGGGTTTCCTACAATGCAGTGATAATTTCTTAGTAAATCAGTATCGTTTCTATTGAGACGATCGATTGAGCGATTCATTGTAAGGTGTGAGGATTCGTGATGCACAAGACTCTATTAAATTCGTTATTCATTGCACCAACCCTTTTGGGTGCGGCTGTGTTTTTTTCTGCTCCGGTAACCGCCTCGCAACTTCAATCATCAACCGAGGTTACCACCGAGGCTGCTGTTGACACCACTTCGCTTGCCCAACTCCAGCAGTACAGCAACGAAGGTCAGGGAGTCCCTACAGAAAATGCAGCTGGGGCAGATACGGTCGATCAGGTGACTTCAGTTTCCCAACTGTCCGACGTTCAGCCGACTGATTGGGCATTCCAGGCACTACAATCCCTGGTTGAGCGCTATGGTTGTATTGCTGGCTACCCCGATGGTACCTACAAAGGGAACCGGGCAATGACTCGCTATGAGTTTGCCGCTGGCGTAAATGCGTGTCTCGATCGCGTCAATGAACTGATTGCCGCCGGTACGACTGGGCTAGCTTCTAAAGAAGATTTGGCAACCCTGCAAAAGCTGCAAGAAGAGTTCGCAGCTGAGCTTGCCACGATTCGGGGCCAGGTCGATGGATTAGAAGCACGCACTACCGAACTCGAAAAGAATCAGTTTTCTACCACCACCAAGTTAGCGGGTGAAGTAATTTTTGCCGTCGCCGATACCTTTGGTGATGCAGCAGTCTCCAGTGGTTCCAAAAATCCAAGAGCAATTCGCGGCGACGAAGACAATACTGAAACCATTTTTGGCGATCGGGTTCGTCTCAACTTTGAAACCAGCTTCACAGGTAAAGATAAGCTAAGAACTCGGCTTGAAGCGCTAAATATTCCTAATTTCAACCGTTCTGTTGTGGCAGGTGAAGAGACCCTCACGGGTACCAACATGACCCGCTTATCGTTTGATGGGGGTGGGAGCAATAATATCGCGATCGATGAATTGTGGTATCGTTTCCCCTTAGGCAATCAACTAACGGTTCAGGTGGATGCCGTTAAGTTGGAAGTTTATGATGCTCTTGTCGATACGCTCAGTCCGTTTGCCAGTAGCGGCAGTGGTGCTATCTCACGATTTGGACGCTTTAACCCCATCTTTCGTGCTGGAGCGACTGCGGGTGCTGGTGTTACAGCTCGCTACAAATTTAGCGAGTTTAAGGACACTTTTACGCTGGAACTGGGCTATGTTTCTGACACCAACAGCAATATTCCCACTGAGAAAAATGGTTTGTTTAATGGAGCAACCGCTGCATTCGCCAATCTGATCTTTAAGCCCAACAACAATCTGTCCCTAGGTTTCACCTACTCTCGTGGCTATTTCCCTTCAGATTCAGTGAACTTGACGGGCAGCACAGGTAGCCGTCTGGCAGCCAACCCCTTCAATAGCTCGGCAGCTAACCGCCGATCGGTGACAGAAGACGTGGGCGCTGTTCAGATCCAGTACAAACTCAGTCCTACCTTGACGCTCGGTGGATGGTTTGGTGCCATTTTCGCAAATGAGCAAAACTCTAACAAGGATGCCACGATTCTGAATGGAGCGGTTTACCTATCCCTCAAGGATCTGTTTAAGGAAGGGAGTCTGACTGGGCTGTTAGTAGGTATTCCGCCTAAGGTGGTTGACAATAGTTTTGACAGTAATCGTGAAGATCCTGATACCTCAATTCACGTAGAAGCGTTCCATCGTTTCCCGGTTAGTGACAATATTGCCATTACTCCTGGCTTCTTCGTGATTTTCAATCCGGAACATAACAGTGACAATGCCACCCAGTTCGTTGGCACCATCCGGACAACCTTCACCTTCTAGTTTCCTCACATCAAGAGAATTTTTAGCCCCGTAATGAACGGGGCTTTTTTGTTGCACAAGATAAACCTGAAACCCTAGTGGAAAACCGGAGTATACTAGAGAAAAGAAGATTTATTCCCCTTTCTTGCCTGTGGAACTTTCGTGTAAGAGTGAATATGCGCTATTGGCACTGTTGGAGTTAGCCGATCGCTATCGCAGCGGCGAACCCCTACAAATTCGCCAAATTGCGGCTCAGCAAAATATCCCCGATCGCTATCTGGAGCAACTGTTAGCCATGATGCGGCGAGGTGGTCTCGTTCGTAGCCAGCGAGGAGCCAAGGGTGGCTATATTTTGGCGCGGGAACCTTGGAAGATTACACTGTTTGATGTGGTCACCTGTCTTGAGGGGCTGGATGCCCAAGCCAAAGAAGTAGATGTCGATCTGCAAACCATTGAAGGAAGTGTCATTTGCGAAATTTGGCAGGAATCTTATCAAGCAGCCAATACGGTGTTGCAAAAATATACTTTGCAAGACCTGTGTGAAAAACGAGATGCAAGGCGACAGTTGGATATTATGTACTACATCTAAGCATCAATAACTCACATTATTTGAAATTATGCGAATTGCTCAGAATGTGACCGAGCTAATTGGTCGGACACCGCTCGTTCAACTCAATCGAATTCCCCAAGCTGAGGGATGTGTGGCACGCATTGTGGTGAAGTCGGAAGGCATGAATCCCTCGGCTTCAGTGAAGGATCGAATTGGCATTAGCATGATCCGTGCGGCGGAGCAGGAGGGACTGATTCAACCCGGTAAAACCATTTTGGTTGAACCGACTTCTGGTAATACTGGAATCGCCTTGGCAATGGCTGCTGCTGCTAAAGGCTATCGCTTGATTTTGACCATGCCAGATACGATGAGTGCAGAACGGCGCGCCATGTTACGAGCTTATGGTGCAGAATTGGAACTCACCCCTGGCATTGAAGGGATGGCAGGTTGCATCCAGCGTGCTCAAAAAATCGTGGATACGATGCCGGATACCTATATGTTGCAACAGTTTCGGAATCCGGCAAATCCACAAATTCATCGGGAGACGACAGCAACAGAAATTTGGGATGACACAGATGGGCAGGTGGATTTTTTGATTGCAGGTGTAGGGACGGGCGGTACAATTACGGGCGTGGCCGAAGCGTTGAAAGCCAAAAAGCCTTCGTTTCAGGCGATCGCTGTTGAGCCAGCTAATAGCTCGGTGCTTTCCGGCGGCAAACCGGGACCACACAAAATCCAGGGAATTGGAGCTGGGTTTATCCCTCCCGTTTTGGATATGTCGCTGGTGGATGAGGTGATTGCTGTCAAAGATGAGGATGCGATCGCTTATAGCCGCCGTCTGGCCAGAGAAGAGGGGTTGCTTTCTGGAATCTCTAGTGGGGCTGCCTTGTATGCAGCAATTCTGGTTGGACAACGTCCCGAAAACGTGGGTAAATTGATTGTCATGATCCAACCCAGTTTTGGTGAACGGTATCTGAGTACGCCCTTGTTCCAAGAAGCAGAATCGAGCACCTCAAATACTTAGCCCCCTTGCGTTCTGATGGTTGGCGGTAGAATGACTTTATGGCTATTTCCAACCATTACCAAACCCTGAATATTAGCCCAGAAGCGACCCAGCTAGAGATCAAAAAAGCTTACCGTCGCCTTGCCAAGCTTTTTCATCCAGATAGTAATCAAGCGATCGGCAATCACGACCAGATTACGCAAATTAATGCTGCCTATGAGGTTTTAGGCGATCCACAAAGTCGCCAGTCCTACGATCGTCAACTGCAGTACCATGCTGGGCTAGAAGCCGTCGGTTTCGCTGGCTGGGACGAAAAACCAACCCCGCAACAACGAACCGCCGCTGCGCAGCGACACTATCAACGACGCCAAACTGGGCAGGATGCTGACGAGCAATTAGAAATTTGGCTGAGCCGAGTTTACGTGCCCGTCAATCGTCTATTAGCCCGGATTCTCAACACTTTAGATGAGCAAATTGATGACCTTGCTGCCGACCCCTTTGATGATGAATTGATGGAAGATTTTCAAGATTATCTAGAAGACTGTCGTCAATTTTTAGGTCAGGCACAAGCGGCTTTTCGATCGTTACCCAATCCACCTACAGTGGCAGGCGTCGCAGCTCATCTCTATTATTGCCTTAACCAGGTTAGTGATGGGATTGAGGAACTTAGCCTCTTTACCCTTAACTATGACGATCACTATCTGCATGTTGGGCAAGAGATGTTTAGAATTGCCCGTAGACTACGCCGAGAAGCTCAATTTTCCCTTAAGGAAGTTACCGCAAGTCGGTAAAGTGTAGAAAGAAAATGACAACTGTTTTCCCATCAGCTTTACCCTTGCAATCAAAACTCCATGGCAGATCTCCAGAATGCGCCTTCAATTCCCCGTCGATTATTGATTACGGGAGGTGCCGGGTTTATTGGTTCCAACTTCGTGCATCATTGGTGCCACTGCTATCCCGCTGATCGAGTGGTTGTACTGGACGCACTCACCTATGCTGGGAACCGGGCAAATTTGAAAGATCTGGAAGGGAAAACCAATTTTCGCTTTGTTCAGGGCAATATTTGCGATCGCACGCTGGTCAATTCCCTTTTGAATGAAGAAGAGATTGATACGATCGCCCACTTTGCGGCTGAATCTCATGTCGATCGCTCGATTTTGGCACCCGATGCCTTTGTTCAAACCAACGTTATTGGAACTTTTACTTTATTGGAAGCATTTAAGCAGCACTGGTTCGCCTACGAAAAACCAGCGCATCACCGCTTTCTTCATGTCTCGACCGACGAAGTCTACGGTAGTTTGCAGCCCGATGATCCTGCATTCAGCGAAACTACACCTTATGCGCCCAATAGCCCCTACTCGGCTTCCAAGGCCGGCAGCGATCATTTGGTACGGGCATATCATCATACCTATCAGCTGCCTACCCTATTGACCAACTGCTCCAACAACTACGGCCCCTACCATTTTCCAGAAAAGCTCATCCCATTGATGTGCATCAATATTCTGTTGGGAAAACCTTTGCCAGTTTATGGAGATGGCCAAAACATTCGAGATTGGTTATATGTGGGGGACCATTGTACAGCCCTTGACACTGTAATTCAGAAAGGTAAGCCTGGTGAAACCTACAACGTGGGTGGCAATAATGAGGTCAAAAATATCGATCTGGTCAATCTCCTGTGCAACCTGATGGACGAACTCGCAAACGATTTGCCCGTTTCTCCGAGCCAAAAGCTAATTAACTTTGTCAAAGATCGTCCAGGACACGATCGCCGCTATGCCATCAATGCCAACAAAATTCGTACCGATCTCGGTTGGGTACCCAGTGTCACAGTGGCAGAAGGCTTACGAAAAACCGTCATCTGGTATTTAACCCATCGGGAATGGTGGCACCCCCTGTTGTCTTCTGACTATCAGACTTACTATCAGCAAGTTTACGGCTAAGGTCATTTGGGCAAAGATTTTACCCGCTGTCCGAGCGCCAGAAATTTTTGCGCGCCTACGATCCTGTTGAGAGGGTCGAGAGACTGGGAAATGTTGTGACTAAAAAGATAATCATCGTTGCCAGTGCGAGTACAGCCTGAAGCAATCGCCCAACGATCGTGCCTACCACAATGCCAATTCCTGCTTTCAGTGCCACCGTAAAATCACGACAGTAAAGATATTCGCCAACAATTGCGCCAAGCAAAGGACCCAAAAACATTCCGACCAGAGGTCCACCAACCGGCAGCGCAGGCAGCAACCCTAAAACGCCCACCACGAAGCCTACAAAAGCACCAATTTGCCCCCAGTGGCTTGCACCGGCTTTTTGGGCACCTAAGTAACCTGCCAGAAAATCAATGCCGATACAAAGCAACAACACAAAGACCCCAACACCGAGGGCAATTCCCACACTGCTAAAGCCTTTCACCAAGCCCCACACCACGATCGCCACCACCACCAAACTGGGACCTGGCAAAAGGGGAACGATCGACCCGATTACCCCGACCAGCATCACCGCGACCAGCGCCCAATAAAGAATTAGCATGGCTTTTCAGGTTACTTCAATCTCTATTCTAGAAGAGACAGGGTTCTTCTGAGTTTTGGGAAGACTCACAAAGCGACTTATCTCAAGCAAGTCAGCCTTCTTTGCAGAGTAGGGCTTAAATACCAGTTCTTATCCCTTTGAACGCCCGGTAGGGAAAAAACGAAGAGGTTGTCAAAATCTTAGAAGGGATAGATTTTTTTGGGGGTCTTCTTTCCAAACCCTATTTCCCGAAAGATTTTCCTTCTTTCGTAATCCGAAAAACAGCTGCCAGAGAATCTTGAAAAACGACTTCAAAAGCTTTGGGCTGGTTAAATAAAAAAGCTAAATCTTTGGGTACGGTCGTGGAAAAGGGATCTCGACTAATTGCAATAAATTGGGGTTGGAAATCACGGATTGTTTTCAATCCTTCTTGATAAGTCCAATCAACTGAACCGAGCCGATAAATCACTTGATTGCTGAATGGAAATCCATACAATCCATAGGGGCGTAGCCCGACTGAATAGATGACGGTGTGATGAAGGTTTTTTTGCACCCAGTGATAAATTTCGCTAGGTTTTACATTGCTGGCAAAGAGCACCGAATCAAACCCCGGCAAACCAACCGGAGGTTGATACGTTGCAATCTGAGAAACGAGTAAGAATAGACCGATGAAATTGAAATACCCTAATAAACGGAGCGTAGAGTACGATCGCGGAGGTTGGTGTAATTCAGCCAGAAAAGTAGTCGATCGATGCTGAAAATCTGCATGACGAATTTTGAAAGTTTGCCAAGCTTGATTCAGTATCCCCAGCATTAAAAGAACGGTGGTTGGCACCATAGCAATGCCATAGCGAATTTGGATTAAGAAAATGGGTGTATCCCCTGCCCAATAACCCGCACCAGAAGGAGTCAAAATTAAAGCAATATTAACAATCCAACTAAAGCCAGTAAGTAATTTGAAATTGAGAGAAACTTCAGGCAAATTCCTGACCCATAATCCGGTTGCAAATAGAGTCATTCCCAAACTTAACGCAAAAAAGAAAAACGGGAAATTCAATTGGTAAAAATTAGGATTTAGGAGACTTCTGAAAATACTTAAAGCAGCAGCGGCAGTCGTGAGTTCTTTGTCTGATAGTGTGCCCAGCTTAATCAGGTTTCTGATATACCAAAAACCTGCTAGGAAAACTGATGGAACGAAGATAAAGGGTAAAATGCCAAAGAGCTTGGAACGAATCGGATGGCTACGATCGGGCGCTGGAATAACCTTAGTCAAAAGTAAGGCGATAAACCCAACTAAGTAGAAAATCCCAATCGGTTTCGTCCCCACAGCCATGCCCAAACTCACACCTGACCAGAGCCACCATTTCTCTGAATGAGCTATTTTTGAGCAGGCTTGCTGTAATGTCCACAGCGCTACCAGTTCCCAAAAAGCTAGAGTGATATCATTTCGCCCAAAATCGAATAAGATGTCTTGAAATGGAGGTATGAGCAAACAAATAGCCCAGAGAAAAACTGTGCATATCCCCCATTCAAAGGCTGAAAGTTCAGGCAAAAGATTTCTCAAAAGCAAGGTAGAAACTAATAGAATTCCCAATCCTAAAATTGCTGTAGTTACACCCAACAAGGTATCTAACTTAAAAGGTAGAAAACTCCAAATTTGAAGAATTTCATTTCCTGCTGGATACTGATTGAAAAACCCTTGAATTGTCCAAAAACTACCCGTCTGAATATAATCCAGTACATTCGGTAAATGATAGCTAACGACATCCCAACTGAGGGGATGAACCCAATGAATTTGTTGTAAAAGTTCGGCGAGTGGACGAGATAGAGGAATCGCAAAAAGGGCGATCGCCAGGAATAAAAATACCCATCCCTTGGAATTGATAGAGGGTTCCAGTGAGGGCTGGATGTGCGCTTCTCCTGATTGAAGCTTGGCTGAAGCAACCCATCGAAATGCGGCAAATATCAGAACCATTCCTGAGATAATTGCCCCTACTAAGATGCCCCAAAGGTTGAGTATGTTGCTGATGCCCAGCATCAACTCAATGAGAGTCATTTGAACCAAAACGAGGCAAAGATAGAGTAAAGCTGCCGACAGGAATTGGTGTCGAAAAGCTCGACTGGCAACGAACCAGGCAGGGATCAGAATTGCCAGGGAAGCGATCGCAAAAAAGAGAATTCCAGACATATTGGAATGATTCGTCAGGAAGTAGGGGTATTTTTACAGGGCTACAATTTTTTATAGCGTTATAAAGATTGCTCCAGTGTATTGGCTAACTTATCCGCGATCGCGCTAATCCAGTTTTCATCCTGCCGAGTATAGCTCCGTGGAGCATTCGCTGCCAAAATCAACACTCCCTGCTCTCCGATCGGCTGGCAAATAACGCCCTGCGTGTTTTCTGGTAAATAGTCAAATTCAACGCGCCCCGGATAAACTTTCAAATCCACCAAATAAATCGCTTTTCGCTTTTCTTGTACACGTTGCAAAATGGGACCTGGTTTCACCTCAGCCTTTGCACTCAGAATGCCCCGTCGCAACAGGACTCTGTCCCCCCACCAAACGACTAATGATCGGGTCACTGTATTGGTTAGCAAAATATGAGATGCCCAGGCAAGTTCTGTTTTCGCTGATTCAGGCAAATCTGCATCTAGTTCAAATCCTTCGGTTCCAAGCAGGTTTACGGCTTCTGGCAATCGAGGTTGCACCTGTTGCCATAGCAACCCAGTCAGAATTAACAAAGCACTGAGAATCACCCCCAACGCATCCGAACGTGCCTGGGATTCGGTTAAGTCTACCGTGAGCAACCGATTACTCAACAACAACAATCCTGCCAATCCCCCGGCAACCAAAGGTAAGCGACGCAAGACTTGATTCTGATCGGACTTTGTCATGGCTTACACTCGTAATCAGTAATTGATGGCAGAGAGAATAAAAACGGAATGTCGCATTGGGGTCGATGCGGTCACTTTTCCCTCAACGATAGCAATGATTCACTGTGCCTCAATCTCTATCCTTTTCAAGCCTTTTCCAGGCAAGAGGTGTAGCAGCAGTTGATTTTTGTCATACCTGAATCAATTCTGTCAACTGAAATCCGGTATCTATGCAAAAGAGGTGGTATTTGTTTCAATAGATGAGCCGTCTCACGCTTAAAAGCAGGTGATAAAGTAACGATGCTGCTAGCGTGATTAATATTACACGGTTTGAATTGCACGGTTTGAATTGCATTGTGTGAGGAGAGAAAGGAGTGCTGGAATTATTCAGTTCCGGGTTGGTTTCCTTGTGGCTCAATATGGCAGGGGTTCCTAATGCCCTGAGTGTAGGCGATCCGAGCTCCTGGCAAGAAACTCCCTGGATTATGCTGCCTGGTCTGACCGACCCGATCGCGCAAACGAATTTACAAAATTATCTAAAGTTACTGAAAGCAAAAGGACTGCCTGAAACCAGTCAGGGAGTGTGGATTCAAGAGGGCGCAACCTTACTTTCAGAACATCAGGGCACGACTCCGTTACCTGCAGCTTCTTTGACTAAGATTGCTACTTCCCTGGTGTCCTTAGAAACTTGGGGTCCTTACCATCAGTTTGAGACGCTCGTGGGAGGAACGGGCATATTGCAAGGGGGGGTTCTCCAGGGAGATTTGGTGATTCAAGGGGGAGGCGATCCGTTTTTTGTTTGGGAAGAGGCGATCGCATTAGGCAACGCTCTCAACCAACTTGGGATCAAGCGTATCACTGGCAATTTGGTGATCACGGGCAAATTTGCCATGAATTATGAAACCGATCCCGCTAAAGCAGGCAAAATGCTCAAAGAAGGATTGGACTCTCGCACTTGGACAGAAGAACCCCAGTATCAATACCAAACCTTGCCCCTAGGCACCCCGCGTCCGCAAGTGGAGATCGGGGGGAGCGTGCAGGTAGTCACTCAGCCCCCCAGAAGCCAATTTTTGCTCATTCGCCATCAGTCTTTACCCCTGGCACAAATTTTGAAGCAAATGAATATTTACAGCAACAATGCCATTGCTGAAATGCTGGCTGAATTATTGGGTGGAGGAAAATTGGTTGCGCAGGAGGCTGCTGCTGCTGCAAGCATTACTCCAACCGAAATTCGTTTAGTGAACGGTTCTGGTTTGGGGGCAGAAAACCGAATTTCCCCTAGAGCGATCTGCGCCATGTTGATGGCAATTCAGCGGTATTTACGTCCTTACCGTCTGACCGTGGCAGATCTCTTTCCGGTCGCTGGAAAAGATGTGGGGACGATCGAAGGGCGTAAGATCCCAGAAAATTCTGCTGTCAAAACTGGGACGCTATCAGATGTCAGTGCTTTAGCTGGGGTCATGCCAACCCGCGATCGGGGCTTGATTTGGTTCGCAATTGTCAACCGAGGGACGGACTTGGAGGGTTTAAGGGCAGGACAAGACGTGCTCTTACAAAGCCTGTCAAAGCAATGGGGAGGATCTTTATCCCCTGCCATTGCGCTTCCCCTCAACACTGAAACACAACAAAACAATTTTCGTTTAGGCGACCCCAACCGACTGCAAAGGCTCGTCTTCAAGCCTTAAGGAATAATTTCCGTCACCACTCTCCCACCGCTCACAACCACCGTTTGATCCCTGATCTTGCCAAAGGCTTTGGGTCCTTTCAGGTTAAACGCCGGATTATTTTGTCGATAAAATACGTTGCCTTGAGCAACAAATTCCTCAGTTGTCATATTCCAATCAAGTAAGTCAGAACGAAGCTGGGATTGGTTACGTTGCCCAATTCCCTGGACATTGCCTACCAATTGTGCCGTTTTTTGCTTGAGATTAAAGCTCCCCTGGTTGCCAGTTAACATCATCTGCTGCTGGCGATTCAAAACACTCACAGGTTGGTCTGAACTCACCGTTTGTACACCTAGATTCCAGAGCAAAGAATTACTTGCAACCTGAATCGGGGGATCAAGCAACAGTAACTGAGCATTTTGCTGCAAGAGGGCAGTTTGGGCATTGAGATTTACTTCTGCCTGATCGCCAAGTGCCTGATCGGTCGGTTTGCCATTGATAAACCGGACAATCTGAATCGGGCGATCGCTGGTTAACCGCTTCTGCGGGATCTGCCAAGTTAAGTGCTCTGTCCTCATTTGCAAGGCAGGCTTCTGCGAAACTGCAACCACCTGCCCCAAAAATTCTACTTGGCGCTTACGGCTATAAGCACGCGCCTCATTGGCAGACATCTGTACCTGTTGATGCACCCCAGTAATTTTATTGCGAACAATCAATAAGTCTTCTTCGGGTCGCCACTCTAACTCATTCCCTCGTAGCACTAACTTATCTCGAACATCCGTCGCAATAATCTGCCCACTGAGAAAGATCTTCTTACCATCCTGCTGTACCTCTCCCTTCTGAGCTGAAATTTCAAAGATAGGCTTACCATCCTGAAACAGCTCTCCCTTCGGGCTTTCTATCTGTGCTTGCTTCTTGTCGTTACTATAAATTGCCTTTTTTGCCTTTACCTTCCACCAAAGTTGCCCTTTTTCATTCGCTTGTTCCAGGGTGACTGAGTTAAAAGTCAAGCTACCATCAAAATCTTCGGTATTAGAAGCATCTTTTGCCAGGCGTTCGACCTCATGATTACGATTGGCACAGGCTCCTAGCCCCATTAAAGCCGCAACTAAGACCAGCCCTAACAAAACTGTTTGTGAAAAAGCATTTTTCTTAGCGGCTGATAACAACATGATTTTATTCCTCCTAACCTGGGCATAGGGGTAGTGTCGCAAAGACATTGCTGGCATTTTCGCAAGCTTTGCTCAGTACAGCTCGAAAAAATACCAGCAATCGTCTCAGAACATCCTCAGCATTACAGTCCAAAATCCAGTTTACTGGAGTTTAGACGATTGACCTCAGGCTGAAACCTAAGGCTACTTCAGTCCGCTTGCGAAAAGCTTATCAATGCTTACCAGTCAGAAGTTCAGCAGCGATCGCTTAAGCTCTAATAGATTAGAAATTAGGACGTTGTTCTTTGGCAAATGATTCCTAAAAGTTTAATGGAAACTCAAAAATAAGCAGGGAATCAAGAATGCGTCTGTGCCACTTCCTGACTCCCTGTTTTGAATCACTCAATCTCTGTTTGGCTATTTGCTTCTCGTTTCCGAACTTAAATCAGCAACCACAAGCAAATGCTACGATGACATCAATTACCCGTTAATTTTCCTGCGTTTCTTCTACCAACCCAATGCCCGACAAAGGACGATAGGTATAGCTACGAGGTGTTTTCTGAATGTCTTCTTTGATGTTATCAAGGTCAATGTAGCGGTCTGCAACGTTAATTAGGCTATCGCTTGTCATTGATCTCAAGCTGACCACTTCAACCCGCACACCGCGATAGCTCACCGCATCGACCGCATAAGCAAGATCCCCATCGCCACTGACCAAAACAGCGGTGTCATAGGAACCGACCAGAGCCATCATATCTACAGCAATTTCCACATCTAGGTTGGCTTTTTTAGAACCATCGGGAAGCTGTACCAGGTCTTTAGAGATGACACGGTAGCCATTGCGACGCATCCACAACAAGAAACCTTGCTGTTTTTCATTTGTACGATCGACCCCTGTATAGAAAAATGATCTTAATAATCGGGAGCCTGCTGTCAAGCGACAGAGAAGCTTGGTGTAGTCAATTTCGATTCCAAGTTGTAAAGCAGCATAAAACAGATTGGAGCCATCAATAAAGATGGCAACCCGACCCCGATTTTCTAAAACTTGTTCTGGAGTAAATGCAGATTCGTTATCCAAATGATTCAACATAATTCTTATGCCTCGTTTTTATAGAAAGTTCTTGTTTCGCAAGTAGCGGGCTAAATCAGAAGACTCTATTTTGAATCTCTTTTTAGGAAGAGACTGTCTCCAGCAATTCTAGCCGTCGAAAAACAGGTTGTGGATCACCGATCGGTTGATTGGCTGGTAAAACTCCCCAACTCGAATGAGTTGTATAGGAAATTGAAGCATTGATTAAAGTTTTGTCATTGAAGTTAACCAGGAAACCCAGTTGCTGATAAATTGCGGTACTGGTATCAGGAATGATGGGGGAAAGCAGGTAGGCTGCTAACCGAACCGATTCTAGAACAGAGTACAGCACCTGTTCTGCTAACGTTTTTTCTTGCTGTTTAAAAAGACTCCAAGGGGCTTGTTCATCAATATATTTATTCCCAGCTCTGACAAGAACCAGAACAGCTTCGCAGGCTTCTCCAAAAGCCATAACATCATAGGCTTGAGAGACTTTTGCTTCCAGAGTAGAAGCGATCGCTTTGAGGGGAGTTTCCGCTACAACATCTTGCTCTGCCAAAACAGGTACACGAGCACCACAATACTTATGCACCATTTTCAGTGTGCGATTGAGTAGGTTACCCAAATCATTGGCAAGATTTGCATTCACAACATTCACAAAGCGCGACTCATTAAAATCTCCATCTCCCCCAAATTCGATTTCCTTGAGAAAGTAATAACGAACTGCGTCTGCACCGTAATGTTGCACTAATCCAATCGGATCAAGTGTATTACCCATGCTTTTACCCATTTTCAAACCATCTTTGGTCAAAAAGCCGTGCCCAAAGATACAACTAGGAAGCGGTAACCCAGCAGACATCAGCATAGCGGGCCAATAGACCGCATGAAAGCGCAAAATGTCTTTACCGATTAAATGAACATTAATCGGCCACCATCTAGCTATTGCATTCTCCAGTGTGGGTTCTGTATCCGGATCAAGCAATGCAGTCATATAGCCCACCAGTGCATCAAACCACACGTAAAGAGTATGGTTCGGATCGACAGGCATGGGAATGCCCCACTTTACATTGACTCGTGATATAGAAAAATCTCGCAAACCTTGTTTGACGAAGCTCAGGACCTCATTCCGTCGGGCTTCAGGTTGAATAAACTCAGGACGCTCTTGGTAGAGGATTTCTAGGGATTGTTGATAGTTTGAAAGACGAAAAAAATAGTTTTGCTCATCGCGCCATTCGACCTCTTTGTTGGTATGAATCGGGCAACGGTTTCCAACCAAGAGTTCGCGTTCTTCTTTAAATTCTTCACAAGAGACGCAATACCATCCTTTTTGATGACCCGAATAAATATCACCGCGTTCCCAGACTCGCTGAAAAAATGCTCGCACGATCGCTTCGTGACGAGGTGTAGTTGTCCGAATGAAGCGATCATGCTGAATATTAAGCTTTTGCCACAATAATTCGAATCCGGCAACCATTTCATCGCAATGAGACTGAGGCGATCGTCCCCGACCCTCAGCCGCCTGTTGAATCTTCTGCCCATGTTCGTCCGTACCTGTAACGAATAACACGGGTTTACCGCGAAGACGATTAAACCTCGCTAAGGCATCAGCTGCCATAGTTGGATAAGCGCTGCCAATGTGAGGCAAATCGTTCACATAAAACAAAGGCGTTGTAATGGAAAACGTTTCTGTACGCTCGGAAGAGAGAATCATGGATTTATATCTTGCAACCGACCCAATTAACTGAACTTAATCATACACATGGGTCTTCAAAGTCGTTATCAAAAAAACGAATGAAAATCACCCTTCCTAATGGGTGCATTAGGACTGTATAAACATTTACATCCTAGCTCCAAACCCACTCAAAAGACAGGTTGAAAATCTTAAATAAATCAAAATTACTCATCAAAAAAACAATATCAGTTACTAAACTTACTCATTTGCAATTCTGATGAAGTAATGACTCGCACAGTTTTTCATTTTGTCTTTCAAGACATATTCCTGCGAACCGAGAGCCTAGACCGGATTCACAAGACCATACATTCTAAAGCACCTCTCAAGAAAAGTAAAGTTTTCTAAAGAACTTCCAGCGATTTGAAAAATTCTTCATGTTTTGTTTTGAATGTGTTGATAGAACGATTGTTGGAACCCAGGGTGGCTCCGACTTTCTGTTGTCTTTATCTGCAGTCTTGAAGAGCACAGCTTAAAGTCCTGATATTCAGGAAATAATAGATGTCATTAAGAAATGAATTCTATTTCCAGTTGCTGCGAGCCTATGACATTTGGACAAGGATTGTTCGGAATTCTAAGAACGTTGCAGCCAACCCTCCCCTTCATCGAATCCACCTAAAACGTCTCCTCATGCAATTTTGTAACCACATTGCTATCGCACAGAAATTGAGCGCATCGCTCACATGTAACCTTTTATCTGTGCCAATCATGTGCAATTTTTAATTCTTCAAGTGCCATCGAGACATTTGCATTCATCGTGCTAATTAACAACTACGCCACCTCTCTATTCATGCGGAACGATCGCTGAACGTCGGGTTCTCACTGCTGTCTTACCACCCGAACTCTCATTCATGATTGCCCCAATCCGTAGCGATGCACTGGATATTTCTGAGGCGTTGGCGTTGAGCACGCCCCGATATTGCCTTCTTCCTACCTAAAATCTAGGGTTGCTATGATTGGGATCAAGACAGCTTAAAGTCCTGATATTCATGACTTTAAGCCTCCATAAAGCACCCAGTCTCCAGAACCAGATTGTCCAGGTTCAGCGCGCGCCATTCTGGTCATTTCAGAAAATCGTCTTTATCCCGATCGCCTCTCAGGATCCAAATCAGATCGGAATATTTGCGAGATTTCCTGGTTTTCGGCAAAATCTGAAGTTACAATCAGTCATAAAGATATGTTTCTTGCCCGATTGAACTTATCACGGTCAAATCTTGCTGAGGAATTTAAAACTTCGCTGAAGCGATCGTCTTGCTTAGTGATTCACCCAAAATTGCCAAACGATCCATTGTGCAGCTAGTTCTCCGCGCAGATCGTTTGAAGCATCGGGTTAAAAAACATCCATCAACATTTTGTAGTACAAGCATATGGGTGGCGAGACGGCGAGAAAATAATGCTCCCGTTTGAGAGTGACTCTAGGCTATAGAAGCCTTTTGGAGAATCATCAATTTTTTCGCTTTGTCTGAAATCAGAAAATTTACAAAACACAATGTTTTAACGCTCTATTGTTTAGATTTTGTTATTTGAATCATCCTATCGGGTGATTCTGTTGGATGAAGCTTGGTTAAGAGCATCTGTATTATCCTGAGCAGCAAGTTATTTTTATAGTTTTCGTCAATTTGGGGTTAGGGATTGAGGGTTATCGAGTAGAGACATGATTTGGGTTTGAAAAAATTTGCATGGGTTCCAAGTTTATTTTGTAGAAAAAACACTGCTCTGGACGATCGAAATTGTAGATAAAATCAGACTTGCAAAATTTTCTTTAAGAATTCCAAAAAATGAGGTCAACCATTTTCGTATCTCTATGAATTGGAGCGCGATCGTTAGCAATTTGTTGTAGCAAAAACTCGCGAGAAGGCATACAAGACCTATGAGTGGTGAAGATATCACAAGAACTCCAGTAGCTCAGCCTGTGCTGCAAGAAGAAAAGGCTGATTCTTCCCAAGAGGTTCAAGAGACAGAGAACACAGAACCTATCTCTGGAAAACGACGTTTCTTAGTGCCTGGAATTATTGGGTTGGTCGTGCTGGGTGGTTTAGGTTGGATCGTATTTAACCGAGTCATTCTGCCAATCCTCATTTTTAGTCAGATGGGTGCACCTCCACCAACCCCTGTGCAAATTAGTAATCCCCAAACAGCAACCGTGGAAGATAGTTCAGACTATGCTGCAAGCCTGGACTCACGCCAGTCTGTGACTTTGCAGCCACGAGTTGCAGGGCAAATTTCAGCCATCTATGTCAAATCTGGTCAGCAGGTCAGTGCAGGTGACCCCATTTTGCAAATCGATGCAGCGGAGCAACGCGCCCAAGTTGCCAGTCGTGCGGCTGCGGTCGACACGGCAGAAGCTGACATCTCCGCTGCTCAAGCAGATGTTGCCAATGCGATCGATAACTTGAATTCGCTTCAAGCAAAGCGAGCATCGGCTCAGTCCACTGTAGAGCTAAATCAGCGCGAATATGCCCGATACCAGGATCTCTATAGTCAGGGAGCAACCAGCAAACAAGTGCTGGATCAGAAGCTCAATGCCTTGCAAACCTCCCAGGCTGATTTGCGACAGGCAGATGCAGATATTCGGGCACAGCAGTCTGCAATTAACCGCAATCGGGCAACTGTCGTCAAAAATCAGCGGGCAATGCAAGAAGCTGAGGCTAACGTCTCACAAGTATCAGCCCAATTGGGTTATTACAGCATCAACGCGCCTTTTTCGGGCATTGTGGGCGATATTCCAGTGAAAGAAGGGGATTTTGTCGATGTTGGCAACCAACTCTTGATTTTGACCCAAAATCGAGAATTAGAAATTCAGATTGCTATTCCACTGGAGCGATCATCGTTGTTGCGACGAGGCTTACCAGTGAAATTGTTGGACGATCGCGATCAAGTCTTGCAAACGGGGCGAATTTCTTTTATTGCCCCTAATGTAGACGCTGCGACTCAATCGGTCTTGATCAAAGCAAAATTTGCCAATGCTGGTAATAAACTGCGAACGGCACAGTTTGTCCGCGCCAGAGTGGTTTGGTCCGCCAGTGCTGGAGTTGTAGTACCCACATCTGTAATTTCTCGTTTAGGGGGAAAAGACTTTATCTTTGTGGCAACGTCCTTTAAAGAGTCAAAGTGTGAAGCCCCTGCCCAAACTGGCTTTGGCGGCGCAAGCAAGGTACAACCCAACCAACTTACAGCTGCACAAAAACCGATTAAGCTCGGCAAGATCGTCGGCAATAATCAGGAAGTGTTGGAAGGATTAAAGGCAAGCGATCGCATCATCACTTCTAATATTTTGCAGTTGCAAAACTGTATGCCCATCTCAGACGCAGCTGCACAGCCAGCAAAATCTCCTTAAGCCCATATTGGATTGGCGATTTCGGATTGGCAATTGGATACTCTATCGCATCTTGAGCTAACCTCCGAAATTGTCTGCGAACTCCTCACTATTGGAACCAGGTCATGATCCTGTCCATTTCTACTTTTTTCATTAAACGACCTGTTTTTGCAACGGTCTGTTCTATCGTCATCACATTGTTAGGGATTGCTTGTATCCCCATCCTACCTGTTGCCCAATATCCAGAAATTGCGCCTCCCCAGGTCAGTGTGACTTCTAACTATGTAGGTGCCAGTGCAGAAACGGTTGAATCAACGGTGACCAATATTCTGGAGCGGGAACTGAACGGGATCAAAGGGGTCCGATACATTTCCTCGACCAGTGCAAATGATGGTACTAGCAGCATTAACCTGACGTTTGATCTAGGCACCGATCAAGATATTGCCGCAGTCGATGTGCAAAATAAGGTGTCTACGGTGCAATCTCGGTTGCCTGGACCTGTAACCCAGACTGGGGTACAAGTTTCTAAGGCAAATAACAATTTTTTGCTCGCGATCGGGGTGTATTCCGATCGTGATGGCAAAACGGATAAGGATATCTATGATGATGTCTATCTCAGTAACTACTCCGATTTGTACATCAGCGATGCCCTGAAACGAATTAAAGGGGTGGGTGGAGTTCAAATATTTGGCGAACGAAAATATGCGATGCGACTCTGGCTTGACCCAGAGCGGCTTGCCAGTCGAGGGCTAACGCCTCAAGATGTGATCACCGCTTTGCAACAGCAAAATTTGCAAGTGGGGGCTGGACAGATTGGGCAACCGCCGGCTGCGTCAGGACAACAGTATCAATATGCAGTGACAGCGCAAGGGCGGCTGAAAGATGCGGAAGCTTTTAACGATCTCGTCATTAAGACCACCGAATCGGGAACTTTGGTTCATCTCCGAGAAGTAGGACGAGCGGAACTGGGGGCAGAGAATTATAGTTCCGTCTTACGGTTTACCCCGGCAGGTGGGGTCACCCACCAGGGTGTAGGGCTGGGGATTACCCAGCAATTTGGCAGTAATGCACTGGATGTTGCCAAAGCGGTTCGAGAGGAGATGAAGCAAATCTCAGCCAGTTTCCCGCCCGGAATGAGATATGCAGTTGCATTCGACTCTACAACCTTTATTCAAGCGGGGGCGGAGGAAGTTGTCTACTCGCTACTGTTGGCGATCGCCCTGGTGGTGCTGGTTATTTTCTTGTTTTTGCAGAATTGGCGATCGGCACTGATTGCCTCGATCGCGATTCCCGTTGCCTTAATTGGGACGTTTGTTTTTGTTAAACTTCTCAATTTTTCGATTAACACACTCACCTTGTTTGGTTTGACGCTGGCAACGGGTTTGGTGGTAGATGATGCAATCGTCATTGTAGAAGACATCACCCGCCGCATTCAGGATGAAGGGATGCGCCCGATCGACGCTGCGATCTCCTCCATGAACTCCTTGTTTAGCGCTGTTGTGGCAACATCCATTGTATTAGTCACGGTGTTTGTTCCCGTGGCGTTTTTCCCAGGTACCACTGGGCAACTCTACAAACAATTTGCGCTGACCATCGCCTTTTCAATTACAGTTTCTACCTTTAATGCGCTGACCTTTACGCCTATGTTGTCCGCCCTACTCTTGCGACGCGGACAAGTTCCTAACAACTGGTTGTTTAATCGCATCAATCAGATCATTGACAACACTCGCCAGGGATATGGTCACAATATTCAGACTGTACTCAAGCGTAAAGGATGGATATTGGGGCTGTTTTCGGCAGCCCTTGTGCTAACTTACTGGGTTTACACCATCGTACCGGCGGGTTTTTTACCCGAAGAAGATCAGGGCTACTTTATTACGATCGTGCAAGCGCCCGAGGGTGTTTCTCTCAATTACACCGAAAAGGTTTTGGAAGAAGCTGAAACCGTGATGAAGCAACAGCCGGAAATTGCCAGTATTTTTGCGATCGGCGGTTTTAGCTTTGCTGGATCAACCCCTAACAATGGATTGATCTTTACTTTGTTAAAGCCATGGGATGAGCGGAAAGCGGCAAATCAATCGGCAACCAGTGTGATTGGCGGATTTTTCCCGAAACCGTTTGGTTTGTTCCCCAAGTTAATTTCCATTAAGGATGCGATCGTGGTTCCCTTTGCCCCTCCCGCTATTCAGGGATTGGGAAACTTTGGTGGGTTTGATTTTTATCTGCAAGATCGCACTGGATTTGGGTTCGATACGCTAGGAGAGGTACTGGGTAAATTTATGGGACGGGCAACCACCTATCCCTCTGCCCAAAGTCCACAGTTAAGTGGTTTGCGACCAACTTTTAATGCAAATACTCCCCAAATCACGGTTGAGGTAGACCGGGTCAAAGCTAACCAGCTACAAGTCACCGTTGAGGATATCTTCAACACACTGCAAACCCTGCTGGGTTCGACTTATGTTAACGATTTCAACCAATTTAACCGGGCGTACCGGGTCTACGTGCAAGCAGATAGCCAGTTTCGCTCTAACCCAGAAGATATTAAGCGGCTATATGTTCGCTCGCAGTCGGGCAAGATGATTCCGCTTGCCAATCTAGTCAGGGTGAGTCAGACGATCGGCCCTTCCATCATTCCTCATTACAATCTATTCCGCGCTGTTAATATCACCGGAAATGCCTCACCCGGAGTTAGCTCGGGGCAAGCCATCAAAGCCATGGAAACCGTTGCCAAGGAAGTCTTACCGAAAGGATTTGGCTATGAATGGTCTGGACTATCACTGGAAGAAGTACAAGCAGGGGGATCGGCTATCTTTATCTTCGCCCTCGGTATTATCTTCGTCTTCCTGACGCTCGCGGCCCAATATGAAAGCTATTTTGATCCGTTGATCATTATGCTGACGGTTCCTTTGGCGATTTTGGGGGCATTGACCGCAGTACTCTTACGGGGCACTGCCAATGATGTCTATACCCAGATTGGTTTTGTCATGCTGATTGGCATGGCAAGTAAGAACGGTATTTTGATCGTCGAGTTTGCCAATCAGTCTTACGAACGAGGTTTGGGGATTGTCAAGTCGGTGCTCGAAGCCTGCCAGGAACGGTTACGACCCATTTTGATGACAGCGATCGCAACCGTGGTTGGGGCGCTGCCACTGTTTTTAGCAAGCGGGGCAGGCGCAGCAGCGCGGCAGTCTTTGGGAACTGCGATCGTCGGCGGAATGTGCATCGCCACCATTTTGAGCTTGTTTATTGTTCCAGTGCTTTATGTCATGATTAAGTCCTTGGAATTGCGTCTAATCCGTAAGCGTAAACCCGGATGGGTAGAGGCTTCTGGCTCTACTGGCAATGGTATGGGACATTATACTGAAGACGTTGTCTCCCCTCTTTATGGTGAAGATGGAGATGGCAAAAGTCCTGTGCCAAAATCAGAGAAGCACAAGTAGGAAAGTCTGTAATCAACCGTAGGTAATAAAAATGACTGCTTTGTTTACCAAAGTGGTCATTTTTATGGGTGTGCTAGCCGATGTTTTTCTTGTTCAATTACTTTAGTCAACCCCACCTGCTCCAGCAGGCTTAACCGAGCGTCCAAAAGACTGGAATCCTGCGGATTCACAAAATAGGCACTTGAAACAGCTGCCAGCGTGTCATACCAAATGCCTGCTGCACCGTAAATCTCAGCCTTTTGCAACAAATTTTCAATCGGGGAGCCTGTTTTTGAGACCGCTGCCAATTGTTGAGTAACCTCTGGAGGGGGAGCGATGCGTTCAATATAGCCCTGGGCAAAAGGTCGGGCAGATTCCCGATTAAACCCTGGACAAACCATAGAGATCGACCAACGATAGTTTCGTCCGACCAGCAATTCAGGAGCGTCTTTAGGCAGTGTAAACTGCGTGATTCCAGCCTGGACAGTTAACCGCGTGTCTAATAAGGGGGCAGGCGCGTGTATTTCTGTGAGAACCAACTCCACTTCGCTGGCGATCGGCATATACCAGAACAGCGTCGGATGTCCCGATAGGGTTAATCCAGCGTATCCATCCGGCACCAGTGGCATCATGGCAACCTCGATGGGACCCTGGCAACCGCGAGCCCCGGCTCCAGCGGTACGACGAGGTCCGCGTCGTTTGGGTGGGGTATAGCCAGCCAGGGCAGGCGTTCCCAGTTGTAACCCGACGGAAAAGGGTTGCCCGGCAGCGCCCGGAGCAGCATTATGCCAACTGAGCGATTGAACCACCAGGATGGAAGCCAGAGGAACTGTGAAGATTTTGAGGAAACGCAGGGCGAACATCACAGTTAACACCTTTCAAACAACGTCTAACAGAGCACACAGTCTTTTCAAAGAATTTTTTACAAGAAAAATTCAGTATATCTGATGAGATAGACCAGGTTGGGAAAGTATATTACGAAGCTTAATCAATCTTCGTGGTATTTTCGCAGACTAGAGTTGTCGAACCGGACGATCGTCATTCCAGCAAAACTTGATAAACCCGAGTCGATTGCGCCCGCCCTTTGAGTTGCACGGTATTGATAAATTGCGTCTGAAATTGTTCTTTCGTATACTGATGAGCTTCCTCGTTGATTAAGATGCGACAAATGCCACCATCTAGGGATTTGTCATAACTTTCTAAACGAGATGCCACATTCACGTTATCGCCGATCGTCGTATATTCCAGACGCTGTTGTCCTCCCAAACTGCCTGTAACCACTGTACCTGTGGAAATCCCCACCCGCATGGAAGGAGCCGGGAGTCCCTGTTCCTTCCAGCGTAGATTGAGCGCCTTCAAAGTGGTCGCCATTTGCACAGCACAACGAACTGCTTTTTGGGCATCTTCTGCAATTTCTTCGGGTGTGGTGCGTGGGATGGGTACGCCAAACACTGCCATGATGGCATCACCGATAAATTTATCGACTACACCGCCTTGCTCTAGTACGATTTGAGACATAGCACTCATGTATTCATTGAGCCATAGCATCAAATCTTCAGGTTCCAATTGTTCGGAGATCGTGCTGAAGTTTTTGAGGTCGGTAAACAGCACGGTTGCCGTGACCCGTTGTCCCAGTAACCGTCCCTCTTGCAGAAATTGGTCCCGATTTTTCCAGATGGTTTCAGCAATTTCTGGCGTGACATGCCGACCAAAGAGCTGCATTACCAGTTGTCGTTCTTCGTGTTCTTGGTTGGCAAGGTAGCCTGTAACGACGATCGCTGACCCGGCTAGGGTTAGCAGGGCAGGTACCAGCGGAATCCACCAACCCACCCAAAAGATTAGCAAGTAACTGGTGACTAGCGTTGCACCTGCCAGCGTCAACGTAAACACAGTCCAACGAGGAGATCGTACCGTGGCACTGATTGTAGTGCCGACGATCGACCAGACCCAGATCCAGACCCATTCTATCGGCTTATTCCAGACCCGAATCAAGGGTCTTTGATTAAGTGCAGCACTGATAATTTGACTCGTGAGGTTTGCCTGCACCTCGACACCACTGGTGTTTTCTGGAGAAATAAAAGAAGCTTGACTGCTATAGGGAGTGTCAAAGAAATCATTTTTGCTAGTAGCCGTGGCACCAATCAAGACAATGCGATCGCGTGCCCAATTCGCTTCTAATTTGTCTTGGAAAATATCTCTGGCTGAAACAATGCGAAACGTGCGGGCGGGACCGCGATAGTTCAGCAGGATTTGGTAACCCCCATCATCCGCATTTACATACGCACCATCATTGGAATTAAACAGGGGAAAGATAGAAGAACCTAACTTGAGGTCTTCGGAATTTGGAGCAGTTTCTGGCTCAACATTTTTAGCTTTTAGATACAGAAGGGCAATCTTCAACCCAAAACTTTCGAGCGGTTCTTCTGTTTCACTGGTCAGATAAAGATAGCTGCGTCGAACTTTGCCATCCGCATCCCGGGGGACATCATTTGCCCCAATTTGCCCCCTTTTTTGCAAAACTGGAGCCGGAGGAATTGCTGAACTGATCGCATCTCCCGTATGTTTTGTAATGCCAATCAAATTTGGGGTGGTTGAAAACACCTCGGTTAGCTTTTCAGTGCCTCTTCCTTCAGTGAGGTTGCGATAAAGATCTAACCCGATCGCCCGAGGCTGCTGTTGTCTAATTTTTTTGAGCAGAGTTGCTAATTGTTCATCTGAGAGAATGGTACCGTAGGTTTGAATATCGGTCTCATCAATGCCAACAATCACGATACGATCGTCTGGCTTTTCCGCGGGACGCAGCTGAAATGCCATATCCAGGGCCGTCCATTCCCACAACTGCAAGATACCCGTCAGACGCAACATAATAACGGCCATGGTTACCGTTGGAGCGATAAATAATAAACCGCGCCATTCCCAAAGTTGTTGTCTAACTTTTGCCCACATGAGTCAGGGTAAGCTCTAGAGATTAAGCTCTAAATGATAGCTTCCCTTGAGAAATTAATCTATTGGCGATTCCAGCCGTTTTCCCTTGGACGAGTCACACTCATCACTCATCGACCCATCTCCCCATCCACACTATTCACTACAACTGTGGTTGATTCGCCTGAAACTGACGGTCGGACTTTGACGGGTTGCATCTTTACTTAACGATCGACAAAGCTTTCAACGTATCTGCCTATTTAGCACAGTAAAATAATCTCCCGGTGAACCCGCTCCTCCCTTCCTACCTTCTACCCTCTAGTTTCCACCCTCATGCAAGACACCAACCCTTCAAAATTGAATCTTGAGCCGTATTGGATGCCTTTTACCGCTAATCGGCACTTTAAGGCAAATCCTCGTTTATTTGTTGCGGCACAAGGAATGCACTACACCACTGCGGATGGGCGTCGTGTGTTGGATGGAACCGGAGGGCTATGGTGCGTCAATGCGGGGCATAGCCGCCCCGAAATCGCCCAGGCAATCCATGACCAGGTAATGACGTTGGACTATGCCCCCGCCTTTCAGATGGGGCATCCCGGTGCGTTTGAACTCGCCGACCGTCTGAAAAACATGATGCCGGGTGACCTCGACTACATCTTTTATGGCAACTCTGGCTCAGAGGCAGTGGAAACCGCGTTGAAGATCGCGATCGCTTACCACCGGATGCGCGGCGAAGCCAGCCGTACTCGTCTGATTGGACGTGAACGGGGCTACCATGGGGTTTGCTTTGGCGGCACCTCTGTCGGCGGCATTGCCCCGGTGCGTAAATTTTTTGGTAGCTTGCTCCCTGGCGTTGATCACCTACCCCATACCCATAATTTGGAGCAGAATGCCTTCAGCCGCGGACAGCCCGAATGGGGTGCTCACCTAGCAGACGAACTAGAACGTCTGGTTGCTCTGCATGATGCTTCCACTATTGCTGCCGTTATTGTTGAACCGATCGCGGGTTCCACGGGTGTACTCATTCCGCCCAAAGGCTATCTGGAGCGGCTTCGGGCAATTTGTGACAAGCATGGCATCTTGCTCATTTTTGATGAAGTGATTACTGGCTTCGGACGATTGGGTTCTAGCTTCGCAGTGAATTATTTTGGCATCCAGCCCGATCTGGTCACAGTTGCCAAAGGTATCACCAATGGAACAGTTCCCATGGGCGCAGTCTTTGCCCGCAAAGGTATTTATGATGCCTTTATGCAGGGACCAGAAGCAGCTGTCGAATTATTCCATGGATACACCTACTCCGGACACCCCGTCGCTTGTGCCGCAGCCCTTGCCACCCTCGATATTTACCAAAAAGAAGGTATTTTCGATCGTGCTCACTCCCTATCTACCTATTGGGAAGATGCGATCCATTCACTCAAGGGTTTACCCCATGTCATCGACCTACGAAATCTGGGCTTAGTGGGAGCCATCGAGTTTGAACCCATCCCCGGTAAGCCTGGCAGTCGTGCCTTCGACTGTTTTCTGCGCTGTTATGAACAGGGTCTCCTCATTCGCCAGACTGGTGACATCATCGCCCTCTCCCCCCCCCTAATCATCGAAAAATCTCACATCGATCAGCTTTTCGAGACCCTCAGTTCGGTGATTCAAACGCTTTGAAGCTATGCCACTCACTTTTTGGGCAAAAACCAGCGGCACTTGGATCAACGCCGCCACCGTCTTCATGGGCACCTATTTGGGGCTACTCCTGCAAGGACGCTTGCCCCTCCCCATGATCACCATCCTGACCCAAGGGGTGGGGCTAATCACGCTCGCCATCGGCTTCAGCATGGCAACGAGTCTGGGCAAAGTCAAAATTGGATCGATGGACGGGATCATCCTTGCTCTGTTCGCGATCGTTCTCGGCGGCATCCTGGGCGAATGGCTGAAAATCGAAAATCGCCTTACCCAACTCGGCAACTGGCTTAAAGCGCGTCTTCATGGCAGAGGTCGCTTTACCGAGGGCTTCGTCGCTGCCAGCCTACTCTTTTGCGTGGGACCGCTCACCCTGCTTGGCAGTTTCAACAACGGACTCACGGGCAATAACACTTTACTCAGCCTCAAAGCCACCATGGATGGTATTGCCGCGATCGCCCTCACTAGCAGCTTTGGCATAGGTGTCGGCTTCTCCGTGATTGTCATCCTTCTGTACCAGGGTGGGCTCTCTCTCCTTGCCGCCGAACTGGCACAAACCCTCCCTCACCCCAGCACCAGTCCCTCGGTCCTGCTGCTCACGGGGGTGGGTGGCTTAATGATCCTCGGTATCGGACTCAATTTGCTGGAAATTGCCCAAATTCGCGTCGCTTCCTTTTTACCAGCCTTGTTCCTGGCACCTGTCGCTTATGAGATCGTCGTAAAAGGGATAGTTTATTTTTCTATCCTGTGCCAGAGGACGACTCCCTCAATCTGCCTCTAAGCTGCAACGAGCAAGTCTGCAACACATAGGACTCACATTGGGGATACACGAGCAGATAAGGTTCTAGACATATCGGTATTTTTGAACGCTTTGCCTCGCAAAGCGTTCAAAAATACCAACAGTACCTTTGAAACACAACCAAACTATTTCTAGAGGAGATTTTTCAACATGGGAAAATCCTTAATTCTTCCCTTGTTTGCGACGATCGCCCTGAGCAACGGTCTAGGAGGAGCGATCACCCAGCCGGGTTTCGCCCAGAGCCAACCTGCTCCTCCTTCCACCCCACCCTCCAGGGAAGAGCCACTCCAACTGGGGCAACCCAATACTGGGCTGTCTCCCCAACTCATCACCCCACAACGAGCCGTGACCATCATTGGACAGGGACAAGTAACCGCTCCCGCAGACATCGCCCAGCTTGAGTTTACCTTGGGCAGCCAAACCGACTTCAGTGATAAAACTTCTGCGAACTCGCCACTCTCCATCGAAGACAAGCGTCAAGCGATCGAAACCGCGATGCAGCCGATCGTCAATGCCCTGCTGGAACTGCAGATCACCAAAAGCGACCTGACCCTACAAACCAATGCGCTGGAAAGTCCCAAATTACGTGTACAAATCAACAAACCTACCCAGGAGCGCTTACAACAAATTGTTTCAGTTGTCGATCGAGCTGCCAAAGCCAATCGCCAATTTTTTGTCCAAAGTATTGGAGCCGCTTACAGCATCAACAATTGTCAACCGCTGGAACGAGTTGCCCGTCGTCTCGCCATCAACGATGCTCAAACCCAGATCAAAATCCTGGCGATTGATCTGAATGTGTCACTGGGCGAACTCCTGTTTGCAACAGCCTTTCCACTCTCTGGTTCACCCGCAGCCTTTTCTAACTGTGGTAGTAAAGTCAGTACTCCCGCTCCTAATTTGATTGTGCCAGATGAAAACACCTTTCCTCCTTACAGCCCCTCCGACCCGATCGAGGTCAAAGTCAGAAGTCAGATGAGTCTCACCTACACAATCCAGTCCAGATGAACTTTTTCGCCTGTATTCGCAATCCTTAGTCTTCTCATTCACTCATCTCTATTGTCAGGCTTCAAATCTAGCGTCCAACGAACAATCCAATCACTAGCGTCCAGTTCCTATCGCCTCTTGCAATTGGACAAAACCATGGCTGAAAACTGCAAGAAACTCCACATAAAACCTAAACGACAACCCTTTTTCTCATGCCTTACATTGTGTTCAGAAGGTTCATTATTCCTAATCACAAGCCCATTCATAACTCGTCCTATGGAATTCTCATTTGCTCCCGTTCCTGATGCATCCACTCCTTTTTTGCAGCAATTCTTTTTCAGCAGCCAGCCACCTGCTGTTGCCAATCAAACTTCAACCAAAGCTAACAATCTGGTAGAGCAGCGTCATGGCATCAACTATCGCCTGGGAGCAATTCACTGCCACGCATCATCGAATTCCTCTGAGTTAGAAACCCTAATGCGGTTCATCTAAACAAGTGGCAGCATGGAGACAATAGCGATCGCGTCCCTCATGTTTTGCTTGATAAAGCGCTTCATCTGCTGCCTTAATCAACGCAGATTCCGAAACCTCTGATGCTGGAGACTGGGTGGCAATCCCCAAACTCAGCGTAACGACTTGGCTAATCGGCGACGCCAGATGGGGCAATGCCAGATTTTTCACATGCATCTGAATTTCTTCGGCAACCCGCACAGCCCCGCGACTCGGTGTATTCGGCAAAACCACCACAAATTCTTCCCCACCATACCGGGCAACCAAATCAGTGGAACGCTTCGCTGCCCGACTGATTGCCTCTGCTACCTGTTGCAAGCACTTGTCTCCCGCCTGATGCCCATAAGTATCGTTATAAATTTTAAAGTGATCCACATCACAGAGAATTAAAGAAATAGGTCCCTGCTCCCGGCTCATTCGTTGCCATTCTCGATAAAGATACTTGTCGAAATAGCGACGGTTTGCCAAGTGAGTCAATCCATCGGAGCCTGCCAGTCTTTGCAACTCCAGATTTGCAGCTTCTAATTGTTGATAGAGCCGGAGTTGATTGATTAAGCGACGAACCCGATGGCAGAGGACAGGCCAATGGATCGGTTTGGTCACGTAATCTGCTGCACCGACTTCAAACGCGCGATCAACCGAAGCCTTATCCTCTAAGCCCGTAATAATGAGTACTGGCGTCCGATTTGCTTCTGGCAATTTTTGGAGCTGAAGGCAACACTCAAACCCATCCATAATTGGCATCATGGCATCCAGCAGGACAATATCTGGACGCAGTCGAGTATAGATTTCTAAACATTCTTGTCCGTTACTCGCTTCCGCCACCCGATACCCTTGTTTCTCCATCGCCCGCCGCAGCAAAATCCGCATCGTGGAGTCATCATCCACAACCAAAACTAATGGTAAAGATTGCTCAGAGGCGAGAATCATGGTTATCCCTACTGAATAACCTGTTCTAGGGCAGCTTTGGCTTTAGCATATTCCTGGGCAACAGCCTCTCCGCGATCGAGCGGAATGCCTGTCGCCCCAGCTTTGCCTAATTCTTCCAATTCGTTACAAAGCTCGGTCAGCGTCACAGCCCCCAGCACCGTACTGGTTGATTTGAGCGTATGGGCTGCATGTTGCAATTTCTTTGCATCTCCTTGCAATACAGCAAGTTGTATATCCTGAATCAGTTTTGGCGCTTCTTCAAAATAACTATCCAAAACTTCTTGCAAAAATTCGTAATCCCCCCCTTCGCTGATCCCTAAAAAGGTCTGCCAGGCTTCACGGTCGATAATCGGTTTGCTCATACTTGACGACTCTTAATAACTTCTTAAACCCAACGAATACGGAATATGATTTATTTGTACAATATTTTTTATCCCGCTTAGGGTTTTCTCGATCGAGAATCAGATCGGCATCACAACCTGCTTGACTTAACCGAAGCTAGCATGAAGAGCATAGGGCAAAGTAAGCAAGCGTATTTTCCCTCATCTCTTCAATTTCTATGGATTGATCCCTCACAAGTTCCTCAAATTCTTGATTTATAAAAGAACTATAGAGACTTGGAACCACTCAGTTATAAATTGAAGATTCCCTAGATTTATCCCCCGATCGCATTTCAACAAAAGTTGGGGTTTTATCATCTGATTAAAGAGTGCATGGCAAGTGTGTGTTTCGACCCTCAACATGCCCCTGCCCGATCTATTTGCCAAGCCCTTGATCAGTTCCTCCTTCAAACAAGTCTCTGATTTGAGCCGCCTTGTGAGTTCGCCACTCACAACGTGGGTTTAGATTGGGCATCCGTGCGGCACATGATTTCTCAATTCGGTGTCCCAATCCATCTACATCCATCAATCAGAAGTCGCAGAGGTCAAGGTTATGGTGCAGGCAATTGTGAATACTCAAAATTCCTCTAAGGCACGCGAAAATTCCTTTGTCTTACAGTTTCGGGAAGTTGGGATTGTAGATATTCCCCTGGTAGGAGGCAAGAATGCTTCCTTAGGTGAAATGCTGCAACAACTTACCCCGCAGGGGATTGGTGTACCCGATGGTTTCGCTACTACTGCCTATGCTTATCGGTATTTCATTGAAATCGCGGGGTTAGAAAAACGGCTGCGTGCCCTCTTTGCGGAATTGGATGTAGAAGATGTGCTGAGTTTGCGCGAAGTGGGAAAGCAAGCTCGATCATTGATTTTGCAAACCCCATTCCCTGACGAGTTACAAGAAGCGATCGTGAAGGCATATCGCAAACTCTGCCAGCGCTACGGAGAGGACACGGATGTCGCAGTTCGTTCTAGTGCCACTGCCGAAGACTTGCCCGATGCTAGCTTTGCTGGGCAACAAGAAACCTATCTCAATGTCCATGGGGTAAGGGGGGTACTGGAAGCTTGCCACAAGTGTTTTGCTTCTATTTTCACCGATCGTGCCATTTCCTATCGGCAGATCAAGGGATTTGACCACTTTGAAGTTGCCCTCTCGGTGGGGGTGCAAAAGATGGTGCGTTCGGACTTGGCAGCCTCAGGTGTGATGTTTTCGATCGACACCGAAACCGGCTTCAAAGATGCGGCACTGATCACTGCTGCCTACGGTTTGGGCGAAAACGTAGTACAAGGAGCGGTGAATCCGGATGAATATCTGGTCTTTAAGCCAACTCTACAACAGGGCTTCACACCGATTTTAGAAAAACGGCTGGGTTCCAAAGAAATTAAAATGGTCTACGATTTGGGCGGTTCCAAGCTGACCAAAAATGTGTCTGTTTCCCCTGAAGAACGCCGGCAATTTGCCCTAACGAATGACGAAATTCTCACTCTGGCACAGTGGGCATGTGACATTGAAGCTCACTATTCAAAGGTGCGGGGGCTTTATACCCCCATGGACATCGAATGGGCAAAAGACGGCATCACAGGTGAGTTATTTATCGTGCAGGCACGTCCTGAAACGGTGCAGTCCCAGCGAGCACAAAATCTTTTGCGAAGCTACGAACTCAAACAAAAGGGACAGGTTTTGGCAACTGGGCGTGCTGTCGGCGAAATGATTGGTCAAGGCAAAGCGAGAGTCATTTTAGATGTACACAAAATTGACCAGTTTCAGGCTGGCGAAGTGTTGGTGACCAACCGCACTGACCCTGACTGGGAACCGATTATGAAAAAAGCCAGTGCGATCGTCACCAATCAGGGAGGACGCACTTGCCATGCTGCCATCATTGCCAGAGAAATGGGGATTCCAGCGATCGTCGGTTGCAGCAATGCCACTTCGGTGATCCAAACGGGACAGGAGGTGACCGTGTCTTGTGCTGGAGGTGAAGAGGGACAAGTCTACCAGGGATTGCTGCCCTTTGAAATTAAAGAAGTGGCACTGGAAAACTTACCCCGTACCCGCACCCAAATCTTAATGAATGTGGGCAATCCTCAAGAAGCCTTCGGTTTATCAGCGATTCCCAATGATGGGGTGGGGCTTGCCCGGATGGAGTTCATCATTGCCAACCATATCCAGGCTCACCCACTAGCGCTACTTCACTTCGACCAGCTAGAAGATGAACTCGCCCGCTATAAAATTGCCGAGTTGACGGCTCAGTACGAGAATAAAGCCACTTTCTTTGTCGATCGATTGGCGCATGGAATTGGGACAATCGCCGCTGCCTTCTATCCCAAACCTGTTGTGGTTCGCCTATCGGACTTCAAGAGCAACGAATATGCCAATTTGCTCGGTGGTCGGCAATTTGAGCCGAAAGAAGAAAATCCCATGATTGGTTGGCGAGGTGCTTCGCGCTACTATGACGATCGCTACCGTGAAGGGTTTGCCCTAGAATGCCAGGCAATGAAGCGAGTGCGGGATGACATGGGCTTGACCAACGTCATTCTTATGGTGCCTTTCTGCCGAACGCCGGACGAAGGTCGCCGAGTACTGGCAGAAATGGCAAAACATGGGTTAGTGCAGGGTGAAAATGGGCTGCAAGTCTACGTCATGTGCGAACTTCCTAGCAACGTGGCGCTAGCGGACGAGTTTAGTCAGGTATTCGATGGCTTTTCGATCGGTTCGAATGACCTGACTCAACTGACTTTGGGACTCGATCGCGACTCGGCTCTGGTTGCCCATCTGTTTGATGAACGCAACGAAGCAGTCAAGCGCATGGTTGCCCAAGCGATCGCCACTGCCAAAGCCCAGGGACGCAAGATCGGCATCTGCGGTCAGGCTCCTAGCGACTATCCAGAGTTTGCTCGCTTTCTGGTTGAACAAGGCATTGATTCCATCAGCCTCAACCCCGACTCGGTCTTGAAGACACTGCTGGAAATTGCCCAGGTCGAAAAGGGCTGAACCATCGTAGGACATCGACCATGACGTCCGTAGCAGTTCCCCGGTTTCTGGTTTAGATTCAACAGTCAATTCTGTCATCACTACGGAAATCGGGGGATCTGTTCTCCAGAGTCTATCTCTCCTTGTCCAAAAGCCAAGTCATTAAGATTTTTGAGTCAGAGAAGCAATAGCCCAGCGAAACTGTGAAGGAGTTGTAAATTAAAGATATCCCTTCAATTTTCCTTAACCCCGCTCCGGATTCAGAGGATGCTTGACAAGTCGCAATCTGCTGCGACCAGAAAGGAGTATCAGATGAATACTCTCTCCGAATACGAAAATTTCTCTAAATACTATGGTCTTGCGGTTCGCATTGAGTCAGACCTAAAGCCGTCCCTCCAAAACCAAGGTATCTGAAAAAGCGATTGATTGAAAACTTGTATTTCATCTCGTATAAGAGGTTTCAGCGTATGTTTCAACGAATCTTAGTTGCCGTAGACAGTTCCGATGCTGGCAAACATATTTTTGAAGCAGCCTTATCTTTTGCTAAAGCAACCCACGCCAGTTTGATGCTGTTGCATGTCCTGTCTCCGTTTGATGAAGGCTACCCTAATCCGGTTTATCCGGGTTCAGATAGCGTTTATCCATCCCTCCATACCGAAGCACTTCGACAATATATGGGGCAACTCGAACGTTTGGAGAAAGAAGGCATTGAGCTGTTGCAGGAGCTAGCGGATCAAGCTGCTGAAGCGGGTATCACGGCTGAATTTACCCAAAATCTGGGTGATCCTAGTCGGATTATTTGTGATTTGGCACGCACCTGGAATGCTGACTTGGTCGTCACGGGGCGGCGAGGACGTAAAGGGCTGACCGAATTCATTTTAGGCAGTGTTAGTAACTATGTGATTCATCATGCACCTTGCTCTGTCATGGTCATTCAAGGAAAAAATGAAGTGGCGATCGACAGCAATAACGAAAAAGCAGCCGTTGTCAGCTAGCGATAGGAATACTGCACGCCAGGATTTCAGGGTTTATTCTTCAGGTTTGTTCGCCATACTTAGAGATTTGCCCCGCTCGTCTAGGTATTGCTAGCTTTCCCAGATATCCGCTTCGCTCCTGCCTGTTCCTTCAAGGGAATTAACCCAACCGCGTAGAGATTGTCCATCTCTGCGCGGTTTGTATATGCCTCTTCAGCATCCCTTACCCACTAAAACATCTGATCAGAACCCGCATCTACTGAAGACTTGCTGTGGTAACTTATAGGGGTTTGGTTTTTTGCTTCATGAAGGGGGAACCTGGTGTATATGCAATAAGTCAGGCATATCGAGTCTTTTGCAATGAAAACTGCTTGAAAGATTCGCAACTTTAAAGGGATTTCAGGCGCCAAGAATCCTCAATCGTATCGTCTCGACCAATAAGCTTTTACCAGCTGTCCTTTTTACCCCCGCTCAAATGAACTTATTATTTGTACTGCACAATTGGATTGGTTATGCCCCACATGGCGGCACCGAGATTCATGCTCAGGACATTATTAAAGCGTTCAAACAGTATTCAACTCATCATATTTATATCCTGTTTCCTGATCTCAGAGAATGTAAAGGTGCGATTGATAAATTCCTAATTCTGGATACTCGCAACGGGGCAGTTAAAACAATTAAATTAAATTTTCCAATTACTTTTGAATGCTATAAACATGCAGAATGGTCTACGATCGCAGCCTCCATCATTCATCAATATCAGATTGATATTGTCCATTTCTTTCATCTTCTGCATTACCCATTAAATTTTCCGCTAATTGCCAAGCAATCGGGTGCGAAAGTAATCGTTTCTTTTCATGATTATTTTCTGGTGTGTCCTCAGTTTAATCTTTTAAAGGAGAATGTAAGGTTCTGCGGTTATCCTGATGCTTCACTAAGTACTTGCGATCTGTGCTTAAAGCAGACCTTTGGCTATCAACCAGGTACACAGGAAACCAGACGACATTTAATTTCTCAGGTCTTGTACCATATCGATGCAGTGCACTATGCTTCACAAGATCAAAAATCAAGAATTGAGGCAGCATACCCTTACTTACAACAAAAAGCCAGCATGACGATGGGGGTCGGCTTAGAGCGCAGTTTAGATCCAATTCTACTAGGAGATAAAAAACTCGATGCCAGTCAACCTTTGACTGTGGCTTGTGTCGGCAATTTTAGTATTAATAAAGGCGCCGATTTACTTTTAAGAGTGATTGATTATTACTGTTTTAAGGGATTTTCAAATATTCAAATCAATATTTATGGGAATTTGCATCCTCCTTACGAAGCAGTGCTCAAAAATATTGCCCAAGTTGCTCCACTCAAATTGCACGGGGCATACTCTCCCGATCAACTCCCTGTATTGCTTAAAGCGTGTGATGTTGCTCTATTTGCTTCAATTTGGCCCGAAACATTTGTCCTCGCTCTCTCTGAAGCTTGGGCGTGTGGATTAATACCGATCGCCCCCAAACTAGGAGCCTTTCAAGAGCGTATTATTCATGACAAAAATGGTATTCTTTACGATCCGCTCGATCCAGGTTCTATTATCGACATACTCAATGATTTGGCAGCGCATCGAGAGAAGCTTTCTCATTTTTTGAGTGAGATTCATCACGTCCAGTACCCATCTATCAAGGATAATTTGACTGAATATCTAGCGTTATATGAAAAAGTTTTGAGCAGTCCAGAGCCGCTTGCAGATGCCCTCGCACGTATGGTGATGACCCCTTATCCAGATTTTTGGCATAGCCAATCTACGCCTGCCATTGTGCAAATAAATCCAGTGCAATCAAGCAACTTAATCAAAAAAGCCTGGAGGATTTATCGCCAAGAGGGATTGAATTATATGCTAGTAAAAGGGCTGAAGTACATCAAAGTGCGGTTACTCAAGATGTAAACCAACCCTAAAATCATCTTTAAAAAACACTGTTTTTATATTGAGACTCAAGCGATTTCTAACCTGCCAATCAAGCTGATCATTCTCCATTTTCAACATTTGAGAACTTTGTTTATGCCGGATAAATTAATTCACTTCGTCTGGCTGCTTCCCGAGCCAAAAGATAGCAATAAACATATTCGCCGAATGATCCAATCTGAAGCCGCTTTTGTAGACGAAAAGATTATTTTCTTACAAGCCGAAGACTATCATCTCAAAGTTGGAAAAGTTGAGCAACCTGATCTGATCATCTTCTATGGATCATTCTATAAGCCTCACTTTGACCCCTATTGCCTCATTTCAAAAATTCGCCAAACCTGGCAAACCACTTATTTATCGGCATGGCTGACTGATGATCCCTATGAATTTGATAGTGGCTATTTATTGACTGGCTATCTCGACTTTTTGTTTATTAATGACAAAAATGCCAGCCGTTACTATCATTCTGCCAAAGTCCATCCTTTACCCTTGGCGGCGGCTATGAACTTGATCGACGATCGTCCACCACTGGCACCAGAATGGGACTTTGTCTTTTGTGGAGTGGGTTTTGCTAATCGGGTTGAAGCCCTGACCGGGTTACAAAGCACGCTCAAACAGTATTCAACCTTAATTATTGGCTCTGGTTGGACGGAAGAATTAAAGTCCAGTTGTTTTTGGCTGCCTTCTGTCCCTTATGAGGAATTGTTAACTATTTATCAAAAGAGCAAGATTGTGCTCAATTTTGCTCGTAATTTTGATTTCTGCAATACATTGTACGAGATTGTTTCTTCGACCACAGCCCCTCGGACTTTTGAAGTTGCGGCATTAGGAATTTTTCAGTTGGTATTTTTTGATAAGCCAGAAGTTTATGAGTATTTCAGTCGGGATGAATTAATTACATTCAGCAGTAAAGATGAATTTGATCAGTTGGTCAAAAAATATTTAAGCAATGCAGAATTGCGGACTGAAATTGCTCAGAAAGCACAGAAACGAGTGCTGAATCAACATCTTTATCGGCATCGGTTTCAAACTTTGTTAACCCGTGTCTTTAGCAGTTAATGCGTTATCCTTATCATGTATCGCTAGTGGTGCAATGCGCATATTAATTCATAACCCCAAGCTTCCAAATAATAATTTCCATCTAATTCTTTCTATCTGGCGTGCCTGTTTAGAATCTCTACAGCTAGAAGCAGAAATTGCCAATGCTCAGTCATTTCATTTGGCAATTCGGAACTTTCGACCGGATATCGTTTTGACGATCGGGGGCGAACAAATTCCAGACTACACATTTAAAACACTGCGAGAACAAAAACAATTTCAATGGGTGCTTTGGACAACGGAAGATCCATTTGAAATTGCGTATCATCAAACCATTGCAAAATACTTTGACTATGTTTTCACATCTGACCAGATGAGTCAGTCACTTTACGATCATCCGCACTGTTATTATTTGCCCTTAGCTGCGGACAGCGAACTCTTTTTTCATCCGGTCATTGAGCATCTCGAAGATTTGTTTTATGATCTGACGTTCATCGGTACAGCATGGCCCAATCGAGTTCAATTCCTCAAAAATCTCGTCACGCAAGCTAAAGTTTACGACCTCAAAATTCGCTTTATCTTGCCGACAAACCCCTATATTCCTTTGGATGTAACACAGGAAATTGGCTTGCATAAATTTGAGCATAATTTTCGTGTTTCTCCCTCAGATCTGGCAACATTACAAAACTATTCGTTATTTACCCTCACAATTTTGCGGGATTTTTCAGCCGATGGAAAGAGTAGACCGCAAACCTCACCAACTAATCGTTTTTTTGAAACCGCTTTGGCAGGCACAGGGCAGATTTTTGTCTCTAAAGAAACTACGATTACCCATTTCTTTCCGGAACTGGCAAATAGTATTTATCAGTGTCAGGAAGTCCACGAAATCATTGAGACAATCTTAGCTGCTAAAAAAACGCCTGTATCACGTAATTTGGCAGCGCAAAAGGTACAAAAATTTGTGTTGGATCATCATTCCTATGCGCATCGCTTGCAAGAAATTCTGGCAAAGGTTTCAGGGAAACCGATCTAAACTACGATCGCGATTTTAACGATCGTCGCCTTTGTCCCAATAATCTCGATGTACTGCGATCGCTTCTTCTTCCAGCACTGGACCAATCACTTCGGTTGATCGATGTCCATAGGAAAAGACCAATCGACTGGGCACATCCAGCGCTTTACCTGCATAGTCTGCAAACGCTTCTTGCGAACAGGCAAACACCACCCGCCCAATCCCTGCCCAATAAATTGCTCCCGCACACATGGCACAGGGTTCGGTACTAGTGTAGAGCGTACATTGCCGCAAGGTTTCCAAATCAAACGCTTGCGATGCTGCACTTGCCAGATTGGCTTCTGCATGTTGAGTTTTGTCGTGGTTGGTATAGATAGTGTTCTCTGCGGTCAGCAAAATTTTGTCCTCCTTGACCAGACAAGCGCCAAAGGGTTGATTGCCTTTTTGGACTGCTTGTCGAGCCAGGGCGATCGTTTTCCGGATAAAGGGTTCGTGCATTGCCAAAAACAAGAGGTTGCTAGATGAGGTATAAATGCCGAAATGAGAACAACCAGAGATAGTCACTAAAATTTAATCTGAAGCAGTAGTAATCAAATCACCCCGTACCCAACCTGTTACTGTAATGACCGCTTGAGTGGTACTTTGCCCCGTTACCACCCTGACATTAAGCCAGCAGTAGCCATCCTCTCCAGCCACTTGTTTCAAAATATCCACTGGATTACGAGAGGCAGCCACATAGCGAACTCGCGCCCGCACCGACGGCTTTTCTCGAATATTAATTGGACCATCGTGATTCGCAGACCGATCGTTGCGATCGAACAACATATAATTACCTCTGCCGCTCATCGCCTGACGAAGATTCGTACTATCCAAACAACCTTTTAATTTGGGGGCAGAACGCGCAGCATCGGGAACTACTACTACGGCTGGGAAAAAAAGTGCGATCGCAATCAGGAAAGAAAATGCTTTCAAGGCTATCTCCTGGGTTTTCTATTTTGCTTATAAGAGGCTTTTCCTACTGATTGAGGTAGCAAAGCCTTTAAGAAACGTTCCTAAGCAGGACGGAGGAACTAGAAAAATTCAAAAAACAAGACACAGAGAATTTTACCTCTCTGTGTCCTTTTAGCCCTGTGGAATAATCAGAATTTTAGAAACTGGGCGAAACCCTCTGCGGCAGTTCTTGCTCCAGCCTCAGCAGATTCTCGATCCGCGCTTCAGTCGAAGGATGTGTGGAGAACAGACTGGCAAGTCCTTTACCGGAGAAAGCGTTCACAATTAGCAACGGTTCAAAGGAAGGGTTGGCTTGGAGTGGCATCTGGCGTGCGCCCATCTCTAACTTTCTCAATGCGCTTGCTAGGGCACGAGGATTGCCAGTCAACCGGGCAGAACCCGCATCGGCTTCAAATTCGCGGGTACGAGAAATTGCCATTTGGATCAGTGTAGCTGCTACCGGAGCCAGAAATGCCGCCAGCAATAGTCCGATCGGGTTACTTCCTCGGCGATCGTCATTGTTAGAGTAGGCTGCTCCATAACTTGCCCATTGTGCCATATACGCCAGTTGCGAAATTGCCCCCCCCACCGTCGCCGCCACGGCTTGCGTTAACGTGTCCCGGTTAACGACGTGGCTCAACTCGTGGCCAATCACGGCTTCCAACTCATCAGGCGTTAGCAGATTGACAATCCCCTCAGTGACTGCAACCGCCGCATGTTGAGGGTCACGTCCAGTCGCAAACGCATTCGCTGCCGGACTAGGCACCACATAAAGCGGTGGCGTGGGAATCTCTGCTTTTTGGCTCAGCCGCTCTAACATTTGATAAAGCTCTGGGGCTTGCTCGGAGCTGACAGGTTGCGCCCCATAAGCCGACAATGCAATTTTGTCTGAGAAAAACCAGGAACCCAGATTTAGGATGGCGGCAATCCCCAACCCTATTAATGCGCCTTCCGGGCTACCGACTATCCAGTAACCAATTAGCGTCAACAATCCGGTGAGTAAGCCTAGCAGCGCCACTGTTTTGAACTGATTCATCTTTCTCTACTCCTTGGCTTGACGATGTGCTCGAGCATTGATATCAGCTCGCTGTCATCTTTTCATATTTCTTTCATTTTATCGATCGGTTTCTTTTAGCATCAGGAAGGAAAACCGTCCTTCAAGGTACGGAGGGCGCGTTCTAGATAGAATCTGCACTTGAGAGGCATCTCTATTAGAGATTACTTTCGTTATCGCTCAAACTAATCCCACTAGAGAAATACTTCTTAGACCTCATCAGTACAGTTCAGCATTACGATCAACAGAAAATTCGCCAGAGGATAAAATTTCGGAGTAATCTTGGGTTTTCCCTTTATTCGTTTATCAGGTAATGCTGCGCCTTAATCGTTATCAATGGACTGTTTTATTTGCCGCCTGGTTAGGTTGGGGCTTCGATATTTTTGACGGACTTTTGTTCAATTACATTGCCCCTAATTGTGTTCCCACACTCCTGGGTCTAACAATCGGTTCTGCCGCTGCAAAAGCTGCAACACTTTATTGGACAGGATTGTTGACTTCTATTTTGCTAATTGGGTGGGCGATCGGCGGGGTGCTGTTTGGTCAGGTCTGCGATCGCATTGGACGCACAAAGACCCTGTTGCTAACCATGCTCCTCTATGCCTTAGGAACGTTTGCTTGTGCTTTTGCCCCCAATATTTGGGTACTGGTCCTATTCAGAATCATTGCAAGTTTGGGGATTGGTGGAGAATGGGCTGCCGGAGCTTCTATGGTGGCTGAAGTTGTCCCCGAAAAATCTCGCATCGAGGCAGGTGCATTGTTGTATACCTCTGCCCCAATGGGTTTGTTTCTAGCAACCTTCGTCAATTCGCAAATTGCGGGTGCGTTGTTGCCAGGTAGCCCCGAAATCTCCTGGCGGTATGTGTTTCTCTGTGGGTTGATTCCGGCAGCGATCGCCTTCATTGTACGGTCCTTTATTCGAGAGCCTGAGCGTTGGCAACGGGTTACAGAACAGGCCGCCATGGCCAAAATTAGTGAACTGTTCACTCCGCAAATGCGACCTGCCACTCTCAGTGGATTCTTGATGGCAGTGACTGCCCTATTGACCTGGTGGAGTTGCAATGCATTTATCCCAGTGGTCTCTGCGGGACTGGCGCAAGTTGCTGGAAAAACTCAGGGCATCATCGATCCGAAAGCCATGCAGATTATGATTGAGCATTGGAAGACCTCGACCACCTTCAGTTTCAATACGGGGGGATTGATCGGCACGCTGCTTACCATCCCAGCAGCTAAATATTTGGGCCGCAAGTGGATGTTTTCTATCTATTTCTTGCTCTCTGCGATTGCAGTCACCGTCACATTTGGTGCCAAAATACCGGCTGAGATCCAACTATGGTCGGCGCTATATTTTGCGATCGGGTTGACAGTATTTGGCATTTTTGGCAGCTTTACCTACTATCTACCTGAGTTATTTCCAACCCGTCTTAGAGCAACGGGTTCCGGTTTTTGTTACAACGTCGGGCGCATCATTACTGCGGCGGGTCCTTTTTTGGTGGGATATGTAGCATCCCATGCAACCAATGTTTTGCAAGGAGCCTTTGGTGTTCTGTTTTTGGTGGGTTTTGTACCTCTACTGGGACTCTGTTTTATGCCCTGGGTGATCGAAACCAAGGGTCGATCGTTAATAGATTAAGAGATCTCGGTTCGATGGCTTGGTCTCAATTTGTTGGTTTCAATTAATGTGTTCTCCGGATTTCCACCTGTAGACTCTAGACTGTCAGATGTTCATCGTCTAAAGTCCAGGCGTGACCGAACAAGTTGAGACCTATGCAAATTGACCATATCCATTTCTATGTCCCAGATGCCTGCGCTACGAGAGACTGGTTTGTTCGCAGGCTGGGGTTTCAGGGGGTTGGGGCAGGGGGCACGATCGATACTTGGTCAGAAGTGGTGCGAAGTGGATGCATTTACGTAGTGATCTCCTCGCCCCTATGCTCATCCAGCCCGATCGCCCATTTTCTGGCAGAACACCCCCCTGGCGTGGTGGATGTTGCCTTTCGCGTGCCTCAACTCACTCCAGTGCTGACCCATGCGATCGCTCAGGGCGCGACCCTTTTGCAACCTTTGCAAATCAGCCAAACGACAACGGGATTTTTAGAATGGGGACAAATCGCCGCTTGGGGTACATTGCGGCATACCTTACTCGCTCGCACTGGGATAACGGCGCTATTGCCTAGCTTGCCTCATCTCCAGGTGCAAGTGGAAGCCATGGAATTGACCGATCGTTGCACACCCAATCTCCCACCGATTGCTGCAGCCACGACCAAATTCGGGTTGCCGTTTACCAGCATTGATCATGTGGTGGTAAATGTGGCGATCGGGCAACTGGAACAAGCTATTCACTGGTACGAGCAAGTCCTCGGATTTCAGCCGCAGCAGATGTTTGAAATCCGCACCGCCTATTCTGGGTTATGCAGTCGAGTGATGGTGCATCCCAACAGTCAAATCAAGTTGCCGATTAATGAACCCACCACTGCCACTTCCCAGATCCAAGAGTTTCTGGATGTGAACCGGGGCGCAGGCGTTCAGCATATTGCCCTGCATACAGACGACATTCTGAGTACGATCGCCCAACTGCGGGCAAGAGAACTCCCCCTATTGCAAGTCCCCACCACTTACTACGATCAGTTACGGCAGCGATTACCCCAATTCAACTGGCAAGCGATCGAAACGGCTCAAGTCCTTGTGGACTGGCAAGACGATGTGCCTCAAGCCATGTTGCTACAAACCTTTACCCAACCGATTTTTGAACAACCGACTTTCTTCTTTGAAGTGATTGAACGCCAACCCTACTGGAACCAGGGACAATCCAGACGAGTGCAAGGCTTTGGCGAAGGGAATTTTCGGGCTTTGTTTGAGGCGATCGAGCAAGAACAAATGAAACGCGGCACCCTAAAAAGTGGTGTTTAGGCACCAAAAAAAGATTTTGTAGAGGCTTTGCATTTGGCGCGTAGATTGTGCCATCATTGCAACCATTTTATCCAAATGCGAAGCCCATACAGGCAAGTTGGCATCGCATGATCCAAAGTTTAAAGCCTATAATTATTTCCTATTCAGCAATGCTCAAATTCCTATTCAGCAATGCTCAAAATCTTTCCGGCACCATAGTCCTCAAGATAGAGAACACTCCACTTTGGCACCCTTCACTTCTGCCATGCGCTAGATGTATTGCCTAGTTTGAACATTAGACAATGCAGCCATCTAAATTTCTATTCTGCTACAAAAAGCAGGCTACAAGGAGTTTTATGGCAAGTATCGAATTTAAACTATTTGCTCCCTATAACAAAGACGCTGCGCTCATCGGCTCTTTTTCCGATTGGCAAGAAATTCCCATGCAGAAAGGCAAAGACGGCTACTTTCAAACTACCGTCGATCTAGAAGATGGCACCTATCAATATAAGTTTCGCGTGCAGTCAAAAAGCTGGTTTTTTGAACCGGATCAGTGGGTCGATGTTACCGACCCCTACGCCACCAATATTGACGGCAATAGTTCTGAAGAAAATAGCATTGTTCGCATCAAAGAGGGTGAGCGAATTGTAGACACCTATGTCTGGCAGCACGACGACAAACCCTTGCCCCCCGACCATGCGCTGGTAATTTACGAGTTGCATGTCGCGGATTTTTCGGGTGGGGAGAATGACCCCAAACCTAGAGGGCAATACAAGCACGTCATCGAGAAGCTGGACTATCTTTGTGAACTGGGGATTAATGCGATCGAACTCATGCCCGTCAAAGAATATCCCGGCAGTTACAGTTGGGGCTACAATCCGCGCCACTTCTTCGCCACTGAAACCAGCTACGGCACCACCGACGAACTAAAACGCCTGATTGATGAATGTCACGCCCGTGGCATCCGAGTCTTAATGGATGGGATATACAACCACTCAGAAGCTTCCTCGCCCTTGACCCAGATCGACCACGACTACTGGTATCACCACCAACCCCGCGATCCTGACAACAACTGGGGACCCGAATTTAACTATGAACACTACGATGAAGCCTTAGAAACTTACCCAGCCCGACGTTTCATCGGCGATTGTGTTCGCTTCTGGGTTAGGGAATATCACATTGATGGCATTCGATATGACGCTGCCCGACAAATTGCCAATTACGACTTTATGCACTGGATCGTGCAAGAAGCTAAACAAACTGCCGGAGCCAAACCCTTTTACAACATTGCCGAACACATCCCTGAAACCACCAGCATCACCAATCTGGATGGTCCCATGGATGGCTGCTGGCATGATAGTTTCTATCATTGCGTGCTAGAGCATATCTGCGGCGATACCTTTGATTTGGAGCGGCTCAAAGATGTATTGGATGCCAAACGCCAGGGCTTTTTGGGGACAACCAACGTGGTCAACTATTTGACCAATCACGACCACAATCATGTTATGGCAGAATTGGGCGAGCGAGGCATTCTCGACGAAGCGGCTTTCCGGCGTCGCAAATTGGGCGCGGTGCTGGTGATGACGGCAATGGGTGTGCCTCTGCTCTGGATGGGCGAAGAGTTTGGCGAATACAAGTACAACACTCAAGATCAAGCCAAAATTGATTGGACGTTGCTCGATGGCGACCAAAATCGCAGCTTATTTGATTACTACAAAGGCTTAATTGCTCTGAGAAAAAATAACCCTGCCTTACACACCGAAAACGTTGAGTTCTTCCACGAAAATCCGGAAGTGCGGGTGCTAGCGTATACCCGTTGGAATAATGAAGGTGCGCGGGTGGTCATCGTTGCTAACTTCTCAGACAACTTCCTGGCAGGCTACACGGTTCCCAACTTTCCGACCGATGGCACCTGGCACGAATGGACAGGCGACTACGACATTGACTCAGGTAATGGACAATTAATGACCGACCTGGGCGAATGGGAGGCAAAGGTGTTTGTTTGGAAATAAGGGATTATAGATAAGTTTCTCGTGCCAGTCGCAAGCAGGCTTGATAAGATAGAACTAAGGCGGAATCAGTCCGAGATTCAGCGATAGTTTCACGATCTTGGGAAGCCTTGATGCAGTTGCTTCGCGCACGCAATCAAGGCTCCCCCCTTAGCCCATACAATAAACTTGCGAGTGACGGATTCATGACATCTGAGGTTGTGGTTGAGAAGAAAAAGCTGGCAAATCCCCCGTTAGAAGTTCATCATTTGGGCGATCGCGTGTTGCGTCAACCCGCTAAACGGGTTGCTAAAGTCGATGCCGAAATCCGGGAGTTGGTCCGGGAAATGCTGCAAACCATGTATAGCAAAGATGGGATTGGGCTGGCAGCTCCCCAGGTTGCAGTCAACAAGCAAGTCATTGTGATCGATTGTGAACCGGACAATGCAGCCAACCCACCGCTAGTGCTGGTGAACCCCGTAATTAAGCAAGCCAGTCGATCTATCTGCGTGATTCAGGAAGGGTGTCTCAGCATTCCTGGCGTTTACCTGGATGTGAAGCGTCCCACAACGATCGAAGTTGTTTTCAAAGATGAGATGGGTAGACCCCAAACGCTGAAAGCGACTGAGTTGTTAGCACGTGTGATTCAGCATGAAATGGATCACTTGAATGGCGTGCTGTTTGTTGATCGGGTCGAAAACCAACTGGCACTTACGCAGGAACTGTCCAAGCATGGCTTTTCAGTTCATGCAGTGAAATCGGTCGCGTAATAACGAGGAACGAAATTTGCTAACGCCTAAGAGTGGTTTATTTCTGGCAGGGTCTTGCATCGCCGCGATCGCCGCAGTCGGTTCCATTTTTGAACTGTCTTCCGGCGAACCTGAACTAGGTGGCATGGTGACTGGGATTATTCTGGCGCTGAGTGTGCCCTTGGTCGTGATCTTCTTCCTGGTGGCGATTCGGGATGCCAGGGCGAATGAGGGAAAGTAGAAAATTAGAATTCAGGGGGAAGTAGGAGACAGAATTTGGGAATCAAGAGCCAAGAGTCAGAATTTGGAAAGTTTTTATTCCTGAATTTTGAATCTTGTGCTCATACTGATGGTCTATTCCCAGGGCAAGGCATTTGACCAGCGATCAACGGCTCGTTGTCCTCCCCAGCGCGCCACAATCTTGTCATCATACTCGTCGGCAAACTGGAGTACAGCAGTCACCGAAGTTTTGAGTTCTTCGCGATCGCAGGTAGAACCGACCAAACTATCTTCAAAGATAATATTATTCTCAGCATCCATGCCAAAGCGCCCAAAGTAGAGATTATCGTTTTCTCTCAATAGGTAATGGGTGAGTTCGGCGCTGACTTCAACATGAGTCACCAGACAAGCCCGCGTTAAAATAATCGATTTATCTTCGCCCCAGGGTTCAACGCGAGTATAAGCAACGGCTGAGCCAAAGCGGGTCACGAATAAGGTGTCATTGTTGTACTCAACCACCGTACTCTCAAACAGTTCTTGCATCCAGGGTGCAATTTTTTCATAGCAGGAGGCATGGGCTGGGGTCTTAAATTCCATAGAGACGACTTAACCTCCTTGCAGGCGAAACTGTCTGAGCCTCAATAGAGCGTGTTTGTACAACACAACCCGTGAATGGACTGTGGGTTTAAGGCGATCTTAACCGATGCCAGGCGGCTGTCGGCAATTTGCAGCAAGGCGTTACATCAGTCCCAGGCTCCAGCATTTTGAATGCCGTACTCTTCCCGTAGCGATCGCAACGATCGTTCCATCACCGTTTCTGGGTTAATATACGCATCAATTTTTTTACCAATACGCCATCCCTGAACGATGCCTCTGCCATAGAGTTGGCAGACCTGTAGTGGATTGTAATAGCGATCGCCCAACGATCGTCCCCGCAGCGACATACCCAACAATTCCAAAAACACCCCAAAGCTCTGAGCGTAGTAATACCAGGGTCGCCGCCAAGTAATGGCGGTCAACAAAAAGCCAATCAACCGAAGTTCCTGATCCAGTTGGGTGCTATAGCCTGTTACCACATGCATCATGTCGTGTCGCTCCAGATCGCACCAGGGCACCCGAAACCTACCTACCCAAAAATCCTGATCGCGCATGAAAGTAGGATTCGCCTGATAATAACGCTGCAATCCTTGTCGAAGCGTGAGGTCTGGCTGAGGTTCAGTGGGTGCCATTGGACAAAGGAAAATCGAATTCATGCCATCAAATCATGAGATTACTTCTATTTTGAATTAGTAAAAATCGGATTGAACACCATCAAAGACCACTTGTATGAAGTGGCACAAACAATTGCACTTTTCTGCAAGGGCTGATTAAAGTCAAAAATATCGCGATGAATGGTGAGCGGTCAGTGAGTGGGGTTTGTAGCCAGAAATTTTTCGCAAATTCCTACGATCTCCAACGAACGAACCAGCGCATTCATTAGCAAGAAGCATCGACACTCACTAACAATATTTTCCTAAAAAAGGTATCTCCCATGTACGGTGTTTACATCAACAGCATCGGCAAATTTTTGCCTGGAAATCCGATTAGCAATGATCAGATGGAAGACTATCTGGGACGAATCAATGGGCTGCCCTCAAAAGCTAAGAATCGTATTCTAAAAAGCAATGGCATTCAGCAACGCTATTACGCGCTCGATCATGAACAAAAAAGCACCCATCTCAATAGTCAAATGGCAGCCGCAGCCGTGCGTGATGCCCTCGCACATTTGGATTTGGAACCGGCTGCGATCGATCTCTTGTGCGCCGGAACTACCTGGGCAGACTTGCTCGTACCCGGCTTTGCCAGCATGGTGCATGGCGAATTGACAGAGTTTTTACCGATTGAAACCATCTCCACCCATGGCGTTTGTTGCGCCGGGATGAGTGCCCTCAAATATGCTGCTGCCCAAATCGAATTGGGCGCAAAAAGAACTGCGATCGCTGTTGCTTCCGAACAACCTTCTCGCCTGTTTAAAAAGACGAATTTCGAGGCAGAAAGTCAAATTAAAGCGGGAAAATCCCCTGCATTTGATACCGAGTTTTTGCGCTGGATGCTATCCGATGGTGCTGGAGCATTTTTGATTCAAAATTACCCTAATTCACAAGGCTTAAGTCTAAAAGTTGAGTGGATTGAATTGGTCTCTCATGCGAATGCTTATCCAGTCTGCATGTATGCCGGAGCTGAGGATGAAACTGCCCAAAAAAGTTGGATGAATTACGCTTCTTATGTTGCAGCAGCGGAAGCCGGAGCCATCAATTTACGCCAGAATATTCGGCTGCTCGATCATGTGATCAAATTGGGCGTGGAAGGATGGTTAAAACTGATTGAATTGGGGCGAGTTCGTCCCGGTTCAATCGACTGGCTTTTGTGTCACTATTCCTCTCATTTTTTCCGAGGACAGATTGTAGAATTGCTGGAAAAAGCAGGTTGCATGATTCCTGAAGAAAAATGGTTTACCAATCTTTACACCCGTGGTAATACAGGCTGTGCCTCCATTTATTTAATGCTGGAGGAACTGTTCCACTCTGGCAAATTGGCACCTGGGCAAAAAATTTTTTGCTTTGTGCCTGAAAGTGGACGATTCACCACAGCTTATATGATGCTAACGGTGGTGGATAGCAGAGCAAGAGAGCAGACCAAGCCACCTACTATCTCAGAATTAAGGGACGTTCAACCTGCACAAAATCTACTGTCTAATCGTCGTGACATCCCGACGCTCTCCACTGCCGGGACAATTGAAGAGCCAGTTTCTGCTGACCTATTACGACAACTAGCTTTGGTGTGGCTGGAGTTTGAGCGCAAGTTGAGATCGGTGCCAATCGTCCGTAAACTCCATCGGGGCGATTTTACGATCGAAGATTACAAAGCTATGCTACGCAACCTGCGTCCTCAAGTCGTGGAAGGGGCACGCTGGATCGCTCGTGCCGCTTCCAACATGACCGATTTTCGGCTGCGATCGACCTTTATCGGGCACGCCCAAGATGAACACCGCGACTTTCAAATGCTGGAACGCAACTATGTCTCAGTCGGGGGTGCACTGGAAGAGATTACGCAAGCAGAGAAAAATATTGGTAGCGAAGCGCTGTCAGCATTCATCTTTCACCAGGCATCTCGTGAAAACCCTGTAGATCTGATTGGTAGCATATTCATCATTGAGGGGTTGGGCAATCGGTTGGCAGCCCAATGGGCAGCCCAGATCAAACAAACGCTCAGTTTACGCGATGACCAGGTTTCTTTTCTGGCATACCATGGGGAAAATGATGCATCTCATATTGGCAAACTTGATGCTTTGATCCAGGCAGAGTGGATGACCGCAGAAATTGCCCATCGTATTGTCAAAACAGCTCAGGTTACAGCCCGCTTATACTTGTTGCAGTTGGAGGAAATTCAGGAGTAAGCAGGTTATGAAAATAGGGTTGCACTCAGTCAGTTTATTTGCCAGTCTGATCCTGGTGCAGACAGGGGGGGCCTGCTCATACGCCATACCGCTCCCCTCCAGCCATCCTGCGGCTCCCCATACTGCCACCGCATCTTCAACAGATTTGGCAATCCGCCTGGAGATTGCCCGCAAAAGCTACGAGTCCTACCAGGAACTCTATCAAGCCGGGGCAATTTCTCGGCAAGAACTGGATCAGGCAGAACAGAATTATCAAATGATCGTTCAAATGACTCGATCGTCTGCACCTAGTATTTTCTCCCAGCCTCTTTCTGTCAAAGTGGCTCGGCACAACCAAAGAACTGCTCTTCAGGCACAACTCACTGCGGCCGAAGCAACTGTGCAATTCACTCACCAAGACTACCAGCGCTATCAAGTGCTGTATCAAGAAGGAGCAATTTCTCGGGAACAGTTTGAGCACCGCGAAAAAGTCTATCGAGAAGCTTTGGCAACCCGCGATACCCTACAAAAACAACTGCAACAGCGACCATGAACCAACTAGAACATTCGGCGCTCACTTCTACTTTTGCCGATGCTCCCAACCCTGAATCAATAACATCCCCTAAAACTCAAAATACCTATCTAGTCGAACCGCACAATCGCCGCAATCCTAACGCCTGGGATGCTGTCTTCCTCGATCAGGCAATTCCGGTTGATCCGATTGCAAAGGCTTACATGGTCAAGGATTTGCGAAGTTGGACGCGCAGCTATCTACTCATCCCAATTAAGGTGATCGCCAATGTATTGCTGGCACTCATCATGACCATCAAGCGTTTGCTACCCTTTCAGTTCAGCCATTACTCACTGATGCATCGATCGGCTGCCTGGTTTCTCAACACCTTTGTTTCACCCGAAGCCTGCTACTTGATCGTGCGACATATTTGTCTGGGTTCCAATATCGTCAACTTTTTGATTGATAATGGTCCCGATCGGACGATCGAAAAATCGCAACTCTATCCTCGCAAAGTCGAAGACCTAGCAGACAACGCCTTTTTGGAGCATGACCTGATTTTGTATAACTTTGTGCTGGACTACGCCAAAGCACAGCAAGCCAATCCCCAATGGGTCCACCAGGTGCGCCAACGGGGTATCGACTACAGCAGCATTCAACCTGTAGCGATCGAAATTGATTTCGATCGTCGTCGTTGGTTGCGGATTCTCGATCTGGAATCTGCGATCGAACTCTTCAAAGTCTTTTATTCACTCTGCCTGACGAGCCAAGAATTTGAACGCGCCGTTCTTTCACTTCAGTTTGATGAAAACTTTGGCTGCTACTTCAGCACCGTCACAGAGGATTCTAGTTGGAACCACGTCATTACCAACCGCCACCCCCTGGCACCCAATAGCCCTTTTCATGCCGCCCGTGATCTTTTGCTCCACGGCATCATTAGCGAATACCTACACCGCTACCTGGAACTGCGAAAAATGTCAGGATAGGCATTTCCACTCTTGCGGTAGAGTCCTGCCTGTCCGCTCATCAGATACGATCGCGAGAAACCGACTTGCCCCGCCATCTTGACAACCACAACCTTTAAAGTCATTTTCTCCTTGCAGGTTTCTCGTTAAGAGTTCATGTAGGTATCGCTTGGATGCCTTGACTGGATTAGGGAGCAGCCATATCTTTGAGAGACAGGCATACTGATACGCTGGAAAACCACCGGGCGATCGCTCAATCCAGCAGCTGATCCTGTTCAGTTACAATCACCTGTTCAATCACAACGGTTTAGGGGGAAACTCGCAGATCCATTTTGGCTTGGATGTCTCAAGGCATGAAATTTTTGTTTAAAATACCCCACCTTCACCTGTGCAATCTCAGAAAGTTCAGAAGATTGACTTGAATACGGACTATCCCTGCCCTTGCCGTCGTCGTGGTCGTCTGGTGCCGATCGCCCTTACGGAAGCATTTGGCTGCAATCGGTGCCAGCAAATTTTCGTGGTCGAAGAAAGTGGATATGTGATTGAACAACTTTCTACGAGCTATCCCTACAAACGAACCTGGCGTTGGACTGGGCACCAGTGGAATATCGCCCACCCCAGTTTGCGAGAAAACTACTTGCCATTACTGTTGGCATTGGTGTTTGTCTTGCCAATTGTTTGCTTGCCAGTCGCGCTACGCTCCCCAACCAGTCCCGGTAGTGTCCTGCTCTGGTTGCTGGTGATGGGATCAGCCGCGATGCTGCCAGTTCTTATCCTCTGCATTGCATACAGGCGTTAGCTTGATGACTACTGACCCTATGGATTTGGCTTCGGATACCAGCACTGCGGTTCGTCGTGCGTATCAATCTTCTTTGGAGTTAGCTGCGGCTCAAGGCATCAAGCGCAGTCGAGCCGTTCAAGCCATGGCAACTGCACTGAAATCTCAGCAAGATGCCATTCTAGAGGCGAACACCCTGGATCTCGAAGCAAGCCGGGAAATGGCTATACCCGAATTGGTTTTGGACTGGCTGAAACTGACACCCGAACGCTTGCAAAATACGGCTCAAATCCTGCAACGACTGAGTGAACTGCCTGATCCGATCGGGCGAGTCATGAATGCCACTCAGCACATTGACCAGTGCCAAACCTATTCCCAACTGATGCCTCTGGGAGTCATTGCTCTGATTTATGAAGCGTTCCCAGACTTGGCAGTGATCGCCGCAGGGCTATGTATCAAAACGGGCAACAGCTTGATTCTCAAAGGCGGCAGTGAAGCTAGCCACTCTAATGCAGCCATTAGCCAAGCCCTGCAAACTGCGCTCGAAGAAGTTGGGCTACCTCCAGGGTGTCTGGAAACCCTTTCATCCGACCAGGGCACCACTTCAATGCGGGAATTAATCGTGCAAGATCAGTATGTCAATTTAGTGATCCCTTACGGCCGCCCCAGTTTGGTGCAGCAAGTGGTGCGGCAAGCTACTATCCCAGTTTTACGATCGGCAATGGGCAACTGTTACCTCTACTGGTCCCCTTCTGGCACGTTGGATGCGGTGCGGTGGATGATTTTAGACAGCCACCACCGCGAACCTGATGCCATCAACGCGATCGAGAAAGTACTGATCCATCGGCAACAAAACCCCTCATCGCTCAGTATGCTCTGGAGCAGCTTGCGAGACAAAGGCTTTGAACTGCGAGGCGATGCAGAATTGGTTGCCGAATTTCCTGAGTTGCGCTTAGCAGAAGAAACTGACTGGAATCAGTCTTACCTCGATCGCATCGTTGCCTTTAGAGTGGTGGATAGTTTGGAGGCAGCGATCGCCTGGATCAACCAGCACAGCAGCGGACATGCAGACTGTCTGGTGACTGAGTCTTACAAAGAAAGTCGCCATTTTGCATTGGGGATCTACAGCGCCTCCACCTATATCAACGCATCGCCACGCTTCTATCGCAACCCCAAGCGTGGGGATGCAGTCTTTTTGGGCATGTCGAACCAGAAAGGCTACCGCCGAGGATTAATTGGTTTAGAAACCTTGACCACGGTCAAGCAAATTGTGCAAGGTAATGGGTAGTGGTGACAGAGAATGAGTCGTGGGTGGATCGCAGTCAGAATACTCACGGCTAACCACCCCAAAAACCTCTGTACTCCGTCTCTACTTCTCTGCCAACCTTACCTTTTTGGCTAACCCCAAGGTTTGCAATAACTGAATCGTCATCCAGGTCATGTCAACTTCCCACCATTTGAGACCATGACGAGCTGAATGCTGAAAAGCATGATGATTGTTATGCCAACCTTCGCCATAAGTCAGCAACGCGACCCACCAGCAGTTGGTGGAACGATCGCCCGAATCATGACTCTGATAGCCAAACTGATGGGTCGCACTATTGACCAACCAGGTGCAATGAAACACTGCCACCATGCGGACAAAAATGCCCCAAATCACAAAAGACCAACCCCCAATCAGATAGAGCACAACACCCAACGCCACCTGAATGGGAATAAAAAAGTTCTGTAGGAACCGATAAACCGGATCATCAAAGATATCTTTTGTATATCGAGCGACTTCATCCCTACAAGGAATTTCGCACAGCATCCAACCCATGTGACTCCACCAAAAGCCCTGGTTCGAATCATGCGGGTCACCCACCTGATCAGAATGGAGATGGTGCAAGCGATGCATCCCAACCCAATCGATCGGACCACCTTGGCAGGCAAGCGTGCCACAAAAAACGAAGAAGTACTCCAACCACTTAGGAGCTTGAAAACTGCGGTGAGTCACCAGACGATGAAACCCTAACGTAATCCCTAAGCCTCCTGTCACCCAGTGAAGGAAAATAGCAAGACCGACAGCTGCCCAGCTAAAGTTAGCAGGCAGTAAGGCAAAAAGTGCCCCAACATGAACCGCCACCATAAATAAAATGACGGGCCAGTCGAAGTTGAGTTTTTTGGAAGTTGCAACAGTCATGCAGTAATCTCAATAAGAGTTGTAAAGCGCAATTGACGAGCCTAAAAACCTTCTCCCCATCGGAAATACGCCACCCCATTTAAGGTGGTGTAAACTAAACCTTCACAGGGCGAACCAGACTCTATTGTAAAGCGATATAACGAAGTCCAGTAAAAAAACGTGAACGCCTTCCGAAGGAAAAAGTTGTCATGCCTAGCTCCTTAAATCTGCAAGCAGCAGAACAGGCACTATCCCAGATTTTTTCTGGTATTGACGCACAGGTCAAGAAAAACCTTCAAAGAGTGCTCACTGCCTTCCGTCACCACCGGATTGGTGCTCATCACTTTGCTGGGGTAACGGGCTATGGACACGATGATCTGGGACGACAAGCCCTTGATCAGGTCTTTGCAGAAGTGATGGGGGCTGAAGCCGCAGCAGTGCGGGTTCAGTTTGTTTCTGGCACCCACGCGATCGCCTGTGCGCTGTTTGGGGTTTTGCGTCCTGGGGATGAGATGCTGGCAGTGGCAGGTTCGCCCTACGACACGCTGGAAGAAGTGATTGGCGTGCGGGGTAGTGGACAGGGTTCCCTGGCAGAATTTGGAGTGCGCTATCGTCAGCTGGATTTAACCGCAGAGGGGACGATCGATTGGCAGGCTCTAGGGCAAGCCGTCAAACCCGACACCCGTCTGGTTCTGATTCAGCGCTCGTGCGGGTATTCCTGGCGCAGCAGTTTATCGATCGCCGATATCGAAAAGATTGTTTATCTGGTCAAGCAACAAAACCCCAATACCGTGTGCTTTGTCGATAACTGCTATGGCGAGTTCATTGAGGACCGGGAACCTCCAGCGGTAGGAGCCGATCTGGTTGCCGGATCACTGATCAAAAATCCGGGGGGGACGATCGTCTCCGCAGGGGGTTATGTGGCTGGACGCGCCGATCTGGTCGAAGCTGCCACTTGTCGCCTCACTGCTCCTGGCATTGGCAGTTCAGGCGGCGCCACGTTTGACCAAAATCGCTTATTGTTTCAGGGACTCTTTCTTGCATCCCAGACGGTGGGCGAGGCAATGAAAGGCAACCATCTTACTGCTTATGTGTTTGAGCAACTGGGGTATCCAGTCAATCCCTTGCCCAGTGCACCCCGCCGCGATGTCATCCAGGCTGTGCAGTTAGGCACTCCTGAAAAACTGATCGCTTTCTGTAAGATCATTCAGCAGCATTCTCCGATCGGTTCTTATCTGGAACCAGTTCCCGCCGAAATGCCTGGATACGAGAGTAAATTGGTGATGGCAGGCGGTACGTTTATTGATGGCAGCACTTCAGAATTTTCGGCAGATGGCCCCCTGCGGAAACCCTATATTGTGTTTTGCCAGGGAGGCACCCATTGGACCCATGTCGCGATCGCCCTGGAAGCGGCAATCGACGCGATCGGCAAAGCCTAACCCTCATGCAAAGCCGTCTTCACACCATCTCAGCCAACTGCTGACGGCATCCAGCAACGAAACGTAGACTCGACAAAGGTAGGGTTGCAAGAAAAGAGCGTATAGCCGTTTACGCGCATCAGCGAGACAATGCCCTCTGCACAACTCACCACGCGGTATAACTGTCCATTGCAATCTAACAAGAGCTGCCCAGCTTCAAATTTCATGCGCTAATTCGGTATTGATGAGGTGATCTTCCAATTTCCCCGATTGGACTTCAGTATGACTTGCGATCCATAAACGCATCCCAACCGTCTGAGAAAATACACACGAATTTTGAACGATGAATATTTTTGTTTGCTTTAGTCCAAGGAACTTTTTTTTTCCGGATGTTGGACTGAATTGACTGAACAGAGAAGTTTACCCCTCAGCTTTCAGGCAATTGATATTGAGCCACAATTCGCTTGGCATACTCTGGCACATGGGCATCCAGCTTTTCAGGATGCTGCCGTCTGACATAGAGATAATTGCGTGTAAAGTGGGAGTCGATCGAAAATCGAGCATATTCCAGCCCCTTGGGACCCATCTTTTCAATGACCACGCCCATTAGCTTGGCTGCCCACATGGGCAAAGTCACCCCTTTGTCATAGGCTGGAATACTTTGCTGCACCGCATTCCGCCGATCGCCCTGAGACATCACAGGTTGAGTTTCCAACTGCTCGTGCACCAAATCCAACATTTCCTGCCCACAATCGTTGCGAACTACAATCCACTGCCAGCCAAACGGCGCGCCCATGTAGCCCACTACCAAGTCAGCCAAAGAGTTGACATAATCAAAACAACTCATGCAAGAAGGGGCAAACACATCTTTCAGTTGATTCGTTTTTAGCCCAAAAAAAGGCACCAACTCCGTCGAGCCATCTTCATGCTTAAAGTGAACGCGAAAATCTTGCATGAACTCGTAATGCACCACCGTGTCCGGAGATCGACTCGTGGTTTCCAAAAATTTTTGCAAGCCTGCCCGCGTTACATTATCCACACAAGGGGTACCGAGCACATAGAGCTTCTCTAGCCCTAATTGTTGCTCCACTGCCCGCAGCGCCTGAATTTGACACCCCACCCCAATCACTAACAATCGCTTCATGCCCGATTGCTCAATCTGTTCCAATACAGAGAGGTTGGGGGAAAGGGTTGGTTTATTCACCCGCGCAGCTAAAATTTCTTCAGCGGTGTGCGCAATCACAGGTTTTGGCTGGAATCGATCGGCTTCCGTGTTCTGAACACAAACGACCCCTTCCACCATGCCACGATTCAGCATTTCGATCGCGATCGTGCTAACGATCCCTGTCCACTGTGCCCCTGAGATCGGTTCTCGCTTGCGTGCTGCCATCATGTCCTGGCTCACACCAAAATACCAATCATCTGAAGTATCCAGGTTGCGGCTTCGCCCATGCACCTGTTCCTCCAGTTCCTGGATTTGCTGATGAATAAAAGCGCAAGCTTCCTTTACATAATGAATATAGTAGGTATCGCACAAACCACACTCACTACACAGTTCTTTGGCAGGACGGCGACTCGAAGGCTTCAGCGCTCTAGCTTTCTTGTGTTTGGGGAAATCGGGAACTACGGAGGTCATTCGAGAAACAATGGGGATATCGAGAATTCCTTTCCCAACAATACCCCAGAGTTGGGAGAAGAAAATGCCTTTTCCCAGCATTCCTCCGCCCAACTCCTACAATTTTCATTTTGAAGCATCCTGTTCAAGGTCTCGGACATCGATAATTGTCCATGACAAAAGCCTGTTTGGAATCCATCAGCCCCTCAGAGACATCCCCTTCGCGGTTGGCTCAGCACAATAAAGCCTGTTCAGGTTTTATGTGCTTGAGGAGTTTTCCTGGCTCTAACTCAATTTGTGCTGATCCGGCGTAGGAGCGTGGCATTTGGTGCGAAATCCTGGCTTAACCTGAAAATCGTTGTTCAAATGCCACGCCCCTACAGGGTTTGACAGCTCCAACACAAAATCCATCAGAAGCAGGAGCTTTCTACCCATTAGTGATCGTAATCTCGGTATTTTGTTGTGCTGGTGGTGAAACAACATTACTGACGAACTGTCTGAAAAGACGCAACGCTGGAGCGCTCGATCTCATCCAGTAACTTTTGTGCTTTCAATCGCCGTCCCAGTCGCTGTTTCAGAATTGCCAGCTTATTCAAACAATCTTGCAGCTCATCCAACGTTGGACGCAAGGGCTTCAAACTACTTACCAGGATAGGCACAATTTCCCTATCCACAAATCTTTGATTGGATTGGATTAATTGAACCAGCGTATAAATAACACCGCCTAAAATTACAAGCCCACTCAACCCGGCTAACCATTCAGGGGCCTGATTGAACACGGCGAACAATACACAGACCAGGACAAAAGCCACGATCGTCAACAAACAGCCCAAACCACTTTCTCGATCGAAGCGAGTTTCATTAGAAAAGCGAGCTTCTACAAGAGGAGAGAGGAGATAAAAAGGTTCTTCAATTAGAGCAGCTCTGGTATCAGCAGACAGCGATCGTGGATTCCATTGAATCAATTCCTCAATTTCTAGTCGATTCCGATAGCATTGATCCAGATTGGGAAAAGTTTCTTGAATCAAGTGAGTTAAATTAGAAGACAAACTTTTACTCACCGTTTGATAAAGATCAGGATTTGCCGATAAATGAATATGACAAGATTGGCATTCAGCTAAATATCCAACCAATTCACCGTCACCCAATGAAATGTAGTAAAGATGCCCAACTTTCCCCACTCTAGAAACTGAAAAGGGACGAGCTTGACGGCATACTGGGCAAAAATCAGCCACATAACCCAATTTTTTTACTGTTCTTTTGGTACCCCAAATAATGACCCAGAAAATAGACATCTAAGTTCTCCAATTCTAAAGTGTCGTTCGCTAAATTCCAGATGCGAACTCATCACCATCTTTCTATTTTTCTGTTTTTGTTTCATTGTTTATGCAATATACCCATCTACTACAGTCGTTTTCATTTGCATGAGCCATACTCAGACCCATCGACTTATCCACTCATCCACCAAGCGATGGCTGACTCATCCGAAAATTGCTAGGTCACTACAATTAACCGTCGGATGGGCAAAGAACATCGCCCATGCCCATCGACGAGACTATAGCCCTTTTCAAGGGTGTGAATTACAGTGAGGGTGCTTTGCACCCCGCTGTAATTCACACCTCTGTACTTCACTCAGGTGAAAACTGCTATAAATTACATTAAATACACCGCCCCTTGCTCTGAAGTCGCCAGGTTGGCAGTGCGGGATTATCGCAAGCATCATAGACAAGCTTGCCGATATTGCCTGCTCCACGAGTCCCATAAGCACTATTGGGAAACTGGGCATTTTGCCCAAACCAGGATGATCCCTGCAACTGGGGGCCCCCCACATACCCATAGCTGGTGACCCCAACGACTACATTTCGCACACTGGCAGTCCCATAGGTGCCACCCAAAGCATTATCACCAAAGTTGACCAACCAGGGTCCCCCACTTGAACCACCCGTCATGGCTGATCCCAGGAGCGTATTCTTCAAGTTGCCAGATCCTAAGAAGGCTCCATAGGCAGTGTTGAGTTGCATTCTCAGCCCCGAATCAAAAGCACCGGGATAGCCGAGCTGGGTGATTGCGGCAAAGAGCTTGTTACCAAAAACGCTCTGAAAGCTGGCTGCGGGAACAGCAAAACTATAGCCATTCCAGCCATAGCCAAACCAACCAACCAGGTTGCCTGCTTGTTGCCCCAGGCTGTTGTTGTTGAGCGCCACCAGTGCCAGGTCGTTGTTGCAGACAACACCCGCGACGGTGCAGGTATCTGTGCCGTTGAAGTAGCTGGTGGCAATGATATATTGGCTGCTTTCAAACGATCGATAAGGTTCACTGGCATTGTTTTTGGCCGGCACAAACAGAACCTTGCGCGCCCAACCTGCACTGCCACGTCCATATTCATGGACACAGTGGGCGGCTGTGAGCAACAAACTCCTGCCAATCATGGACGCTGAACACACGAAATTATAAGTGTTGCCGCCAAAAGCCATGTATAGCTTTCCCGTTCTGACATAAGGGCTGGTCTGAACCGGATTGGCAGTACCACCCAGTACACGAGACGTAGTGTAGGGAATTTGAGATGTGCCAAAAGATAAGGGTGAAACAATTTGACTCCCTAATTGGGAAGTAATATCCGAAGCTGGGATCGCACCTGAATTATTGATCAAAGTGCTGGCATTGGCTGGAGCAATAGCGGAGGTGATAGAGGATGTAACTGGCATCCGCGATCGCAACTGACTATCTGGCAAGATATTAAATTGTTGGCTTTTGTATGACTGAGTTGCCGTATCCGATGAAACGGTTAGGGATTTGCTGTTAGCAGTTTGCGCGATCGCGCCATGACTATTCAGAAATGTGAGTAACAATCCAGTCGAAACAATCGTTAATGGTTTAGGTGTTACCTGCATAGTGTCCTCGTTCGTATGCTGAATTGGGCATCAAAAATTGACAGTGAAAATTCACTGTTAAGCGTGATGATGGGATAGCAACTGCACAGCTGCACCATCAACAGAGCAAACATAGACAATGATGGAGACAGGGCGCCGCCAATTGCCCCATCTATGTGCCACTCATGGACTGAAGTGACTGATCGAATTCTCTAAAGTACGTGTATGAGCGAACCAGATACAACAAAAGTTTGGACTGCTTTCTCCTCATTCCCACTTGTCATCACAGCGCCCAGTGACTTATCAGTCAGTCAAGCAGGTTTTATGCAAACCTATCGTTGAATTGACTTCAATCCTGGTTGAACGTTCACCCATGACCCACTGTGATCACTAAGAAACAGCTTGTAACTCGTCCAGAAATTACCCGAAAATCAATCCCTAAATGAAGGGAGTATCGATGCATTGGATTCCATTGGATAGAATTTAGGCAAGATAGCTTCCAGTCGAAAACCTTTGCATTCCAAGACACTTATTTTTATTGGCAGCTATTTAATTGTCCTGTGCACGAATATATCCTCGAAAAAATTAAACGTCAATCCCCTGAGAGGGGTAGAGGATAGCGGGTAGATACACCATCATTTTGTCACCTATGCATTGCCATACGATGGAGCTAGCTTGTGAGCGTAAAGTTCATCCTATCCAGAAATCGTAGAAAGATGAGAACTAGCTGAAATCTTTCTAAAAAACTTCTCTCCCAACTATCAGCTTTTTCGACCAAACTCCTTAAGCCTTTATCATTTTGTGCGCGTGGAGGCAGGCAACAATCGTCCCATAGCAGCAGTGACTCATTTGATTGCAGGAGAACCCCCATGAATCTGGAAGGTAAAGTTGTCCTGGTAACAGGCAGTAGTCAAGGGATTGGACAAGGGATTGTGTTGCGGTTGGCGCAAGCAGGCGCAGATGTGGTGATTAACTATCGATCTCATCCCGAAGGTGCAGAGGAAACCCTAGAAAAAGTGCAAGCGATCGGCGGACGTTGCCACATGGCACAGTGCCCCAGTTCTCAAGGGTTTACGGTCAAGGCAGATCTCGGCAGCATAGAAGAAGTCCGCCAACTGATTGCAGAAAGCATCCAGCACTTTGGCAGATTGGATGTGTTGGTCAACAATGCCGGTATTGAAAAACACGCACCTTTTTGGGAAGTCACCGAAGCCGATTATGATGCTGTGCTCAACGTCAATTTGAAAGGGGTATTCTTTGCCACGCAAGCCTTTGTGCAACATCTAATTGCCACCCAACGCTCTGGCAAAATTATCAACATTAGCTCAGTTCATGAAGAGTTGCCTTTCCCAAACTTCACTGCCTATTGTGTGAGCAAAGGGGGCATGAGAATGTTTACCCGCAACCTGGCAGTGGAACTGGGTCCTTTGGGCATTACCATCAACAATGTGGCACCGGGGGCGATCGAAACCCCCATCAACACAAAACTATTGAATGACCCCACTAAACTCAATGCCCTGCTCCAAAACATTCCCCTCAACCGCTTAGGACAACCCGCTGATGTTGCTTCTCTCGTCGCCTTCCTGGCATCGTCTAACGCAGACTACATCACCGGCTCAACCTTTGTTGTGGATGGCGGCCTATTGTGGAATTATCACGAGCAATAGACAAGCATCAGGTGTGTCAGATGGAGGATCGCTACAAGTGCTGAAAAAGCTCTGTTCACTGAAGCGCTATGAGCCAAAATCCTGGTTCTGACTCAATTTATCCTGATCCGGCGTAGGGGCGCGCAGCATTTGGTGCGAAATCCTTGCTTAACCTAGAAAATCGTTGTCCAAATGCCAAGCTCCTAAAGGGTTTTGACAGCTCCAACACAAAATCCATCAGAAGCAACCAAATCGTTCTCCCCATTAAAACTTAGACAGGAGTAATTCATGCTTGCAAGTTTGGTCAGCATCAAGAATCCGCTTGCCCGAAGTTTGACTGCGGCAGTCACAATTGGTTCGGCGATAACTTTGACTGCTGCGATTGTTTTGGGAGCAACTAACGCAAAGGATGAATCTGCTTACAAGACCGCGATTTATACCACTTTGGCAGGCACAGGCTTTGGCGCACTTTTGGGGTTGGTTTATCAGGGTCAAGCGAATCAATCAGCTTCTGCGAAACCATTGACTGATCAATCCTCTGCCCCAATGGTTGAAGGCTCGGGTTGGCAGGATTGGCGGAATTTTGTTGTAGTTCGCAAGGTGAAAGAAAGCGAGGAAATTACTTCCTTTTATTTAAAACCTGTCGATGGTGGAGCAATTCCCAAATTCCAACCAGGGCAATTTCTGACGATAAAGCTGGAGATTCCTGGACAACCTCGTCCCATCATTCGTACCTATTCGCTCTCCGACTACCCCGATCCTTGCGACTATTATCGTCTCTCTATTAAGCGAGAAAGTGCTCCCAAGGAACTGGATGTGCCACCGGGAATTGCCTCAAACTTTATGCACGATCAGGTACAGGAAGGGACGGTGATTCCAGCAAAATCGCCCAGTGGCAAGTTTGTATTAGATTTGCAGAAAACGTTGCCTGCGGTGCTGATCAGCAATGGGGTGGGGATTACGCCGATGATGAGTATGGCAAAAGCGGCAACTCAGCTGAAGCTCGATCGCCCCATCTGGTTTGTGCATGGTGCTAGAGATGGTAGATTTCATGCTTTCCGGGAAGAAGTAAGCGCGATCGCCCAACAAAATTCCAACCTGAACCTCCACTTTGTCTATAGTCGTCCTCGACCAGAAGACGAAGGTCACTATCACAGTACAGGCTATGCCGATACTGCCCTAATTCAAACCCTGGTGCAGCAAGAAGCCGAATACTTTCTCTGTGGTTCTCCTCCATTTATGCAATCCTTGCGAGAGGGGCTGCAAGCCGCAGGGGTTCCCACCAGCCGCATCTTTTTTGAAGCCTTTAGTAAAGGGAAACCTGCTCCCACCACAACCCAATCAACCACTGCACGTGACAATGACAAAATTGGCGGTGCAGAAGTTGTCTTTGCCCAATCTGGCAAGACTTTTACCTGGGATGCCAGTGCCGACAGCATTCTGGAATTTGCTGAAGCCAACGATCTTGAACCTCCCTATAGTTGTCGTCAGGGTATCTGCGGCACCTGCATGTGCAAAATCAGTGAAGGAGAAGTGGAATATCAAACCACGCCCGTTGCAACGATCGACAACGGTTCTGCATTGATTTGTATTTCTAAACCCAAGACCGCGCGAGTGGTTTTGGAATTGTAAAAAGTGCTGTACGGGCTTAGTAAGCATTTGGCGCATCGATTGTGAGAGATCGCAGCCATTGCTGTCTAAATGCTCAGCCCTACAAAATCTACATCTTATTGCTACAACCACGATCGTTAGAACATTCCAACACCTGGAATCAACAAAGGGCTTAAACCCCTTGTCCTAACCAAGTTGGCGATGGCTATATTTTGGGCATTACTCAACAACGGGATAAAAATGATGCTGAATGATTTGAAACTTCGTTCCAAATCATCCTGCTTTTCAGCAACGCTATATTTTGTTCCTAACCCATTATCCACCTCATTTAATTCATGGAAGAATGCTATGTCCAACCACTACGACATCATCATCGTTGGCACAGGCGCAGGTGGCGGCACGCTGGCATACCGACTGGCGCAGAGCGGTAAAAAGATTTTGATCCTGGAGCGAGGTCCCTTCATGCCCAGGGAAAAAGATAACTGGAACACTAAAGTTGTGTTTGGCAGCGATCGCTACCACAACCCAGAAGTCTGGTACGACAAAGACGGCAAAGAAATTCATCCTGGCATGAGTTACTTTGTTGGTGGCAATACTAAAGTCTACGGTGCCGCCCTGTTTCGGTTACGTGAAAAAGATTTTGAAAAATTTCAGCATAGAGATGGTGTATCCCCTGAATGGCCCTTGAAATACAAAGATTTTGAACCCTATTACGTTGAAGCAGAAAAACTTTACCAGGTTCATGGCAACAGTGGAGAAGATCCCACCGAACCGTTTCGTAGCCAGGAGTTTCCCTATCCTGCGGTAAGTCATGAACCTCGGATTGAGGAGGTTTCAGATAGTCTCAAATTCCAAGGACTGAAGCCTTACCACACTCCTGTTGGCATTCGCTTAAATGAAGCGCAAGCATATCTGAGTCAATGTATTCGCTGCAACACTTGCGATGGCTATCCCTGTTTGGTGCAAGCCAAATCGGATGCCGAAATCAGTGCGGTGCGTCCAGCGATGGCACAGCAAAATGTTACATTATTGACGGAAGCCCACGTACTCAAACTGCACACGAGTCCTTCTGGGCGCGAAATTTCTAGCGTAGTGGTGGAGATGCGCGATCCGCAATCTGGACAGACGCAAGTGCAGCAGTTTTCTGGAGACGTGGTAGTCCTCGCTTGTGGGGCAATTAATTCCTCGGTGGTAATGTTACGATCGGCAAACGAACAGCATCCCACTGGACTCGCCAACAGCTCTGACCTGGTAGGACGCAACTTCATGAAACATGTGTTGGGTTCCATCATTGGAGTCAGCAAAAAGCCCAATCCCACCCTGTTCCAAAAGACCCTCTCCGTCAATGATTTTTATTGGGGCGAGACGGGCTACGAGTATCCCATGGGACAAATTCAAACGCTGGGGAAAGTTAGCAAGGAAGCGCTAGAAGGCAATGCCGCAGCCTATGCCCCCCTGACTCCTGAAGAAGTTGCTAGCCATTCGATCGATTGGTGGTTGACGGTAGAAGATTTACCCGATTTCAACAATCGCGTGCGGGTGGAAAGCGACAAGATTATTCTTGAATACACTGAGAATAATTCCGAGTCTTACGATCGTCTGGAACAACGCTGGATTGAGATTCTCAAGTCGATCGAATGTGGTCAATCGATTATGCCCAACTGTTCCTACTTTGCTGGGTCAGGCAAAACTTTTACAGGCAGGCTACCGATCGACGGAGTGGGACATCAGGTAGGAACCTGCCGCTTTGGCGAAGATCCTAAAACTTCGGTGTTGGATCTTAATTGTCGTGCTCATGACATTGACAATCTCTATGTCGTAGATGGTAGTTTTTTCTGTTCCAGTGGTGCAGTGAATCCGACACTAACGATTATTGCCAATGCGTTGCGAGTGGGTGATCATTTAATTGAACGAATGAAGTAATTATTTAGATTCCCAAGCAGAGCATGGGAACGAGTGAACGAGCCATATTTCTACCCCCTACCCCCTATGATTTCCTGGAAAACGCTGACCGCCTCCCCATCCTTGACTGAAAGCAGGCTACAACTACATTACGCGATTCAATTTATTGCTGCGACGGGAGCCGCTCTGGCAGAACCGTTGCCAGATTACAGCCACACAAGCCTGGAATGGCAGCCTGACTTAGCGCTGTTCACAGGGGTGTTTATTCGATCGCAGCAGTCTTTTCGGATCGCCATCGAACCTATCCGGTTAACCCTAATGGTTTTGGATCAGCAGAACCAGACGATTGCGTCCCTGCCGCTCAGCGGCAAACGCCTGACTGACGGATTGGATTGGCTCAAGCAGGAAATTGCCAACCTGGGGAAAAATGCTGACGCTATCCAGTTTCTGGACTATCCTCCTGATGATTTTCCTGATCATGCGATCGCCCATGGTGCGCCCTTTCAATCTACTGCCGACCTGACTCTCAGTGCCCTGGTCAACTATTACGCCAATACTCATTCACTGATTCAGGCGATCGTCAACACCACCGCCAAAGCCTCTGCCATGCACATCTGGCCCCACCATTTTGATATGGCGAGCTTAATCACTTTGCCTGGCATGAAAGAGGGTAGCCCGCTTACCGTTGGAGTGGGCGTGTCTCCGGGTGACACGAGCTACAACGAACCCTACTGGTACGTTTCTCCCTACCCCTATCCTGAGCTGACCAACCTGCCAGCGCTAGAAGGCAAAGGATTTTGGCACACTCAACACTGGGTCGGTGCGGTGCTCACTGCCTCCCAAGTGACTGAAATCGAGTCAGAACAACAGCCACAAGTTGAGTCATTTTTAAATTCTGCGATCAAAGCGTCGATCGCAATGTTAGGCATTGATGCTGCGGAATGGATTGAGGATCGGCAATGAACCCACCTGCAACCTGCCTTCTGTGTTCTCATCGGGCACTGCGCCATGTTTGTGCTGGCAATCTCTACTGGTATTGTTGTCATTGTCGCCAGTCGATCCCAACTCATGAAATGACAAGTGGAATGCGTCACGATGACCTGGAGCGATCGGACTGGCCCCCCCATTGCTCCTCTCTCATCGACCTGTATCCAGCCGCCCAAGCACTTCAGAGTTGGTATGTCCAGAGTCATGCTTTGCACTCTCACCCGTTATCCTCAATTTCGCAACGAGGTTGATTATCATGCGCTCATCACTCACTTGCCGACTCAAGCGATCGCTCCTATCCGCCTTAGTCTTTGCCACAGTGGTTGTTTCGCCCCAGCTTCAGGCGATTTCTCAAGTCCCGCGCTCTTTGCGATCTAGCACTCCAGCGCAATTGGCTCAGACTCAGCCAGTACAGAATGCGGTCGTGGCTGTTGAGTCAGTGGGGATGACTGTTTTTGATATGGATCGAACCATTGAATTCTATACCCAAGTCTTGTCTTTCCAGAAAGTCTCTGATGTAGAAGTTTTAGGGACAGCCTATGAGCAACTGCAAGGAATCTTTGGGGTACGATTGCGGATTGTCCGAATGCGATTAGGCGATGAATTCATTGATCTCACCGAGTATTTAACGCCTAGAGGGCGTCCCATTCCGATTGATTCGCGTAGTCACGATCGCTGGTTTCAACATATTGCGATCGTCGTTAGCGATATGGACAAAGCCTATCTACATCTTCGTCAATACAAAGTGCAACATGCCTCAACCGCACCTCAACGATTACCTGCATCGATCAAAGAGGCTGCTGGGATTCGTGCTTTCTACTTCAAAGATCCTGACGGACATAACTTGGAGATCATTAACTTTCCGCCCGACAAAGGCAATCCCAAATGGCACAAGCCCACCCACCGACTGTTTTTAGGCATTGACCACACCGCGATCGTCGTTTCCAGTACTGCTGCCAGTCTCAAATTCTATCAAGATTTATTGGGTCTCAAACTGGCAGGAGAAAGCATGAACGAAGGCACTGAACAAGCCCATCTCAACAATGTGGAAGGTGCGCGGTTGCACATCAGCGGCTTACGATCGCCCGCCGGACCGGGAATTGAATTTCTAGAATACCTCTACCCTCAGGATGGACGCCCTTACCCAGTCGATGCCCGCCCCAATGACCTACTAAACTGGCAAACCACCCTCGTCGTCAAAGATTTAGCCGCCCTCACCCAGCAGTTACGGCTCCATCGATCGACCTTCCTCTCTCCAGACATCGTTTCCATTCCCGAACCAGCACTAGGGTTCAAAAAAGGCATTCTAGTTCGCGATCCTGATGGACATGTTGTGCGATTAGTCGAGAAATAAACCCATCTGCCCTATCGCCACCACCTCCGATGGAAGCGCAAAGTCTTACGCCCCCATCGGTTTAGCATTATTTTTCTGACGATGAATTGCCCGCATCCGACAGAGTGGGTTGAGTGGAAATTGCCATCTGTCGATGCTTCCGACGATACAACAACACGCCGATCCCAACCAAAATCAATAAGTAGGGGGTGTATGCAATGAGCCAGAGTCCCAACTTCAGCAACGAAACTGTCAGGCTACTGACAGAAGTTGTTGCCCGCTTCCAGGTCTCACCAAACTGTAACCCCAACGGTTGTCCCGATCGATTGGTTGCCGTCGCTTCTACTAACTGCAATGTAATCGTCGAGTAAGCGACCTGATTATTTAGGTGACTTACTTGCGCCGCAATTTGTTCAATTTGTTCGCGGGTTCTGCTCACTTCTTGTGCCACCTTCAACACATCCCCTACGGAACCCGATCGCTCCATAATGCCCAAGAGGGTCTGTTCCGTTTTACGCAGATTCCGTAGGCGTGCTGATAAGTCAATCAATTGCGTTGAGACATCCTCCGCTGTAATCGATCGCTCCTGCACCGTACCCAACGCTGCCAACGCATCCAGTGCGGCATCCAATCGCTCTTGGGGAATGCGAAGTTGCATTGAGAGAGTGTGATGATCGCGTTCAGTTTGAGGCGTCTGATCTTGTAATTCCAGCACATCTCCCTGCTGGGTTTGGACGATCGTGGAGACGGTTTTCTGCGCGTTCTCCACCGATGCCACCGTCATCTCCAGCGATGCGTTTTTAATAAGTTGGGGACGAACCTTTGGCACTTCTGCCGCCACTTTTGCATCTGAAGCAGAACCTGAAGCCGATTCAGCAGTCGGAGCACCTCGTTCAGACATCGGCGAACTGCTCAGATGTGAACCCGCAGCACAGCCAAACAGCAGCACTCCTCCTACCAATCCACTCAGTAGGACAGAAATTTTGGGGCTAAGACGATTTGAGAGGTTCATAAGCGTGATTCAATCTCCTGATATTGCTAGTATGACTTGCCAGCTTTTGCACTAACTTGCTTTCTAATGCAATTAAATACTCGCCTCAGGGCGAAGAAATTCAATTTTAGGTAATTACTCAGGATGGAATGACCACGTTGAGGATGCAGAATACTGGGATTAACATTCCCCCTAAAGAGTTACATCGCTTATTGATAGTTTCTATCGGGGCAGTAACGTGGGAACGGTTTCGGGAACAGGACTGGGCTTAGCGATTGTGAAACGCTGTGTCGATGTACTTCAAGGAGAAATTGCAGTCCAAAGCACTGTCAATGTTGGAACAATAGTGACGGTCAAACTGCCTTTTATCCACCAAATTTTGCCTCAGTTCCCTTCCCCAACGTGATGACTTAAATGACGAACTGGGGGGGATTTCTACCCCTACTCCATCCAAAACTTAAATCGAATCTTTCGGAACTCAGCTGCGTCTAACAGGTGAATAAACTCCTCCAAATCGGCAAGAATTGCTGCGGTTGCTCCATGTCCATACTGAGTCAATCGATCGGGGTTTGCTTGGAGAGATTCAACCAGACCCCGCAAGGTCGCACGAGCAATGGTTGCGTCAGAGGGTTCAAACCAGTCGGGCTGTCCAGCTAAGGCTGCCAACTTTTCTTGAATCACTTGTGCATAGTCTTCACACTCTGGATAATCAAACTCGTCAGCGGAGTCGAGCATCTCTTGGTAGAGTTCTGCATCCTCAACCACGAAGTGGCTCAGGCGGGTGAGTCTTTTTTCAATCGCGATCTCCTCCAATTGTTCCCAAACCCCTCTCAGACAAAGATTTTGGCTCACCTGCAAGGTCGGTAAGGATGTATCCAGGATCTCTCTTTCCAAAGCAATCCCAAAGGCGATGGACATGACCTTAAACTCCATCAACTTGACGTGGTCGTGCTCAAATTATCCAGAGGGTAACCGAATTTCATGCCGCAGTGATTGATCGAACCAGTCTTGCGATCGAGATGCACCTACTCTGCCACCACCAAACTGGAAGAAGCGGTACGTCCAAATTCTTCCGGTGCATATTGCAGATGGGCTTCAGCACCCGGATAGAGGAAGACACCAGGCGTGACAGATCGCACCAGATAGTGCAAAGTATACACGCCGGCATCAAATTGATTACCATACGCCACAACCCGATCGTGGTAGATAGTCTGGTAATCGATTTGCCAGCTATCGCTTTGTGCCTGGAAATAGGGGGTCGAGGTCTGGAAACTGGCATCGATCGCTTCAAAGCCGGCAGGTAGCGGATCAGTGATCACCAGATGGTCGATGGGATGGTCGGTGGTAATTTCTAGCCCAATATCAAACACCTGTCCAGGTTTCACAGTCAGGGGTTGAGCAGGGGGCGCTAAGCCAATCGTCTGCACCGCTTGGGGCTGATTGGCAGGACGAATCACCCGATTTACGCGCAAACCGCTCAGTCTGCCGGGTTGGTCGCCCTGCAACCGATAGCGATACGCCGCCAAGTAGTGCAAAATGCCCTCACCCGATTTAGACAACACCAGATCATTTTGTCCACGGGGCAGGTCTGCCATGGGGACCGCAATCTCCACACTGGGCTTTTGATAGCCCTGGAACTGCGCTGTTCCCAGTTGCTTGCCTGCCAATTCCGCCATAGCGGTGAAGTCCGGTGGGGTGGGTTGCAATTGTCCATAGTCCACCAAGGCGGTTAATGCTTCGGCATTGTCGTAAGTGGTTGCCCAGGCGCCGTCCCGTCGCAACGAGAGCAAGCCTTCGAATAAGCGATCGAGGCTATCGACATTGCTCTTTTGGGCAATGAATAACCGCAATGCTTGAGCTTGTACGGCAGTCGGGGAACTCAGCCATTCCCAGGTTTCGGGCATATTGATCGTGGCAGTGCGTCCGGTTTCATAGACGATTTTCCGGATTTCACCCGTCAGGCTGGTGGCTTCATCCTGCCAGTCGGGGAACAGTGCCAAGTGCCTTGCCAGTTTGATCTGCTCCACGACGCTGAGGTGCTGACGCTGGGCGTAGATATCTGCCAGAAAATCGCTGCGCCGATCTCCCAGGGCTGCCAGAGCGCTCAGGGCTTCCAACCGCAATTGGCTCTTGCACAGTCCTTCGCGGCAGAACTCGTATTGACCGGGGTTTGCCAGCAGGCTGCTCAGATATTTTTTCAAGCGATTCACCAGATTGGCATCGACCTTGAGTCCGGCAGCCGTTGCTTGAGCCAGACTATGGGCAGCATAAGGCGACACAAAGGGATCGGATTGCTCCTGTCCGGGATAGGAAGCAAACCCATCATCAGGACGCTGTAGTTGTTGCAGTCGATCGAGGGCTTTAGCAGCTTGTTTTACCGGATCAAATTCAGCAAAGCTTTGCCCATACTGGCGACTGAGAATTTGCAGGTTGGCAGCGATCGCCAACTGGCTGGCAGCTGGTTCCAAAAAGGGCAACTGTTCTTCCCATAGCACTTGTTTCGCTGGGGCAGAGATTTCTGGAATTAGCGTACTGGCGAGGGCGATGTCCAAACCCCCCGTGCTCGACACCACATTGGCATCTACCCGTAGTGGCAATTTCACTTGTGTTGTAGTGGTGCCTGATTCCACCACTTGCTCCGTTACCTCCAGCGGTTTCACTTCTAGGGGCACTTCAAAGGCATCGGTAGCGTTGTCCAGCTTGGAACTGAACTGGATTTTGGCAGTGCCTGGTTGGGTTGCCACGATCGGATAACGAAACGCACGAGCACTAGTGGTTACATCTCGTTGGATCGTTTCCACGCCAGCCGCACCATTGGCAAACTGGAGAGAACCGCTGAGGGTGCCGTTGATTGATACTGTCCCAGTCTTGCCGGTGTTGTTGATCACAGAGAGACCTGCCTGGAGGCGATCGCCGGGTCGAGCAAATTGGGGCAACAGCGGATTGGTCAGCAAAGGCTGGGTTGCCAGGAAAGTAGATTCGCCTTGACCAAAGCGCATCTCGCCATCGGTTGCTACGGCTAGCACTCGCCAAGTGGTCAGGTCGTCCGGCAGTTTAAAGCTAATGCCAGTCCGTCCAGTAGCGTCAGCAACCAGCGTACCGTAGTAAGCCAGAGGTTGGAAGTCTTTGCGGATGCGGGTGTCTCCGGCTCCCGCCGCAAAGCCACCACCAAAGCCCCAGCCTTTTTGCAAGGGCGAGGGAATTGGGTCGAGCACCACATCGGGACGGTTATCAGCAAAGCGGGTGGAGATATCCTGTTCAGCGTAGACCGTCTTCACCAAATCAGGGGGACGGTAGCCACTCAGTTGCAGCACCGCATCATTCACCACCATGACAGTAAATTGCCCGGCGCTGGGTTGTCCTTGAGCATTTTTCAGTTGCACTTCCACGGTTTGCTGGCTGCCCGGTGCCAGGGAGGCAGCCGTCGGTTTTACTTCCACTTGCAGATATTTTTCTTTAATGCCGACCTGGAAGGGGGCAAAGCCCACCCCGACTAGATTTTTCAAGCTCCCTGGCGCTACTTTCGTCAAGGGTTCACCCTGGCGCACCAGCACGGCTTCAACAGCGGCGTTGGGCAACATATCGGGGGTGACCTGGAACTGGACTTTGGGCGCACTCCCCGACACTTTGATCACGGTGCGATAAAGAGTTTGGTGCCGCACTACCGCCAGGTAAAGTTCGGCTTCAGGATAGGGCGATTGGATTAATACCGTAGCAGTTTCACCAGGCTCGTAAGTCTCTTTGTCGAGTTTCAGATCAATGCGGTTGTTGCGATAGCGTCCTCCCCAGTACACGGGGGTGTCTCCAGTTGCCCAGATCTGGGCATCGGCAGCGGTGGCTTCGCTGCTGGCATCGGCAAAGTTTGCCCGAATCCGGTAGGTGCCGGATTCCGGTGGAGTCAGGGTAACGGTTTCTGCTTGGCTACCCGATCGCACCTCGGCTTTGGCAACGGTGTTGTATTCTACCTGGTTGCGTCGTTGTCCGCTGCCTTCCACCACGCGGGTGACACTGCTGTAGGTCATCTTTTGCAGTTCTACTCGCACCGCTTGGTTAGCGATCGCGCGTCCATTGGGATCGGTAACAATCACCGCCACGGAGAAGGGTTTGCCAGCATCAGCAACGAAATCGCTTTTTAGTCCAATCAGGCGATCGCTGGGCAGAGCAATAAATGACTTTGTACTGGATACCGACAGATTGGACACATCAGAGACTTGAGCATCCACTTCGTAACGCATTGGGTAGGGCAAATCTTTTGCCACGGTGACAGTCTGGCTACTTTGTCCCTGAGGATTCAGCGTTTGATTAACCGTCAACACATCACTGGATACAGTGGGACTTTCTTCGGGCCAAAACCAGCGTCGCCCAAAGGAATAAGCATCCCAACCTTGAGGTACAAAGTATTCTTGTTTGCGGGTGACGTAGTATTCCACCCGTCCCCCTTCTACAGGCGGACCAAACAGATAGTTGCTCTGGGTGCTGGCAGTGACTGATTGATTCACCATCGCAAACGCCTGGTTCAAGTTGAGATCAACTTTGAAGTTGGGCAACTTGAACTCTGCGACCCGAAAATCTCCGGTAATCTCGACGCCACGATCGCTCTTTGCTTTGATTACGTAGTAGCCCAGGGGCTGATTCTGGCTAAAAGTCACGGGGACTGAGAAGGTGCCAAATTCATTGGTGGTGTAATTACCGAGCAGTTTGGTTTTGCCATCGGGAGCATCCATGCTAACGGTATAGCGGGCGTTCTTATCTTGCTTCAACACGCCATCTTGAATGTAGTAAGCATTGCCGGTGAACCAGCCTTTTTCACCCGGTTGGTAAAGCTGACGATCGGAGAAAAGGATACCGCGCGATTCCGGTGTGCCGCCCAACCAGCCAGCGTAGATGCCGTAACCATAGGAGCCGCTGTACTGGAGCGATCGGGTGAATGCCCAATCATTGCCTTCGTAAGCAATCGTCAACAATTCTGGTGCTTCATCGAAGCCCCCCGACGCTTTGCCAATACATTGCTGCAAGGCTTCGCGTGCTAACAGCAGGGTTCCAGTTTTGTCGGTGGTGCCTGTGGCACAGGGTTGGGGCTGAGGACGGGACTTTGCTCCCACTTTCGACTTATACACCTCCACCTTGACTCCGGCAGCGGCAGCACCATCCGATAGATGATGCACGCGTACCATACCCGATGTGGGAAACCACTGAGCAAACACGCCCAAATTCGTCAATTGAACCAGTCCGGTATAGGTCGGGATGCGCCATTTCTGCTTGCCATTGTCTGAATATTGATATGCGCGTGTCTGCACTCCGTATGCCAACGCTCCGGTGCTTCCCCCCAACTTTTGGGCAATGGGGACTGGGGTATGAATGGTTTGATTTTTCGGTTGTTTCGCCAGTTTGATCGTCTGCCATTCTGAGGTAGCAGGCAGCAGTCCTGCGGTTTGCAACGAGTACTCATCGGCATAGACCAGATCTTGAGGCTGGACTTTCTGATAAACCGCCTTGAAGCCACCCTCCGGCAAGTTGACGCTCGACAGTTCCAGTTGCAGATTTTTGCCCGTGGGGAAGATGTTTAAGCCCGAGGGTGCCCAGAAATCAGCGGCGACATCTCCGGTCTGGTATTGGACATTGACGTTGCGCCCCAGGGTTTGCCCAAACTGGTCTTTCAGATTGGCACCGATCGTCAAGGTATAAGTCGTGTTCGGTTCAAATGCCCAGGGGTTGAGCTGAATCACCCGATCGTCTTCATAGACGGTGCGAATTAAGCGCGTGCCTTGACGAATCGCAGGTTGCACTTTAATGTTGCTTTCCACACTGTCGGCATCCAGTCCGTTGTTAAATAACAACTGGGGTCCACCTGTGAGAAAGCGTCCATATGCCCCGCTCTGGTCAGGTTGATCGATCAGTTGCAACTCCTGAAATGTCAGGCTGGAGTAGGTGAAGATCTGGCTGGCAAAAGCAGTTTCGCTGAGCAGATTGCCTTTGAGCGATCGCAATCCCGGTGCAAATCGCAACGTGTATTGGGTTGCCTTTTGCAGCGATCGTTGGGGAGTCAACACGTAGGTCCAAGTGCGCTGTGACGGATCAAATTCTGCCCCCGCGGAAACAGAGTCATCGGCTTTTAGCTCGACTTTGAGGGGAACACTGCCCCCACCTGGCGCTGTCAGAGAAACCCGCTGCTGTAACGTATTCAAATCCAGTTCGGTATTGGAGGTGACCTCCAGTACTGGTTGCAAATCGAGCGGGTTGTCTGCGTTCCCCGGATTGCCATTGGTTCCAGGCAGATTGGTTAACTTAATGGGTTCAGTATTGAAAGTCCAGGAAAGATCCTGTTGCAATTGATGATTTTTCAGATCTGCCAGTCCCGCTTTCAGGGTCACTTTCGCCCGAAAGGCTTGAGGAATTGCCTGATCTGCCTGAAAACCTACCATGCGCGGAGTTAGGAAGCGAAATCGTCCCGGAATGGCAGGGGAAATCTCAAACTTTTCTAGAATCGCTTGCTGGTTAGGACTTTCCAAACTTTCCAGCGGAATCAGCGGTTCCTTAAACCGAATCCGAATCTGTGCCAGTGGGGGGGCTTCGCCCACCGGGCTGACCTGCTCAATCCACTCCGGCAACTGGGGACTCGCCACTGGCGTTACCACAGACAGCGGATTGTTATCAAAAAGTCCGGCTTTCCCCAACTGGGCAAAGCCTAAGACCAGAAGCAAGCTTAACAAAAAGGGAACCCAGAGTTTGCGGAACGCTGGCATGGTCGATCTCCTCACAGGGCAAAGTCGGCGATCGTTCAGGTTTTTCGGACAGCATCCTGGCGATCGAATATTGGGCACAAAGTTGAACTAACACCAGTGCTACACCGGATACCGGGTGACTTCCTCTAGATAGCCATAAATCTTTACGGTGATTGGGGAAAAGTCGCGGCATCAACGATCACTAGCCTTTAATGGCTAGACGGGGCGATCGACAACGGCAAAATATTGAGTTGGTGACGCACATCTTCCAGGGGCTTGTCTAACCACTGCCAAAAATCCCAGCCATCTGAGAGATCCGTATTCACCTGAGAACCTCGTTCCACTGCCCGCAAAAACAAGTCTGCCAATCCTGTTTCTGCTAGAATTCCCTGCATGGGTGGAGTGTCAATTGGCACGATTTTCACGCCTGCACTGAACTGAAGCAATACAAAAAGAATGACATAAAAGGGATTGTGCTCGCGGTACCCTGCAACAAAGCCTGCCACCTGCACTTCGCCCTCTGGCTGGGTAGAGTAGCCCGCCAAAATATGGCTCAAGTCGTGATAGACGCCACTTTCAGGAAATCCATACTTCTCACCAGGGAAGGCAAAGCCATTGTCGTGGTAGTGCTGCCAGAGGCTATATCCCAGAGTATTTTGGGGGAAGTGCTCCAGGGTATGATACTTGGCAGCTAGGGCGGGTTCTTCTGCAAAGCCACGCAAGCCTAGAATTGCTCGGATACTCTCCAGCAAACCATGCTGTTGAAATTGGTCTTGTACCATGTCGCGAATGTGCGATCGCCGCATAAAATCCAGTCGAAACAACAGCATTTGTTGCTCAGCCAATAGTTTCAAATCCCATAATTCTGGAAGGCTAATTTGCAACGCTGTGGCAAATTCCTCGACTTGCTTCGCCTGTTGCTCCGATGGCACTCCATCTGTCAGGCTCATCACAATCATTCCTTGTACAAACTGTCGGCGCAGCGCTGGATCGGAAAAACCCGCTGCTAGCTCTGCGGGGGCGATCGTGGGGAGCGTTGCCAGATCAAAATGGGTGCGCAGGATCTGTCGTTGAGCAGCTTGCAATAGATTCAGTGCTGGCAAAGAAATCTCTCCTGATGCTGCTGCAACCATTTTCATAGCACGTAACCCCAGTTCTGCTTCCTGTAGCGATGGATGGAGAAGTTTCACTGTAGGAGTCCTAGCGTATTGGTCGGCTTGAGTCTAGCACAAACCCATTTTGAAACTGTAGACCTCACTATCAGCGCATTCTCTATCAGCAGCGCCTTACAGTGACCGCTGACGAATACTGGCCCCAACCTTATCGCTCCAGTTGTGGGATTCACGTTAGTCTGAAAAAAGATAGAGCTTGCCTGAAGAAGGCGAAACAGTGAATTGATTGACACGCAGGTGAATTGACGTTTGAAGGAGGAGCGAAAGGCGAGCACAATATCGGTGTCAGGTAAAACACGCGATCTCTCAATCTCACCAAAATGGATGAAGCATGGATCGTCAGTGATCGTCCAGCCCTCTTTTTCGAGGACACGTCGGATAGTACCATGAAACAGGTTTTGCTATGGGTCTTAGTCCTCCACTGCCGCAAGCGCTTTTAGGGTTGCTTTTTCTACTTCGGTTACGCCTTTGACGACCGTGTTGTTCATATTGAGTAGGTGGAGGCGATCTCAATTTCCATCGTCATCCCACTGCAAACTCAGTGAATTGACGTTTGAAGGGAGAGTGAAATGCTAGCACGATGTCTTCTTTGGGCACACCTCGCTCCACTAGTTCATTGGCAATGCCACCTTCAGTTCCATCGTGTTGAATCCAGATTTTTTCGTTCTTAATGTCTAAATGTAAGATGCAGCCATAGACGCGGCGTTTGTTTGACCAGCCCACATGAACAACTTGGTAGCGATCGCGCATCGGATCAAAAATTGCTTCGGCGTCAACGTCTTCATTGCTAGCTTTGATTTCGCTATAGGTTTGCAATAATTCCTGAACCAGTTGCCGATAGCGTTCTACTTTTGCCATAGTACGATAACCTCTTCTGCGGGTTCATAAATGATGAGATGGACTTGATAGCGCTGGATCAACAATCGCGGTAACTCCAGACTAAAGAAGGAATCATAAGCATCTACAGGAATCGCTAGATAAAGTATGCGATCGAACCGATTTCGCCGCACGGGTACATTGATAATCCACTCAAAGTAATCGGTTTCCCAGACCTCATATTTCTCAAACCGATACCCCAAGGTCTCAAACCAACCCCGCATTTGCTGTGCCAGGGCAAAAGTAAAGGGAGTAGGAATGATGGCTGGAGGAGACTGCTCACGCTCCTCCGCTGCGGGTAATGACAGTTCTCCCTGAATTGCCAACCGTGCCATCTCAGTACGGATGCCTTCCAGGGTAGGTAGGCGATTCAGGCGCTCCTGTAGGATGCTGATTTGCCGATGCAGAGATTCGAGCCGCTGATTGGTCAACACTTCCGCTGGGGTACGGGTGCGCCTGGCAATCTCGATGAAGACCGCTGCAAACTCATAAAACTCTCTGCGGGCACTCATCCCCAACGTTTGGAGCTCCTCTCCCAACGCATGTCCTGCTAGAAATTCCTCCCCTGCTTTGAGCAGAAAGGTGGGATTGTTCTGATCCAGTGCTCTGCGAAAAATCTGCTGAATCTCAGACTGGCGAAAAATTTCTAGCACTGGCTTCGGTTTACCAATCCCATATTCCACCAGGGCGTACTGATAGACGGCTGTGAAATCTGCTGGTGGATGATCGGGGTTCAGGTTGAGCTGCTTCAGCAGCTTGATCACCCTCTCATGACGCTGAAGTTTGTCCTTCCCGATGGAGGTTCCAAACCCAAGAATGGCGCTGATTAACCCACCCAAATCCATCACAGGTTGGCTCCTAACGTCTGATGTTTTCAGCTTGCGGTTGGGAGAGTTTTGTTAAAGTCCAAATGGATCGATCGCAAACTCCTTGTTGAGTATTTTATCCCTTCACCATTCGATCATTCAGGTGCCGTCGCCCCAACTGGGCGCACAGCCTCATCAATTTGTTGCAGTAGGTCTGAGTCAAGTCGCGGAATCAAATCGATCGCCTGCATATTTTCAACGACTTGGACTGCGCGGCTGGCTCCCGTAATCACGGTACTGACATGAGGATTACTCGCGCACCACGCGATCGCCAACTGAGAAAGCGTGCAACCCAGTTTGTCGCTAATAGGGCGCAGACGCTCAGTGGCAGCCACCCAATCCGGATTAGTCACTGTTGCTTGCAACCATTCATAGCCAGGCAGGGTTGAGCGGCTCCCAGCAGGAACGCCCTTGGCATATTTGCCCGTCAGTACCCCCGACGCGAGCGGACTCCAGGTGGTCAATCCCAGTCCCAGATCTTCGTAGAGCCGAGCATATTCCTGTTCCACTCGCTGACGATGGAACAAGTTGTACTGGGGTTGCTCCATAATCGGTTTGTGGAGATGGTGACGATCGGCAAGGTGCCAGGCGCTCACAATCTCCGCTGCTGACCATTCCGAGGTGCCCCAGTACAAAGCTTTGCCCTGCTGGATCATGTCATGCATTGCCCAGACGGTTTCTTCGATCGGGGTGTGGGGATCGGGGCGATGGCAGAACACCAGGTCTATATAGTCCAGTTGCAAGCGCTGGAGAGAACCCTCAATCGCATGGCGCAAATATTTACGGTTAAGCGTGTTTTTCCGGTTGGGTCCGTCGGCAATTCCCCAATAGAATTTGGTGGAAATGATGTAGGATTCTCGCTCCCAACCCAGCTGCTTTAAAGCATTTCCCATCAGGATTTCGGATTTTCCGCCAGAATAGACTTCAGCGTTGTCAAAGAAATTTACACCCGCATCTCTAGCAACCGATAGAGTTTCGATCGCGGTATTTTCATCAACCTGATTGCCGTAGGTCACCCAAGATCCCAGCGATAGTTCACTGACTTGTAAACCAGAGCGTCCCAAGCGTCGATATCTCATGCCCAATTCTCCTTGCAGGAATTCAATCGCTGACAAATTGTTTTACTGCGAAAGCAAGCTGTTTGTCATGTATCTTCGTGTCGATTAAGAGGGGCTTTACACCTAATCGGCTCAAAGCGTTTCGAGTCGTATTGGTCAAACCAGTGACTGACCTCGGAGATTGCGCTCAGACCCGTGAACCCCGATCGCAACACGGGTCTGTTGCACCCTATTCCTCTGCCAAAATGGCGTAAATTTCTCGCTTCGTTCGTTCTAGCAATTCCTTAGCGCGATTGATGCGATCGGAATTACCGCTCCGAGCCACCTGCATTACTGCGCCTGCTAGCTCCATTGCGGCCTGCCGCAGCTGATTGAACTCCTGGGGCTTATTTTTAAACGTCTCCCAAGAGACCCCTTGCGGTTCTTGCTGAGCACGCTCAGCCAGGAACTGTCTGCCCGTGTCTGTAATCGTATAAACTCGCTTGCCTTCTGTGGTCTCGCTGATCACATATCCCCCATCTTCTAGGAGTTGCAGCGTAGGGTAAACAGAACCTGGACTGAGGCGGCGAAAGCCACCGTAACGCGTTTCCATGCGTTTGATCAGGTCATAGCCGTGACTGGGTTGCTCGGCTAATAATTCCAGCAATAGAAATTTGATGTCTCCCCGGCGAGTGCGGATCTCATCTTCACCCCCCAAGCCAAACATCTCTTCCATAAAGTGCTTGCCACGAGCATGTCTGCCCTGATGAAAACAATGACGGGCAAAAGGTTCATCGGCAACAACGCCTGCCCAAGCTGGAGCGTGAAAATGAGCGCGAAAGTGTCTAAACATTGATTGATTCCGTGAACAACTGCCTCCAGTATACGATATATCAAAATGTATCGCGATATATCGTTAAAAGATTGGGGCTAGGCGAACCAAATTAGGGATTGTGAATATCCACTGATCCAATGGCAAGCCGTGCGATTGGGGCGATTGGAACAACAGATGTATGTAGAGGCTGTCAGCGATCGTACCCTTCTATTTTTCCTAGATCGCTTGTACTATAAAGAGACTGATCTGGAACCGACCTATGACCAATCTGCTTTTGATCGAAAGTCCGGGTAAATCCAAGAAATTGAGTCAAATTTTAGGTTCTGGTTGGATCGTGAAAGCCAGCATGGGACATGTGCGTGAACTAGCAGACGATGGCGAGGATGCGTTGGGATTTGATCTGTTAGATCGCCGCATTGAGTGTCGTTACGAACCCAGAGGAGCCAAAGGTAAAAAGGTACTGGCAGAGCTGCGGCAGGCAGTGAAACAAGCAGATGCAGTCTATATCGCCACTGACCCCGATCGCGAAGGAGAAACGATCGGCTGGCATCTGCAACAGGAATTGCGGCTCAAAAATCCACATCGGGTGGTTTACAGCGAAATTACGCCCCAAGCGGTGAGAGCCGCGATCTCCCAGCCCCGGACCCTAGATCAGTCTCTCATTGCCGCTGGACGGGCACGCGATTGTCTCGATAAGCTGGTGGGCTATAAGGGCAGCAAATATGTCGTGTGGCGACTCAACATCGGCGCGAAGTCGATGGGGCGGGTGCAGAGTGCAACACTGCATCTGCTATGTGTGCGGGAGAAAGAAATCCAAGCTTTTAAACCTCAAAACTACTGGAGCGTTTGGGTGGAGTATGGGGAAGGGTTTAAGGCGTTTTATCAAGCCAAATTGAATACCGATCCAAGTTCTCAATCGGCAGCAGCGACCGAGCTACCCGATGATGCGACCGAAAGCAAGGATAGTCAGGAATCCGATCGGGTCAGTAGTCAAGCAGAAGCCGATCGGCTAGTGGAGATCGCGCGTTCCCATCCCCATCAAGTGGTAACCGTCGAAGGCAAAGTCGCCTATCAATCACCGCCGCCGCCTTTCATCACCTCCACCTTGCAGCAGTCCGCTGGGTCAAAACTCCGCTTCAGTCCCGATAAAACGATGAAAGTGGCGCAAGCACTCTATGAGGCAGGTCACATTACCTACATGCGAACAGATTCGGTCATGTTAGCTGAGCCATTTTGCGCAGCCGTGCGGCAGTATCTGGAACAACAGGATCCGAGCAACGTCCCCAATAAAACGACGCGGCACCGAGCGGTCAAAGGAGCACAGGAAGCGCATGAAGCGATTCGTCCGACCGATGTGCAGCGATCGCCTACGCAACTGCAAGCCAGCACCGATGAGACCCGGCTGTATGAGCTGATCTGGAATCGAGCCGTGGCTTCTCAGTGCTGTCCCGCCCGGTTGCGCAAAACACGCGTTGTGACAAAATCTGCCGCAGTACATTGGGAAGCCAGGGGACAGGTGATAGAATTTCCCGGCTATACCCGCTACTGGAACAACGTAAGTGCCGATACCCAACTCCCTACCTTGAAGCAGAACCAGTTACTCACGCTAACGCAGGCAGCGACAGACAAAAAGCAAACTCAACCGCCGCCGCGTTATACGGAACCCAAACTGGTGCAATTGATGGAGCGCAGAGGCATTGGGCGACCCAGCACCTATGCACCCACCATCAAAACGCTGAAGGAGCGAACGTATGTGCAGGTTGAGAAGGGAAAGCTCCAGCCCACGACCTTGGGACTGGAATTGGATGGGGCGTTAGAAAAGCTACTGCCAGAGTTGATTCAGCCAGAGTTTACGGCTCAAATGGAGTCTGCACTGGACACGATCGCTCAAGGCAAACAGGACTGGCAAGGGTATTTAACTCATTGGCATCGCACCTATTTTGTGCCTGCTTTAGAAAAAGCGGCACAACTGTTGAAATCCAATCCTGTTCAAGCGGTGACAACGGATAGAGCGCGATCGTCCGTCTCACCTTTGTCGAAATCCAAGACAATGGTTACAAAAACTACTTGTCCCCAGTGTGGAAAAGCCATGAGCAAAGTTCCTTGCCAATCCAAGAAGCTGAAGGCAGATCATTTCCTCAAATGTGGAGCAGCAGAGTGTGGAGCGGTGATGTTCTGGAATCCGCAGCGGAAGCAGTATGAATTGCCCTACGCTCAACGAACGCCAAATCCACAGGCATTCACAGATGTGCCCTGTCCCGTGTGTGGGGCGTTATTAGAGCGCTATGGCTACACGAAGGAAGGAAAAGAGAAGAAGATGTTGCGCTGTTCGCTGCTCGAAAATCGCCGGGGAAAATGCAAGGAGGTAGCATTTTTCGAGGGACGAGAAGGCTTTTGGTCGCCGAAGTTTGGCACACTGAAGTTGGAAAGTTTGGTGGAGTAGGAGAAGATCAGCAGCATGATATCACTCTCCAAGGTGCCAGTCAGGAATTGGCCACGATCCATTCACCGTGAGCAAAACGCGCTTGAGCAATTGTTATAAGCTGATATTTCAGCAACCGTTAACTTGGTAGCTTCGACGGCAGGTGCAACAGAGTGAACGACCTATTTCAATCAGTTGCAATCTGTGCATGTTCGTAAGCGGAAGCGAATGGATTTGTTTAAGCAATTGCGGTAATGAAGCATAGCGAAAAGAAATTTTAGTTTAAATGCGACAGCATCAATCTTCACGACCTTGATGAAATGAGTCCAGACAATGCAAATGCCAGAGTTGAAAATGTGGTTAGAAGCATTATTGGCAAATGAATCTATCATCAACAACAGGTGCAGTTTTATGAACTGTCCCAGGTACGGATTCCAGTCCTGTAAAGTAATTCACATCGGGATCGACTCGGGCGCACCTAACGGTTGGGGGAGTAGAGATGGAGGGTTAAGGGGTGTTCTGCGAACAAGGGATCAAACCGCTCATTGACCCAGGCTAGACGCAAGTGCAACAAATGATTAAATCCTGCCTCACTC
>JAESFS010000069.1_pt1 | contig 85867 bp, 93 predicted proteins | sample 9269441 | NCBI WGS metagenome assembly JAESFS01 (sample SAMN14502548, study PRJNA617105) | algae metagenome | isolation source: Scytolyngbya sp. HA4215-MV1 and co-occurring heterotrophs from sample from... | place: USA: Laie Falls, Oahu, Hawaii | collected 2010-08-22
CCTCACTCCGGTTGGGCTACGCCCGCCCTGCGTGAGGCCGCACCACCGGCAAGACGTGCGTATCAACCGGCAGGCGAGCCAGTTATTGGAAGCGGAACGCTGTAGCGAGAAACCGAGCCACCTCTCTCAGCCCGCATTGCGGCGAATTCGTTCACACTCAAACAATCGCCCATAACCAGCGCGGCGAAGAGCGCGCCTTCGTCACCCGGCGTGTCCTGCTCGTTAAGGATGGTATCCAGGCCGTGTCCGACCTCTTCCAGGAGAACGCGCAGCACCGCTTGTGGGTGTGTGCCAGGGTGGTCCATCCAACCCTGCGCCAGCAGCACCGCATGGAGGCTTGCGGCATAGGCTGCGGGATGCCCGAGTAGAATGCTGTCCTCGACCAGCCGGAACTCCGGCAAATCATCGAAGCGGCCCAGGCGCCATGATTGAAGGATGGTTGCCAACGTGGCGTCGCAGAAGCCATTGCCGAAAGCGGCCCGGAACACCGCGCGCGCGTTCTCCGTTGCCGCCAGCCGCGTCAGGGCAGCGCGCAAGGCGGCATGGTGCCTCCACGAAAATGAAAGGCCGAAATGGAGTTCTTGTTCGACAGCAGCACTACGCATTTCAAACTCCCGGCAAGCAATTTTTTGCGATGTATGGAGCGACAGTCATCTGTGGCTAGGCCTCCGTCAACGTCCTGTTTTGATGACTGTCCCTGCAGTCTGCGCCGCAAGGCGCCCGCCGGGGGCGCCGCGTTGGCGCAGATCGACCTGCTGGACCGCAAGCAGGAGGCGATCGACGGACGCCGTTTTGACGAACAGAACTTCTATCGAGAGACGAATCTGTTTGACCGTTTTCTCTCATTCGACGTTAAGAACGAGGCGAGTGCATCGCTTCGGAATTGAGGCAGAGCAGCATCCTTTGCTTGGCTTGCGGCCAGTTGGGCGTGTCGATTAGCCGCCCGGACGTTCGGTACCAAGTGTTCGCTCTCGAAGTACGGATTTCGGGCAAGTGGGGTTCGAACCGTAGCAAGTGCCGACCGCGCGGAAACCGGCCTTTTACCTGGGTTTTTAAGTTCCGTACTAAACCGCCCAAGTCAGGAGGTCTGGCGAGAATTGGCCTCCGGAGAACGATTTTCGGGCTTCTCCGCGCAGGGCCAGTCAACAGGTTTGCCCCGAAAACCCCAGGAAACCTGTCACTCAGCGCGGCGTCCGGTCAGGCGGAGAGCATGGCTCGTATGGGAACTGGCGGAGAGAGTGGGATTCGAGTCGAGACTACGCCCCCGATTTGAGGCGGAGCCTTGTTTGCCATAAGCTGGTCACGGTACTCGCGTGCCAGACGCTGCGGAGGCACAATGGTTATTAGCAAGGTCAGCAATCTGAATGTCGGTAAAGGAAACTCCAGCCTCCCAATCCCACCCGCAAAGGGCCGAAAGGCCCGTTGATCCCGGGAGTCCGCTGGTGGGCTGTGGCCGGCCTACTCTGTGGGGCGGGCGATCTGCCGAAAAGCTATCGTCCTGGGCGGCGCTTTCGCCACGGCGTTGACGGTGCTGACCTGCCGCGATAGCCCGGATGCAGAAGATTTTCATAAATTGCCGACCGCTATCCGACTGCAAATTCAGGCATGATCGGCTCCAGTATCGCGACCCGGGGTCCGCCGTGACGGACCCTCAGATCTATCATCGAAATCGAAAAGGCGCCCCATGTCGTTCAGCAGCACCGTGAACCTCGCCACCCTGAACGGCAGCACTGGATTTCGACTCGACGGCGTCGCAGAGGACGACGGCAGCGGCACGCGCGTGTCCTCGGCCGGGGATGTGAACGGCGATGGCTTCGCCGACGTCATTGTCGGCGCCTACCAGGCCGACCCGAATGGCAGATCCAATGCCGGCAGCAGCTATATCGTCTTCGGCAAGGCGGACGGCTGGAATTCGGCGATCAACCTCTCCTCCCTCGATGGCAGTAGCGGCTTCCGGCTTGATGGCGTCGCGGCTGATGACGTGAGCGGCTTTAGCGCGTCATCAGCCGGGGATGTGAATGGCGATGGCTTCGCGGACCTCGTCGTGGGCGCTCGGGGTGCCGCCTATGTCGTCTTCGGCAAGGCCAGCGGCTGGAATCCGGTCATCAATCTCTCCGGCCTGGATGGCGGCAACGGCTTTCGCATCAGTGGAAGCTCGAGCAGCAGCAGCGCCCGCATCGTGTCGGCAGCTGGGGATGTGAATGGCGACGGCTTCGCCGACATCATCATCGGCAATGTCGATCGAATTACCGAAAACTTCTTCCCATCCTCCGGTTTCAGCTATGTTGTTTTCGGTCGGCCCAGCGGTTGGACGTCGAACATTGCTATGTCCAGCCTGAATGGAAGCACCGGCTTTCGGCTGGACGGCGTTCAAATCTACACTAGCGGGGGTTCTGTGGCTTCGGCCGGCGATGTGAATGGCGATGGCCTTGCCGACATCATCGTGGGGGAAAGCTTGGGTGGCAACTCCGGCACCAGCTACGTCGTGTTCGGCAGAGCGACCGGCTGGGCTTCGAGCATCAGTCTTGCCACCCTGAGCGGCAGCACCGGCTTTCGGCTCGATGGCGGCTCGTCCGGCGACCAAACCGGCGTCTCCGTGGCCTCGGCCGGAGATGTCAATGGTGATGGCTTCACCGACCTCATTGTCGGTGCCAACCAGGCCGATCCGAATGGTCCGGACACCGGCTCCAGCTATGTTGTCTTCGGCAAATCCGCGGGCTGGAGTTCATCCATCAGGCTCGCCACCCTGAACGGCAGCACCGGCTTTCGCCTCGATGGATCCGAGGCGAATGAACTCAGCGGCGGGTCCGTGGCCTCGGCCGGGGACATCAATGGCGATGGTTTCGCCGACCTGATGATCGGTGCTTCCGCGGCCAGCCCGAATGGCTACAGAACGGGCTCCAGCTATGTCGTCTTCGGCGGTTCCGGCGGCTGGGCTTCGAAAATCAACCTCTCCAGTCTGAACGGCAGTACCGGCCTCAGGCTCGGTGGCAGCGAAAACAATGACTTCAGCGGCGCCTCCGTGTCCTCGGCAGGGGATGTGGACGGTGATGGCTTCGTGGACATCATTGTCGGCGCACCGGGCGCCGACCCGAATGTTCTGATCAGTGCAGGCTCCAGCTATGTGTTTTTCAGCCCGGCGACCGGCGCTGCGACCTATCGCGGCACCACCCTGGCCGACACGCTGCGCGGCACGCCCGACAATGACGTGATGAATGGCTACGGCCAGAACGACAGGCTTTTCGGCAATGCCGGCGACGACACGATCAATGGCGGCACCGGCAACGACACCATGGATGGCGGCGATGGTCGCGACACCGCGGATTATTCCACCGCCCTGGCCGATCTGGTGATCGATCTCCGCATCCAGGATTTTATCCAGGACACCCGTGCCGCCGGTCTCGACATGCTGCGCAACATCGAAAACCTCGCCGGCGGCGCCGGGCAGGACAGGCTGGGCGGCGATGCCGGCGCCAATATCGAGCTCAGCTACCTCTATGGCGGCGCCGGCGGCATGACGGGCAGCACCGTCCATGACGTGCTGGTGGCCAATGCCGGCCTCTCCAGCAGCCTCGATGGTGGCGCAGGCAACGATACGCTCTGGGGCCAGGGCGGCCAGGACACGCTGCTCGGCGGCGCCGGTGATGATGTGTTGCGCGGTGGCCTGGGCAATGATGTGCTGATCGGCGGCGCGGGCAATGACCAGCTGGTGGGCGGCCGCGGTGCCGATAGCTTCGTCTTCAACGCCCCGGGCTGGGGCTATGACCAGATCTTCGATTTCAACCGCGCCGAGGGGGATGTGATCAGCCTGGTCGGCTCCGGCGTCACGGGCTTCGACGGCTTGGGCTTCTATTTTGCCGATGGAAACACGGCGGTGCTGTTCGGCGGTGCGCGCATCGATGTCTATGGGATGGCCAGTCTGGCAGCGGCGGATTTCCTGTTCGGGCCGTGACGGGCGCCGGGAAGGCTTGACTTCTGGGGCAAATAGCTTTATTTTCCTAACGCTTGTGCTGTTTGGAAAACCGCATCCCCACCCCCGCCTCCGCCCCCCTGCCCGGGTGTAGCTTGCGAATTGAAGCTGGGGTGATTTCGAATTGAACCTGGGGCATGTCGCGTGTCTCCGTAGCCACCCATCACGCCCCTCTAATCGGTCGATCATTGATCAACCATGAGGCCCTATCAGCAACTCGCCAACCACACCTCGGCCACGGCCTGAACCTATCGAGTATCGGGTCTCCACCGCCTCGACCCGGAACCCGGCGAACACGCGTCGCACCTCCGGCACATCGTTGAGGCTTAGCAGCCACCGCCCCTTCAACCCAGCCAGAGCCTCCGCCATGGCGCCGAACTCCTCCCTTCTGAACAGCCCATCGCCATAGTCGCCTTCGCAGCCCCAATAGGGCGGGTCCAGGTAGAACAGCGTCTGCGGCCGGTCGTACCGCGCCAGTAGCTCCCGCCACGGCAGGCACTCGATCACCACCCCGGCAAGCCGTTCATGCACCGCCTCCAGGAGGGCCGCCAATCTGGTCACGTCGAACCTGGCCGGGCTGGTGGGCGACACCCCGAAATTCTGCCCGCGCACCTTGCCACCGAAGGCCGTCCTCTGGAGGTAGAGAAAGCGCGCCGCGCGCTCCAGGTCGGTCAGGGTCTCAGGCACCGCCGCCCGCAGCCGCTCGAACTCAGCGCGCGAGGTCACCTGCCAGCGCAGCAGGTCCATCAGGGGCACGAAATGCCTCTGCAGGATGCGAAACAGGTTCGCCACATCCCGGCTGGCATCATTGATCACCTCGGCGCGGGCTCGGAATGGCCGGCGCAGAAAAATCCCGCCCTGGCCGACGAAAGGCTCCACATAGGTCGTGTGGGGCGTCGCCTGCAGTCGTGGAATGATCCGCCCCGCCAGGTTGCGCTTGCCGCCGAGCCAAGGGGCGACGGGAGAAACTGGGCAAGCCAGAGTCAGTTCATCGGTCATAAATGCCTCGCAGGTATTGTGCCCACGCCGCCTATGGCGGTGGCGGGGCGGTCTATCCGTGCGCGGGGCCAACCGCGCGGCTTGGGGGCCTGGAACCCCCCAGCCCCCGTCCCTTATCCCTTGGGGACGGGTAATCCGTTGACCACCCGCCAGAGATGGCCGGGGTAATACCCATCGAGCCGGCCGCAGCCGGAAGGCGGCTCCGGCGCATCACCGCCGGTTTGCCAAAGGACAATCTCGCCGGTGGCAATCACGTAAATGGACCATGCAGGCGGCATCAGCGAGCCCTCAGAAATGCTGTGATGGTGCGGTCGAAGAGCTGGATCCCGCTCGTCGCGCCCTCCCATGTCAGCAGGATGGTGTGGCTGCCAGCGGCCAAGCTCACCGGGAAGGTGAAGTTCGGGTAGTCATTGCCAAAGGTCCCACCACGGGAAACGGTCAGCGTGCTGTCGATGTAGACACGGAAGGTGTGGGCCACGGCGCCGGAGGCATAGCCATGCGCCGCCGCAAAGGTCACCACACCGATACGGGTATCAGACAGCGTGAATGACATCGAGACCGCATTCTGCTCTGTCGCGTTCCCCGTCAGCGTGGTCAATGCGGTGGCGCTCACATGCGTGGTGATGGCGTCGGTCTGCACAGCCGAGGTCGGCACGCTGAGGTTGGCCAGGTCTCCCGCCACAACCTGCCCTGGCCCTGCCACCGCCTCGGCCGACATTCCACTGATATTGCCGCTGCGGTCTACCGCCTTCACGGCATAGCGGAAGTTCCCGGCACCTGGCGCCAGGCCAGTGCGCAGGAAGTTCCGGGCATAGGTCTCGCCGATCAGGGTCCAGCTGCTGCCGGTGGTGTCCGGCCTCTCAAAGACCTGATAGCGGTCGATATCGCTGGGCGGCGTGCCATCCCACTGGATCTGCACCCCACGGAAGGTAGAAACCGCCCCGATGCTCGACGCCGTGGAAGGCACCCCGGCATCCGCCACAGCCGCGGTGCTGGCGCTGGCGGAGGTCACGCTGCGCGCCAGCGCGCTCACCGCCACCAGCCGCACCTCATAGGTCGTGCCCGCGACCAGCGGCCAGAGCACATAGCGCTGGTCACCCACCGGCGTCAGCTCGCGCGACCAGGCGCCACCGGCCTCGCGCCACTGCACCTCTATCTGGGTGACGAAGGCATGCGACACGGCCGTCCAGGTGACCACGATGGAGGGGATGAGCGAGCCATCGGCGTTCAGCACCGTGCTGGCGGTCAGCGTCGGCGTGCCCGGCGTGGGCAGAGTCAGCGGGTCGATCAGCGTCGTGTCGGGCGGGCTCGGGGCAGAATAGGCATAATCGTAGACCCAGGCGTAGGTGCTGGAGGCCTCGGCCTGCATCTCCACCATCACCACGCCGCTCTCAGGCTCATACTCCCAATCGATGACGCGCATCGGCTTGGCATCGAGCCCGAGGTCGGGGTGGGTGAGTGCCACCATCTGCCAGACGCAGAGCCGCAGCGCCGCGTACTTGAGCGGCACCTTCACCTTCAGCGACTGGCGCGCGCGCAGCAGCAAGGTGCGGGCGAGGCGCTGGGCGCGGATGTTATCCGTGGTGAAGGGAAGCTGGATATCTTTCCAGACCCGCTCACCGCCATCCTGGGCATCGTATCCGGTGTCGAAGACAGCCCCGAATTCGCCGGCCTGCCAGTTTCGCGCCGGATCGATGAAGGTGCCGCGGACCCCGTTGAACAGCTCCCGTCGGGCGGCGCGCGGCGTGGCCACGCATTCACCCGCCATATCAGCCGGGCCGATGCTGGCCGTGGGGGCGGAATAGACCGCGCCATGCAGCCGGTAGCGGCCCTGCACATAGACCAGCGCCCCGCCGCCGGCCGAGAGCATATCCTCCATGATGGAGAGCGGCGCGCGGTCCAGCTTGAACCCACCCGCGCAGGTGAAGCGCACCTGGGTGGTACCATCGGCCGCGATCTGCACATTCTCATCGCTGAGGTTGGCGGCGGCCGAGAAGCTGTCGAGGTCGAGCTCATTGTCCGCGCAGGCAAGGCCATAGCTGTTGCGCAGGTAATCCAGCACGCAGAGCGCCCAATTGTCGGTGTAGCCGGTGCCGCCGGAGCGCGGGTCATAGATGTCGCTCTTGCCGCGCAGCTCGAAATCCAGGCTGTTCAGCCCCGGCATCCGCTCCTGGTCGTATTCGAGGCGGAGATAGACATAGGTGCAGCCGAGCAGGGCATGGGCGGTGGTCCAGCCATCCGGGCTTTCGGAGGCGAGGGTGGAGGAGCCGGCGGTCTGATCGCCATGGAATTTCTCCACCCGCACCCGACCGCGCTGGGGATGGTCGGAGCGGGTGACGTTGCCGGCGCCGTCGCAATCGGTGGAGCGGATGGCCTGGCCGTTTAGCCAGACGATGTCGATCTGCTGGGTTTTGTGGGTGGCCAGCACCACCACCAGGTGGAGATAGCGCAGATTGGCGCCGGAGCTGGCGGCATAGACGATGGCGCCGCTGACGCGGCAATAGCCATAAATGATCTGGCGCGGTTCAACCGAGCCACGGATGAGTTGCTTGCGGTCCTCAGCCATGCCTGAGGATGTCGGCCGCGCAGCCTTGGGCTTGTTGATGGCACCCATGACGATGCTGGCGCCCAGAGAAACGACGGTTCCGATGATCCCCGCGACGAAGGTCGAGCTCAAGCCGACTGAGGCGCCTATGACCAGCGCCAGACCGCTGGCTTCGGCGGCAATCCCTGCTGCAATCGCAACAACAACGGGGATAATCTGCGGCATCTCAGACGCTCCAGGCGCGCTGGATGCAGTCCGGCTTCAGGAAGACCAGCCCCTCCGGGCCCGGCACAGCAACCGCCTCACCCACCACCACGCCCATGGCCAGCGCATTGCCGTGCCGCACCAGCGCCACATCGCCGCGCTGGGCGAAGCGCGGGTGGCAGGCGCCCAGCCCCGCCTCGGCCGCCTGGCGCTCGGCCAGCGCCTCCAGCCCACCGGCCTCGGCCAGCAATGCCTCGGCCCCGGCCTCATCCTTATACCGGCCGCGCCAAGCCGCTATGGGGTCCAGCCCCGTCATCGCCAGCACCAGGTCGGCCGCCAGTGTGCAGCAATCCTGGCTGCCCCAGGCGAAGGGCACGGCCACGCGCGCCTCGATCTCCTGCGCCAGCACCTCAGGCCAGTCCTGGCAGCGGCGAAGGGCGGATCGTTCGCGCATCAGAACCCGAAGCCCGAATTCTTGCTTGGGCCGTTGTCGCCGGTGAAACCCTTGCTCGGCCAGATGATCTCCTTGTCGGCCGTGGCGGTGACGAATTCGAAGCCACGGTCGGTGCCATAGACCCGCTTTTGGTCCTCATCGGTGTAGCGGCGCAGGCGCGGGCGTTCCCAATCCGCCAGGCGGTTGGTCATGGTGAGCGCGATGGTGCTGGGGTCGCCCAGGGACACCACCATCTGGTCCATCCGCCCCCGAAAGACCACGATGGGGTCGGCGATGGGCAGATGCGTCGTCGCATCGAGCGGCACCTCCCATACCGTGCCGGCGCGGCCCTGGTAATGCTGCCCCATGGCGATCGCCACCGTGTCCCGCGGCACGCCCGCCAGTTTCAGGGTGAGGCCATAGCTGCGCAGCTCGGCGCTCTCCTCGATCCTGGAGATCCCGCCCAGCGCGCCCACGCCCACGAAGGTGTTGCCGCCGAAGCTGAGGTCCATGGGGCTGCCGGCCAGGCGCACGAAGCCCGAGGCGAAGTCGAGCTCGACGGCGCAGGTGCGCATCACCGTCTCGGCCTGCACCGCATTGGCGGCGGCGGTGGTCATGGAGCGGGTCAAAACAGCGCCTCCTCGATTTCGATGGTGACGGAGGCCTTCATGCCAGCGGCGAAGGCCGCCGGGTTCACGTCCCGGCTCAGCCGGAAGAGGCCGAAGGGGTTGGTGAAATTCGTGCCCGCGCCGTCATTGGGGCTGCGGCGGATGGGTGGGCTGACGTTGAATGAGTTCAGGCCACCCGCGGTGCTCTGCACAGCCACCATATTGCCGAGGTAATCGGAGGTGACGATGTGCAGCTGTGGCCGCCCTGTCGGGTCAAGCCAGGTCACATAGTCGCCTGGGTACAGCACCTGGGTGCGCGAGGCCGGCCACCCCCGAAAATACACCAGCGTGCCCGTCTGCCCCGCGCCGTTCAGCACCACCGAGCCGCCATCGGTACCGGCGGTGCCCAGCGGGCCCCAGGCGGGCACAAACCAGTAGAAGCGCCCCGCCCGGCCGCGCAGGCTGGCCAGCCAGGCCGCCATCAGCCGCCCCTCGCCCAGCGTAAGGTTCTCGAAGGTGAGCTTCGCCACCCATTTCGCGCCGGGCTGCTCGAGCGTCTGCTCGGTACCATCGAAGGGGCTTCGGCCACCGGATTGGGTGTTCGCGGCGAGATGCAGCTCATAGCTGCTGGGCAGAAGCGCGGTGGGCCAGGTGAGAATGGGCATCAGCGCCGACCCACCACGCGGGCGGCGTTACCGCCGCGGCTGATCTCGCCCATGGTGTAGGCATGGCTGGTGCGGGCGATGTCGGGCATGGCTTCGGCCAGCACGGCCATGACCTGCGCGCGCATCTGCGCCAGCAGCGCCACCCGGTCGGTTTCGCTGCCGCTATCGCCGGAGAAATTCACCGGCATGTGGAAGGTGATGTTGTTGGCGCCGCCGGTGGCGGCGCTGAGATGGTCACCCCGGCCGAGGGCGGCCATCTGCTCGGCGGTGAATACGCCCTCGCCACGCTGGAGGATGGCGGGCACCTCGTCGGGCGCGAGGATACCGCCCTCGTGGAAGCGGGGCGCGCCGATGAAGAGGTTGTCGTTCACGGGGCGGGTGAAGGTGGGCGTGCCGCCAATGATGCCGCCGGAATGGTAGAAGCCGCGGCCGGTCGGGGCGTCGCCCACGCCATAGGTCGTAAGCGGCGTGCCGACCGGTGCTACGCTGCTACCCAGGCTGGGGTCGGCCCCAACAACACCGCCCAGCAGCCGAGCAAAAATGCCTCCCACATCGCCCAAGGTCGGCGCGTTGCCGCCAGCCAGGTTCTTGATGGGGTTGATGACCGCCAGGCGCAGGAAGGCCTGGCCCAGCTCGCTCACCACACTCTGGCCGATGCGGCCCATATCCTTCAGCGTCAGCGTGCCGGTGGTGACGGCCTGGCCAATGCGATCGAAGGCCTGCTCACCCACCCGGCCGATCTCGTTGTAGGCGGCCTGGGTGCGCTCCAGCTCCACCTGGTTGGCGGCGAGCGCGCGTTCATTGGCAATGGCGCGCTGCCCATCCTGCGTATCGGCGCCGGCGCCCAGCCGCTCGCGGGTGCGCAGCTCCGCCGTCCGCTGCGCCCGCTCCGTGGCCGAGGCGCCGATCAGATCGCTGTCCAGCGCCTGGCGGTCCCGCCGCTGGGCCTGGTCGACCAGCAGATTGGAGATCCGCGGCATGGAGGCCAGCTTCGTCAGGCGCTCGGTCAGCTGCTGGACCTGCGCGGCGTATGCGGCAGTGCCCGCCTCCGCGGTACGCAGCGCCTCGGTCTCCGCCTCGTGCATGAGGGTGGCGCGCTCGACCGCGGCGGCGCCCTGCTCGGCGACGGCGAGCTGCTGGCGCTGGCCCGCGATGGCCTGGTCGCGCTGGGCGAGATTGTCGCCGAATGTGGTGTTGAGCTGCGCCTGGGCCTGCGCCCGGCGCGTCTCGACCATCTGGGCGGTCTGCGGCTCATCCAGCCCCAGGGTACGGGCCTCATTGCGCGCGCGGATTTCCGCATCCACCAGCTCGCGCGCCGCGCCGCTCGCTGCCCGCATCCGCTCGAACTGGTCGGAGAGCTGGCGGCTGGCGACGGTGAGGGGGCTGTCCAGGGCGGCGAGCGAAGTCCTGACCTGCCGCAAGGCCTCGGCATAGCGCTGGGCCTCTTCAGGATCGAGGCCCGGCAACTGCAGGGCCGACTGCAGGGTTTCCTCTTTCCGCAGCAGCAGGGCTCGCTGGTCGCTGGGTACATCCTGGCCTCGCGTGATGTCCCGCGCGCGAACCAGTTCGGGCGGCAACACCGGCCCAATCAGGCCGCCGGGCATCGCGGCATCCCGGCCGCCGAACTCCCGGTAATAGGTGGAGAGCCTGGTGCGATTGGCGTCTGCTGGATCACCACTTCCCGCCAGGAAGCGGCGCAGGCCGCCCTCGCCGCCCAGATGCGCCACTGCGCGCAGCCCGTCCTGGCTATAGGCATCGGCACCTGGGATGTTGGCGATCGCCCGATCGATATCAGCGAGGTGCCGGGCGAGGGCCGCATCCTGTGCCCGCGGGTTCTCGCGAAACTGCCCGATGTTCCGCACCTCGGGGAAGCCCGGGATGTTGAACTGCCCAATCCAGTCGCGATTGCCACGCAGCTGCTCGCCATCGGCGGGCTGGTACATTCTCAGCTGGCTGAGGCGTTCGCGCCCGAACTGGTAGAGCCCGACATAGCCCTGATCGTTCATCACGTCCGGGCGATTGCTGCTCTCCCGCGTGGCGAGCCGGCGGGCGAAATCCCACTGGCTCTGCGGCAGCTCCGGCGCATTGGGCGGATTGTCGAACACCGTGCGGCCAGCGCGCTGGCCGAAGCCGGCCGCGCCATTGGCCAGGCGCGCGATGGCGTCCGCGGCCTGGGAGAGCACATTGCCCAGGTTCTGGACTGCGGCCTGCAGCGGCGTCAGCGCCTCCGCCGCGCCCTGGCTGGCCCGGCCGAACTGTTCGAGTACCAGGCGCGCCGCCTGGCCCCGGTCGCCTGACGCCGCCAGCAGCTCGACCTGGCGGCGCAATGCATCATTGAACCCCAGCAGCCCGCCCGCCGCGGCCTCCCGCGCCGCCGCCGCCGGGTCGCGGATGGCCTTCGCCACGAACTGGTCCGCCGCCTGGGTGACATCCACCCCCATCACCCGCGCCAGGTCGGCCGAGAGCCGGATCAGGCCCTCGATCTCGGCCCGGTCGCCGCTGAAGTTGCGCTGGCCGGCGATGATGCGGCCCACCTCACGCGCATCGCCCCGGCCCACGCCGCTGGTTTGGGAGACGTTCTGCGCCGCCTGGTCGACATCGCGCGCCAGGCCCGCCGCATCGGCCCGGGTGGCGCGCAGGCGCTGCGTCAGGTCATTCAGGGCGCGGGCATCGCGCTCCATGTTCACGAAGATGGCGCCGCCGGCGCCGAGGCCCAGCAGGCCCGTAATGCCGGCAGGCCCCAGGAAGCTCGCCAGCGCGGCGAGCGTGTTCCGCACGCCCCCGAAGATCTGGGTGATCTGCCCTCCCTGGGCGGCGAGGATCATGAAGGGCGACTGGCCAAGGGCCAGCTGGGTGGCGATATCGTTCAGCTGCGGGGCAAGCTGCCGCATTTGGTTGGCGGTGACGCCCACGGCCTGGCCGGCGCCGCGCGCCGCCACCTCCGTATCGCGCAGGCCCGCTGCTACCCGTGGCAGCGGCGCCGCAGCGCCCGCCGCGGCCTGCCCCATCTGCGCAAGGCTCGCGCCGGCCGCCTGGCCTGCCGCCGCGCCGGCCGGTGCCAGCTTCTCGACCTCCTGGCGCACGCCGCCGATCGCGCTGATCGCCTGGCTGGCATCGGCGGTCAGCTGGACCGAGACGCGCATGGTGCTGGCGCTGCCGCTCATGAGCGCCGCATCCGGTCCGCCATCACCTGCACCGCCTCACCCTCCAGCACCCGCAGGCGGTCCAGCAGCGCGGCATCGAGCGCGACATCGAGCGCGCCGCACACCACCGGCAGGGCGGCGTAGTCGAGCCCGGTGGCCACACCCACCATGCCCGCCCTGCGCCATTGACTGCCCATGCCGAAAAACACCCGCACCGCTCCCCAATTGCCCGGCATCACCTCCAACACCTCGGCCTGCCGTTCCCGCCGCCGCGACAACATTGGCGCCACCGCCTCGGCCGGCACGCCCAGCAGGGCCGCCTGCTCCGCCAGCTCGGCCGGCACCACCTCATCGCCATCGCGCGGCCCGGCCCAGGCGCGCGCGATGGCCTTCAGTTTTTTGCTTCGGCCGCCGCGGGTTGGCCGGACAGCGCCTCGCCATAGGCCTGGGTCAGGCCGCGCAGGATCAGCGGGTTGGCCAGCATCGCCTCGCGCAGGGCATCGGTCAGCGCGAGCGGCGCATCGCGCTCATCCACCACGTCATAGATCTCGACCAAGGCGGCGCGCATCAGCACGGCCGTGCGCTCCTGCAGCTCGGCATCGCTGCGTGCGAAGGCGATCTCGTGGCGCAGATGGTCCGGCGCCAGGCGGAACTTCGCCCGGAAGTGCTGCGTCACCACCGCGCCGCCATCCGGCACGGCCACGGTGACGGGCCAGACCCAGCTCATCTCACTCTGCAGCTTGAACATCAGGGGCTCCTACCGGGCGGTGATCAGGACTTCGTCATTGCCGTTGGTGGGCTGTGGCATGAACGGCACGCGGATCATCGCCACATCGCCATCGGCCTCGTACTTGATGCCTGGCATGAAGCGGGCCTTGCCGAATTGGACTTCCACCGTGTCGCCGGCCGCGCCTGCGAGCGAGATCAGGATGGGGTAATCGATCTCGCCATTCACGGCGGCAAAAAGGTTGGCCGGGCTGAGGCTGTTGGGCGCCTCCAGCAGCAGTTCCAGCGATGGCTGGCGCTCGGTGATCCGCACCTCGTTCCGCAGCGGGATGTCGCGCACCTGCAGGCTGTTGCCATGGGTGTAGCGCATGCTGCGCATGGGATAGTTGACGCTGTTGATCGTGCAGGTCAGGGAACCCGAGCGCGGGATCAGCGCATTCCGCCAGGCGGAATAGACGCCGGTGGGCAGCGCCACCGCCGTAGGGTCGGTGTAGAGGCCGGTGAAATCGAAGTCGATCGTCGGCTCGTCGCCAGCAACGATGTTGATGCCGAAGGTGCCGCGCGTGCCAACCGCCGTGTGCCGGGTGCCATCCATCAGATAGTGCAGCGTGCCGCTTTCCTGCGCGGCGGAGATCGGCGAATAGTCGGCCTTGGTCGAGGCGGTCAGCGTCTCCGCCATGCCGCACATGCGCATGAGTTTCGCCCAAGCCGGTGCGGTGCCCGCGGCGCCACTGCCGCAGAACGGGACGGAGCCGCTGAACTTCAGCGCCCGATTATAGATGCCGGGATTGCCCTTGTTGCCGTGCCAGGGCTGCACGCGATCGCGCGTGACGACATCGGCCTCCACCGGCATGACCGACATCTTCTCGCACAGCACCATATCCGCCGCCGTGCCGGCCGCGGGTGCGATGTCGGTGCCATAGGTCGTCTCGATCTTCGCGACGGCGATGGAATGGGTGATGCGTGCCATCAGGCCGGCTCCTCACTGGTGGGGGCGGGCGGGGTGCCCAGGCTCATGCTCTCGATCGGCGAGGCCTGCTCGGGCTCCGCGTCATGCGGCATCTCGGTGAAGGCCACGCGCTGCAGCGTGCCGTCGCCCAGGCGGATGTAGCTGCCGCCCTGGCTCGGCATCACCGGCACGGGCTCGCTCATCGCGGGCTTATTGGGCGATTTGGCCATGATCATCGGCTCCTAAGCGTAGAGGGTGAGGGCGGCGGAGAGGGCGTATTGCTCGGTCCAGGCCAGCACGCCGTCCGCGATGTCGGTCAGGCTGCCGCCCACCAGCTCCAGCGGCTCGATGGTGGTGAGTTTGGCGCCGGTCGCGGGCTGCGTGGGGATCGCCGGCGTCCAGCCCACCAAGGCGGCGCGCATGGCATAGACCAGCGGTTCCAGCGCCGCGGCGGCGGCATCACCGCGCGGGTCGCGCGCGTTGGTAGCCAGGATCACCACGGCCACGCGGCGGGTGATCTCCTGGCGCAGCACCATGGAGGCCATGGAGTTCGGCCGGGCGGTGTCGTCCATCGGCAGCACATAGGCGGCCGGGAGCTTTTCCCGGGGCGGCGCATTGAGCTGGGCATATTCGCCAGCGCCGGCGACCAGGCGCAGCGCGGTGACCTGGCTGCGCACGCGGGCCTCGATGGCGTCCATCATGCCGGCACGCCCCCGCCGCGGGTGATGCGCAGGATGGCCTGGGTGATGATGGCGGAGACGTCTTCGCGATCATCATCATCAAAGCCGAGATAGGGCCGCGCCGGCATGGTGATGGTGCGGGCGGGGTATTCCACCACCTTCAGATCGACGCGCTTGGGCGCCTTGGAGCCCTTCATGATGGCGAAGAGGCTGCGGGTGATGGTCTCGCCAGCCTTGTTGGTGCCGGCGACCTGCCGGAAGGCAACCTTGCGGCCATAGGCGCGCTGCTCGATCTGCCCGCCGAACTGATGGATCGCGGCATAGGCAACGCCATTGCTGCCGACCTCGACGCCGCGCGGCCCGGCCTGGCGCACGATGCTGCGCTGGAGGTGCTGGCGGTCGATCAACGTCTTGCCGCCGGTCTTCAGGACGCGGCGGCTGGGCTTCCACGGCACGCCGCCGGGGCCGCGCCCTTTCTCGAAGCGGTCGATGGTGATCCGGCTGACCATCCCATCGCCGATATCGGCCATCACGGGCGTCATGTCGTCCATCAGCGCGGCGAGCTGGCGCAGGATGACCAGCGTCGGCGCGTCATCGACCGTGATGGTGATCCGCGCGCCGGTCACCCCAGATACTCAGCCAGGCCGTCGCGGGTCAGCAGCTTCTCGCCGCCGGCGTAGCTGATGCGCGCGGTCGGCACGGCGGGCGAGGCGTCGATCGGCGCCGCGGCCACGCCCACCAGGGTCGCGCGGCCATCCGCCAGGTCGCGCAGCATCTTCAGCGCATCCTCCTGCGCCTGGCGCACCGCCTCGGTCGGCCGGTCCTTCCAGAGCAGGGCGCGGGCGATATCGGCGGCCAGGCGCAGCAGCAGCTGCGGCGTGGGGCTGACCGGCACGGCATAGCGCGCGGCGAGGTAGCCATTGATCATCGCATCCGCATCGGTCAGCGCCGTGGTGACCACGCTGCTGTCGATGGTGCCGGCGTTCGTGCGGTCGGTGAGCTGGATCAGCTCATCGGAGCCGAAACGGGCGACCAGATCGGCCTGGGATGCGTAAGGCATGCGGTGGCGCCGCTATTCGGTCGCATAGGCGGCGGCGCCGGCGGCGACCAGTTCGCGCGCGGCGGCCGGCGTGACAACCATCTGCTCGCCGATCTCATGGCGCGTGCCGTCGTCGATCGGCGAGAGCACGTCGATCACGACCATCTCAGGCGTAGCCTCGGGCGCGGCCGGCGGTTGACTGGCCGACGGTGCGTTGGCGGCGGCCACCACGGGCTTGGCCGCGGGCTCGGGCGCAGGCTCGGGCGCAGCAGGGCTGGCCGGCGCCGCGGCATCCGGCACCGGCACTTCGACCGGCACTTCGGACGCCGGGCCGCTCTCGGCGAGTTTCGGCTTCGCTGCCATGGCGCTCAGGCCACGCAGTTCTGGAAGAAATAGCCGAGCGAGGGCGCGGCGATCACTTCGGCGACGCTCTCGCCATAGCGGACCCAACGACCGCCGCGCATGCCCATGTTCTTGTCTTCGAGCGCGCCGGCGATCGGATCGCCCCAGGGCACTGTGTAGCCGAAGCTGGGCATGTCGAACGGGCCGCTGAACGGGTCCTGGTAGAACATGGCCATGTGCTTGCCCCAGGCGCGGGCATTGACCATGGCCTGGCCGGGACGCGCTGTGTTCCAGTAGGCTTGGCCCACCATCACCTCATCCACCTCCAGCAGCTGCGCGATCTGCTCCGCACTCACAACGCCGGTGGTGCCCGCGTTCTTGAAGATCGAGCTCACGACCTTCGGGTGCTGCTGCAGTGTGGTGTAAGCCAGCTGGCCGATCACCACCTTGTTGGGGCGCTGCAACATCCCATCCATCGCCGCCTTAATGGCGCCGATCGGGTTGCTGTTCGTGTAGTCGGACCATTGCGAGGTGCCGCTGAGCGTCGTCCGGTTGGCGGCGGGATAAGTGCCCAGCGCGAAGACCAGGTTAGCCACGCGCACCTCGCGGTCGAGCATGATGAGGTTCTTGCTCATCAGCGTCGCCTTCACCTCGGGGTCCATGCCGCGGGCCGCGTTCGGGTCCAGCTGCCCGGCCGCGTTCATGACGTCCGCATTGGGCACGGGGATATCGAGCGAGTAGTCGAGGGTGCTGCCCGCCACTTCGGCGGCGCCGAGCGTGACCTGGTTCGGCCTGCCGATACGATCCACCCGCGTGTCCGGGATCGTGAAGCCGTCCGCCATGTTGTGGAGCAGATACTTGAAGGCCTGGGTACCGACCGGGGCGACGCGCGGAAGCACACGGTCGGCGATCAGCTTCGTGTTGGTGAAGAGCCCGGCAGCGGCGACCAGCGCCGGCTGAACGGGGAATGGGGTGTTTGCCATGGTGGTTCCTCAGCCCTGCATGGTGTGCTGAGAGAACAGCACCCGAATGATGTCGCCCGAAACGCCAGCCTCGTAGGCGAAGCCAACGACACGGTTGTTGACGCCTGCGGATGGGGCGGCGGCCACGCCGGCGCCATTGGCGTCGGAGGTGATCGCGGCGCCCGCGGCCACGGTGCCGCCCAGCACCACCGGATGCAGGCCGGAAAGCCCAAGGCTCATCCGCTCGCCGGCGGCGGCATTGCCGCCCGTGGTGCGGTTGACGCCCACGATCAGGTCGGTCGCGGCGGTGGCCAGGACCATCTGGCCCGCTGTGCCGCCGGGCTTCACCAGGCGGTTTTCACCAACGGCGCCCCCGGCGGTGGAGGCAATGACGGAAAACACATTCATGCGGCGTGTCCCTGCGTAACGGCCGAGATGGCCTCGGAGATGGAGGTCTGGAGCCCTTCAGCGGCGCGGCGACTGATATAGGCCTGGGCGAGTTCACGGATCTGATGGGAGCTGTCAGGGTCGGCCAAGGCCACGGCCTCACCGCCCGCGACCTGGCCGAAGGCGACCATCTTGGGTTGGCGCTCCAGCAACTCGCGCAGCGCGGCGCGCGGGCTGCGCGGCTCGCCCTGGCTGAAGGCGACCATGTCGGCGCCCTCGGCCGGTAGCGCGGCCAGCAGGGCGAGGGTGTCGGCACGGTTGACGGGCAGCGCCCGGCCCTCGGCCTGCAGCCGGTCCAGGAAGGCCGCATCCTCGGCGGCGCGCAGCGCGGCCTGGCCCTGGGCGAAGGTGGCGCGCTGGCGCACCAGCTCGGCACGCTCGGCCTCGACGGCGTCCTTCTCGGCCTGCAGGCGCTGCCGCTCGGCAGCGAGCGCCGCCTCTTGGGTGGGGTCCACCGGGGTCTCCTTCGGACGCTGGGAATAATCGGGGCCGGAGGACATCTCCTCGGGCTCGGGAATGATCATGGCGAGCAAGTCGATGTCGCTGCTGGGCGCCACGCGGTCGGCAGCCTCCTGGCCGGCGGAGCCGATCATCCACTCACGAAACCTGCGCCACAGCGATGCGTTCACACTCTGCTGAATTGGGGCCATCGAAAATCTGACGGCGACGAAGGCCGCATCGGCGGCGAAGGTTGCGGGCTTGAGGCCGGTCACCGCAGGCAGTTGCGCACCCAGGAAGCCGACATGGCGCAGCGCCCACTGGCCGGGCGTGGGGTTGTGCGCCTCGTGAGGCAGGAAGAGGGCGGCGCTGACGTGGCGAAAGCGGCCATCGCGGACGGCCTGGGCGAAGCTCGGCTCCACCTGGTCGATCTCGGCCACCAGCAGATCGCCATCGGCGCGCAGGCTCTGCACCCAGCCATAGGCCGGCGCGTCCGCGGCCGGGTGGCCCAGGACCACGGGCGCCAACTCCTTGTGCTGGCTGTAGCCGGCGGCCATGGCGGCGATATCGGCGCGCGAGAAGGTGCGGCGAACGCCGGCGCCATCGGTGTGCGTGCCGGCGCGGAAAATCTCGATGGTCTGCGGCATCGGGTGAATGGGCTTCCAGATGGGTTGCAACGGCGTGCTGTGATGTGCACCCTATGCGCGCCATGGAATGGCTTTCAGGCCGACATCTGTCGGCCCTCCACGCCCCTCATCCGGCTGCTGTTATGCGCCCGCGGGTGACACCGCCTTGGACGTTTCCTCCCGAACTCGGGGCGCTGCTGGTGACGGTGGCGCCCCGTCTTTTTTTGGTGCGGGAGCATTGGTCGTCTGGCACGCTGCCCAGCACACAACGCGGAGCGACCCATGCATACCAGCCTCTACGTCATCGGCGGCCTGTTGACGCTCGGCGGCATCGCGATCGTCGGAAATGCCGGCGGCCTGAACACGCAGAATGTCATGCAGCAGGCGGTGCAATTCATTCAAATCCAGACCGGCGCCATCATCAGCCTTGCTGGTGCCGTCTTCCTCGCCGCAGGCGCCATCGTCAGCGCGATGACAAGCCGCTCGGTGCTCACGCAGAGCCGGCTTGATGATATCCATCAGGTTCTTCGCCGGATGGCTCCAGACCCAGTGGTGCATGGGCCGACCGCGTACAAAAAGCCTGCAGGCGTGCTGTCGCCGGATTTGAGCAAAGAACGGGTCGGGCCGGTCATCCCCGCCGGGATCCCTCGTCCGCCTTCGCGACTAGGCTGATCACCGCCGCCGCCCTATATCTCCCGGCGTAGCCGGTCCCGAATGCGCTCGACCGGCTGGGTGATCCGGCCCTGGTAGTCGGCCATCCAGGGAGGGCCTGGCGCTCCTCCACCGGCTACACCGCGCCCGCCAGCACCTCGTACACAGCAGGCGCCCTCAGCACCTCACGCTCCACCAGGCCGCCCGATTTGATGGCGTTGAAGGTCAGCGCGAACCGCTCGGAACCCTCCCTGACCTTCTGCCGGTAGCCGAGATGCACCACGAGCTTCGCGCCATCCCGCGCATCAGCGCCGGTGGGCGTGAAAACCAGCAGGACATCACCATCGCGCTTGTCGCGCAGGATGGCGTCCGGATTGGCCACGATCGCGGGTAGCCGCAGCAGGTCGGCCTCACTGAGCCCCGCGCCGCGGGCCTGCTTCGAAGCGCGGCCCATGTGCAGCAGCGCATCGGCCGTCACCATGATATCCGGGTCGCCCGCCCCCTCGGCGCCGCCGGGCAGCTGCGCCAGCACATCGTCCGGCAGCGTCCCGACCTTGCGGAAAGTGCCGTCCGACTTTCCGGCATCGAGCACCGCACGCGCCCAGAGCGGGAATGGCGTCGGTTCCGGCGGCACCGCCGGCATCGCGCCGATCGGCGGCGGCACCAGCGACGGCCGCGCCGCCTCCGCGATATCCGCCGGCGCCCGCTTCGCCGCCTCAGCTGCCCGAGCCTGCGCCTGGCGCAGCTGCGCCCCCTTGCCGGGATTGTACCCGAAGCCCGGGTCGATCCCCTCCGGCACATCGATCACGCCGCGCCCCGTCACCTCGCGCTTGACCATGGTGACGCCCGGCGGCGGGTCGCTCACCTTCCACCCGCGCTTGTCCAGGTCACGCTGCGCCAGGCTCACCACGCTGCAGCGGCAGTTCCAGCCATTGGGCGGGAAATGCGTGTTCCACCAGGCATGGCCCACCGGCAGGATTGTGCCGTGCCATTCGCGGTGCAGCAGCCGGGTGCGGTTGTCCATCACCGCCGAGTAGCGAAGGAACGGCCGGTCGGCCTTCACCTGCTGGATCTGCGCCCAGCGGCCGGCCGAATAGGCCATGCGCAGGTTCGTCTCGTAGATCACGCGCGAGCGCCAACCCGGAGATCCGCGATAGGTCCAGCCATAGCGTTTAGCGATGGAGGCGAATTGCCGCTGGAACTCGTCCTTGGTCATTTCTTTGGCGATGGCCTCATCCACCGCCGCCCTGAAATCGGCCAGCATCGCCACGTTGCGCGCGCCGGCGACGACGAAGCTGACCTGATGCGCCTCGTGCCAGGTGTCGGTCCAGGTGTCGGTGCCGAGCAGCTGCTTCGCCCGGAAAAAGGCGATGGCCTCGCTGAACGGCACCTGGCCGATGCGCGGCGTCATGGCGCCTCCAACACGGCGTCAGGCCCTGCAGATGCAGGGGGGTTAGTTATGGGGTTTTTAAGCGTTCTTAAGAGGCCATCAGGCGCCTCTGAGGGTGTCGGGGCGATAGGGAGCCGCGCCAGAGCCCTCTGGCGCCTCCTGCGTGCCCTGGCGCGGGATTTCGCGATCAGGCCCCGCCGGCGCGGCTTGGGCGCATCACGCCACGCCATCGGTCAGGTCCGATCGGCCCGCCAGGTTGGCCAGCGCCAGCGCCTCGCCCATCAGCGCCGCCATCTTCTCGGTGCCCAGGTCGGGGAACAGCTTGGTCAGGCCGTCGCGGAACTCCACGAGGCTGGCGCTGCGTTCCAGCAGCCCACGCACCTGGTCCAGCGCCGCATCCTGCAGGGTGCCGGTGATCTGGTCGAGCTGCGCGGCCAGAAGGTCGGCCGTGTCGCGCGGCTCGCTGGCCTGGGCAAAGGCGGCGGCAGGCGCCAGGCCGGGCAGCAAGCGGTTGAGGCCGGGTGGGGGTGCCTTCAGCTCCCAGCCCTCGCCATAGGTCTCGGTGATGTAGTCCAGCGTGGGGGCGAAGCCGAGGCTGCCGATCTTCACGTCGCGCTCGGCGCGGGCGTTCAGATCCTCGTCCTGATCCACCTCCCACCAGATCTTCGGCAGGGGCCCGGCATAGCCCGGCGCGTTCAGCTCCACGATCCAGCGCACCAGCGTGGCGTTCATGGTGCCCGAGAGGCTGTCGGCATCGGCCTTGGTGATTTCCAGGCGCACCTGGTTGTGCACCTGGCCCAGCGCCCGGCTGCCATTCTGCCCGGCATTGGTGGAGAGCGTCTCGCCCAGCACGATCTTGGCGATCTCGTCATCCATATAGGCGGCCAGCGTCTGGTAGCTGTCGAAGCTGCCGGCGCGCTTGGCCTCCAGCAGCTCCACCACCATGCCCTCGGGGAAGGTGACGCCGGTGTCGCTGGCGATTGCGCTGACGGCGGCCAGCAATTCATCCTGCTGCTCGGCCGAGGAGCCCGTGGGATAGCGGCCGATGACGGTGGGCTGGCCGAATTTCTCCAGCGCCGCCATCCAGAAGCCCACGCCCTGGCGCTTGAAGTAGACCGGCCAGAACAGCCGATTGCCCAGGCCCAGCCCCCAGGGGTCGCCATAGCGCCCGCCGAAGCGGTGCACGATGAACTTGCGGGCGGGCACCTCATCGCCATCGAGCATGCTCTGCCGCGTCAGCAGCTTCAGCATGGGCGTGCCGTCCTGGCCCACCTCGAAGCCGAAGCGCCGCGGGTTGCGCGGGATCAGGCCGGCGGGCAGCAGGCGGTCGCCGCGCTGCTCCCACATCACCTCCAGCACGGACAGGCCGGTCAGCAGCGCCGCCAGCGCATCCTCCACCACCCGGTCGAAGGCCAGCGCCTCGATCGCCTCGCGCACCAGCTCGGCCACGGCGGCGGCGGCGGCGCTCTCATCGCCCGGCTTCACCGACCATTCGCGGCCGACCAGCGCCAGGCGCCGCTTCTGCAGCACCGCGCTGACCTGCGGGTCGCGCTCGAGATCCTCATAGACCAGCAGGCCCGCGCTACCGCCGCGGGTGGACAGCACCGTATCGGTCGGCAGCAGCCGCCGGCCATAGATGCCGCGCGTGGGGTCGCTGAGGACGGAGGCGAATTCGCGCTTCAGCGCCACGCGGCCGAGGCGGCCGGGCACCTGGTCATTGCTGCCGCTCATCGGTCGATCCCCATGAATTCACGTGATGCCTGGCGGGCGATGCGGCGCTGGCCGGTGCTGCGCCATTCGATGCGCACCTCGCCCGTCTTGGTGGCGGCATGGGCCAGCAGGTGGGCCACCAGGCTGTCACCGTGCCGGCCCTCGCCATCGGACCCCTTGAAGCGGGCATCCGAGATGCCGGGCAGGCCGGCGCGCAGGATGGCGGCGCGGTGGTCGGTCAGCACATCCTCGCCGGCGGGCAGGATATAGCTGCGGTCCTCCAGCGCGGCGCGATAGGTGGGGAAGTGCTCGGCATACCAGCCCTGGGTCGCCTTGACGCAGGTGATGCGAGCCTCGCCATATTTCTGCTGCGCCGCTTCGGCATGCGCCTGGCCGTTGCCGCGTGCATCGAGCGCTCCGGTAAAGCGGGTGAGTTCGGCCAGGATGCCGTCGAGGATCAGCCACTGCACATCGAAGGGGATGCGCCGCAGCTCCACCTGGAATTCGCAGCGCCACACCGCCGGGCGCTTCTCCTCGCCCACCGCGATGACCGAGAGGTCACCATCGCGGCCCATATCCTGCCCGAAGACGTGGCGCCGGCTGCGGTCCAGCGCGCGCAGCAGCGGCGCTAGGTTCTCCTCGAACCACACCGCCGCCTCGTCCAGCCGGTTGGGGTCGAGATACCAGCCCTCGCGCTGCGACCAGGTGATGATGGGGATGCCGGGCTGCTGGGAGGCGGCGACCAGGCTGCGCGGCAGATAGGCGCCGGAGCTGCGGCGGGGGATCGCCTCCAGCTCCTCGTCACGCGCTTCATGCCGGGGGCCGTAGCTGCGCAGGATCCTGTTCAGCCACTCATCCTTCGCGGCGGGCGAGGGCTGCCAGCCGCGGATGAGGCAGACCCGCTCATAAAGCCCATTGGCCACGGCCGCGCTGAAGGGAATGCGGTGGATGGAGTAGTCGTAAAGGCCGGCGCGGCTGTCCTTGATCAGCTGGTTGAAGGCGTTGTCCTCGCCATTGTGGGTGGAGATGATGCGGATGCGGCCACCCCAGATCAGCAGGGCGTTCACCGCGTCCAGCACCGCGGCGACATCGTCATGGAACGCCGCCTCGTCGATCACCACGGTGCCCTGCAGGCCGCGGATATTCGCGGGGCGGGAGGAGAGGGCGACGACGCGGAAGCCGCTGCGAAAGCTCACCCGATAGGCGGCGATCTGGCGGCTGGAGCCGTCGTCGCGGCGATCCTCGAAGAGGAATTCGTCGACCTGGTGCAGCTCCTTTGCCACCACGCGGGCGAAGTGCGCGACGTAGCGGATGAACTCCAGGCCCTTCTCCTTGCTGTCGCCGATGTAGAAGATGTTATCGCCGCCGGCGGATTTGCTGGCGGCAGCGATGAGCGTGTCGTCCAGCGCCTCGGCATAGGTGATGCCGGTGCGGCGGCCCTTCTCGCAGATCTTCAGGGCGCTCTTATCCTCCAGCCAGTCGACCTGGTGCGCCATGAGGATGCCATCGGCCAGCGGGTCGTGGTCGCGCGGCAGCTCGGCCGGCGGCAGAAGATTGGCAATGTCGGCGGCCGAGGGCATGGTCACGGTTGCGCGGCCCGGATGAACGATGCCTCCTGGGCGCGCACCACGTCAGCCCACCTGGGGCGTGAACGGCAGACCATAGGTCTGCACGAAATGCCGCTCGATGCTGGCCAGAAGGGCGACGTTGGCGGAGCTCAACAGGTTGGTCCCCTGGAGCCACATGACGTCCGATATGCGGCCGGTGTAGATCAGGGAGTTTGGAGGGGTCACGTTGAATGCTGTCCCCAACCAAAGAGGGTTGGCTGCGATTGGCGAAGCCAGCGTTGAGGCGACTGAATTCTGCGTGACGCCGTTCACCCGAGAATATGCCCGCGTAGTGTCGAAAGCGAACACCCCAAAAACATACTGCGTCGGGTCGGCAATTAGTGTGGCAACCTGCGCACTGCCCACCTGCCACGCCAATAGCCGGCCGCCTGATGTATAACTGCTGATATACATGTGGTCGCTGGAGCCTGTTCCGCGCTTGGACAGCAGGTATTCTCCCACTGCGCCAAGCCGAAACAGCGCGACCACGCTGAAAATCGCCGCCGTGTTGAAGGCGGTGCCATCGCCGACGTTGTAGAACGGATTGGTCGCACCGAAGTCGAGGTTGGCATACCCGCCCGGCCCGGTCAGCGGCAGTGTCGCGGACTGCCCAGCGTTGGTCCGCATGAAATGCTTTGCCGCAGCTTTTCGGTCGCTGATCTGGCTGACCAGCCCACCCGACGCCACGCAATCGAGCGGGTCGCCCCGCCACCAGTTGGAGATGCGGCTGTCAGCCAGCAGGAGCGCATCGGTGTCAGTCACCAACGCACGTGCGGCGGTGAATGTGGTGTTCGTGATGAGGGGCATGGCTACAGTCCCGAGGTGATGTTGAGCGGGCAGAGGTAGTGGCGAATTTCCGTAGGTGTCGCCAAACCGAGCCGGCTGGATGGCGATGTGACCCCCGTCCCGATGCAGACGGTCCCGCGCGCCGCTGCCCAGACAGTGTTGCCGCTACTCGCAAAGGGCAGGTTGCCGTCGTAGGCGTAGGAGATCGCCTTGCTTGTGCCGGTTGGGGTGCCGCTCAGTGTGACCACCACCGCCGGATTGCCGCCAACGCTGGTGCCAAAAGCAACGCTGCTGACCGTCGCACTGACCGTGCTGTCGGTGTAGACAAAGCCCTGGCCATCCACTGCCGCAACCCAGGTGCTATCCAGCGCGAGTTGCGCCGCAGTGCTGCCCGGCGGCAGTTGCAGGGGGATGGTGATGACAGCCCCGGAGCGATATGGCGCTTCGGTCGGGTGCTTTCGCAGTGGGTTCCATGTCGCGCCCTGTCGCACCACTTTGTCGTAGATGTGCCCCAACATGTCGCCATGCACCGCGCGCCCCAACTCGGTCAGGTGGATCGCCTCTTTCCGTGTTGGGAAGCCCGATACTGTAGTGCCCTCCCACCACTGCGGGCACTGATACATCGGGCCGGCGCAAATCACACCGATGATGCTGTCAATGCCGGCTTGTTCCAATCGCTGCGGCATGGCGGTGTTGTATCCGCCGTTATTGTTGGTGATGGTAACGGCGATGATCGGGTTGGCTGCCTGCCCCGTCGCCGCCTTGATGTCTGGCACCAACGTGCCGACGAGCGTTGCGAACAGTGTCGACCAGCCGGAGCTAGGGCCGCTCTCACCCTGGATGATATTCAGCATCGGCACGGTCACGCCCGTCTTGCCGTAGGCGGCTGCAGCCGAGACAAGGCGCCCAAGCGTGGTGATGAGATTGGTGTATGCCGTCTGGCCGGACACAAAAGACGAAAGCGGCTGACCGCCGTACGAGACGGCGTGCATGATAGCGCCGGGGGTGCGGACCTTTCGGTCCCGCGCCAGTTGTTCCTGAGCGAAGCCGGTCCAGGCGCTTACGAAACAGCCCGTTGCTGCGAGCTGGGCCAGCGGCAGAAGCGTGGTTGCATCGCTGTCAGCCAGCGCGGTTTCGCTTTGGATAACCACCGGTGACCCACTCAGCGCGTGGTTGGGTTTTGCCGCTGTCAGGTATGTCGCCGTCTCGCCCGACTTCTGCACATTGGACTGGCCATAAAACGCATGGATTTCCAGCGGGGCCGAGGTGAAAACTGGCGAGGCAGTCGGGCTGCCAGTGGCCGGCTGCGTGACTTCGTAGGTCAGCAGATCGGCGTCTTGCACCAATGCCAGCAATCGGCCGCTCGCCGCGCCCCGGCGCACATTGCCCACCCACCATTGCAGTGATGCCGTCGTCAGGGCGGTCGGCGCCAGATACAGCTGCTCGGCGAGATAGACCTGCGACGCCGGCGCCAGCGTCATCTCCAGCCGGCCGGCGCCGTCCACCGCCAAGGCGGCAGTGCCGAAAGCGTCGGTCGCGATCACCTCGGCCGATGTGCCCGTCCGGTAAGGCGTCACACCTTGCAGGCGCAACTCGTTGACGGTGATGTCGATGTCACCCGCGGGGCGCAGTCCAAAATATACGCGCCCGGCGGCGTCGAAAAGCAGATAGCTGTAGCGATGACTGCTGCGATATGGCGTGGAGGGTAGCGGCAGAGGCGGAGGATATGTGACCGGCATACCTCACCAATCCCGCGCCGCTATGCAGCAGCCGCTGGTGATCCGCAGCAGTGGTTGCGTCCGAAGCGGCCCTCCGCGCAGTCGCATCAGACGATACCCCGCCCGACAGCGCACTCCACCACCGTCGAGCCGCTGGCCGTGCGGATGCCGATACTGTCGATGCCCTCGGGTAGGTTGAATTCCTGGATGGCCCCCGCGCGGAGGCGAAGCGCGCCTGCCCCGGAATTAGCAACGGTAAAGCTGGTTCCGACCCCGCCGAGGAGGAACAGGTCAGACGCGCCGGTGTTGTTGATCAAGATGCCTGTCCCACCGGTCGGTACCAGTCCGGCCAGCGAGATGTAGCTCGTGGTCGTGGTGGCCGTGGCCGACAACAGATTTGCCGCCACACTCGGAAGCGCGAGCGCCATACGTTACCTCCATCTTCCAAGATCATGTTGCTCGGAGGGAGCGCCGCTCACTGCCGCCAGCTCCATCGCCAGCTTCCGCCGCATCGCCCGGGCGAAGCCACTCCAATCCTCGGCCGCCAGCGCGAAGCCGCCGGGGGTGACCGCGTTCTCGCGCAGCCAGTCCGCAGGGCTGCCCCCGGGTAGCCGGCCGATGCCGATGGCGTTCACCCGCACCCCGCGCGCCGCCGCGGCATCCCGCGCGCGGGTCACCGGCGCCGCGTCCGCATCACCGTCCGAGGAGATGTCGACCACCTGCTGCTCAGCCTCGCAGGGCGCGGCATCGAGCGCCTCCAGCGCGCCATCCAGCGCCTCACCCAGCCGCGTGCCGCCGTATTGGGTGCGCGGCGCCTGGCGCAGCGCGGCGGCGAAGCCCTCGGCCGTCTCGGCCCCCGTCACGATCTGCCAGGGCACCAGCGGGCGGCTCTCATCCGAGAAGGCGATGGCGGTGATGGCCACCGCGCCCTGCCGCTCGATCACCCGCACCACCGCCGAATCTGCCAGCGCATCGGCCGTGCCCGTCGCCTGCAGGCGCCAGCTCTCGCTCGAGACCGAGCCCGAGGCATCCAGCAGCAGCACGAGGGCAACGGCGCAGCTGATCATGCCGCGTCCCTCACCCGCCCCACGCCCAGCACCTCGCGCCGGATCTGCGCGATCTGCGCCTCGCCCAGCCCGGCCTCGCGCGCCGCACCGGCCGCGGCCTCAGCGGCCTCGCCCTTGATGCGCGCGCCGACCCGGGCCTCGGCTTCGATCTTCAGCTTGTCGAGCGAGCCGAGATCCTTCAGGGCGCGCGCCAGCATGGCCAGGTCCTTCGGGCCCGGCGCCTCGCCGTCTTCCTGCATCTCCATCTGGGTGCGGAAGGCCAGCAGCTTCAGCATCTCGCCCAGCATCCGGCCGATATCGCCATCGGGGTCGGCGCGCAGCTGGCGTACCCATTCGCCCGCGATCTCCTGCGTCTCCCGGAATTTCTGGAGCCGCTCCACGCTCACCTTCCGGTGCCGCCCCATGGCGGACCGGCTGACCATGTGGCCGGCGCCATTCACCATCGTCACCAGCTCATCCACCGTCGCGCGGCCCTGCTGAATGGCGCGCTCCAGCGCCTCCAGCAGGTGGTCCGGCAGGGCGGAGATGCTGGATTTACGGGGCATCAGCGGCGCACGGGGCGCTTGACGCCGGGGATGGTGGCGCGGCCGGCGGCGGCATCCTGCCCACGTGCCAGGATATGCCCCACGGCCAGGCCATGCAGGTCGCTGGTCTCCACCAGGCCCTGCTCGGCCAGCCAGGCCAGGTCGGCGCGCACCTGGTCCAGGCTCGCCTCATGGCCATAATCGGGCAGCGCCGCCTGCAGCAGCGCCTCGTTCGCCGCGCCGCCGGCCGAGGCAGCGAGCAGCAGCAGTATCGACAGGCGCCGGTCCTCCGCCATGCGCTGCTGGTAGGAGATGCCGCTCACTGGTGGTTTTCCCGCAGATGGGCGTCGATCAGGTCGAGCCGGCGCGCGATGCCGCCGACCTGCGCCTCCATCCGCTCCACGTTTTCGCCCATCTGCTGCGTCACGCCGCGCACGGCCTGGCCGACGACATGAAGCTCGCCGCGCAATTCGGCGATGGCGACGTTCAGCGTGTTCACCTGCGCTGCGGAGGGCAGGTGCTGCATTGCCGTCTCGATGGTCATCAGGCGGTCGCCATGGGCGCCGACCCTGGCGGCCAGCAGCTCCATCGCCGTCTTGCTCGCCGCCTGGTCCATGGCTTTCTGCACCAATTGCGTGAGGTGCTGGCGGAATGCCCAGCCCATCCAGCCGAGCACCAGGGTGCCCAGGAAAATCAACGCGGGTTGGCTGCGGATGAGGAGATCGACGTCCATCAGCCGGCCCTCAGACGCCGCTCAGCCGCGTCTGAATGATCCGCCGCAGGCCCTGCGGCGTGATGCCAAAATGCGCCAGGGCGTCAGGCACACGGGTGGCGACGTAGCCGGCCGCGCTGTCCACCGCCGTGTGCCAGTCGTCGGCCGTGGGCTTGGGCGCCTCGCCCACGGGACCGATGCGCGCCAGGCGGGCCTTCATATCCGCCTCCGCCCAGCTCACCGCATTCTCGATCACCTCATTGAGGTAGCCCCGCACCTGCGCGTCATTCGACAGCCGCAGCCAATCCGCCGCGCGCTTGGCGGCATAGGAGCCCACCGCCAGCATGGCTGCGCCGAGCAGCGGCACCAGCTGGTCCAGCAGCGGGGCGAGGATGGAGATGAGGGTCTGCATGGCTATGCCTTCGCGTTGAGCTTGATGCCGGCCAGCCGCATGGCCTCGTCGATCGTCGCATCGTCGTAGGGCTGCTGGCCGTTTTCCTGGCGGATAATGGCGCCGAGCAGAGGGCGCATCCTGTCGGGCTGGGTCAGATCGATCTCATCATCCGGCGCCACGCCGAGCGCCGCGGCGACGCGCGAGACGTAGCCGCGCGTGTCCTGCGCCTTGGTCGTACCATCGGGGAAGGTGTGCACCGGCGGGCACCAGCGGCCGATGATGCCGCGCACCGTGCGCAGCTTGTGCTGGCGCTGATAGGCCAGCAGCGTGACCGCCATGGCGCGGATCCCGAAGGCCGGGGTGGTGAAGACCTCGAACTCGATGTCATCGCCGGCCGCGAAGGGCGTTTCGCCCTGCCAGGCCGTGCGGCCACGCAACACGTTGCCCGGGTTGTTGTTCCGGATGCCGCGTGGAACGGCCTTCGAGCTAGGGCGGGTCTGGGACATGCGCGATCTTGTCGCGCGCGCAGGGGCCTGAACTCAGGCCGACATGCGTCGGCTCATGACGCGTCGAACGGCAATGAACCTTGCCGCAGACGGTCGTCGGTCGCAATCCTCTCGCGCAGCCGCTCGACCTGGCGGACATGCAGCGCGAGCTCGCGTGCGATCTCATTGGCGGAGCAGCCGCGCGCCGTCATCGCCCGCACCACATCCAGCCGGGCCTGCCTTGCCGCCCAGGCCGCCTTGGGCACGATGATGCGGGCATTGCGGTCGTGATGCTCGATCAGCCAGGCCAGCACGCCCATGCCGGAGTGCTGGGCCACGGGGTGGTTCGGCCGCGCCTCCACCGGCAGATGCAGATACTGCCCCCCGAAGCGCTGCGCGAAGGCCAGCGCCGTGGCCAAGCCATGCGCATCGGCCATTTCCCGCAGTAAATTCGGCAGCCAGGGGCGGCGCGGGGCCATATTTTTAGGCCTGGCCCGCCACGGCGGCATCGCTCAGCGCGCGGCCACGGCAGGCATCGCGCGCGGTGGCGAGGGTGGCGGCCAGCACCTCCTCCCGCGCCGATGGCAGGGCCAGGACGGCGGTGACATTGCCCAGCGCCGAGGCCGCGCCCTGCAGGATGGCGGCGGGGTTGGTGACGCCGGACTGGCGCAGAAGCTCGATCGCCTGCAGCACGGTGTTGCACACCGCCTCGGCCTGCTGCTGCCGGTCCATCACCGGTTGGCTTGGGTACTTATCGCTCATAGAAAGCCTCCCGCAGACGAAATTTGAAGTCGCCCATTTGGCGGCGAGTGGCTCTACGGCATGCGCGCTGCTGCTTCTCGGTCTGCCCCCCCTCGCCATACCAAAACGAAACAGGGAAGGCCGCCTCCTCTCGAGCGCGCATCATGTCCCCCCCGTTGCGGCAGACGCGCCCTTTTGTGTCCACGCAGAGCGCATTGGTTCCGCCGATCCAGGCTGTGGCCTTGTTCACCCACTCGCTGAAGTTGGTAAACGCTCCGTCTGCCTCGCGCGCCGGGACGGCATCGTCAGGCCCGCTCATCGCCGCGCCCCCTTCGTGTGCCGCTGCCACCAGGCCGTCAGCCGGCCCACGGCATCGCGCGCCTGCTCCTCGCTAAGGTTCTCCACGTGGCGCTGGCCATAGCCGCAGCGCAGCAGCCAGGTCTCCAGGCTCGCGAAGACGCCTGTCTTCATCGCGTCGGCGTCGATCAGCGCCGCCCACAGCGCGCGGATCATCGCCTGGTCGCGGGTTTCGCCCGGCTGCGGCTCCGGCTCGGGCAGCGCGCCACGGCGGCCCCCCATGTCCTTCAGCGCCTCGATCACCTGGTTGAGTTGCGCGCTGTCGCAGAAGCGCAGGCTGTCGCGGCCGGTGACGCGCTTGGCGAAGGCGTCCAGCGCCCGCTCGCTGCGGTCACGCACCAAGCCTGCCTTGCCCAATTCGATCCAGAGCCCGCGGGCCATGCGGGCCTGGGGCCGGCTGTCCAGCGTATTGGCCTGGCGGCCGGCGGGGTGGCCGGCGCGGCGCGGGGCGCCACGCTGATGCAGGGCATCGACCACGCGGCCAAGCTCGCCACCGGTCATGGCGCGCAGGCTGTCCTTGCCCGTGGTGCGGGTGAGGAAGCCGCGCCAGGCCACCTCATCCGCCAGATCCGGCACCTGCCGGCGGCAGGCATGCACGGCCTGCATCAGGCGCGGGTCCGCGCCGCGCGGTTTTGTGGGCTCAGGCTGGGGCATGCTGGCTCTCCTGGGTGACAACGAGCTGGCGCGCGCAATCCGGGCAGCGGCCGAGGCGCAGCGCGGCGGCGGGGCCGTGCCAGCCGCAGCGGCAGGCCTCGGCCGCCGGCGGCAGCATCACGGGCAGCGGGGGCGGCAGCAGGGCGATGGCGCGCTGGGCATGCAGGGCCGCGCGGGTCAGCGCGAGCGCGCGGGTGCGGCCGTGGCATTCGAAGAAGCGGGAGGCGGGCGCAGCCGGATCGGCACACCAGGCCAGGATGCGGTCGCGCACCGCCACGCCTTGGTGCCAGCCGGCGGGCATCAGGCCGAAGGCCGCGCCCTCATCCCGGCTGGGGGTGGGCATGCGCAGCCATTGCCGGCCGCCGGGGTTGCGGATGGAGAGGCGGCCATCGGTGCCGCGCATGACCAGCCAGCCCAGCGCATCATGGATGCGGGCATCGAGGGCGGCGCCAGCCGGCGCGCCGTCTTCGATGGCCGCCAGGACATGGCCGAGGGCGGTGGGGTTGGGGAGGGGGAGAAGCGACTTCATGGTGCCCCGACGCCATCGTGTATCGCCGGCAACTTCTCGATTGACGGGGCATGCACCTGACCGGAGGATTGCGGCCTCAATCCCCGGGGGAGACGACGATGCGGGCAGCTATCCTGATGGCTTGTAGTTTGGTGTTGGCCTCCTGCGGCACCTCGACCTCCCTGATCACGCGACCGCCTGAAGGCTACGAAGCGCTTCGCTTTTTGCAGACTGTGCAGATGCGCGGTCTGCTCGGCATGACCTGGGAATTCCCTGCCGGCTCGACCTGGGTGAATGACCGGGTGCGCGAGAACGATGGCGCACGGCTGTGGTGCGGCGCCTATCGCCTCGGAAGCTACGCGCAGGCCGGAATGGAACAGTCCTGCATGGTGTTCGACGGCCGCGTGGTCGGCGTCACCATCGCTTCCAACCCGGTGGTCTTCACTCACGAACTGCCCGAAGGCAGCTTCGAGATGACCAGGCTGCGGTGAGAGGCAGTTGCGATGATGACGGAACAAGAGCGCAGACGCGCTTCCTGGCATGATGGCTTCAATCGAGCGATCGGACGCACGACAATTGCGGAGGCGATTGCCAGAGATCTGGCCTCGAACCTTTTTGACGAGGGCTTTTCGAAGCGGGCTCAACAGATCCTGCGGAGCACACTGCTTTTCCGGCATGAGTGGGGTTGGCCAGAGCTCGATGAATGGGCTGGCCGGTTTAGCGCATCTCGAAGGTGGCCTGAGATATGGAAGAACTACGCCGACGCATACCGGGCGGCCGACGACAACGAAAAACGGAGCGAGCGCATCGCGCTCCTCCATCATTACCTGCTGTTCGCAGCCAGCAACGCGCAGCTCCTTGCCGACTTTCTCGCCGGGCAGCAAAGCGGCTGGTCGCAGCGCCGACTGGAGCTCAGATGCACCGAAGATCGGAGTGGAGCGATCGAAAAGTCGATCGCTAAGACCTTCCAGAAACTTATCGCGGCCGGCGATTATTCGCAGCTTCCGCCGTTCTTTCCGGGAGATAGAACGTCCCTTGTCTCCATTCGGATCGGCGGGCCTCACGAACGGCCCTCCCAATAAATCCGAGAGCAACCCAGAGCCGCCTTGAGCGGCTCGGAATACCGCTCGCGCACATGGTCACGATGAAAGGCCGAGGGCGCGCGCAACGTGGCGTTGAGCGGCCGGCCTTCGCCATCCGTCACGCCGCCCACGCACACCAGCGGCGCAATCCACTGCGCGAAGCCGGCGGGCGTAATCCAGCCCCGGAATGCAGGCCACCAGGGGTGCGCGGGCTCGACCATTTTGCTGGTCTCGGGAAGATGGTTCGCCGTCGCCGGCGCCAGGTAGTCCTCGAACCGCCGCTGCGCCAGGAAGGTGCGGGCGTGGACGATGAACTCCTCCTTCACACCCTTCGCCCGGCATTCGGCAGCATAGGCACCAGCAGCAGCCACAAGCTGCTTCGGCGTCGCACCCGCCTTCACCGCGGCGGCAAACGCCGCCTCGGCGAGGGCGCGCGGGTTCGGCCGGCGTGGCGGATAGGCCGCCCAGAATTCGGCGAAGGCCGGCGCCAGCTCGGCCGGCAGGGTGACGCCGCGCCTCACCGCCCAGCCCTCCGCGCCACAACCGGCGGGGCCGCGCGCAGGCCCACATCGATGCAGGCTACGGCGTGCCACAGCCGGTCCGGCCGCATGGCGGCGCCGGCCAGCGCCAGCGCCTCCTCGCAGGTCTCGCCCCGCACCTCGCGCGCCACGCAGGCCATGGCCGCGCCCTCGGCGGCGGGCGGCGTGCAGAGATAGACCAGCAGCAGCATAGCAGGGGTCATACCCGCTTCTCCTCGGCCATCGCCGCCAGCCGCCGCCGGACCTCCTCGTCGATCTGCGCACCGATGACGATGACGGCCAGGTCGCATTCCTGCTCCCGGGGCCTGCCGCGTCGCCCGGCGTCATAGGTCTCGCGGATCCGGCGCAGCAGGTATTGCTCCAGCTCGGGGCTCATGCCCGCACATCCCGCAGGGATGTCGCGACGGCCGCCTTCTGCTCTGCGTCCACCTCGGCGCAGACGGTTTGGGCGTACTGCAGCGGCCAGCCGTACTCCGCGGAGATCCACCTCGCCCGCTTCCCGTCCCGGATGTGCTGCCGCACCTCGGCCAGGTCCCCAGGGAAAGGCTCGAAACGGTCCGCCACCACTGAATGCGCCACCACCGGCGATGGCGGCGCCGGTGCCGCCTTGTCCGCCCCAGTGTCCGGCGGCGGCTCGGCCTGCGCTCGCGCCGCCCGGCGCGCCTCGGCATGGCGCTTCTGTGTCTCGCTGCGCTTGCGGTTCGCCTCAGCCTTTCTGGCATCCAGGGTCGCCGCATCGCGCAGTATGGCGCGCAGCACCGGCGGCTCCGGCCGTGGCGCGGGCGGCATCTCGGCCTCCCGCGCCTTCTCCGCGGCCATTGCCGCGGCCAGGGCGGCCTGAAACTCCGTGGTCTTGATGGCCGACAGCATTACGTCCCGGAAGGCGCGCCGCACCGCGCGGTCCAGCGCGCTCATCGCACCACCTTCGTGAACACCAGGCGGAACGGCGCATCACCCACGCCGGCGCGGCGCCGGTTTGCCTCTTCCAGCGCCTCGGCATGGGTCAGCAGCGCCACGCGGTCCTCGGCCGCCAGCCGTGTCGCGCCGCAGGCATAGAGGTTCATGGCCAGCCAGGCCCGCACCTGCTTGGGCGTGGCGAGGATCGGCGCCTCAATGCGCGGCGGCGGGGGCCGCACGGGCGCCGGCGGCGGCGGCGGGGCGCTCGGCGCAGGCTTCGGCCGCGCCTCGTAATGCGCCAGCGCCCATAGCCGCTTGCGCTCCCGTGCGCGCTCCAGGCTGGCCTGGCGCTCGGCCTCATTGCGCGGGCGCTGGCCTGGCCGCAGCTGTCGAACCTCGGCTACGCCGCCAGCTCCACCACCAGCGGCTCCGCCAGGAATTCCTCCCCGGCACTGCCGATCGTCACCCCGGGGATGGTCGCCGCCTCCGCCGGCGCCGCCAGCAGGGCCTCCTTGTTCACCTCGTGCTTCGTGCGCAGGAACTGGTCCTTGCCCATCGCCCGCAGAGTCTCGATCACCGCCGCCACATCCCGCAGCCGCACGCTGGGTGGCCGCAAGCGCCAGAGCAGTTCCCCGGTGGAGAGCTTCACGGTCTTGTGCCGTCCCCCATCCGTCAGTGCCGCGCGGTTCGCCTCGGCATAGAGCTGCAGGCCGCGCAGCAGCTGCTCCGCCTCGGCCACCAGCGGCTTCGCGGCCGTCTCCGCCGCCTCCTTCATCGCCGCCACGCCCTCCTCCAGCGCTGCGGCCGAAACCGCCAGATCCCGCCGGATGGCACCCAGCCGGGCCAGCATTACCTCGGCCTCCGCCCTGTCCGCCGGCGCGCGCGCCGTCTCCGCCGGGCGCCTGAGCTTGCTCTTGGTCATGGATAAATGGCTCCTGAGGTTCGAATTTACCGGCCCCGCCGGTGGGTTGGGTCTGGGTGCTGAGGCGCCAGGCCTCGATGATGCCGGCCACGCGGCGTGCGAAACCCGGGTCGGTCAGCAGCCGCTGCCGCACCAGGTCGGTGCCGTGGATGACGGTGCTGTGGTCCAGCCCCAGCACCCGGCCGATCTGCGGGTAGCTCATGATCGTGTGGTGGCGGGCGATGTACATCACCACCTGGCGCATCAGCGCGATGGGCTGCCGGCGCTCGCGGCGCAGCAACACCTCGGGCTCGACATCGAAGCCCGCGGCGGTGGCGCGCAGGATCCGGCGCATCCATGGCGGCGGCAGTGGGCTGGCGGGCGGCGGCGCGGCCGGCACAGCGTTATGGAACTGCAGCTCCATCAGGCGGCCTCCTCTTCGCGGAGGCTGCGGTCGGCCAGGTCAATATGCCGGGTGTTCAGCGGCACCTGGTCCCGCGCGGCGACCAGCTGGGCCAGGCGCAGCGTCTTCGTCATGGCGCGCAGCGCGCCGGGCCGGCGCGAGATGCCGACGAGCATGTCCCGCACATCCTCGTCATCGATCTCGGAGGCGTTGAGCAGTGCCGCCGCATCCCCGGCGCGGGTGCTCTTGCGGGTCAGCCGCCGCCCGACGCGGGAGGAGAGCTGCGCGAATTCCGGGCGCGGCGTGGTGCCATTGCCGCCGCGCATCCGCCCCAGCACCGCCTCATTGCCCAGGAGCACCACGCCCACCTGCGCCTGGTCATGCAGGCTGCGCAGCTCATCCAGGGCGTCTGGCTTCAGGTGCTGCGCCTCATCGACGATCAGCAGGCCATTGGTGCCGCGCAGCTTCTGCACCATGACGTGGTGCATCGCATGAAGAGCCATGCGGTTGGTCAGCCCCATCGCCCGGGCGAACTCATCCTGCACCGCCCGCGGCACAGTGACGGTGGGCGAGCAGGTGATCTTCCACACCCCCAGCGTGCTGCGGGCATAGTGGCAGGCGGCCGATGTCTTGCCGATGCCCGGCGCGCCGGTGATGACGGCGAAATCCGGCAGGTGCTGCGCATGGGCGAAGATTTCCAGGAACTCGTTCGCGCTGGGTGTCAGGGTGAAGGCGGGGGCGGGCGGTGCCACAGCGCGCACCTTCTCCCGGTCCGCCCGCTGCTGCAGGCCGCTGCGCACCAGCACGGCCTGCAAGTCGTTCCGGCCGGCATATTTGCCGGACAGCCAGGCCGCGAAGGTCACCGGTTTGACGTTCAGCTCGGCCGCCAGCCTGGCGCCGCTCATGTTGCTGGCCTTCAGGATCGCGCGGCATTCCTGCCGCAGCGCCTCGATCTCGTGGTCCTGCATCTGGACGGGCGCGGCGATGCGCCCTCCTGGTCCATTTTCGGTTGCGGTGCTGTCGGATGGCATTTATCTCTTGTCCTCTCGTGGTTGATATCCGCCCCCGTCGCGCTCCAACGCGGCGGGGGGTTTTCGTTCAGGCCTCGCCGCCCTCGATCACCCGCGGCGTCCAGCCCGCCGGCCAGATGCCGGCCAGCGCGCTGGGCGCGTCCTCGATGTCCTGGCTGGACTGGGGTTGGGGCTTGGGCACCGCATTGCCGGTGAAGATCTGGAAGACCGCGGGCTGCGGGATCTCGGGCTCCGGCAGCTTCGGCATGGACTTCGCCAGCTGGCCTGCGCTCATCCGGCCGATCGTCTCGGCGAGGCCGCGCTCGAGCCGCAGCAGGCCCTTCTTCAGGCGAGCATGTTCCTGGGCTCCGGCCACATCGTTGAAGCCCACCGGCGCGAAGACCGGCGCCTCGCCGAGGTGCTTGCCGTCCAGCGAATAAACCTGCAGCGGCTCATGCAGCCGCTCGGGGTCGAAGCGCACGGTCAGGCGCTGGCCCATGTGCCGGGTCAGGAACTGCGCGTAATACTCGTTGCCGAAGATGACGATCTTGCCGTCCTGTCGCCGCGCCCGGATGCCCTCGGCGGCCAGCAACCACAGCCGGCGCTGCTCCACCGTGGGGCGTTTCACCGTGGCGGCCTGGAAACTCTCGGCGAAGACCTCATCGAAGCTGCGGCCGCGGCACACCGGCGATTGCCGGCCGGGCCGGGCATTGTGCTGGATGATCCCCTGCCGGACCACGGCCAGAAATTCGTCCAGCTTCACCGCGCGCTGGCCGTAATTCGCCGGCTTGTTCATCGGCGAATTGCCGGCATAGGCGCCATCAAAGGCGGGGTGCCGCGCCACGTGGCTCGCCATGTCGCGGAAGGCGCGCTCGATGGGCTTGGCCTGGCCGTGATAGGGCGTGGTGAAATGCACCTGCACGCCCAGCGCGGTCATCAGCCCCTCGGGCTCATCATCGCGGATGGTGAAGCGGTAGCGGTTCTTCTGCCCGCCGGTGATGCGCTTGGAGGCGAATTCCCGGCCATTATCCATCCAGCAGTGCTGGGGAATGCCGTAGTTTTCGACCACATCGCCGAAGGCCAGCCGCACCTCATGCCAGGACGGCGTTTTGGAGAGCCGCCAGGCCAGCACCTTGCCGCTGTAGAGATCCTGATAGGCCACCATCTCGGGCCGGGAGACCGTGCCATCCGGCCATTCCACGAAGACATCCCAGGTGTGGAAGTCGGTGTTCACCGCCTCCAGCGCCTTGAAGACCGACTTGTCGCGCCGCTGCGCCGGCAGGCGGCGCTTCAGCGCCTCCTCACCCTCCCGCCGCAGGATGCGCGTGGTCTCCGGCAGGGCCATGATGCGCGCGCGCAGCGTCTGGTCGGAGGGCAGCGTCCAACCCTCTTCGCGGGCCTTCAGCCGCGTCTGATCCAGGCACCAGGAGAGGCTGGTCCGGCTCTGCTTGAGGTAGAGGCTGGACAGGAACTCCCAGGCCCGCTCATCGCATTCCGCCTGCGGCCGGCCGCCGCCATGGCCCGGCGCCAGGTGCGGCAACCAATGCTCGCGCGGCAGGTCGCGCACCAGGCTGTCCCAGATCTGCAGGGTGGAGATGCCGATACCGCGGGAGCGGGCGACGGCGCACAGCGCCTCGGTCTTGCCGATGCCGCTGTCGGTCAGCGCATAGATCGCGGTGACGGCCGCCAGGCGCTCCTGCGCGCGGGCCTTGGTCTTGTCGGTCTGCCGGTCGAACCAGGCCCAGCGTTCACTGGCCGGCGGGGTACCGCTCGCCACAGGCGTGGCATTGGCCGAGGCCGCGAGCAGCAGATGCGCCTGCTGGTGGGAGGTGAGGGCGCAGCGGTGGTACTCGACGCCGCCGCCCCGCCCCTCGCGGTTGCGCCAGATCAGGTTTTCCCGCTCCGGCGCGTTCCAGCCATAGGTTTCGGCGTGCGCACGGACACCGCGGGCTGTCGCCGGCAGGCCCGGGACGCGCAGCGCCGCCAGCTCGGCTGCGCTCAGCCATTCGCTGCTGTCATAGGGCTGCGTGTCGGGCATCACAGGCCTCCCTTGGCGCGGGCTTCGCGCCGCTTTGCCTCGTGCATGCCCTTGAGCTCGGCGATGCGCTCGCTCACCAGCGCCATCTCGATCAGCGGCAGGTGCTTCCGCTCGATCACCGCCAGCCCGAAGGGCTCGGCCAGCAACTCCAGCAGCCGCTGGTCGCCGGTGGCGTGCATCAGGGCGAGGAAGCGCGGCAGGGAGATCGTGTGATCGTCGCGCGCCGCGCTGGCGTATGAATTCAGCATGGGCAGGCTGATCTTCTGGCCGAGATAGGCGCTCATCCGCGCCGCGATCTCGTCGCGCGGCACCTTGCATTCCTGCATGGCCACGGAGACCGCGCGGGCGATCCGCGCCGCGAAGGTGGCGCCCCGCACCATATCGGGTGGGAAGGCGCGCACCACCTCGGGCTGCTGCCAGGCCAGGAGGTCCATCTGGTCGGGATGAGCGGCACGCGGCGGCATCAGGCGGCGCTCTCCATCGGCCGCCAGGCGATCAGCGTCATAGGCAGCCGCCACAACCCGGCCTCGGACGGCGCATCGAAGAACGCGCGCATCTCCGCGGTGCTCGCGAAGCCATCCGTGCGGGCGAATTCCTCCATCTCATCGGCTGCAAGTGGCCGCCCGCTTCTGATCAACCGATGGATGATCGGCGCGGCCATCTCAGGCGCCTCCCAAGAGGCCTGGCCCATCTCGCTTCGAAGGCTAAACGGGTGTTCGCTCCCCACGAGTACGGTGACAGAAATGACGTGGGTGGCGATGGCGCGCCCGATGAGCCGACAATGCTTGGTTCGCATGGCAGTGTAGAGCTGCAAGGCATCATCCAGCCGCGCGTGGCCACGTTGACGTGGCAGGCGGAGGGTGTGGCGCTTCATGCCGGGCAGCCACGGACCTGGCTCCAGCCCTGCCTGCACCCGGCCCACGAAGCGTTTCTGGAAGCTGTAGGCGACCATCAGAGCATCGCCCCCTGCGCATCCGGAGGGACCAGGGAGAGCAGGGTTTGCTCCACGGCCTTCATGGCTGCGATCTCGGCATCAGCCTTCGCCTGGGTCATGCGCCCGGCCGCGACCCAGCGCGGATAGACCCGCTCGCGAAGGGCGACCTCGCGGGAAACACAGGCCAGCTGCGTTTCGAGAGGAATGGAAGGAGCCTTGGCCATCAGGCGTAGACTCCCTTGCTGGTGCATGGGAACGTCTCACAACCCATTGCCAGTGGAGACCTGAATGGCAGACAAGCCAGCGCCGCCACGCAAGCCCACGGAGACCAGAGAGCGGGCGGAGTACAGCCAACCCAGCAAGCCCAGCCAGCCCCGCCCGCCGCCTCCGACGCCTCCGCGCCCTGCAGCGCCGCCAGCTCCGCCCAGGAAGCCGGGCGGCTGACTAAAGGCGCGTGTGGAGCAGCAGAAGTGTGATGGCACCAAACACTGGCGCCGCCACCATGAGGATGGCTGCGATGTTCAGCGCCCTGCCGAACATCTGCAGGCGCGGGGAATTCGCCCCCAGCGTTTGCGAGAGGGTGCCGGCCATGACTTTCAGGCACTCCTCCTGCGCAAACGCTTCGTATCCCGACATGTCCGCTGGATCGATGCCCGGAACGCCCCAGCCCGGCCTCGGCCGCATCGCCCGCATCAGAATGATCGCAGCGGAAAACAGCGAGATCGCAACAACCGCCGCTGCCACCGCCTTTGCGGGTGACGTGGGCCAGGTGGAGGCCGCCGCGGCGCCCAGCGCAACGACGGATGCGGCGCACACGCCGAGCAAGCTGGTGGCGCGCGCCTCCATGGCTGCAAGGGCTGTGGCCTGTGCCGCCAGACGCAACTCCGCTTGGCGCATCATCTCCTTCCCGAGCCAGGCGTCCGTCTTGGGTTCGGTCATGTCTCGCTCCTCGGTTCGGATGGGCATTTATCACGGCACCCCTCCCAACATGTTGTCGATCCAGAAAACCAGCGCGATGCAGGCCCAAAGGCCAAGCCCGGCGGCGATCCCCGCCAGCGCATCGCGAATGCGGAAAGGCGGTTCGGACCGGTTCATGCCGCACCGCCGATTGGGCCTTGCGCGGCCTCGGCCCGCCGCTGCTCGACCAGATCCGCCAGCGCCTGCAGGCTGCCCCGGCCCATCGCCCAGTCCAGCATGTCCACCGGCCACAGCGTCACGCCGCAGGCCTCTTCGACCAGCTCGAACAAGCGGCTGATCTGCTGGCCGGACATGCCGAACTGACCCACCAGATCCACCCAGCTCACGGCCGTGCAGGCATCATCATCCATCGCCGCCGGCAGCAGCGTGCCCAGCTGGGCCATCAGGATGGTGCGGGGCGACAGCGCGCTCATGCCCCGCCCTCAGGGTGGCGCGCCAGCGCCTCCAGAATGGCCGCGCGCCCCTTGCCCGCACCCAGCAGCCAGGTCAGGAACTCCTGCCGCGCCACGGCCGAGGGGGCGTTGTTCCAGGCATTCACCATCGCCTGAAATCCCGCCTGGCTGGGCGGCGCCGGCGGCTTCAGCCGCATCCGCACCAGCGCATCGGGGATGCGCTTGATGCCGCTGCGGGCATCCAGCACCAGGTCCAGCACCCCATGCTGCTGCGCCTCGGTCAGCGCCGTGCCGCGCCCCACCAGGTCATCCAGCGCCGAGCCGTTTTCGGCGATCCAGGTGCCCGCGATCCGTTCGCGAATGGCCGGCGTCAGGGCGTGGTAGCGTTGCACGGCGCGCTGAACGCTGCGCTCGGCCAGGCCCAGCTTCTTCGCCACCACCTTGCTGAAACGCTCGGCCATCGGGTGGTTGTGTTTCAAATCGCCAACTTGGCGACTTGATTTGCGCCGCCGGTCGCCACCGTGTTCGGTGGCCGGATACAGCGCCTCCCACACCACCTTATGCCGCGCCAGGAAGGTCGCCTGATCGAGCGGCGACAGCTCGCGCCGCACCAGGTTCTCCTCGATCTCCAGCAGCTCCGCCTGCAGCTCGTCGCCGCTGAACGGGATCGCGGGGATAGTCGCCAGCCCAAGCTGCAGCGCCGCCGCATGCCGGTGCGCGCCGGCGATCAGCCGGCAGAACCCATTCTTGTCGGGCGTCGTGACGCGGATGGGCGTGTCCAGCCCGCGGCGGCCGATGCTCTCGGCCAGGAAGGCGACATAATCGCTGTCGATGGCCCGCAGCCGGTCGGCGACCACAACCTGGGCGGGGTCGATCTGTATGAGTTCCATGTTCAGGCAGCCCTGGCTTTTGCACGGTGCGCGATGGGCGCGGGTGGGGTAATGTTCCGCTCAGCGACGGATTTCGGGCGCCCTTCGGGGTGCCAGCGGTCCGGCCAGAGGGTGTGAGGGTGCTGCCCCAGTTCGTCGGCGATGCGGCGCTCAACGGTGGGGATGTAGCTCCCCGGGTTGAGAGCCACGGCGACGGTGGATTTGTGGTAGCCCCAGCCGGTCGAGAGTTTTTCCAGGCTGCCATGGCGCTTGCGCAAGGCCGCCTTGATGTCCTCTCGGTGCCAACCCTGTGGTTGATGTCGTCCCATTCACCCGCTCCGTAGACCGCCAACCCGGCGCCTGCGGCGGGGGCTGGGAGGTCATGATCATGAGTTTGATGATACACGTTTGTGTATCGTCGACAATACGATTGTGATTTCCCAGTTCGGATTTTTTACGGGAATGCCAATTTTGGCTATAGGTCATTGATATGATTGTGACTTCTGGCGATTTACCCCCCTCCGACGCCGAAGCCCTAGTTCCAGGCGATAACTCGGAACTGCGCGACCGCGCCGAGCGGCTAAAACTGGCTGTCTCTGAAGCGGGAGGACCGACTGCCGTCGCTCGGCACCTGCAGATGCACTTAGGCACCCTGAACAACTATCTCGGTGGCCGGGATATGAAGGCTTCGGCGCTCGTAGCCTTGGCGCGAGGTACCGGCGTCACCCTGGAATGGCTCGCCACCGGCGAAGGCCCGATGAAGCCAGGGCAGCACGAAAACCCGCCGGAAACCGCGCCTCAGCGCCCTCTCAGCCTCTGGCGTGACACCCACATGGACACCCTGATCGCGGCTTACCGCTCTGCCGTGCAGACGCTGATCGCAGCGGACAGGGATGAGACCGACGCCGCCGCGGTCATGCGCATCACAGCCCTCCTCTACGACCAGCTCACGGGCGTCGACGCCAAATGATGAATTAGGACTCTAATACTTGACTCCGCACCTCGCGTTCGCGCTATGTTCAGGGCGTCCTACGGATGAACCCCCTGCAACCAGGAGCCCCGAATGCCAAGCGAAACGCCGAACTCCGGCGGGTCAAAGCCCGATGTGATGCAGTCAATTGTAGAGACGGCACCCCAGGCGCCGAGGATCAATATCACGGTATCACCCGGCGCCACGTTGAATATTATCCTCTCCGGCCGGCCCGAAGAACCTCAACGCTAAGCCGTGCCTTATTGCCCAATTATAGGGGCCAGATGGCAGGACGCCTCACCCCAGGTTCTTTTTGGAAATGCCCCCTGATCGGTGCCCGATACCCAGGTTCAATTCAGAAACGCAGAGGCGTGGCAGCGTGGCGAAAAACTAAATTTTTCAGCCTTCTGTCCCATTATATCCCCCCTCAGCCCAGAGTGTCCCGGATCCCAGGTTCAATCCATCAATCACACCGGGGCCGCGGATTTGTCCCCAAACGTGAATTTGCGCGCATCCCAGCGCGTCGAAGACGCGCCCCCCCCCGCCCGGGGCCGCGAATTTGTCCCCAAACGTGAATTTGCGCGCATCCCAGCGCGTCGAAGACGCGCCCCCCCGCCCAGGGCCGCGGATTTGTCGGTTTTCGTGAATTTGCGCGCATCCCAGCGCGTCGAAGACGCGCTGCTCCCCCGCTAAGGCGCCACCACGCTCCACGCCTCATCCGGATCGAACGCCGTAATACGCGCCGCCCGCTCGGCCGTGCGTGGGCCGAGATTGGCCTGATAGACCACCCCGCCATGCGACACGATGAAGCTCTGAATGCCCGAGGCGCCATAGCTTGCCGGCCAGGCCAGCACCGCGAAGCCGCCGATCATCCGCCCGTCTACGAGATACGCCTGCGCGCCGCCGGGCGCCGAGGGCCCCTGCGCCTCCAGCATCCGGAAGAAATAGCCGTTGAAGGGCCGCGGCGTGCCGTCGCGTGCGCCGCGGCTGTAGCCACCCCGGCTGGCCTGCGCTGCGAGCGGGCCGAGCGGGCTTTCCGGTTCGCCCTCGGCGCTGGCCCAATAGAGCCCGTCGCGCTGGCCGGGGGCCGAGAAGAACCGCCTGGCATAGGCCCGCCAAGGTCCCTGCCGCCCGGCGCTGGCAGCATATTCGAACTGTGCCGCGGTGATGGCGCGCAGTGTTGCGATGGTGTCGAGCTCATTGCGGCCGACGCGGCGGTCGACCAGCTCCTGCGCGCCGGCGCGGCTGTCGAAACGCCAGGCGCCCCCGCGCTCGATCATCGGGATAGGCAGCGGCCAGGCATCGGCGCCGATCGAGAGCACCGCCCGGCGGGGCGAGGCGCGCTCGATGCTCTGGCGCTGCTGGTATTCCGTGGTGAAGGCGTCGCGCGCGGCGCGATCGGCCACCCGGTCGCCGGATTGCACCAGCCCGCGCGCCGCCGGGCCCAGGATGCGCAGCAACCGTGTCTCGTCATGCGCCGCGATGGCGCCGGCGAGGGCGGCGAAGCCCTCCTCGGGCGAGGGAAAGGTCATGCCGCTGACGCTGCGCGCGGCCGTGGTGCCGGAAGTCTCGGGAACTCCATTCGGGGCGGCCGCGTCTTGCGCGCGTGCGCCGGGCACCGTCAGGGCCAGGCTCAGCGCCGCGATGAGGGTGAGCATTCGCATCGGCATCATCCCCGCCTCCCCTGGAGCCTTCCGCCGCCGCCGCCGCCACCACTGGGCCTGGCGGGTGCCTGACGGGGTGCAGCCTGCGGCCGGGCGGCCCCGGCGGCGGCGGCGCGTTGCTGCACTTGCGGGCGCGCTGCCGGCTGGGCCTGTCGGCTGGCCGCGCCCCGCTGTGCGGCAGCGCGGACATCCCCGCCCTGGCCGATGCCCTGAAGCGCCTGCGGCGGCGGCCGGTTGGCCGCCGGGCGGTTCGGCACCGCAGGTCGCCCGCTGGGTGCCTGGCCCAGATTGGGCCGGGTTGCGCCATCGGGACGGCGATCGGCGAGATTGGGCCGGTTCGCGGCATCGGGCCGGCGGTCACCCGGGTTCGGCCGGTTCTCACCGCCCGGGCGGCGGTCACCGGGATTGGGCCGGTTCTCGCCGACCGGCCCCCTGTCGCCGAGGTTCGGCCGGTTCTCGCCGCCCGGGCGCCTGTCGCCGGGACTGGGCCGGTTCTCGCCGGCGGGGCCCCTGTCGCCGAGGCCGGGCCGGTTTTCGCCGGCGGGGCCACGGTCACCGGGGCCGGGCCGGTTGCCGGCACCGGGGCGCAGCGCGGCATCCAGCCCGCCACCGCGATCCACCTGCTGCATCCGCCCGCGGAACTCGTCGCGGCTGGCGGTCCTGCCGCTTGCGACGTCGCCACGAAAGCGGTTGTTCACTTCGGTGTTGCGATAGGACAACCCGCCGCGATGGGTGACGTCATGCCGCCAGTTGTTGGAGGTGATCTGCGTGCGGTTGACGTTGATCGAGTTGAAGCGGTTGACGTTGACATTGACGTTGCCGCGCCCCCAGGCCGGCCGCGCCCAGCCCCAGAGCGAACCCACGACGGCTGCGCCCGCTGCAAAGGCCATGCCGGTGAGCAGCGCGTTGCCCAGGCCCCAGGCCGGCGGCGGGGGGAAGAAGACCGGGGGAAAGGTGGGATGCGGCCAGCGCCCGAAGACCACGCTGGGATTGTACACCGGCACGAAGATCACATCGGGCTGCGCGGGGGCGATGGTGATGATCTGCGGCGGCGCCTGCACCACCACCACGTTGGAGGAGGGGGCCCGCGCCTCGGCCGGTGAGACCGACACGACCTGCTGCTCGGTGCTCTTCAGATGCCCTGCATCCTGGGCGCGGCCGCGCAGCACCTGCACCGTGTTCAGCACATCCTCCTGCTGCGCCAGCACCGCATCGCCCAGCTGCTGGGTCCATTCCAGCTGCTCGTTCAGCATCTTCAGCAGGTCGGGAAAGGGCACGAGCGACTTCACCGAGGGGTCCCAGGGCTGCGGCTGCAGCGCGGTGGCCAGCGCCTCGCCACGCAGCTGGGCGTTCTGGGCCTGGGCCAGCCAGCGCGCGGCCTGCACGATCTCCAGCGGATAGGTCGCGGCCATGAGCACCTGCATCAGCAACTCGTCCGGAAACAGCGCGATGGGGGCCAGCAGGGCTTCGAGCTGGGGCTGGGTGAGCGGCACGTCATCGTTGCGGGTCGCGGCGGGCGGCGCCAGGGACGACGGGGCGGGCTGCGCCAGGGCGGGGGCCGCCGGGGCGATGATTGTGGTGGCGATGCCAAACCAGCCCGCCAGCAGCAGGATCGCCAGGCGCCTTCCATATCCGCTTGCCTGATGGCGCATCGCGGCCTTCCCCCTGATCGGCCGCCCATCTGGTGGAGCGGCGAATGACGCACGTTGCATGGCCTTGCCGGCGCCGCCAATCCGCTCCGGCGGGTGTTTGCGGGTGACGAAGCCGGAAATCATGTTAACCCTTTCGCGGGATTACCAAAGAGGAAAGGCTATAATGAGCAACATCCGTTCCGCACTTCTCGGTGCAGCCCTGCTGGCGCTGCCGGCCCTGGTCGTGCCGGCCCTGGCGCAGCCCGCCCCGCCGCCGCCCGCGCCGGCTTCCGCCGAGCGGGGCATGACCGTCCGCGCCACGGTCGAGAGCATCGATCGCCGTAGCCGCCAGGTCGTGCTGCGCTCCGCCAATGGCGAGCATCGCACGGTGCGGGTCGGGCCGGAGGTGCGCAACCTCGCCCAGATCCACCCCGGTGATGTGGTGGTGGTGACGCTGGGCGAGGCGATCAACCTCGAGATGGCCAATCCGGCCGACGGCGCGCCACCGGTGGAGACGCTGGAGGCCGCCGCCCGTGCGCTGCCCGGTCGCCCGCCCGGTGGTGGTGCCATGCAGCTGGTGCGGGCGCGGGTCACCATCAATGCGGTCGACCCGTCCAACGGCACTGTCACCTTCACCGGGCCCATGGGCGTGCAGCGCACCGTGCGGCCGACGAACGCGGATATCTCCGCCTTCGTCCGGCGCCTCGCCCCGGGTGAGTTGGTGGATGTGACCTATGGTGAGTCGGTCATGATCCGCGTCGAGCCGCGCGCCCGGCGCTGAGGCCGCTGTCCGATCGTGTTGGACCGCTTTGCCGTTCAACACGATCGGATATAAGCCACTGTGGCAACTATTTCCTATGGCAAACCTATGCGCGGGGGGCTTGCGGCGCGGCGTTGCGCCGCGTGGCGACCAAACCAGGCCAAACCCAAGCCCAACCAACGACCACATCGCCCTCGGGCAGTGCGCCCCACGCCGGTCACCGCGCTTCACACGATCGACGCCCCCATCGCCTTCACGTCTTCGCGAGGCCGCAATCGATCTCGCTGCCGGTGATGGTCTTCCCGCTTGCCGCCCATCGCGGCATCGTGCATTGACTTGGTTGCGCAGATTGCTGCCCCGACGTCGATCACGATCAGGGGTTGCAGGCAGCGCAATCATTCCCCGAATGGTTTTGCGGGCGCCTCAACTCAGTTAATTTTCGGCACTCGTCTCATTTTTCTTGCTTTTCCGGTCGAATTTAAACAAAACTCCGCGAACCCCCATCGGGAGTGCATAACATGTCCGCCAGTCGCTTCGCCCATGATCCCGAAAAGGTCTATCCCGACCACGCTCATGCCCCCGGCTATGAGCCAGTGGTGCGCCAGGTCGATCACGACGCGCCGCAGGAGCCGATTTTCGAGGGCGGGCAGATCCGTCGCTTCCTCTACGCCATAGCCCTGGTCTTTGGCGGCCTGACACTGCTGGCCGCCATCTTCTGAACCCGCGGCTCAGAACGAGCCGACCAACCCACCCAGCACGATCACCACCGCCAGCGCGATCAAGGCCCCCACGATGCAGGCCATCACGATATCCAGATAGCTCTGCTTATGGGTGGTGCCGCACACCGCCAGCAGGGTCACCACCGCGCCATTATGCGGCAGGCTGTCCAAGGTGCCGGCGCCGATCACCGCCACGCGGTGCAGCAAGCCGGGGTCGATCCCCTGTTGGGCGGCCAACTGCATATAGGTCGGCCCCAGCGCATCGAGCGCGATGGTCAGGCCGCCCGAGGCCGAGCCGGTGAGTGCCGCCAGCACATTTGTGGCCACCGCGAGCGACACCAGCGGCCCGCCGCCAATCCCCAGCACCCAGCCGCGCACCAGTTCGAAGGCCGGCATCGCCGCCACCACGGCGCCGAAGCCCACCAGCGAGGCCACCGCGAAAACCGGCAACACCGCCGCATTCGCCCCCGCATCCATGCTGGCCCGGAGCGAAGGCAGCCGCCGCCCGCCGAGTGCCACCAGGACCAGGATGGCGCAGAACAGCGCCACCGCCACGGACCACACGCCGGCCACCGCCGACAGTGAGGTTTCGCCCCAGCGCGGTTCGCCCAGGAAGGCGCCATCGATGCGCGGCAGCACCACCAGCGACAGCGTCAGGTTCACCAGCACCACCACGAAGAGCGGCAGGGCGGCGAGAAGGATGGGCATGTCACCGGTGGCGCGCTGGCTGCGATGCAATTCGCCCACGTCGAAATCGCGCGAGACGGCGGCGCGCTCGCGCAGCACCGGGTCATCCACCGCGGCATCGGCCGGCACCGGCGTGCCATCGCCGAAACCCTCGCCCGCGGCCCGCGCCTGGGCCACCCGCCAATTCAGCCACCACATGCCAAAGCCCAGCATGATGGCCGAGGCCAGCAGCCCGAGCCCCGGTGCCGCGAAGGGCGTGGTGCCGAAGAAGGGCATCGGGATCGCGTTCTGGATCGCCGGCGTCCCCGGCATGGCCGACATGGTGAAGGTGGAGGTGCCGAGCGCGATCGCCGCCGGCATCAGCCGCCTGGGGATGCCGGCATTCTGGAACAGCGCCTGCGCCATGGGGGCGATGACGAAGATCGCCACGAAGAGCGACACGCCGCCATAGGTCACGCCGGCGCCCGCCAGCACCACCGCCAGCATGGCCCGCGCCACGCCCAGGCGGCCTGTCATCCAGCGCGCGATGGCCGAGACCGCCCCGGTATCCTCCATCAGCTTGCCGAACAGCGCGCCGAGCAGGAACAGCGGGAAGAAGGCGGCGATGAAATTCGCGGCACTCCCCATGAAGGTCTGTGTCCAATGCGCCAGCAGCGGCTCGCCCGCGAAACCGGCCGCGATCAGCGCCGCGACCGGGGCCAGCAGCAGCACCGACCAGCCCCGGAAGGCCAGCCAGACCAGCAGCGCCAGGCCGCAGAGGATCCCGAGCAGGCCCATGGCCTCACCAGCCCTCCAGCAGCTTGTCGAAATCCATGCTGGAGGCGGTGCCGAGATTGGCTCCCCTCTCGCTGAGGAAGGCATCGGCCGAGCGCCGTCCCTCATCGCGCAGCATGGTCAGGAAGGGCCATTCGGCATTGAGCTTGGAGGAGGCGCCGAGTGCCGTCACCAGGTCGCTGTTCACGAGATGCATCCGCATCTCCGCCCAATGCGCCGCGATAGGGTCGTTGTAGGTGTCGCGCGCCTTGCGCGCGCCGCGGCGCAGCATGGCCATCATCTCAAGCTCCTTCAGCAGCACGGCGTTGAAGGAGACCTCGTTCAACCGGTTGAGGATGTCGCGCGCGGTGCGGGGGATGCCCGGGCGCTCCACCGGGTTGATGCCGATGAGGATGGTGTCGTTGGACACGCACTCCTTGATCAGCGGCGTCATGGTGGGGTTGCCGCCGAAGCCGCCATCCCAATAGCCGTCGCCCTCGATCTCCACCGCCTGGAACATTTGTGGGAGGCAGGCGGAGGCCATGAGGACCTTGGGATTGATCTCGGCATTGCGGAAGACGCGGCCGCGGCCGGTGCGCACATTGGTGGCCGTGATGAAGAGCTTGATGGGGGCGGCGGCGAGCCGGTCGAAATCGATCGTCTCCGCCAGGATGTCTTCCAGCGGGTTCTTGCCGCCGAAGGGCATGTCATAGGGCGAGAAGAGGCGCGACATGATGTCCATGGCGACATAGGCGGGCGATGAATCCAGCGTCCAGCGGTCGAACATGACATCCAGCGGGCCGCGCTTGAGCGGGCTGAAGGCCGCCGCATCGGACACCGCGCGCCAGAAGCGGCTGAGCGCCGTCCGCGCGCCCTCACGCCCGCCGGCGGCGAAGCCGTCGGCCAGCACGGCGGCGTTCATCGCGCCGGCCGAGGTGCCGGAGACCGCCTCGATGGTCATCCAATCCTCTTCCAGCAGCCGGTCGAGCACGCCCCATGTGAAGGCACCGTGGCTGCCGCCACCCTGCAGGGCGAGGTCGACCAGCAGCGGGCTGGCGGCTGTGGGCTTTTGGGCCGGCTTCACGGCCGGGGCGGGCGGCGCCGGGGTGGCGGTTTCCACGGCGGCCGGCGTCGTTGCCGCGTCCGTGGCCGGTTTTTTGGCTGCCACTTTGGCCGTGCTTTCGGCCGCCTCGGTGGCCGTGCTTTTGGCCGCCTCGGTGGCCGTGCTTTTGGCCGCCTCGGTGGCGAGGCTCTCCGCCGATACGGGCGCGTGCGTCTCGGCAACCGCGACGGCCGGCGCTTCGGCGACCACGGCGGGTGCCTCGGCCACCACGGCTGCGGGTGCCACAGCCGCCGTCGGAGCGGTCGTCTCAGCCACCGCCGCGGAGGGCGCCGCAGCCTTCACCACGGCCCGCGTCTTGGCCGCCACCGCGGCCGCCACCACGGGCTCCGCCGGGGCCTTGGTCGGCTTCACCTTCACCCCGGCCTTGCGGGGGGGCGCAGCCTTGCGGGCGGGCGGCGGGGTCGGGGTTGCGCGTTTGGCCATGGGAACCTCTCAGAATGAAATCAGGCAGAATCCGGCAGGCGGCCGGACAATAATTTCGCCACCGGCCGCGCCGCCGGGAACTCCTCGCAGATCGTCAATGCTGCGATCAGCACCGGCACGCCAATGAAGGCCCCGGGTATCCCCCAAAGGAAGGAGCCGAAGAACACCGCGAGCAGCACCATGAAGGACGACACCGCCAGGGTGGCGCCGGCCAGCAAGGGCTCGATATAGCTGCCCGAGAGCGTCTGGATGAGGTTCAGGCAGATGAAAACCACCAGCGCCACCTCCCAGGAGCCGAATTGCAGGATGGCGAAGAGGCTGGGAAAGAGCGTCGCCACCAGCGGCCCGATGAAGGGGATGTAGTTCAGCACGAAGGCGATCACGCCCCATTCCACCGCGAGATCGAGCCCCATCAGCCGGGCGAAACCCCAGACGCAAAGCCCCGTCACCACGCTCATCAGCGTGCGCACCGCCATGTAGACGCGGAATTTCTGCGCCGTGCGGGCGCTCGCGCGCAGCAGGGCAGGGGCCGTCTCGCCGCCCATCGCCGCGAGCTGGGCGCGCACCGCCCCCACTTCCAGCAGGCCGAACACCAGGAAGACGATGGTGACGATGGTGAAGCTGAGGATGCCCTGCAACTGCCCGGTGACCTGCTGCGCCAGCCGCACCAGCCAGCGTGTATCAAAACCCTGCGTCAGCAGCGCGACATCGATGCCGAAGCCCGCCAGCAATTCGACCTTGTTGGCATAGAGCTGCTGCAACTGCGCCGCATTGGCCACCACCCATTGCGCCACGCCGCCAAACGCCCAGGCGATCAGCAGCGCGAGCGCGACCAGCGTGACCAGCGCCGCCATCAACGTCACCAGCATCGCCAGCGAGGCCCCGATCAGCCCGGCCAGCCGCCGCTGCAGCGGCCAGACCAGCGCCAGGGCGAAGAGCGCGAACGTGACGGGCACGGCGATGGATTGGGCGAAATGCAGCGCCGCCACCACCAGCACCGCGGCGCCAAGGCCGATCATCATGATGCGAGGCTCCAGAACCCGGAAAAGCGCAGCCCCTCCATGCCATGGCTGTTGTGCGCTGCACAATAGCCGAAAGCGCCACGCCACGGCGGCTTTGGGACGTCCAGCCGCCTTCTGGGATCGCCCGCAGTTCAAAGGAGTATTTGACCGCGCCATATGAACGCGATGTCATTGCATGCGTCCGCCGCGGCGCATGAACAGGGAGAACTGCCATGGGTGTCGAATTCGCAGCCGAACGGCGGCTTTTGACCGAGGAGGAGATCGGCCCCGTCGTCAGCAGCCACTACCCCGCCCTGGCGGAGGTGGCCGAGGGCGAGCTGCCCGGCCTCGCGCGCTGGCTGCGCGAACGGCATGGCCGCGCGCGTGACCTCATCCGCGCCCGCCGCCGGGTCTATCGCGGCAAGGCCGATGCCCGAGGCACCGCGGCCGAGACCGCCTCCGACGAGGGGTTGTCCCTGAAGAAGCAGGTCTTCGCCCGCGGCCTGAAGCGGGTGAACAACCGGCTGGCGGAGCTGCGCGCCGCCGCCCGCCGCGCCGCCATGGTTGAGGGGCTGCAGGCCGCCCTGGCCCGCCGCCACGCCGCCGCACCCGCACATCCCGGCGCTGGCGCCGGCAGCCACGCCGGCATGCAGGCCAAGCCGGCCTCGCGCCGACGCGGCATCGTCAGCGGCGGACGCATCGGCTCGGTCAGCCAGGCCGGCCGGGTGGCGCAGGCCCGGCGCGACGGGCGGGGCTGAGCGGCCGCCACTGTCGCTCTGCGGCGGTGGCGCCTTTGCCGCTCCGCGGGAGGGGGCATGATTTCCAGGGCAGGAGGGGGTCGCTGATGCACCGATATCTGTGGCGATGGTGCCGGCGCCTGGGCCTGCTGGCCCTGGGCGCGCTGGCCACCCTGCTGGTTGGCCGGGCGATCCAGAGCCTGAACGGCCCCGAACTCGCGCCCTGGCACACCACCGTGCCCGATGAGCCGCGCGCCGCGGCGCTCGATGCCATGGACTGGCCGGCCTGGCTGGCCGCCGAGGCCAGCGCCTTCGACCAGGTCAGCCGCGAGGTGGTGGCCCGCCTGCCGGAAGCCGAACGGCAGCGCGGCAACCGCTACTGGGCGAGCAGCCCCAATCACCCCGCCAGCTTCGCCCGCGACTGGAACCGCAGCTTTGTGCTGGAGCCCGACGGCGCGCCCCGCGGCGCCGTGGTCCTGCTGCATGGGCTGACCGATTCCCCCTACAGCCTGCGCCACATTGCCATGCGCTACCGCGCGATGGGCTTCATCGCGATCGGCCTGCGGGTGCCGGGGCATGGCACCGTGCCGGGCGCCCTCACCCGCGCGGTGTGGGAGGATTGGGCCGCCGCCACCCGGCTTGCGATGCGCGAGGCCCGCCGCCGCCTCGGCCCCGAATTGCCCGTGCATGTCGTGGGCTATTCCAATGGCGGCGCGCTGGCGCTGCGCCATGCGCTGGACGCGATCGAGAACCCCGCCTTGGTGCGGCCCGCGCGCATTGTGCTGCTCTCGCCCATGGTCGGCGTCTCGCCCTTCGCCGGGTTGGCCGGGCTGGTGGCCTTGCCGGCGATGCTGCCGGCCTTCGACAGTGCCGCTTGGCTGAGCGTGCTGCCCGAGTTCAACCCGTTCAAATACAACTCCTTTCCAGCCCAGGCCGGGTTGCAGACCCACCGCCTGACCGCGGCACTGCAGCCGCAGATCGCAAGGCTCGCCGCCGATGGCAGGCTGGCCGGCCTCGCACCCGTGCTGGCTTTCCAGTCGGTGCTGGACAGCACGGTGCTGACCCGCGCGCTGATCGACCGCCTTTTCGCCCTGCTGCCGGACAATGGCAGCCATCTCGTGCTGTTCGACCGCAACCGCGCCACACCGCTGGCCGGGCTGCTGCGCCCGGCCCAGGCTGTCGAGCCCGAGGCGCTGCTGCCCGCCGCGCCCCGGCGCTTCGCGCTCAGCATCATCGGCAATTCGGCCGGCCAGGCCGCGGTGAGCGAAACCCGGACCCCGGCCGGCGCGAGCGCCGCGACCACGCAGCCCCTCGGCCTGGAGTACCCTGTCGAGTTCTATTCCCTCTCCCACGTCGCGCTGCCTTTCCCGCCCGAGGACGGGCTCTATGGCGTGGCCCAGGGGCAGGCGGAATTCGGCATACGGCTCGGGGCCATCGCCGCGCATGGCGAGACGGGCGCGCTGCTGGTCGGGCCGGACCAGCTCCAGCGCGCCTCCTGGAACCCCTTCTTCGCCTGGATGCTGGCGATGATCGCGACGCCGTGAGCCGCCCGCAATTTGGGACGCGCCGCCGCATGGCGGGATGGGGCGCTGTTGAACCCGGCCAGCGCGATGTTCAATATGCTGCGTTGCAACAGACCTATCACGCCGTTTTCGCCGCGCCGTCATTGCGCTTGCGCTTGACAGTGCCGGGCCGGCATTCGATGGGCGTCACATGATCCACCAGGGGGTGCAGATGCCGTCAGCCGCTTTTTCCAGGGCGCCCGCGAGCGTCATCGCGGCCGGTCTCGTCGCCCTGCTCGCCGGCTGCGGCGACAGCACGCCGCCCGCGCCGCCGGAAATCCGCCCGGTGCGCGTCGTCTCGGTGGAGAACCGCACCGGCGGCGACGTCGTCACCCTCACCGGCACCATCCAGGCCGAGGCCACGGTCAACCTCGCCTTCCGCATCGGCGGCCGCATGGTCGAACGCACGGTCAATGTGGGCGACAAGGTGACGGCGGGGCAGGTCATCGCCCGCCTCGACCCCAGCAACCAGGAGAACGAGCTGCGTGCAGCCCGCGCGGCGCTGGCCGCAGCCCGCGCCCGGGTCACCGAGACCACCAACAACTACAACCGCCAGCGGCAATTGCTGGCCAGCGGCTTCGCCACCCGCGTGCGCTATGACGAGGCGACGCAGCAACTCCAGGCCGCCCGCTCCACCGCCGATTCCGCGCAGGCGCAGCTCAGCACCGCCGAGAACCGGCTGGGCTACACCACGCTGATCGCCGATTCCGCCGGCACCGTCGTGGCGCGCGGCGCCGAGCCGGGCGAGGTCGTGGCCCCGGGCCGCATGATCATCCAGGTCGCCCAGGAGGGTGGCCGCGACGCGGTGTTCGACGTGCCCGCCTCGGTGAAGGACCAGGCGCCGGAGAACCCGCGCATCGCGGTGGCGCTCTCCACCGACGCAACCGTCACGGCGCGCGGCCGGGTGCGCGAGGTCTCGCCGCTGGCCGACCCGGTGACCGGCACCTTCCAGGTCCGCGTGGGCCTGGCCGAGCCACCGCCGACGATGCGCCTGGGTGCGACCGTGATCGGCCGCATGGAGCTGGGCGGCGGCGCGGGCATCGATCTGCCGGCCGGCGCGCTGACCCGCACCGATGGCCAGCCCGCCGTCTGGGTGGTGGACCCCGCCAGCCAGACCGTCTCGCTGCGCACGGTCGAGGTGCTGCGCTTCGACCCGACCCGCGCGCTGGTCGGCCAGGGCCTCGCCGTGGGTGACGTGGTGGTGACCGCGGGCGTGCAGACGCTGCGTCCGGGCCAGAAGGTGCGGCTGCTGGGCGCCGCGCGATGATCGGCCCCAATCTCTCGGAGCTGTCGATCCGCAGCAAATCGCTGATGATCTATTTCATGCTGATGGCGATCATCGCCGGCAGCGTGATCTTCGTGAAGCTCGGCCGCAACGAGGATCCGGCCTTCACCTTCCGCACCATGATCGTGCAGGCGCAATGGCCCGGCGCCACGCTGGACGAGACCCTGTTGCAGGTCACCGAACGCATCGAGCGGACCCTGCAGGAGACGCCGAACATCGAGCGCATCCGCAGCTATTCCAGCGCGGGCATCACCACCATCTTCGTCGATCTGAAGGGCTCCACGCCGCCCCCGGTGGTCAGCGACATGTGGTACCAGGTGCGCAAGCGGGTGGGCGATATCCGCCATACCCTGCCGCAGGGCGTGCTCGGCCCCTTCTTCAATGATGATTTCGGCGACACCTTCGGCATCATCTACGGCTTCGTGGCCGACGGCTTTTCGCACCGCGAACTGCGCGATCAGGTGGAGGCCGCCCGCTCGCGCCTGCTGCTGGTGCCCGATGTCTCCAAGATCGAGATCATCGGCGCGCAGAACGAACAGGTCTTCATCGAGTTCTCCACCGAACGGCTGGCCGGCCTCGGCTTGAGTTTCAACGACGTGATCGCGGCCCTTCAGGCGCAGAACGCGGTGCGCCCGGCCGGCGTGGTCGAAACCGGCGAGGAACGGCTCTCCGTGCGCGTCTCCGGCGCCTTCGAGAACGAGGCCGATATCCGCGCGGTGAACCTCGTCGCCGGCGGGCGGATCTTCCGCCTCAGCGACATCGCCGAGATCAGGCGCGGCTATTCCGACCCGCCGCAGCCGCATTTCCGCGTCAATGGCCGCGAGGCGATCGGGCTTGCGGTCGCGATGCGCGAGACCGGTGACATTCTGGCTCTCGGCCGCAACATCAATGCCGAGATGGTGCGCATCCGCGCCGAGCTGCCCATCGGCATCGAACCGCTGCTGGTGGCCGACCAGGCGGTGACGGTGGACACCGCGATCAACGAGTTCGTCACCAGCCTGTGGCAGGCCGTGCTCATCATCGTGGTGGTCAGCTTCATCGCCCTGGGCGTGCGGCCGGGTGCGGTGGTGGCCCTCTCCATCCCGCTCACGCTCGCCATCGTCTTCCCGCTGATGAATTTTGCCGGCATCGACCTGCAGCGCATCTCGCTGGGCGCCTTGATCATCGCCCTCACCCTGCTGGTGGATGACGCGATGACCACGGTCGATGCGATGATCCGCCGACTGGCCGCCGGCGACACCAAGGAGCAATCCGCCACCTTCGCCTATCGCAGCCTGGCGGCACCCATGCTGACCGGCACGCTGGTCACCATCGCGGGCTTCGTGCCGATCGGCTTCGCCGCCTCCTCGGCCGGTGAATACACGTTCTCGATCTTCGCCGTGGTCGGCATTGCGCTGATCGTCTCCTGGTTCGTGGCCGTGCTCTTCGCGCCGCTGATGGGCATGGCGATCCTCACCTCGCCCAAGACCGGTGCTGCGCCAGAAAAACCCGGCGCGGTGATGCGCGGCTACAGCGCCTTCCTCACCACTGCCATGCGCTTCAAATGGATCACCATCGCGGCGACCATCGGCATGTTTGTCGTGGCGTTGCTGGCCATGCCCTTCGTGCCGCGGCAGTTCTTCCCGGCCTCCGACCGCACCGAGATCCTGGTCGACCTCACCCTGCCGCAGGGCGCTTCCATCGAGGCCTCCGCGGCGGCGACCACGCGGCTGGAGGCGGTGCTGGGCCGCGACGGCGATGTGGAGCGCTGGAGCAGCTATATCGGCCGCGGCGCCATCCGCTTCTACCTGCCGCTGAACGCCCAGCTGGCGAACCCCTTCTTCGCGCAGATCGTCATCGTGGCGAAGGACCTGCCGGGCCGCGAAAGGCTGCGGGTGAAGCTGGAACGCATCCTGGCCGAGGATTTCCCGCATATCGTCGCCCGGGTCTATCCGCTCGAGCTCGGCCCGCCGGTGGGCTGGCCGCTGCAATACCGCGTGAGCGGCCCGGATTTCGACGAGGTTCGCGCCATCGCCCAGCGCGTGGGCAATGTGCTGGCCGCCCATCCCGGCGCGCGGCTGACCAATTTCGACTGGATGCAACCCGCCCGCCAGCTGCGCCTGCGAGTGGACCAGGACCAGGCCCGCCTCCTTGGCCTCAGCTCGGCCCAGGTCGCGGCGGCGCTGAATTCCGCCGTTACCGGCTCCATCGTCACCCAGTTGCGTGACGACATCTATCTCGTGAACGTGCTGGCGCGCGCGACGGCCGAGGAGCGGCTCTCGCTCGACACGCTGCGCGGCCTGCAGGTGCAACTGCCCGGCGGGCGGTCGGTGGCGATCGGCCAGTTCGCGACCTTCGAATACGAGCAGGAATATCCGCTGATCTGGCGGCGCAACCGCGTGCCCACACTCACGGTTCTGGCCGATGTGGTGCCGGGTGTGCTGCCCGAGACGGTGGTGAACGCCATCGCCGCCGAGATGGCGACGCTCAATGCCAGCCTGCCCGCGCCCTACCGCATCGAGCTCGGCGGCATCGCCGAGGAAAGCGCTCTCAGCTCCGCCTCCGTCATGGCGGTGGTGCCGGTGATGCTCATCCTCATGCTGACCGCGCTGATGTTCCAGCTGCAGAATTTCCAGCGCCTGCTGATGGTGGTGGCGGTGCTGCCCCTGGGCATCATCGGCGTGGTTCTGGCGCTGCTGGCCTTCCAGCAGCCGCTGGGCTTCGTGGCGATCCTGGGCATTCTCGCGCTGCTGGGGATGATCGCGAAGAATGCCGTCATCCTGATCGTGCAGATCGAGGCCGACCGGGCCGAGGGCCTGGAGATCTGGGATGCGGTGGTCGCGGCCTCCACCTCGCGCCTCAGGCCGATGATGCTGACGGCGATTTCCACCGTGCTGGGCATGATCCCCATCGCGCCCACGGTGTTCTGGGGGCCGATGGCCTTCGCCATCATGGGCGGCCTGGCGGTGGCGACGCTGCTGACGCTGGTCTTCCTGCCCACGCTTTACGTCACTTGGTTTAGGGCGGCGCCGCCGGCGGCGCCGCCCAAGCGGCCGGAGGCGTCCTAGTGAGCTGGGCGCCACGCTTCGCCCTCTTTCTGGGGTTGTGGCTGGTGCTCTCCGACGCGGCGCTGGCCGGGCTGCCCTTCGGCGTGCTGGCGGCGGGCCTGGCCTGCTGGGCCAGCCTGCGGCTGATGCCGGGGCAGGGCGGGCTGGCGCCCGTGGCCGCTTTGCGTCTCGCCGGCCATGTCGCCTGGCAGGCGCTGAAGGGCGGCTGGGATGTCGCGGCCCGGGCCTTCAACCCCCGGCTGCCGCTCAGCCCCGGGCTGCTGCGCTACACGCCCATGCAGCCGCCAGGAATGCGGCGGGATGTCTTCACCGCCCTGGCCTCGCTGGCGCCGGGCTCGCTGCCGGCCGGGCTCGATACCCAGGGGCGGCTGGTGGTGCATGCGCTCGACACCGGGCAGGACGTGCTGGGCGACCTCGCCGTGACCGAGCGGCTGAATGGCTGAATTCCTCCTCGCCGCCGCCGGCCTCGTCTTTCTGCTGGCCATGGTGGCGCTGGCGCGCGCGCTGCGCCGGCCGGCGGTGGCGGACCGGATGATGGCGCCGCTGCTGCTCTGCACCAGCGGCATCGCGGCACTGCTGCTGGTGGCGGCCGCCACGGGCAATGCGGCGGCGCTGGATGTGGCGCTGGTGCTGGCCCTGCTGGCCGGCTTCGCCTCTGTCGCCTTCATCCTGGCAGCCCGGCGGCTGGGGGAGCGGTGAGCCTTTTCACCATCCTCATGGTCAGTGCGGGCGTGGTGTTCTTCGCCGCCGGCACGCTGGGCCTGCTGCGCTTCCCCGATACGCTGAGCCGGCTGCATGCGCTGACCAAGGCCGATGGGCTGGGCCTGGGCCTCATCACGCTGGGGCTGCTGCCGCTGGCCGATGGCGTGCTGGGCGCACTCAAGCTGCTGCTGATCTGGTTGCTGGTGATGGTCTCCGGCGCCTGCGCCGCGCAGCTCATCGCCGAGCGGCTGCGGCGCGAGCCACCGCGGTGATCGCGGCGCTCGATATCGTCCTGGCCGCCTCGGTGCTGGCGCTGGCGGTCTGGACGCTGCGGGTGCGGTCGAATTTCTCGGCGGTGCTGGGGTTTGTCGGCTTTGGGCTGCTGCTGGCGCTGGCCTGGCTGCGGCTCGACGCCGTCGATGTGGCGCTGACCGAGGCCGCGATCGGCGCCGGCGCCACCGGCGTCATCCTGCTCTTCGCCGTCGTCCGGCTGCGTGGCGGCCGGGCCGAGATCGATGCCGCCACCCCCAGCCCCGCGCAGCAATGGGTGACGGGGGTGCTCTGCGCCATCGTCGCCGCGGCGCTGGCCTGGGCCGTGCTGGCGCTGCCCGAACCGCCGCCGGGCCTGGCGGTCGAGGCGCTGGCGGGGCTGCCGCTGCTCGGCGTCGCCAACCCCGTCACCGGCGTGCTGATGGCTTATCGCGGGCTGGACACCTTGCTGGAGGCGGTGGTGGTGGTCTTCGCCGTCATCGCCGTGTGGTCCATGGCGCCCGATGCCGCCTGGGGCGGCGTGCCGGGGCCGCGTTTTGCCGCACAGGCGCATGGGCCGCTGTCGCTGCTGGCGCGGCTGCTGATTCCGGTGGGTATCGTGGTGGGCATCTACATCGCCTGGGTCGGCGCCGATGCGCCGGGCGGAAAATTCCAGGGCGGCACCATCCTGGCGGCGATGTGGATCCTGGCCTGGGTCGCCGGGCTCTCGCCGCTGCCCGCCGTCTCCAGCCGGGGGCTGCGCTGGGCGGTGGTGGCGGGCCCGCTCGCCTTCATCGCGGTGGGGCTGCTGGGCTTTCCGCTGGCGGGTGATTTCCTGGCCTATCCCCCCGCCATCGCCAAGCCGCTGATCCTGCTGATCGAGGCGGCGATGACGCTCTCCGTCGCCGCCGCCCTGGCCCTGCTGGTGGCCGGCCCGCCGGAGCGCCAGGCGTGAGCGTCACCACCATTTTCGGCCTCGCCGCCGCGGCGCTGGTCGGCCTCGGGCTGTTCGGCCTGGTCACCCAGGCGGCGCTGCTGCGAAAAATCCTCGCCTTCAACCTGCTGGGCGGCGGCGTCTTCCTGATCTTCGGCGTGGTCGCGCGGCGCGGCGCCGTTGTGGATGCGGTGCCGCAGGCGCTGGTCATCACCGGCCTCGTCGTCGCCTTCGCCGCCACCGCGCTGGCCATCGTGCTGACGCTGCGGATGTTCCAGATCACCGGCGCCGCCACTGTCGCGGAAGATCCGCCCCAAGGTCGCGACGCATGATGGAGACCACCCCGGGCGGCTTCCTGCTGGTGCTCATCCTCGTGCTGCCGGTGACCGCCATGCTGCTGGGCTTCGCCATGGGCGGCCATGCGGCGCAGCGCCTGGCGATGGCCGCGATGCCGGTCAGCCTCGCCATGGGGCTGATGCTGCTGGCGGGCGTGCTGCATGCCGGCGCGCCGATCGTCTATCTGGTGGGGGGATGGGCGCCGCCGCTCGGCCTGGCCCTGCGGGCCGATGGCGTGAGTGCCGCCATGCTGCTGACCACGGCGGTGGTGATGGGCGCGGTCGGCCTGCATGCCCGGGCCAGCTACGGCACCGCGCCCGGCGCGCCGGAAGCCCGCGCGCCCTTCGCCTTCTGGCTGTTCTTTCTCGCGCTCTGGGCTGCCCTGAACGCGGCGTTTCTGGGTGGCGACCTGTTCAACCTTTTCGTCGCACTCGAGATGCTGACCTTCGGCGCCCTGGCACTGGCCTGCCTCGATGGCCGCGCCACCCAGTTCAAGGCCGAACTGCGCTACCTCCTCTTCGCCCTCATCGGCTCGGTGCTGTATCTGCTGGGCACGGCACTGCTCTATGGCGCCCATGGCACGCTCGACATCGTGCTGCTGGCCGGCCGGGTGCGGGCCGACCCCGCGACCATCGTGGCGGCGGCGCTGATGACGGTGGGGCTGCTGGCCAAGATGGCGCTCTTCCCGCTGCATCTCTGGCTGCCTGCCGCCCATGCGGGCGCGCCGCCCGCGGCCTCCGCACTGCTTTCGGGGCTGGTGGTCAAGGCGTCGTATTTCCTGCTGCTTCGGCTGTGGTTCGCCGTCTTCCCGCTGGCGATGACCCAGGCGGTGGCGCCCATCCTGGCGCTTCTGGGGGCGGGGGCGATCCTCTTCGGCAGCCTGGTCGCGCTGCGCCAGTCCCGGCTCAAGCTGCTCATCGCCTACTCCACCGTGGCGCAGATCGGCTACCTCTTCCTGATGTTCCCGCTGGTGGCCGGCGCGGCGCCCGAGATCGCCACCGGCGCCTGGATGGGGGGCGCGCTGCAGGCGATCAGCCATGCCTTCGCCAAGGCCGCGATGTTTTTGGCTGCCGGCATCATCGCAGGCGCCCTGGGCCATGACCGCATCGCCGAACTCGATGGCGCGGCCCGCGTGGCGCCGCTCAGCGTGCTGGCCTTCGGCCTGGCCGGGCTCTCGCTGATGGGCATTCCACCCAGTGGCGGCTTCACCGCGAAATGGCTGCTGCTGCTGGCCGCCATAGAGACCGGGCAATGGTGGTGGGCGCTGGTCATCGTCGGCGGCGGGCTGCTGACCGGCGGCTATGTGTTCCGGGTGCTGGCGGTGTCGCTGGCCGGGCGGGAGCGCCCGGTCACCGCCATCGCCCCGGTCAGCCGCATGCAGGAGGGCGTGGCGCTGGGACTTGCCGTAATATCCGTGGTGCTGGGGCTGATGCCGCTGGCCAGCTTCGGCCTGGTGCAGATCGGCCGGGTGCTGCCGTGATCTTTCATGCCCTGCTGCTGGCCACGATGCTGGCGCCGCTGGGCCTGCTGGCTGCGATGGCCTGGCCTGGCCCGCGCCAGAAGATCCCCTTTCTGCTTGCCCTCGCCCCGCTGCCGGGGCTGGCCGCCGCGCTGCTGGCCGAGGGGCAGCCTGCGCTCGTCCTCTACGCTGATTGGCTGCGGTTGAGCTTCACGCTGGACGGCCCCGCCGCCCTGCTGCTGGGCGTGGCGGCGCTGCTCTGGAGTGCCGCCGGGCATTATGCCGGCGCCTATCTCGGCGCCACGCCGGGCGGGGCGCGCTTCGCCGGCTGGTGGCTGATCACTTTGGCCGGGTCGCTCGGTGTCTTCATCGCCGGTGATCTCGTCACCTTCTACCTCGCCTTCGCGCTGGTCAGCCTCGCCGCCTATGGGATGGTGGTGCATGACCGCACCGATGCCGCGCGCCGCGCCGGCTCGGTCTATCTGCTGCTGGCGGTGCTGGGCGAGATCTGCCTGCTGATGGCCTTCGCCCTGCTGGCGGCGAACCTGCCCACCAGCACGCTGGCCATCGCCGATGCGGTGGCGGCGCTGGCGCATTCGCCCTGGCGCGATACCACGGTGCTGCTGCTGATCCTGGGCTTCGGGCTGAAGGCGGGGCTGGTGCCGCTGCATGTCTGGCTGCCATTGGCCCATCCGGCCGCACCCATGCCGGCCTCGGCGGTGCTGAGCGGGGCGATCATCAAGGCCGGCATCATCGGCCTCATCCGGTTCCTGCCCGGGGATGGCGGGATGGAGCAATGGGGCATGGGGCTGGGGGTGATGGGGTTCGTCACCGCCTTCTGGGGTGTGGCGCTGGGCGTGACCCAGCAGAACCCCAAGACGGTGCTGGCCTATTCCAGCGTCAGCCAGATGGGCGTGGTGATGGCGGCGATCGGCCTGGGGCTTGCGGCCGGCGATGCCACGGCGCCGCTGGCGGCCGCCTTCTACGCCGCGCATCACGTGCTGGCGAAAGGCGCGCTGTTCCTGGGCGTGGGCGTGGCGTTTGCCATTGGCCGGCAGCGGCTGGGCTGGGTGATGCTGCCGGTGCTGGTCCTGGTGCTGAGCTTCGGCGGCTTGCCGTTGACCGGCGGCTGGCTGGCCAAGGCCGCGACCAAGGGGCAGCTGGGCGAGGGCGTGGCCGGCGTGCTCGCGGCGCTCTCGGCCGCGGGCACCACCATGCTGATGCTGCATTTCGCCGGCCGCCTGCGCGTGGTGGCCTTGGCCGAAGCGCCGGGGCAGGCGCCGGCCGGTCTCGCGCTGCCCTTTGGCGTGATGGTGCTGGCGGCGGTTGCGCTGCCCTGGGTGCTTTACCCCGGCGACATCGCCGAGGCGCTGAGCGCGAAGGCGCTCTGGGGTGCGGCCTGGCCGGTGGCGCTGGGCGCGCTGGGGGCGTTGGCGCTGCGCCGCTGGGGTGATGCGCTGCCGCGGCCGCCGCAGGGCGATGTGCTGGTGTTTGCCGAGCGTGGCTTCGCCGCCGCCGCAGGGCCGCTGGCGTTGGCCGCGGACAGGGTAGAACGGCGGTTGCGCACCTGGCCGAGCGCGGGGCTGGCGCTGCTGGGGATTGCGGTGGTGCTGGGTGTGGCGATGGTGATGGCGGGGTAGGGCGGCCCTTTTCAACTCCACGGCGGTCCAGGAGCCACTGGCTCCTGGCGGGGATGGTCTGGAAGGGGCAGTGCCCCTTCCAGTTCCCTCATGCCGCGCGAACCATCCCGCGCAGCACATACTGCAGGATGCCGCCATTCTTGTAATACTCGACCTCATCGGCCGTATCGACGCGGCAGACGACACCGGTGGTGTGCTTCGAACCATCGGCCCGCGTGATGACCAGTTCCAGCGTCATCCGCGGCGCCAGTTCCTCCACGCCCAGGATGTCGATGATCTCGTCGCCCTTCAGGCCCAGCGTCTTGCGGCTCTCGCCCTCGCGGAAGACCAGCGGCAACACGCCCATGCCGACGAGGTTCGAGCGGTGGATGCGCTCGAAGCTCTCGGTGATGACGGCCTTCACGCCGAGCAGGAAGGTGCCCTTCGCCGCCCAGTCGCGCGACGAACCGGTGCCGTATTCCTTGCCGCCGAAGATCACCAGCGGCGTGCCCTCGGCCTTGTAGCGCTGCGCCACGTCGTAGATCGGCGCGACATCGCCCGAGGGGTAGTGCCGGCTCATGCCGCCTTCGACATTGTCCAGCATCTCGTTCTTGATGCGGATATTGGCGAAGGTGCCGCGCATCATCACCTGATGGTTGCCGCGGCGGGCGCCATAGGAGTTGAAGTCCGACTGCCGCACCTGGTGCTCCACCAGGTAGTCACCGGCCGGCGAGATCTTGCGGATATTGCCCGCCGGAGAAATGTGGTCGGTGGTGATGCTGTCGGCCAGCACCGCCAGAACGCGGGCGCCCTTGATGCTGGCGATCGGCGTCAGGTCCATCGTCATGCCCTCGAAATAGGGCGGGTTCTGGACGTAGGTGGAGCCGGAATTCCAACGATAGGTGTCGCTGTCGGCCTCGACCTTGATGGCCTGCCACTGCGTCGGGCCCTTGAAGACGTCGCCATAGCGCTCGAGGAACATCTTTCGCGTCACCACGGCGTGCACCGTGTCGTTCACCTCTTTCTGCGTCGGCCAGATGTCCTTCAGATACACCGGCTGGCCATCGCTGCCGGTGCCGAGCGGCTGGCTCGTGAGGTCGATCTTGGTGCTGCCGGCCAGCGCATAGGCGACCACCAGCGGCGGCGAGGCCAAGTAGTTGGCGCGGACATTGGCGTGCACCCGGCCCTCGAAGTTGCGATTGCCCGAGAGCACCGCCGAGACGACAAGCTTGTTGTTCTCGACCGCGTCCACGATCGGGTCTTCAAGCGGGCCGGAATTGCCGATGCAGGTCGTGCAGCCATAGCCCACCGTCTGGAAGCCCAGCGCATCGAGGTCGGCGGTCAGGTTCGACTGGTTCAGGTAATCGGTCACCACCTGGCTGCCAGGCGCCAGCGAGGTCTTCACCCAGGGCTTCGGCTTCAGGCCCTTGGCACGCGCCTTGCGGGCCACCAGGCCGGCGGCGACCAGCACATAGGGGTTGGAGGTGTTGGTGCAGGAGGTGATCGCCGCGATCACCACATCACCATGGCCGAGGTCGTAATTGGCACCCGCCACCGGCACGCGCAGATCGGGCTTGTCGCCCGGCACACCCATCACGCCACCGGCGAGGTCCTTCGAGAAGCCGGCGGCAACACCCGAGAGCGCCACCCGGTCCTGCGGCCGCTTCGGCCCGGCCATCGAGGGCTCGACGGTGGCCATGTCCAGCGACAGCGTGTCGGTGAAGACGGGGTCGGGGGTCGAGGCATCGCGCCACATCCCCTGCGCCTTGGCATAGGCTTCGACCAGCGCGATGCGGTGCTCGTCGCGACCGGAGATGCGCAGGTAGTCGATCGTCACATGGTCGATCGGGAAGATGCCGCAGGTGGCGCCGTATTCGGGGGCCATGTTGCCGATCGTGGCGCGGTCGGCCAGCGGCATGTCGTTCAGGCCCTCGCCGTAGAACTCGACGAATTTGCCGACGACGCCCTTCTTGCGGAGCATTTGTGTGACCGTCAGCACCAGGTCGGTGGCGGTCACGCCCTCGCGCAGCTTGCCGGTCAGCTTGAAGCCGATCACGTCGGGGATGAGCATGGCGATGGGCTGGCCGAGCATGGCGGCCTCGGCCTCGATGCCGCCCACGCCCCAGCCCAGCACGCCCAGGCCATTGACCATGGTGGTGTGGCTGTCGGTGCCGTAGCAGCTGTCGGGATAGACGAAGACGTCGCCGGCATCGGTCGCGGTCCAGACCACCTGGGCGAGGTATTCCAGGTTCACCTGGTGGCAGATGCCGGTGCCCGGCGGCACGACGCGGAAATTGCTGAACGCGCTCTGGCCCCAGCGCAGGAACTCATAGCGCTCGCCATTGCGCTCGAACTCGACATCGACGTTCTTCTGCAGGCTGTCGGCATGGCCGGAGTAGTCCACCATCACCGAGTGGTCGATCACCAGATCGACGGGCACCAGCGGGTTCACCTTCCGCGGGTCACCACCGAGCGCGATGATGCCGTCGCGCATCGCGGCGAGATCGACCACGCCGGGAACACCGGTGAAATCCTGCATCAGGATGCGAGCGGGCTTGAAGGGGACTTCGCTGCTGGAGCGGCCTTCGGCCAGCCAGCCGGCGATGGATTCGGCGTCCTTCACGGAATAGCTGCGGCCATCCTCGAACCGCAGAACATTCTCCAGCAGCACCTTCAGGCTCATCGGCAGGCGCGAGATGTCGCCGATCGTCTTCGCCGCCTCGGGCAGGCTGAAATAATGATAGGTCTTGCCATCCACGGTGAGCGTGGAGCGGGTCTTCAGGGTGTCCTGCCCGGTGATGCGCATGGTTCTGCGAGGTCCTCTTTGCCTTGTCCGGCCGTTAAAGCATGGACCTCGGGTACGACCAAGGGTGTGCTGCGGTGCAAAAACCCGGCACGGCTTGGGCTTCTGCCATTTCGTGTTACCTCCCCCGCGGGCATCCCGCGGGGAAGCCGGCCGGGATCGGGGAGTGGCGGGTGCTGCGGGTTGAGGAATTGGCATGTTGGCGAGGGGAGCGGGCGGTTTTCGCCGGGCTCTCCTTCAGCCTGGAAGCGGGCGAGGCGGTGGCGCTGCTGGGCCCCAATGGCGCCGGCAAATCCTCGCTGCTGCGCGTGCTGGCGGGGCTGCTGCCGGCCGCCGAGGGCCGCATCCTCTGGGGCGGCCGGGATGTGCACAGCGACGCCGCCGCCCATGCCGCAAGGCTGCGCTATCTCGGCCATCTCGATGCGCTGAAACCCGCGCTGTCGGTGCGCGAGAACCTTTCCTTTCACGCCGCACTCGCCGGTGGTGATGTCGATGCGGCGCTGGCCAGCATGGCGCTGGCGCCGCTGGCCGATCTGCCGGCCCGGGTGCTCTCAGCCGGCCAACGGCGGCGGCTGGCTCTTGCCCGGCTGGCCCTGGCGCCGGCGTCGCTCTGGCTGCTCGATGAGCCCACCGTCGGGCTCGACACTGCTTCCATCGCACGCTTCGGCGCCCTGCTTGCCGAGCATTGCACGCGCGGTGGCATGGTACTGGCCGCCACCCATGTGCCGCTGCCCATCACCGGCGGCCGCCGGCTGGAAATGTCATGAATTGCGGGTTTGCCGCGATGCGGCGCCGGCGGCTAGCCTGGAACCTCAGTGGTGTCGGGGGTGCGATGCGCGGATTGATGGCTGTCCTGGGCGCGCTGCTGCTGGCGGGCTGCTCGCTGTCCGATGTCATCAGCCGCCATGCGTTGGATTACAATGACTCGCTGGAGACGGCGGCGAACACCCAACTCGTTCGCAACATCCTGCGCGCGCGTGACCGGCAGCCGCTCTACTTCTCGTCGGTGCCGCAGATCCGCGGCGCCCTGGGCTCCGGCCTCCAACTCGGGGGCGTGATCCCCTTCGGCAACCAGCCGCAGAATTTCGCGGCCGTCATCCCGCATGGCTTCCTGACCTCCCAGCCGAGCTTCGACGTCGCCGCCCTCGACACCCAGGAATTCGCCCGCGGCATCCAGCAGCCGGTCGATCCGGAGGTGGTGCAGTTCCTGCTCGACCGCGGCCTGCCGCAGCAACTCGTGCTCTACCTGCTCGTCGCGCGCATCCACGAGCCAGAGGGCCGGACCGTGACCAATGACCCGCGCGCCCGAAGCCCCGCCAGCAGCTTCGCCTCATCCGAGGAATGCCGTGGCCGCGGCGGGCGGCGCTTTGGCGAGGGCTGCGATCCCTTTCAGGTCTGGGTCGAGCAGCGCAGCGTGGGCCGGCGGCTGTTCTTCAACACCTATATCCGGATGACGCCGGTGAGCGGGCCCCTGACGAACGTGCAGGCCGGGCAGGGCGAGTTCATCGCCGCCATGCAGAACCAGGGACTGGTCACCAGGCGAGAGAATGGCGCGCTGCGGATCTGGCGGCCCGCAACGCAATTCGTGCTGTGTTCCGAGCCGCTGCGCGGTGCGCGATCCACCGCCGATGCGAACATGATGGGCGGCGGCGCGGCAGCGAGCCTGCGGCCCCGCCTGGAGGCCGCGGTGCAACCCACGCGTTCGGGCACGCAGACAGTGGAAGAGGGCGTGCCGCCGGACGATCTCTGCACCCGTCGGGAGGTCTTCGCCTCCGATTTCGGGCCGGAGGGACCGCCCGGGCGGCCACAGCCGAACCGCATCCCAGGCGTGCAGATCCGCTCGGTGCAGGAGGTGATCGGCTTCCTCGGCAATATCCTGAACCGGCCCGATCGCGGGGCGGATTTCCGTTTCCTGGTGCCGCTGCGCCCCGATTACCTCGAACGCGGGATCGAACCCTGCATCGCCGGCACTTCGCTGGCCTGCCCGTCGCTGTTCCAACTGCGCGAGCAACGGGATGCGCCGATTTTTCTCACCGTGCAGCATGATGGCGAAACCCTGCACATCGCCCGCTTCGACGAAGCGCAGGACCAGAGCACGCAATCCCTTGCCTTGGTGGACCTGCTGCTGAACCTGTACAAATCGGCCTCCTCCATCCCCACCACCCGCGCCGTGCAGACACTGCGATGAGCACCGCCAGTATTGGCAAATCGGCGTTTCTTACCGTGTTGGGGCGGGAACTGCGCCTGGCCATCCGCCACCCCGCCGACGCGCTGGCCGCCGTGCTGTTCTTCCTGCTGGTGGCGGCACTCTTCCCCTTCGGCGTCGGGCCGGCACCGGAAACCCTGGCGCGCCTGGCCCCGGGCGCCCTCCTGGCGGCATCCCTGCTGGCGGCACTGCTGCCACTCGACCGGCTCTGGGGCAGCGAAGCAGAAGACGGCTCGCTCGACCTGCTGCTGATCTGCGGCCTGCACCCCGCACTGCTGGCCCTGGCCAAGGCCTGCGGCCACTGGCTGACCACCGGGCTGCCCCTGCTGACAGCAACACCCATTGCCGCCGCGATGCTCAACCTGCCGACCGAAGCCTGGGGGACGGCGATGCTGGCACTGGGGCTGGCCTCGGCGCTTTTGTCACTGTTGGGCACAGCCGGGGCGGCGCTGACCCTGGGCGCGCGACGCGGCGGCGTGCTGCTGCCACTGCTTGTGCTGCCACTGGCAATCCCGGCGGTGATATTCGGCGCGGCGGCGATCGAGGCGGCGGCCAGCGATGGCATGGCCCGGCCGATGCTGCTGCTGTTGGGGGCGTTGGTGGCGCTGGCTTTGCCATTGGCACCATTGGCTGCTGGGGCTGCGCTCCGGGGAGATTGATGGCCGGAAGCATGGGGGAAATGAATTTCCCCCAGACCCCCTTTCTTTTTTTTTATCTGTTTTTGGCGTCGATACAATTATAAGAAAAAAATTTGAAACACAATATTATAACTTCATTGTTAAATATCCAATAAACTTTCAATATTATAATATTTATCAATAATTTACGCTATTCAATCAATTTTATGGTGTGATAATAGGTAAAATATAAATTTTCCGAAAATATATTAAAATATAAAGTGACGAACACAATCGAGGTGATTGCACAAAAATTCTGACAAAAATTCACAAAACCGCGCTCTCTCGAAGCCAGCGCCCGAAAACCGATAAAAAGAAAAGAAAGGGGGCCTGGGGGAAATTCGTTTCCCCCAGCGCTTGCGCGAAACCACCCCCCGCTCTATAAGCCCGCCTCCCAGCGTATACGCCTGGGAACCCATCTTGGGGAACGCGGGAGGCAGAGGCGGGGCAACTCGCGATATGTCGCATGCACCGCGGGCCTCTGCTGACCAGAGGAGTACGGCCTTATGGCCAAGAAGATCATCGGCTACATCAAGCTGCAGATTCCCGCGGGCAAGGCCAATCCTTCGCCGCCGGTTGGTCCGGCGCTGGGTCAGCGCGGCCTGAACATCATGCAGTTCGTCAAGGAATTCAACGCGGCGACGCAGCAGATGGAGCCGGGCACGCCGACGCCCGTCGTCATCACCGCGTTTTCGGACCGCACTTTTTCCTTCATCACCAAGACGCCGCCGAACACATACTTCCTGCTGAAGGCGGCGAAGATCGAGAAGGGCAGCACGACGCCGGGCAAGGGTCCGATCGTGGGTCGTGTCACCAAGACGCAGTTGGCCGAGATCGCCAAGGTGAAGATGAAGGACATGAACTGCACGAGCATCGACAGTGCCGTTCGCCAATTGGCCGGGTCCGCCCGCGCCATGGGCATGACCGTGGTGGAGGGCTGAGATCATGAGCAAGCGCATGAAGGCCGTAACCGCGGCCGTTGATCCCCAGAAGGCTTATGCCCTGGCCGAGGCCATTGCCCTGGTGAAGGACAATGCCAAGGCGAAGTTCGACGAGACGATCGAAATTGCGATGAACCTCGGCGTCGACCCGCGCCATGCCGACCAGATGGTCCGTGGTGTGACCTCGATGCCGAACGGCACCGGCAAGACAGTCCGCGTGGGCGTGTTTGCCCGCGGCCCGAAGGCCGATGAGGCGCGTGCGGCCGGCGCCGATGTGGTGGGTGCCGACGACCTCGCCGCCCTGGTGCAGGAAGGCAAGATCGAGTTCGACCGTTGCATCGCGACGCCTGACATGATGGCGCTGGTTGGCCGCCTGGGTAAGATCCTGGGCCCGCGCAACCTGATGCCGAACCCTCGCCTGGGCACCGTGACCATGGACGTCAAGGGCGCGGTGACCGCGGCCAAGGGCGGCCAGGTCGAGTTCCGTGCGGAGAAAGCGGGCATCGTGCATGCCGGCATCGGCAAGGCTTCCTTCCCGGCGGAGAAGCTGCTGGAGAACGCGAAGTCCTTTATCGACGCGATCCAGAAGGCGCGGCCGGCCGGTGCCAAGGGCACCTATGTGAAGAAGGTTGCTGTCAGCTCCTCCATGGGTGCTGGCGTGAAGGTTGACCTGACCACGCTGAGCGCCTGATTGAAATTCATGCCCCCTCGGGGGCATGCGTAGGACGGGGATGAATCCCCGTCTGACCTGTCGAAGATCGCATGTGGGGCCTGGCCCCATGAGTGTGGGTTTACCCCACCGCACGCGGGAGGCGGGACGCCAGACCATTGCCGGGGTGTATGCCCCGTCGCTTGGCTTGGGCTTCCGGCTTTGCATTCTAAAGACAGGCGAACCATGGGTTGCCCCGCCGGAAGGTGAGGCTGCCCGCGTGTGAACCGGCCGGATCCTCGACAGGGGTGAAGGCCACCGAAGGAGACTGCACGTGGAACGGACGGAAAAGCGCGACTTCGTCGCGTCGCTCGCCACGGTGTTCGGGGAAACCTCTTTCGTCCTGGTGGGCCGCAATGCGGGCCTCACCGTGGCGGCGGTGGATGATCTTCGGCGCCGGATGAAGGCGAATGGCGCGACGTACAAGGTCGCGAAGAACCGCCTGGCCATGCGCGCTCTCGACGGCACCCGCTTCCAGGGCATCTCGCCGCTGCTGAAGGGTCCGACCGCGCTTGCGTGGTCGACGGATCCGGTGGCCGTGGCGAAGACCGCCGTGGAGTTCGCCAAGGTGAACGACAAGTTCGTGATCCTGGGCGGGGCGCTTGGCACCCAGTTCCTGAACGCCGATGGCGTGAAGGCTCTGGCCGAGCTTCCCTCGCTCGAAACGCTGCGCGCGTCGCTGCTGGGTATGATTCAGACCCCGGCATCGCGCATTGCATCGGTGCTTCAGGCACCGGGCGGGCAGCTGGCGCGGGTGTTCAAGGCATATGCCGATCGGGACGCCGCATAGTCGGGAAGTGAAATCGCTCCATCGGGATTCGCCTGATGGGGTTGCAATCATCAAGTCAAGCGATTAATTGAAGGGTTACACATCATGGCCGATCTCGCAAAGTTGGTGGACGAGCTGTCCAGCCTGACCGTTCTGGAGGCTGCTGAGCTCTCCAAGATGCTCGAAGAAAAGTGGGGCGTCTCCGCCGCCGCTCCGGTGGCTGTTGCCGCCGCTGCCGGCCCGGCCGCCGCTGCGGCGCCTGCCGAGGTGCAGACCGAGTTCACTGTGATCCTCGCCGAAGCCGGCGACAAGAAGATCAACGTGATCAAGGAAATCCGCACCATCACGGGCCTGGGTCTGAAGGAAGCCAAGGACCTGGTCGAGGGTGCGCCCAAGACCGTGAAGGAGTCGGTGTCGAAGGACGAGGCCGACAAGATCAAGAAGGTGCTGGAAGAGAACGGCGCCAAGGTCGAGGTCAAGTAATCAGGGTCTGCGGGGGTTTGCTCCCGCTCTCCCTGGGTTTACCGGCCGCCGCAGGGTGGCCGGGCTGAACTGAGCCGGGAACGGGCGGGAATCGGGAACGGTTCTCGCCCCTCTCGGCGTTTTGCGCTCTTTGCGGTTCCGCAGGGGGCATTGTCATTGCGGGCTTGTCGGCCATGTGCCGGTGGGACCGCCAGATTGGGAAGCTGAACAGGCATGAACGCCATCAACAAGCCGTTCACGGGCAGCAAGCGTATCCGCAAGAGCTTCGGCCGTTTGCCCGAAGTCGCGCCGATGCCCAACCTGATCGACGTGCAGCGTTCCTCCTATGCGCATTTCCTGCAGATGGAGGTGCATCCCGACAAGCGGACGCATACCGGGCTGCAGGAGGTCTTCAAATCGGTCTTCCCGATCGATGATTTCGGCGGCCGTGGTCGGCTGGAATTCGTCCAGTACGAGCTGGAAGAGCCCAAATACGACGTCGAGGAGTGCATCCAGCGCGGGCTGACCTATGCCGCGCCGCTGAAGCTGCGCCTGCGTTTGATTGTCTGGGACATCGACGAGGACACTGGCAGCCGCTCCATCCGCGACATCAAGGAGCAGGATGTCTACATGGGCGACATGCCGCTCATGACCGACAACGGCACCTTCATCGTCAACGGCACCGAGCGCGTGATCGTGTCGCAGATGCACCGCTCGCCGGGCGTGTTCTTCGACCATGACAAGGGCAAGACCCATTCCTCGGGCAAGTACCTTTTCGCCGCACGGGTGATCCCGTATCGCGGCTCCTGGCTCGATTTCGAGTTCGACGCCAAGGACATCTGCTACGTCCGCATCGACCGCAAGCGCAAGCTGCCGGCCTCGACCCTGCTCTATGCGCTGGACAGCGCGGCCACTGAGGCCAAGCGCGAGGCGGCAAAGGCCGAGGGCCGCGATCTGGAGCCGGCGGAAGTCCGCGGCATGGATGCCGAGGAGATGCTGACCCATTTCTACGGCAAGGTTGCCTTCAACCGCCTGCCCAAGGGCTGGGCGCGCAGCTTCGATCCCGACAGCTTCCGCGGCATCAAGCTCCTCGAGCCGCTGATCGACGCCAAGACCGGCGCCGTGGTGGCCGACAAGGACGTGAAGATGACGCCGCGTGCGGCGCGCAAGATTGTCGAGGCCGGGACGACCGAGGTGCTGGTCGGCCGCGCCGACCTGCTCGGTCGCTTCATGGCCGAGGATATCGTCAACCTCGAGACGGGCGAGATCTGGGTCGAGGCCGGCGAGGAGCTGACCGAGGCCAAGCTGGCGGCGATGGAAGAACAGGGCATCGACGAGCTGCCCACGCTGGCCATCGACCAGTCCGTCGGCCCCTGGATGCGCAACACGATCATGGTGGACAAGAACTCCAACCGTGACGAGGCGCTGATGGACATCTACCGGGTGATGCGCCCGGGCGAGCCGCCGACGCCGGAAACCGCAGAAGCCCTGTTCAAGGGCCTGTTCTTCGACATGGAGCGCTACGACCTCTCCAGCGTCGGCCGGGTGAAGATGAACATGCGCCTGGGCTTCAGCCTGGAAGACGCACCGGACACGCTGCGGACGCTTCGCAAGCAGGACATCGTGGCCACGGTGAAGACCCTGCAGGAGCTGAAGGACGGCAAGGGTTCCATCGACGACATTGACAACCTGGGCAACCGCCGGGTGCGTTCGGTGGGCGAGCTGATGGAAAACCAGTATCGCCTCGGGCTGCTGCGCATGGAGCGCGCGATCAAGGAGCGCATGGGCTCGGTCGATATCGACACGGTCATGCCGCATGACCTGATCAACGCGAAGCCGGCCGCGGCCGCTGTGCGGGAGTTCTTCGGTTCCTCGCAGCTCAGCCAGTTCATGGACCAGACCAACCCGCTGTCGGAAGTGACGCATAAGCGTCGCCTCTCCGCGCTCGGGCCGGGCGGTCTGACGCGTGAGCGCGCGGGCTTCGAGGTGCGCGACGTGCACGCGACCCATTACGGCCGCATTTGCCCGATCGAGACGCCGGAAGGCCCGAATATCGGCCTGATCAACAGCCTCGCCACCTTCGCCAAGGTGAACAAGTACGGCTTTATCGAGACGCCGTATCGCCTGGTGAAGGACGGCAAGATCGTGGGCGAGCCGCGCTACCTCTCCGCCATGGAGGAGGAGCGCCTGGTGGTCGCCCAGGCCGATGCGCATGTCGATGCGACGACGGGCGAGTTCCTGTCCGACCTCGTCAGCGTGCGCCAGGGTGGTGACTTCCGGCTGGTGAAGCCGGAGGAGGTGACGGCCATCGACGTCTCGCCGAAGCAGCTGGTTTCGGTGGCCGCGGCGCTGATCCCGTTCCTGGAGAACGACGACGCCAACCGCGCGCTGATGGGCTCGAACATGCAGCGCCAGGCGGTGCCGCTGATCAAGTCCGACGCGCCGCTGGTCGGCACGGGCATGGAAGCGGCTGTCGCGCGGGATTCGGGTGCCGCCATTGTCGCGCGCCGGGATGGCGTGGTCGACCAGATCGACGGTGCGCGCATCGTGGTGCGTGCCACCGGCGATGACGGCACGACGCGCGGTGTTGATATCTATCGCCTGCGGAAGTTCATGCGCTCCAACCAGAGCACCTGCATCAACCAGCGGCCGCTCGTGAAGGTGGGCGATCTGGTGCGGCAGGGCGAGATCATCGCCGATGGTCCGTCCACCGAACTCGGTGAACTGGCGCTGGGCCGCAATGTGCTCGTGGCCTTCATGCCCTGGAATGGCTACAACTTCGAGGATTCGATCCTGATTTCCGAGCGCATCGCGCGCGACGACGTCTTCACCTCCATCCACATCGAAGAGTTCGAAGTGATGGCGCGTGACACGAAGCTGGGCCAGGAAGAAATCTCCCGCGACATCCCGAATGTTGGTGAGGAAGCGCTTCGCAACCTCGACGAGGCCGGCATCGTCTATGTCGGCGCCGAGGTGAATCCGGGCGATATTCTCGTCGGCAAGGTGACGCCGAAGGGTGAATCGCCGATGACGCCGGAGGAAAAGCTCCTCCGCGCCATCTTCGGCGAAAAGGCCTCTGACGTGCGCGACACCTCGCTGCGGCTTCCGCCCGGTGTGGCCGGCACGATTGTCGACGTGCGCGTCTTCAACCGCCGCGGCGTGGACAAGGATGAGCGCGCCAGCGCCATCGACCGCGCCGAGATCGAGCGGCTGGCCAAGGACCGCGACGACGAGAAGAAGATCCAGGAGCGGTCCTTTTTCGGCCGCCTGCGCGAGCGGCTGTTGAACCGCAAGGCCAGCGGTGGCTTCAAGGCCGTGAAGGCCGGCACGGTCATCGACGACGAACTGCTGAACCAGTTCGCCCCCGCCACCTGGCGCCAGATCGGCGTGCAGGACGACGCTGTCATGGCCGAGATCGAGGCCATGAAGCGCGAGTTCGACGCGGCGGTCGAGAAGCTGCAGAAGCGTTTCGACAGCAAGGTCGAGAAGCTGCAGCGCGGCGATGAGCTGCCGCCCGGCGTGATGAAGATGGTCAAGGTCTTCGTCGCGGTGAAGCGCAAGCTGCAGCCCGGCGACAAGATGGCCGGTCGCCATGGCAACAAGGGTGTCGTCTCCCGCGTGACGCCGATCGAGGACATGCCGTTCCTCGAGGATGGCACGTCGGTCGACATCGTGCTGAACCCGCTGGGCGTGCCGTCGCGCATGAATGTGGGGCAGATCCTGGAGACCCATCTGGGTTGGGCCTGCGCCACGCTGGGCAAGCAGGTGCATGCGCTGGTCGAGGATTACCGCCGTTCCTCGGCGGTGAAGGATGAGCTGCTGGCCAAGCTTTTGGAAATCTACGGCCAGGAGGTCTTCGACCGCGAGATCGCGCCGATGAGCGAGGATCAACTGATCGAGCTCTCGGACAATCTCTCGAAGGGCATCCCGATCGCGACGCCGGTGTTCGACGGCGCGCGCATGTCGGATATCGAGGGCATGCTGACCATGGCTGGGCTCGACACCTCCGGCCAGATGCAGCTTGTGGATGGCCGCACCGGCGAGCTCTTCGAGCGCAAGGTGACGGTGGGCTACATCTACATGCTCAAGCTGCACCACCTGGTGGATGACAAGATCCACGCGCGTTCGATCGGGCCTTATTCGCTCGTGACCCAGCAGCCGCTGGGCGGCAAGGCGCAGTTCGGTGGACAGCGTTTCGGCGAGATGGAGGTCTGGGCGCTCGAGGCTTACGGCGCCGCCTACACCTTGCAGGAAATGCTGACGGTGAAGTCGGACGACGTGTCCGGCCGCACCAAGGTCTATGAGGCGATCGTGCGCGATCAGGACAGCTTCGAGGCTGGCATTCCGGAATCCTTCAACGTGCTGGTGAAGGAGCTGAAATCGCTCGGCCTGAACGTCGATCTGGAAAACGCGGCGGAGTGATTTCGCCACACGTGAGTTTCACCGCCCGGGGGGCATCCCTCCGGGCGTGCAGAATGGAGAATTGGGTCGCATGAATGAGCTGATGAAGATCCTGGGCCAAACGGGCCAGGCCGTCACTTTCGACCAGATCAAGATCACCATGGCCTCGCCGGAGCAAATCCGCAGCTGGTCCTATGGCGAGATCAAGAAGCCCGAGACGATCAACTACCGCACCTTCAAGCCGGAGCGGGACGGGCTGTTCTGCGCCCGCATCTTCGGGCCGATCAAGGATTACGAGTGCCTCTGCGGCAAGTACAAGCGGATGAAGTTCCGCGGCATCGTCTGCGAGAAGTGCGGCGTGGAAGTGACGCTGGCCAAGGTGCGGCGCGAGCGGATGGGGCATATCGAGCTGGCCTCCCCGGTCGCCCATATCTGGTTCATGAAGTCGCTGCCGTCGCGCGTCGGCCTCATGGTCGATATGACGTTGAAGGACCTGGAGAAGGTTCTGTATTTCGAGAGCTACGTCGTTCTTGAGCCCGGCCTGACCGACCTCAAGCTGCACCAGCTGCTGAACGAGGACCAGTACCAGACCAAGCTCGACGAGTTCGGCGATGACGCCTTCTCGGTCGGCATTGGCGCGGAAGCGGTGAAGCAGATCCTGGCCGGCATCGACCTGGTGAAGGAAGGCGTGCGCCTGCGCACCGACCTGCGCGAGACGAGCAGCGAGGCCAAGCGCAAGAAGCTGGTCAAGCGCCTCAAGCTTGTCGATGCCTTCAACGAGAGCCGCGCGCGCCCGGAATGGATGATCCTGGACGTGGTGCCGGTGATTCCGCCCGAACTGCGTCCGCTCGTTCCGTTGGATGGTGGGCGCTTCGCCACGTCCGATCTGAACGACCTCTATCGCCGCGTCATCAACCGCAACAACCGCCTGAAGCGCCTGATCGAGCTGCGCGCGCCGGACATCATCGTGCGCAACGAAAAGCGCATGCTGCAGGAATCGGTGGATGCGCTGTTCGACAATGGACGCCGCGGCCGCGCGATCACGGGTGCCAATAAGCGCCCGCTGAAGTCGCTGTCCGACATGCTGAAGGGCAAGCAGGGCCGTTTCCGGCAGAACCTGCTGGGCAAGCGCGTCGACTATTCCGGCCGTTCGGTCATCGTGGTGGGCCCGGAGCTGAAGCTGCACCAGTGCGGCCTGCCGAAGAAGATGGCGCTCGAGCTGTTCAAGCCATTCATCTACTCCAAGCTCGAGAAGTACGGTCACGCCACCACCATCAAGGCCGCCAAGCGGATGGTGGAGAAGGAGCGTCCGGAGGTCTGGGACATCCTCGAAGAGGTGATCCGCGAGCACCCCGTGATGCTCAACCGCGCGCCGACGCTGCACCGCCTGGGCATCCAGGCGTTCGAGCCCGTGCTCGTCGAGGGCAAGGCCATCCAGCTTCACCCGCTGGTCTGCACCGCCTTCAACGCGGATTTCGACGGTGACCAGATGGCGGTCCACGTGCCGCTCTCGCTGGAAGCCCAGCTCGAAGCGCGCGTGCTGATGATGTCCACCAACAACATCCTCTCGCCCGCTAACGGCAAGCCGATCATCGTGCCGAGCCAGGACATCGTGCTCGGCATCTACTACCTGTCGCTGGAGACCGCGGATTATCGCGCGGCCGACGACACGACGGCGCCGCGCATCGGCGACATGGGTGAGATCGAGCAGGCGCTGCAGAGCGGCGCGCTGACCGTGCACACCAAGATCATCACCCGCCGCAAGACGGTCGATGCCGAGAACCGCCCCTTCATGGAGCGGCTGATCACCACGCCGGGCCGGATGATGATCGCGGCCCTGCTGCCGATCCACCCCATGCTGCCCTTCAGCATCGTGAACCGCACCCTGACGAAGAAGCTGGTGTCGGACGTGATCGACCTCGTCTACCGCCATTGCGGCCAGAAGGAGAGCGTGATCTTCGCCGACCGTCTCATGGGCCTGGGCTTCAAGCAGGCGGCCAAGGCGGGCATCTCGTTCGGCAAGGACGACATGATGATCCCGGAAGAAAAGCCGGCGATGATCGCCAAGACCAAGGGCGAGGTGAAGGAGTTCGAGCAGCAGTATCTCGACGGCCTGATCACCGCGGGCGAGCGCTACAACAAGGTGGTCGACGCCTGGTCGCGCTGCACTGACACCGTGGCCGCGGCCATGATGAAGGAGATCTCCCGTCAGGAGGTCGGCCGCGTCACCAACTCGGTGTGGATGATGTCGCATTCCGGTGCGCGTGGTTCGCCGGCGCAGATGCGCCAGTTGGCCGGCATGCGCGGCCTCATGGCCAAGCCGTCGGGCGAGATCATCGAACAGCCGATCATCGCGAACTTCAAGGAAGGCCTGACCGTCCTGGAGTACTTCAACTCCACCCACGGCGCCCGCAAGGGGCTGGCCGATACCGCGCTGAAGACGGCGAATTCGGGCTACCTGACGCGGCGTCTTGTCGACGTGGCTCAGGATTGCATCATCGTGAACGAGGATTGCGGCACCGAGCGCGGCATCACCGTGCGCGCGGTGATGGATGGCGGTGAAGTGGTGTCCTCGCTGAGCGAGCGCATCCTGGGCCGCACCATCCAGCGCGACATCCTCGACCCGATTTCGGGCGAGGTGATCCTGCCGCGCAACACGCTGGTCGAGGAGGCCGATGCCGAGGCAGTCGAGAAGGCTGGCGTGGAGGAGGTCTATATCCGCTCCGTGCTGACCTGCGATGCACGGGTCGGCGTCTGCGGCCATTGCTATGGCCGTGACCTCGCGCGCGGAACGCCCGTCAACGTGGGCGAAGCCGTGGGCGTCATTGCCGCCCAGTCGATCGGCGAGCCGGGCACGCAGCTGACCATGCGCACCTTCCACATCGGTGGTGCGGCGCAGCGTTCGGCCGAGACCTCGGGCGTCGAGGCATCGACCGATGCCACGGCGAAGGTGATCAACCTCAACATCGTCACCAACAGCTCCGGCGCGCCGGTGGTGATGAGCCGCAATTGCGAAATCATCCTGTTCGACAATGCGGGGCGCGAGCGTGCGCGCTTCCGCGTGCCCTATGGCGCGAAGATGCTGATCGAGGATGGCGTCCAGGTTGCCCGCGGCCAGAAGCTGGCCGAGTGGGACCCGTTCACCCTCCCCATCATCACCGAGCGTGGCGGCACGGTGGAATACGCCGACCTGATCGAGGGCATCACCGTCATCGAGCGGACCGACGACGTGACCGGCCTCAGCTCCAAGGTGGTGGTGGACTACAAGCAATCCGCCAAGGGCGCCGATCTGCGTCCGCGGCTGCTGCTGAAGGATAGCCGTGGCGAGCTGCTGAAGCGGCCGACGGGCGGTGACGCCATCTACTTCCTCAGCCCGGACACGGTGCTGACGGTGGAGAACGGCGTGCAGGTCGCCGCCGGTGACGTGATGGCCCGCCTGCCGCGTGAGTCGTCGAAGACGCGCGACATCACCGGTGGTCTGCCCCGCGTGGCCGAGCTGTTCGAGGCGCGCCGTCCGAAGGATGCCGCGATCATCTCGGATATCGATGGCCGGGTGGAATTCGGCAAGGACTACAAGGCCAAGCGCCGCGTGGTGGTGAAGGCCGACCAGGTGGGCGACGAGCCGCCGGTCGAGCGCGAATACCTCGTGCCGAAGGGCAAGCACGTCTCGGTGCAGGAAGGCGACTATGTGAAGGCCGGCGACCCGCTCGTCGACGGGCCCCGCGTGCCGCATGACATTCTGCGCGTGCTGGGCGTGGAGGCTCTCGCCAACTACCTCGTGAACGAGATCCAGGACGTCTATCGCCTGCAGGGCGTGAAGATCTACGACAAGCACATCGAAGTCATCGTGCGGCAGATGTTGCAGAAGGTTGAGATTCTGGATGGTGGCGACACCACCTACCTCGTCGGCGAGACGGTGGATCGCATCGAGTTCGAGATCGAGAACGAGAAGCGCATCAACGCCAAGGAACGCCCGGCCCGCGCCGAGCCGGTGCTGCAGGGCATCACCAAGGCCTCGCTGCAGACGCTGAGCTTCATCTCGGCGGCGTCGTTCCAGGAGACCACGCGGGTGCTCACCGAGGCGGCCACGGCCGGCAAGGTGGACAACCTGCTGGGGCTCAAGGAGAACGTTATCGTGGGCCGCCTGATCCCGGCGGGCACGGGTGCGGTGATGAACCGGCTCAGGGCCATTGCGGCGCAGCGCGATAAGGGTCGTCTGCCGGCGGCGCAGGTGGCTATTGCTGATGAGACTGCTGCGGCGGAGTGAAAGCGGCGGGGGGAAGGAATTCCCCCGTCGACATCCATGTCGACCCCCTTTCTTTTGTTTTCGGGTTTTGGGCGCTGGCTGATGGGCTGGCGCCTTTTTCTGTTGGGGCGGGGCGGAGGCGGTGTTGCTTGACGCTGCGAAGACCGCCCCCCTAGGCTCGCCCCCAAGACAGGGAGCGTGCGCATGCAAAACCTTCAGGCGGAGGTCCTGGTCATCGGTGCCGGGCCGGTGGGCATGACCCTGGCCATGGACCTCGCCTCACGCGGGGTTTCCGTGGTGCTGGCCGAGATGCGGGCGGCGGGCGAGCCGCCCAATGTCAAATGCAACCACGTCTCCGCCCGCTCCATGGAGGTGTTCCGCCGCCTCGGCCTCGCGCAAGCCCTGCGCGACACCGGCCTGCCGGCGGAATTCCCCAATGATTGCGCCTATCGCACCACCACGACGGGTATCGAGCTTTCCCGCATCCCCATCCCCTGCCGGCGCGACCGCTACACCGCGACCGGCGGGCCGGACACCTGGTGGCCGACGCCCGAGCCGCCGCATCGGATCAACCAGACCTATCTCGAGCCTGTTCTTTTCGCCCGCGTGAGCCAGACCCCTGGTGTGCGGGTACTGAACCGCGTGGCGCTGGACAGTTTCACCCAGGATCACGAGGGCGTGCAGGCCACACTCCAGGAACTGGATGGCGGCGGCACGATCGGTGTCACCGCGCGCTTCATCGTGGGCTGTGATGGTGGGCGTTCCACCGTGCGGCGGATCATGGGTGCGAAATTGGAGGGCACGGCGGTGATCCAGCGCGTGCAATCCACCTTCATCCGCGCGCCGGACCTGCTGGCGCGGATCGGCGATCCGGCCTGGATGCTGATTTCGCTCAATCCCCGCCGCGGCGGCACGGTGGTGGCGATCGACGGGCATACGGATTGGCTGATCCACAACCACCTCCGCCCGGATGAGACGGAGGATTCGGTGGACCGCGACTGGGCGATCCGCACCATCCTCGGCGTCGGCGAGGATTTTCAGTATTCCGTGCTGAGCCAGGAGGATTGGGTCGGCCGCCGCCTGGTGGCCGACAGTTTTCGGCAGGGCCGCGCCTTTCTCTGCGGCGACGCGGCGCATTTGTGGATGCCCTATGCCGGCTATGGCATGAATGCCGGCATTGCCGATGCGGTCACGCTGTCCTGGCAATTGGCGGCCTATCTCCAGGGCTGGGGGGGCCAGGCGATGCTCGATGCCTATGAGGCCGAGCGGCGGCCGATCACCGATCAGGTCTCGCGCTTCGCCATGGCGCACGCGATTGCCATGATGGCCCAGCGCAGCGCCGTGCCCGACGATATCGAGGACGAAACGCCCGAGGCGGCCGCGGCGCGCGAGCGGCTGGGGCGGGAGGCCTATGACCTCAATGTCCAGCAATATTGCTGCGGTGGGCTGAATTTCGGCTATTTCTACACCGCTTCGCCGGTGATTGCGGGCGATGACGCGGCCGCGCCGGTTTACACCATGGCCGACTTCACCCCCTCAACGGTGCCGGGCTGCCGTGCGCCGCATCTCTGGCTGGAGGATGGGCGGTCGCTGCTCGATGCCATGGGACCTGGCTACACCCTGTTGCGGCTGGAGCCGGGGCTGGATGCCGCGGGGCTGGTGGGGGCCGCGGCGCGGGCGGGGGTGCCGCTGACCATCCTGGACATCCCGCCCGCCGTGGCGGCGGCGGCCGGCTATGACCACAAGCTGGTGCTGTGCCGGCCGGATTCGCACATTGCCTGGCGCGGCGAAACCATGCCGGCGGACCCGAATGGCCTGATCGACCGGCTGCGCGGCGCGGTGCCGGTGCCGGCCGCGATGCTGGCAGCCTGAGCGAGGGGGGCGGCATGGCCCATACACAGGACGGCTTGCGGCGCCGCGCGCTGCTGGCCACCGGATTGGCGGCGCCCGCCGTGGCGCGGGCGCAGGTGGTATTCCCCTCCCGCCCCATCCGGGTGGTGGTGACCTTCCCGCCGGGTGGCTCGAGCGACGTCATCGGTCGCATCCTGGCGCCGCGGATCGAGGCGCGACTCGGCCAGCCCATGATCATCGACAACCGTCCGGGTGCGGGCGGCAATATCGGCATGGATGCCGTGGCCAAGGCGGCGCCGGACGGCCACACGCTGGGCATCGGCGCTGCCGGCGCCTTGGCGGTGAACCCCAGCCTTTACCCCAGCATGCCCTATGATCCGCAGCGTGACCTGGCGCCGATCACGCTGCTGGCGGGGATCCCCTTTGTCATCGCGGCCTCCCCGCGACTCGGCGTGCAGACGCCGGGCGAACTCCTGGCCCGCGCGCGGGCCGGCCGCCTGACGCTGGCACATGGCGGCAATGGCACGGCGATGCATCTTTCGGCCGAGCTGTTCAACCAGATGGCGGGCGTGCGGATCGAGCCGGTGCCCTTCCGCGGCAGTGGCCCTGCCGTGACGGCGCTGGTGGCGGGGCAGACCGATCTGGCCATGGTTGACCTGGCGTCATCACTGGGCCTTGCGCGGGGCGGACAGATCGTGCCGATCGGCGTCACCACCCGGACCCGCCTGGCCGGCCTGCCGGAAACGCCGCCGCTGGCCGAGGCGGGGCTGCCCGGCTACGAATCGGTGGGCTGGTTCGGGCTGGTGGCGCCGGCCCGGACTCCGGGGGCGGTGCTGGAACAACTGAACCTGGCCTTCACCGCGGCATTGCGCGAGCCGGAGGTGGTGCAGCGCCTGGAGGCCGCGGGGATGGTGCCCGAACCCGGCAGCGCCGCCGAATTCGGCGCATTCATCGCCGCCGAGACCGTCAAATGGGCGGCCGTGGTGCGTGCGGCGGGCACGCGGCTGGACTGAGCGGCACGCCCTGATGGCTGCCCGGTTGAACGCGATCAACATCCCACGCCACGAACCGCCATTGGCGCCCGCTCGCCGCTCGTCAGCGGCGTCGTTGCAGACTTTGCCTTCGGCTTTGTGCCGCTTGCGATCCCAGCTGTGATGGCAGCACGGTCGCAACCCACCAGCGCCGCGTGGGACGAATTCAGGGTTGCGATGATCGTTGCGCGGCTGCCGGGCTAGCGGTAGCGTCGTCAATGCAACACTCCGCGCATCGAGGAACATTCTGGTTGCGCGCTCGAAATGGCCGGTGTTGAGGAGGAGAAGCCGTATGCCTGGCTACCTTGTTGCCAATATCACCGTGACCGACCCTGAGCGCTACCAGCCGTACAGAGAGCAGGTTCCAGCGATTGTCGCGCTATACGGAGGTCGATTCGTTATCCGATCGGGCGCCGTTCACCCCCGCGAGGGCGATTTCGGCTTCGACCGCTTCGTGGTGATCGAGTTTCCCTCGCTTGATGCTGTCACGCGCTTTTATGACAGCGCCGAATACGCACCCTTGCTGAAGCTTCGGATGGAGACGACGCGCTCCCAAGTCGCTCTGGTGGAGGGGTATTCCCCACCCGCCTGATAGGGGAACGACGCCCTGGGGGGGCTGCTCAGGTCATGGACCGGGGCGCGGTCGAAATTCCCGTCACCAAGGGGCTGCGAAGGCGGGACACAGGGCCATATCGTGGGTTGGAGGGATGCCAGGCGCCCCATCACCGCCCACCGGATTTGTTAAATTCCGGGGTCGCCTCGCTTGACACTCCCGCACCCCCCGCGTAGTTACCCGCCCCTGGCCAGAGCGTCACTTCCTGGTGGCGCGCTGGGGTTTGTATCAATCGCTGCGTTTCCGACGCCGCTCCCAATGATGGGGGCTTAGATCGGGAGCGGGTCGAGTACCCCGCAGGGTGTGCATGAGCACGCCGGGCGGGGTCTTCGGCATTCTGGAGACCAAAGGGGCGTCATGCCGACGATCAATCAGCTCATCGCGCAAGGGCGCGAGCCGCAGAAGAGCCGCAACACGGTGCCGGCCCTCCAGGGCTGCCCGCAGAAGCGTGGCGTCTGCACGCGCGTCTACACAACGACCCCGAAGAAGCCGAACTCGGCGCTTCGTAAGGTCGCCAAGGTGCGCCTGACCAATGGCTTCGAGGTGGTGAGCTACATCCCCGGCGAGGGCCATAACCTGCAGGAACACTCGGTGGTTCTGATCCGCGGTGGCCGCGTGAAGGACTTGCCGGGCGTGCGCTACCACATCCTGCGCGGCGTGCTGGATACGCAGGGCCTGCCGAAGCGCCGCAAGCGCCGGTCGCTCTACGGCGCGAAGCGGCCGAAGTAAGAGGGAAGGAAAGACATGTCTCGTCGTCACAGCGCTGAAAAGCGTGAAGTCCTGCCCGATCCGAAGTTCGGTGATCTCGTGCTGAGCCGTTTCATGAACGTCCTCATGTATGATGGCAAGAAGAGCATTGCCGAGGGCATCGTCTACGCCGCTCTCGACACGCTGAAGAAGCGCATGGGCCAGAATGGCGATCCGCTGCGGGTCTTCCATGAGGCGATGGACAATGTGAAGCCCGCTGTTGAGGTCCGTTCGCGCCGCGTTGGTGGTGCAACGTACCAGGTGCCCGTCGAAGTCCGCCCGGAAAGGCGCCAGGCCCTGGCGATCCGCTGGATCATCGACAGCGCCCGCAAGCGCGGCGAGAACACGATGGAAGAGCGCCTGTCGGCCGAGCTGATGGATGCTGCCAACAACCGCGGCACTGCCGTGAAGAAACGCGAAGACACCCACCGGATGGCGGAGGCGAACAAGGCCTTCAGCCATTACCGCTGGTAACCCCATATTTTAGCTGACGGAATCCTCAGATGGCCAAGGCGAAATTCGAGCGGAACAAGCCGCACTGCAACATCGGCACCATTGGTCACGTGGACCATGGCAAGACGTCGTTGACGGCTGCGATCACCAAGGTGCTGGCCAAGGCTGGTGGCG